>Ga0316222_1003955_pt1 | contig 13998 bp, 15 predicted proteins | sample TBH18011metaG_FD_206008 | JGI IMG/M metagenome (GOLD analysis project Ga0316222, IMG submission 206008) | Freshwater microbial communities from Trout Bog Lake, Wisconsin, USA - TBH18011 | ecosystem: Environmental > Aquatic > Freshwater > Lake > Hypolimnion/Profundal zone | place: USA: Wisconsin...
CCGGCTGCACGAGCCCAGCGCATACAGCGCCGCATACCACCGCTTCTCGATTTCCTTGTCCGGAATCTCGATGAACGACCGCGCCCAGTAATCCGCCCACCACGCCCGGTGCCCCGCCGCCAGCGCGCCCACCTTCGCCACGGTCAGCCCGTCCACCCAGCCTTGCACCGCCGGCAAAACCGCGCCCGGCACCTCCAAATCACTCAGCATTGCCGTCACCACCGTGGCCGTCTCCCCCGGCTGGAGCGCCCTCTCAAAACCCTTCCCCTCCAGTATCCGCGTGACCACCGCCGCCTCGCGGCTCCGGCCGGGCAGGTCATCCGCCTTGCGGTCCAGCCCGCCCGCCGCCCCGCCGCCCGGCAGCCGCACCGAGATAACCGCCGGCCCGCCCTCACACCGCACCTCCGTCACCAGCAGGTTTGTGTTTGCATCCACCCATGACCGCGTCCGCACCGTCAGCCCGCCCTTCGTGAATGTCCCCCGCACCTCCGCCCGCGCCAAATCCTGCTCCTGCCGGTACGTCGCCCCTTGCAACGCGGGGATGTCCAGTTCCACCCGGCCCACATTGATGACCTTGGCATCCCCCGGTTGGCGTGTCCAAAAATCATTCTTCCCCAGGTAAAACACCTGCGCCGCCGGCGGACCGGCCAGCACCACTCCCATGTCCCCATTGCCCAGCAACGGCCCGTCCGGCATCTTCGCCGTCGGCACATGCTGCGGTGGCGCGGTGAAGACGGCGGTGTAATCCAGGGCCCGTGTCCGGCTGACGGACAGGGCGAGGACAACAACTGCCACCCGGAGAAAACAACCTGCAACCTTGGTTTCCAAGGTCTGATCCGGCGGCTGACAGATGCGCATGCCGCCATTTTCAACCAGCCGGCCGGCCATGGCAACGGCTTTATGGAAGCGGGTTTAACCCATCCGGGCTTTCCTGTAGGGTTGCATCCGTTCAAAATCAGTGCAAGATTCCCTTTTTCAGCCAGTATAGGTTGATGAGACGCACCGCCGGGATCACCGGCACCGCGTTTAAAAAATCATGAGCACTCAAAGTTTCAAAATCGTTCTGGCCATCCTGCTCGGCACCGGGCTGGCCCTGGCCACCGCCTCGGCCCGGCCGGACGATATCACCAACGGCACCCCGATGATCAAGCTGTCGCTCGGCGCGGCCGAAGTCATCAAACTCCATCAGGCCAAGATCGGCGATGACACCATCCTGGCCTATATCAGCACCGCCGGCACCGGCTATGCCTTGGACGCCGACCAGATCATCTATCTCCAGCAGCAGGGCATTTCCAGCGTCATCATCACCGCCATGCTGAATCAGGGACGCCCCGGCACCACCGCCGCCGCCTCGGCTCCGCAGGCCGCCCTGCTCACCGGCCCCACCGTCGGCACCAGCACCGTGGCCACCGCCCCGGCCGTGACCTATGTCCAGCCCGCGCCCGCCCCGACCTATTATTATCCCGCCCCGGCGACGTATTATTACGACCCGTATTACTATCCCGCCTGCTACGGCCCGCCCGTGAGCATCGGCATCGGCTGGGGCTGGGGTTGGGGTGGTCGCGGCGGTTGGCACGGCGGACGCCGCTAACCCATCCATCATCCGTCCACCCAACGGTTGACGTCCTGAGCCTGCGGCATCCTGCTGAAAACAAGCAGGATGCCGCATTTTCTAATAGAATACCGCCCGCAAGCCGCCCATAATTTGCCTTTAGGTTGACAAAATCCGCTTGCAAACGCTTGCCCCTATGGTAGGTTAAGCCCATTCAGAAGTTAAGCGGTTAACCTAAACACAACATCGCATGAAATCATTGGGAATCCGGTCCTTTTCCGCCACGCTGTTCAGCCTCATCGCACTGGGCGCTGCCACTCTCGGTGTTTCACGCCAAGCCGCCGCCCAGGAACTGGTCCTCGATGGCACTTTCACGTCCACCAATTACGTGAGCCCGCAACCCGGCAATGCCGTCACCGCCTCGGGTGGCCAGCTGGGTTACAACCTCAATGCCACCGGCTGGACCAACACCAGCTCCGGTTATAATTTTCTGTTCGTTCCCGGCACCGCTGACGTCACCGGCGCCAACGGCGTGGACGGCAACCTCAAGCTTTGGGGCTCCCACAACAGCGGTTTGAGCACCCTGACGGCTCCGCCCGGAGGCGGTAACTTCATCGCGGCCGACGGCGCCTATGAAGTCGGTGCCATCCAGCAAACCATCACCGGCCTGACGGTCGGCCAGGAATACACGCTCTCCTTCTACTGGGGTGCCGCGCAGCAGAGCGGCTTCACCGGCAACACCACCGAGAAATGGACCGCCTCCCTCGGCGCGCAATCTTTCAACACCTCCACCTACAGCCTCCCTAGCCACAGCTTCTCCGGCTGGATGCAACAGTCTTTCACCTACACCGCCACCAGCAGCTCCGAAGTGCTGTCGTTCCTCGCGACCGGCACCCCCTCGGGCGAACCGCCCTTCTCGCTGCTCGCGGACGTGAGCATGCAGGCCACCTCCCCCTCGCCCGCGCCCGAACCCAGCGTGCTCCAATACGGCGCCTTCCTGCTGGCGATTCCGTTCCTCGCCCGCGCCCGCCGCATGTTCGGCAAGAAATCGCAGGCCTGATCGGCGGATGGCGGGGATTCCATGAGTGATCTGCATCACCTGGCCCTGGCCTTGGCCCTGCCCGCTTCGCCTTTTCTGCAGGACGTCCTTCATCTGGCCGTCTGGCTCGTCCTGCTCGTCTGCATCTTTGTCCCCTTGGAACGCGTGTTCGGCCTGCATCCGGCCAAAATCTGGCGCAAGGAAACCGGCCTCGACCTCGCCTGGTATTTCATCAACAGTCTCCTCCCGGCCGCCATCATGGCCGTGCCCCTTTCCTTTCTGGCCCGGGCCCTGAACGGATTGTACCCCGGGGCCTTCTACTCGGCCGTCGTCGCCTGGCCGCTCTGGGTGAAAGTGCCGCTGATCTTCCTCGTGAATGACCTCGGCGCCTACTGGGCCCATCGGGCCACCCACGCCGTCCCTTTCCTCTGGCGTTTCCACGCCATCCACCACAGCGCCGAACACATGGACTGGCTCGTCAACACCCGCGCCCATCCCTTCGACATGGTCTTCACCCGCCTGTGCGGGCTCATCCCCGTGTATCTCCTCGGCCTGGCCCAACCCACCCGGCACGGGATTGAACTGATGTCCCTGGTGACCGTCGTCGGCACCTTCTGGAGCTTTTTCATCCACGCCAATCTCCGCTGCCGCCTCGGCCCCCTCGAATGGCTCGTCTCCTCCCCCGCCTTCCACCACTGGCACCACACCAATGACGAGCATCGCGACCGCAATTTCGCCGCCATCTTCCCTTTTATTGACCGCGTGTTCGGCACCGCCTGGCTGCCGAAACATTGGCCGCCCGTCTATGGCGTGGACAAAAAAGTCCCCGAAACGCTGGCCCGCCAATTGCTCGATCCGTAGCGGCGACGCCCCCGTCGCCAAGGGTGAAGGCGGCGCCCTCGCCGCCAATACCCGCCCCCCCCGCGATTCGCTGCGTTCCTCAGCGTCTCTTTGTTTACAGCGTCTGTGTGTTTAATTTCATTCCCGCTTCAATTTCTGTTTTGCGGTTCCCCCGCCGCCGGTTATCCTCTCCGGATGAATCTGGCTTTCACGAAATACCACGCCCTGGGCAATGACTACATCGTCATGGACCCCAAAGACCTCCCCGCGCCCCTGACCACCGAACAGGTCAAGACCATCTGCCACCGCAATTTCGGCATCGGCTCCGACGGCATCCTCCTCGGACCGCTCCCCGCCGAAAACGCCAAGTGCGGCCTGAAGATTTACAACCCCGACGGCAGCATCGCCGAAAAAAGCGGCAACGGCCTCCGCATCTTCTCCCGCTATCTCTGGGACACGAAATTCGTGGGCAACGATGAGTTCGCCATCCAAACCGACGGCGGCCGCGTGCTCTCCACCGTCTATGACGGCGGCAAAATGGTCCGCGTTGAAATGGGCAAAGTCAGCTTTGCCAGCGCCAAAATCCCCGTCACCGGCGCCCCCCGCGAAGTCTTGAACGAAGCCATCACCGTCGGCGGCCGGACCTTTGACTTTTGCGCCGCCACCATCGGCAATCCCCATTGCGTCCTGCCCCTGCCCGAGATCAGCGCCAAGCTCGCGCATGAGTTCGGCCCCCTGCTCGAAGTCCACCCGAACTTCCCCAACCGCACGAACGTCCAGTTCCTGAAGGTGTTGGACCGCGCCAACATCCAGATCGAGATCTGGGAGCGCGGCGCCGGCTACACCCTCGCCAGCGGCAGCAGCAGCAGCGCCGCCGCCGCCGTGGCCCACCGCCTCGGTTTGGTCGGCCGCAACATCTCCGTCCACATGCCCGGCGGCATCATCAAGATCGAAATCGGCGATGATTTTGCCATCCGCATGACCGGTTCCGTCACCCGCGTGGGCCAGGGCGTCATTTCCCCCGAAATCTTCGGGTGATTTTAGGTGAATTAGAAGTGTTGCCGGAAGCTTCCGGTCAGGATAAATTGTTTTCAATGTTGCAAACGGTACCAGGACAGCCCGCCGGTGACCCGATTGTTTCCGGCCGCGAAGCCAGTGTGCTGGCTTATGGATTCATGCTGCGCGCGCGCCTGCTGGATGACAAATTCGCCGCCCTGTACCGCGCCGGCAAAATCCACGGCGGCGTCTTCCTCGGCCGCGGCCAGGAAGCCCTCAGCGCCGCCATCGGCGTTCATCTCCGCCCCAAGACCGATGTCTTTGCCCCGCTCATCCGCGATGCCGCCGGCCGGCTCGCCTTCGGCGAACCCATCGTGGACGCCGTGCGCAATTACTTGGGCTCCGCCCTCGGCCCCATGCGCGGGCGCGATGGCAACGTCCACCGCGGCTATCCCCGCGAAGGCATGCTCCCCATGATCAGCCATCTGGGCGCGATGATCTCCGTGGTGAACGGCGTGCTCTTCGCCCGCCGCATGAAAGGCGCCACCGGCATGGTCGGCGTGGCCACCCTCGGCGAAGGCGGCACCTCCACCGGCGCCTGCCATGAAGCCTTGAACCAGGCCTCCGTCGAGAAACTCCCGCTCATCCTCGTCGTCGCCAACAACCAGTACGCTTACTCCACCCCGAACAGCCGCCAGTTCGCCTGCGCCGACCTCGCGGACCGCGCCCTCGGCTACGGCATCGCCGCCCACAACGTGGATGGCACCAGCCTGCCGGCTTGTTTGGACACCCTGAACGCCGCCTTTGCCGCCGCCCGCGCCGGCGGCGGCCCGCAGCTCGTCGTCGCCTCGCTCCTCCGCCTCTGCGGCCATGGCGAACACGATGACGCCGGGTACATCGATCCCCGCATGAAGACCTCCCCGCTCGGCCGGGATTGCCTCAAGGTCGCGGAAGAATATCTCGTGCAGGAAAAACTGGCGGACGCCGCGCAACTCGCCGTCTGGCGCAGCCGCGCCATCACCGAGATCGAGGAAGCCGTCTCCCAAGTGCAGCGGGAACCCGCCCCCGACCCCTTTGCCCAGGAATGGTCGGCGCTCTCGTCCCCCCACCTGAACGAAATGCACGATGAAATTTGAAGCCCATTTCACCATCGCCCCGGCGGCCGGTCTGATCGCTTTCCCGTCATGAGCATCACCTATCTGGAAGCCATCCGCGAAGCCCAGTCGCGCGCGTTGCGGGACGACCCCCGGGTGTTCATCTACGGGCAGGATGTCGGCTCGTTCGGCGGCGCCTTCAAGGCCACCAAGAACCTCGCCAAGGAATTTCCCGGCCGCGTGCTGGATTCGCCCATCAGCGAGGACGCCATGATGGGCCTCGCCGTGGGCGCCGCCATCGAAGGCTTGCGGCCCATCATCGAGATGCAGTTCGCGGATTTCTCCACCGTCGGTTTCAACCAGATCGTGAACCAGGCGGCGACCCTTTTCTGGCGCACCGGCGTCCCCTGCCCCGTCACCGTGCGCCTGCCCTGCGGCGGCACCTCCGGCAGCGGCCCGTTCCACAGCCAGATGATGGAGGCCATCTACGCCCATTACCCCGGCGTGATCGTGCTCACGCCCGCCACCGTCGAGGACGCTTACAGCATGCTGCTCGAAGCCGTGGCCATCGATGACCCCGTCATCTTCTGCGAACACAAGTTCCTGTATTACCATCTCAAGGCGGACCAACTGCCCCAGGAAGCCCTGCCCGTGGGCAAGGCCCGCATCGCCCGCGAAGGCCGCGACCTGACCATCGTCACCTACAGCGCCATGGTCCACGAAGCCCTGTCCGCCGCGAACGAACTCGCCACCGAAGGCTGGCAGATCGAGGTGGTGGACCTCCGCTCCGTGAAACCCCTGGATACCGACACCGTCATCGCCAGCGTGGCCCGCACCGGCCGCCTGCTCTGCGTGGGCGAAGCCTGGCCCTGGGGCGGCGTCACCGCCGAAGTCATCGCCCGCGTTGCCAGCGAAGGCTACGAGCTGCTTGACGCCCCGCCGCAACGGCTGAACGCCAAGAACACGCCGGTGCCCTATCATCCCAACCTCTGGACCGCCCACCGCCCGACCGCCCGCGCCGTGGCCGAAGCCGCCCGCAAACTCCTGCGCACCTGACCAAGCCATGAACCTTTACCACAAAGGCACAGAGGCACAAAGGGGGGAAACAGGGTTTTCACCTGTTTCTGACACGGTTAATGTCTTGTCCCGGGAAGTGGTGGACAGCGCTTTCAAGGTCCATCAGGGTTTGGGACCGGGACTGCTGGAATCGGTTTACGAAACCTGCCTGGCGCACGAACTTCGCAAGCGCGGCCTCGCTGTCCAGACCCAGGTCGCCGTCCCGATTTTGTATGACGGCATGAAACTCGACGCCGACCTGCGCCTTGATTTGATCGTGGCGAACCAGGTGATCATCGAAGTCAAAGCCGTGGAAACCATGCTGCCGGTGTTTGAAGCCCAGCTTTTGACCTATCTGAAACTGACCCAAAACCGCCTGGGCCTGCTGATCAATTTCAATGTCTCCCGCATCAAGGACGGCATCCGGAGAATTGTTTTATGATTCTCTTTGTGCTTTCCCCCTTTGTGTCTTCGTGCCTTTGTGGTAAAAAAAAGTAATCTTATGCCGCAAGTCCCCATCATCATGCCCCAGCTCGGCGAGTCCATCGCCGAGGCGGCCATCATCAGCTACCTCGTCCAGCCCGGCGACAACATCGTGGCCGACCAGGACCTGATCGAAGTCGAGACCAACAAGGCCACCATGACCGTCACCGCGCCCTGCACCGGCCGCGTGATCAGCTTTTCCGCCCAGTTGAACGAGAGTTATATCGTCGGCGCCGTGCTCGGCCAGATCGAAGCCACCGCCGAGGAAGCCGCCCGCCTGGGCTTCGATGACAAGCCGCCTGTCCCAAACGGCAGCCATGAAGACGAGGGCGAGCCCACCCATCACGCCGGTTCCCTCGGGGGCTCCCGCGTGGAGCCCACCGTGCGCGGCCTGCCCGTGCCGGCGAACGCCGCCGGGGCCAGCTACATTTCCCCGCGCCTCAAGGCGCGCATGCACGAAATCGGCCTGAGCGCCGCGGACCTCGCGGGCATCGCCGGCAGCGGCGCCGCCGGCCGCGTGACCGTGCAGGATTTCGAGAAATTCATGGTGCACCTCGAGCACCAGAAAACCAGCCAGGCCTCCTCCATGCGCGTGGCCGTGGCCGACGCCATGCGCCGCAGCTGGACCCGCCCGCTGGCCACCGTGGGCCTGCCCATCGTGCTCGACCCGCTCCTGAGCCATCGCAAAACCTGCAATCCCAAGCCCGGCCCCGCGCTCTACGCGCTGCGCGCCCTCGCCATGGCCCTCTCGGAGAACAGCGCGCCCGCCGGCCGCCTCGTCGGCAGCAAGATCGTTTTGCCCTCCTCGATTGACGTCGGCTTCGCCGTGGAAGCCGAGGACGGCGTGCTCGTGCCCGTGCTGCGCGGCACCGACAAACGTCCGCTCGCGGAACTCGTCATCCGCTACAACGAACTCGTGGAACTCGCCCGCCAGCGCAAGCTGCCCGCGGACGCCACCGGCGGCTCCGTCGCCACCGTGACCAATTTCGGCACCTTCGGCCTGGTCTGGGCCACGCCCATTCCGCTCCCGGAACAGACGCTCGTGCTCGGCATGGGCGCCGGCCGCAAGATGCCCCACTGGGACGAAGCCAAGGGCCAGTTCGTGCCCGTCATGGAAGCCTACCTGACCCTGAGCTTCGACCACCGCGTGCTCGACGGCGGCGCCGCCGGCCGCCTCCTCCAGCGCATCGGCGCCCTCATGCAGCAGCCGGAAAAGCTGTAAGATTTTCGAGGGGCGGAGGGGCAAAGTCAGTCACGTTTGGTGAATCCGTCCGACCGTCCGACCAATCCATCGACAGGTATTTTCCAAGACGCTGCAACCGTTTCTCCCTCTCCCCGGGGGAGAGGGCCGGGGTGAGGGCGAGCAACAAAACATATATTTCTGGCGCTTGTAGCGACACGGAACGTTTCTCAGATTGACTGCCAGCCAAATTAAACGCTTGGTCTTCCTGCCCAGGCCGGGTTACTTTTCCCCCATGAAATTTGCCATCCTCTCTTGCCTGGCCCTCAGCCTCTCCGGAAACCTGCTTTTCGCCGCCGACCCCATCACCCCCACCCAGCGCATCGAACTCTTCAACGGCAAGGATTTCACCGGCTGGACCTTTTGCACCAACAACGGGGCTGACCCGCTCAAAACCTGGACCGTGACCAACGGCGTCATCCATTGCACCGGCAAACCCATCGGCTATATCCGCACGTTGCAGAGCTACCAGAATTACGAGTTGGATGTCTCGTGGCGCTTCACCAAGGTCGCGCCCAAGGCGGACAACGGCGGCGTGCTCATCCACATCCAATCGCCGGACAGCATCTGGCCGCAGTGCCTCCAGGTCCAGGGCAAGCATCTGCACCAGGGCGACCTCTTCCTCATGATGGGGGCGGAATCCAAGGAGCATAAAGGCATCGACAGGAATACCCCCCTGCCCCTGCACGGCAAGTCCGCCGAAAATCCCGTGGGCGAATGGGATCAGGTCAATACCATCTGCTCGAACAACGTCGTCATCTCCTACGTCAACGGCCAGTGGCTGAACCAGACCACCGAATGCACCATCAGCAACGGCTTCGTCGGCTTCCAAAGCGAAGGCGGCGACATGGAAATCCGCAGCGTGACCCTGGTGCCGCTGGCGGGTACTGCGAAGTAGTCTTGAACTGCGAAAATTATCTAGCGGTTCGCCAGTGGCGACAGCTTTTGGACTGCGGCGGCAAGCGAAGCGCGACGCCGCTTTGGAAAGAGACGCCGCTTGTCTCGCGCGTGGAAAAGCGCCGTCGCCGCTCCGCTCTGCCGGCGCAGTCCATGACATTTGTGTTTCGCCATGTCCTTCGTGCCTGAGTGGTTGCCCTGCCAAGCCTAGTAAACGCCTTCTTCGATTTCTTATTTCGGCAATTCGTTGGTAACGCTGTCTGTAGGCAGGTTCAAATCAAAAAACTCGCTACCTGGCAACGCGACTTTCCATTTTCCGTTTAGCCGGGTAAACCTGACATAATCGAGAAAGAACCTTTTCCGGACTTTGCCTCGCAAAAAAGACACTTCAGCAAGACGGTCCTGATCGCTGGGATAAACCAGTATAGAGCGCGGGCCAATATCTGCGTCCACCTCAGTCACGTTTGTCACACCGGCTACACTAACAGTCCCCGGGGTGAGTTGTTTTACCAGAAAACCGGTGCAATTGGTCAGAATGGCTTCTTTTCCTTCCAAACTCAGTGCCGAAGCAAGCCCCGCTTCATCCTGCTCCCGGAACATCCAGGCCAGCTTAACTGCAAATGAACAGGCCTGTTGCGTGTAAACATTTGTCTTGGCCCCCAATAGTTCAAAGCCCGGATCAGGCGTGTCCTGGCTAATCTCAAAGTCGGCATCCCAAGTCCATGAATTGGTGGGGTCAGATCTATTTGTGAACATATCCTCAATATGCCAATCCCATGGGCTCACGATTCCCCGTTTGGACTCTTGAGAAAATGACATCAGGAATAGATTCATCACCTGCATTGGATAATTTGCGGGCAAATCCGGGGTGGTGGTAAAGCTATATAAATTAGTCCCGGAATGGATTGGAAAACCCCGAACTATAATGTCCCTATCGTCAAAATCTGGCCAAAAAAGGGACGGCGAATATCCGACCGGTTCGCCATTGATTTGGACACTGGTATCGTGACCATCTGAATATACGGTCAGCTTGAAAGCCGATACCGGCTTTTTTGACCCGGACAGAACCTGGCTGGTATTCTTGCCACAACCGCAAATACCCAGCCCGGACAAGATCACTAAGCTGAAGATGATAGAATTGTTCATAACACAGGTTTAAGTTCACTGCCGCAATCACCAGCAATGAATTCACCAAACTCCCACTCCGGCTCACAAACAAATTCCCTGACCACCCCGCGCCACTCAAACCGCACCCGGCACGCATGCAGCGCCTGGTTCGGCAGCAGCAGCTTCTCCCGGTGGGCATCCGTCATCCGGTCTTCCACCAGTGCCAGATAGCAGTCTTCATCGCCGCCGTAAATCTTGTCGCCCACAATCGGATGGCCGGCGTGCGCGAGATGGATGCGAATCTGGTGTTTCCGCCCCGTGCGCGGTTTCACGCGGAGCAGCGCAAACGGCTTCCCCCCGCGCATAAATCGTTTCTCCACCGTGTATTCCGTGAGGGCCGCCGCGCCGTCCGGGCGCACGCAGTCCTTCACCACCACGCGGCTGTTCACATCCTTGCCCAGCGGACCGTCCAACGTCCCCTGCTCCGCCGCCGGCCAGCCGTGCACAATGGCGAGGTATTCCTTTTCCACCGTGCGCGCCTCCCACGCCTTGCCGAGTTCACCCGCGGCAGCCGGATTCTTGGCGATCACCACCACGCCGCTCGTCTCGCGGTCCAGGCGGTTGACCAGATGCGGCGCGCCGCCGGGCAGATGCAGCCGCGCCCGGCTGATGAGGCTGGAATATTCGTCCCCCTTGGTGGGATGGCACACGAGCCCAGCCGGCTTGCCGACCACCAGCAGATCGTCATCCTCGAACAGGATTTCAAACAGCGGGTTCACGACAGCCGGCGGCGGAATTCCGCGCAAGCAGCGGCGATATCCGGTGCGTTCAGGATGGCGGAGACCACGCAAATGCGCCGCGCACCGGCCGCCAGCACCGCGTCGAGCGTGGCGAGGTTCACCCCGCCGATGGCGAACCACGGCACGGTGATGTTCGCCGCCGCCCAGCGGGCATATTCCAGCGTGACCGGCTTGGCCGTCGGCTTGGTGCCGGTGGCGTAGATGGGTCCGATGGCGACGTAATCCGCCCCCGCGTCCAAAGCCCGCTGCGCCTGCGCCGGTGCGTGGGTGGAAAGCCCGATCTTCAGCGCGGAACCCGGGAGCTTCAGCTCGCTGACATGTTTATGTCCTGCATCAAAAAAATCCTCCTGCCCCAGATGGCAAATCTCCGCGCCCACCGCCCGCGCGATGTTCAGATGATCATTGATGACCAGCGGCACCCCCGCGCGCCGCGTGATGGGCAAGATGGCTTCCGCCATGCGCCGGATCTCCTCCGGCGCCGAATTCTTCGCGCGCAACTGGATGATATCGCTGCCGCCATCGCACAACTGTTGCGCGACGGTTTCCGGGGCCCGGCCGTGCAAATAGGCCGTGTCCACAAACGTATATAGCTGGCACTCTGACAGTGATTTCACCCGGACAGTTTAACCGCAAAGCACGCCGAGAACACGGAGAAAAAGCTTTTCAGCCACAGATGGGCACAGTCTGTATATCTAAATCAGATTTCAATAAACTAGCGAAAACCATTGATATTTCAATGCAAATTCGCCCTAACTCGTCACTATTTTAGCTAACTTTTCGGTGCTTTAACTGACACTTTCACTGACAGTGTGCGGCTGAACCGTTGCCAGTCCAGCCGCAATTTTCAAGGCTTCAATCTTCATCCGGCATCATTACCGTGATGGTCGGTTGCGGGTCGTCCATGTCGAGTGCGCCACAAGTGGCGATCAACTTAACGAGACAGGCGGCGCGGTTGTCGTTGCGGACATAGAGCGCAAACGGCAAGCGGCTTTGTCCCTGCGCTGCTTTGCGGATGGCAAAACGGAGCATCCAGACAACATCCCAAAGCCGTCCGGCTTCATCCTGCCCGCTCAAGTTCGGCGGGACGGTCACATAAGCGTCAAAGGCGGTGCGGGTGATAAACACCGGAAAGCGGATTCCGGCTTCTTTGGCTGCGCTTGAAATGTCCACTTGCACGCCGTCGGCGATGGCCTGTTTGCGGGTGTAGCTGTAAATGACATTTCCAAAGGGTGAATCTTCGTTGTGTGTGTTCATGGTGGGTTAGGCGTAAAAATAACCAAGAGCGCGCAGTGATGAAAAATTGCCGTTGCCGATAACGACATGGTCAATCAATTCCATTTTTAGAAGCTGACCCGCGCGGATTAAATCGCGGGTCACTTTGATGTCTGCCTCTGACGGGGTGCTTTCGCCGCTGGGGTGGTTGTGCATAACAATCACGGCACTGGCGGCGGCGATGATGGCGAGCCGGAACACTTCGCGGGGATGCACCAAAATGGTGTCCATCGTGCCAATGGAAACAAGCTGGTGGCCTTTGACGCGCTTGCGCGTGTTAAGTAACAGCACGGCCAAACATTCGCAATCCGGGTTAAAATGCGGATGGGTGACAATGTGCATCCGCCAATAATCGGCGGCCTTGTCGGGTGTTTCGCAATGCTGCATTGCCTCCGGCGTCGGACACTCGCGCAAGGTGGTCACGCGGTATTCATACGGGCTGGCCGGAAATTTGAACGGCTTCACAAGGGTTTCCATGCTCGGAAAAATGGCGGTGGTATTCATGGCGATTTCTCCGGTTAGGCGGGTTTCTGGTCGGCGGCAAAATAACTGCCGTATTTCCTGCGGGGGTCAAACCGCACTGACTGGTCACGAAACAAGCCGCAAGGGTGCTGCCAAGACTGGCGTTTGTTGTTCCAATGAAAGCCAAGCTCTGACAAAACGGCGGTGACGGTGACGGGCTGTTTCCCGTCAAACTGAATCCAAACCCATTTGCCAACCACTTCGGCGAGTTCAAAAAACTTCGGCGTCTCCCTTCGGAGCAAAGCCAAAAGTCTTTCCGTGTTCAAGGCGCGGTTAGCCTGCCTGCGGGCAATGTTAATTTTTGCCCGTGTATCGGTTTTAATTGATGATTGCTGATCGGCGTTTGCTGGAGTCGCTGCTTCAAATTTAATTTTGTTTTTCATAAGCTTTTTTTTGATGTTCGCCGCTCGTGTCTCGCCGTATGTCGCTTGCTTCACCTCACGCGGAGACAGCTTTTGAGCTATATGAGTTTTATTTCCGGCGTGCATGGGGCATGACAGCGAAAGTTTCGGCGTTACCCGATAGCCGGGTCGCTGGCGTGTCCCCATGCTCTTCGTCGCTGGAAATAAAACGCCCCGCGATAGCGGGAATCAGAAGTTTGAAAAAGATGGCGTAGCAGCAAGCGCACTACGGAGAGACCTCGGCGGCGTCTGTTCCTAAAAAAACGCGCCATGTCAAAAACACTAACCCAAATTCATTAGCCCCGCAGGGTCGCCGAAGGCTCAAACAGACCACTCTGACTTTTGGCTGGCCGGGAGTAGCCGGGAGCCGTGGCTTGGCGGGGATGGGGCAAGCCTAAAGGCGCATGGCGGAACACGGACGGTCAAAGGTCAGACTCACATGGGAAAGGACAAGTGGCACAAGCTGCGCGGTGGCCTGCCACGCTGAAAGCGAGCGGCTGCTTGTGCCTCTTGGACGGCGGGGGAGTTGCTGAATGAGAAGACTCAGGGAGTCAACGAAGCCCAATAGGCTTTAATATCCATATCAGGAACACTGGCTAACGTAAGTTTCTGCATCCATTGTTTGATCGTAGGTTTTTGTGATTAAGTTTCCCAATCAGCATTCTTGAAATTGAGCGAGCGTGCGTTTTCAGAAACGGC
>Ga0316222_1003959_pt1 | contig 13985 bp, 11 predicted proteins | sample TBH18011metaG_FD_206008 | JGI IMG/M metagenome (GOLD analysis project Ga0316222, IMG submission 206008) | Freshwater microbial communities from Trout Bog Lake, Wisconsin, USA - TBH18011 | ecosystem: Environmental > Aquatic > Freshwater > Lake > Hypolimnion/Profundal zone | place: USA: Wisconsin...
TTAAAGCCTCTGTGGTGACAAGTGGTTTGGGTGTGGGTTTTGTGGCGGCCTCCAGTCCTGTGCAGGCTGAGGCAATTCATACTGATTTTTTAGGAATCGAAGCGGGTGAACAGCGGATTCCAGTGGGTGCTGAAAATATTCCGGCTTATGTTTCTCGTCCCGAGAAAGCGCATGGAAAATTACCAATCATCATTGTGGTGAGTGAAATATTTGGTGTGCATGAATACATTGCGGACGTCACCAGACGCTTTGCAAAGCTGGGCTATTTAGCGATTGCCCCAGAGTTTTTTGAGCGGGCTGGTGATCCCAATCAGTACGGCTCAATTGCCGAGATCTTAACTAATGTAATTGCCAAAACGCCGGATGCTCAAGTATTGCGTGACCTTCAGGCGGCACTCGCTTGGGCAGGAAATCACGGCGGTGATTTAGAGCGTGTAGGGGTTACAGGTTTTTGTTGGGGTGGTCGAATCACCTGGTTATCAGCTACGTTTCCTCAGGTGCGTGCTGGTGTCGCATGGTACGGCCGTCTAGTAGGGGAGAAGACTGTCGCGAATCCAACCCAGCCGATCGATATTGTGTCGCAGTTGCACGCACCAGTATTGGGTTTATACGGCGGTGCTGATGCGGGGATTTCTATAGAAAGCATTGATCAAATGCGAGCTGCGCTGACCCAGGCGGGGGTGCTCAACGCCGCTGCGAAGGCCTCTCGTATTGAGGTCTACCCGGATACCCCGCATGCCTTTCATGCGGATTACCGTGAGTCCTATCGCGAAGGCCCTGCTAAGGATGGTTGGAAACAGTGCATTGCATGGTTTAAAGAACACGGGGTGATGTAAGTTTTATGGGCGTCCTGCAAAGCATCGTATTGATCACCACCCTAGCGGGAACTGTGAGCGTATTAATTGCTGCTACCTGCTCTTTATCTCTACTCTCGAAGATGGTTGAGAACATGGTGAGCGTGTCAGTTGGTATTTTGCTTGCTACGGCCCTGCTACATTCTTTGCCAGAGGCATTTAGCTTTCCAGGGAGTGATCCCCATTTGCTCTTTGCTACCCTCTTGGGAGGTTTGCTGGGTTTCTTTTTGTTGGAAAAAATTGCTTTATTGCGACATAGCCATCATCACGAAGGTGATGGTCATGACCATCACCATGGGCATGATGCAGAAGTAGCTGGTCGAAGCGGTTGGATGATTTTGGTGGGTGACGGACTGCATAATTTTGTAGACGGTGTATTAATTGCCGCAGCCTTTATGGCTGACTACCATGTGGGCTTTTTTACCGCTCTAGCTATCATTGCTCATGAGATCCCACAGGAAATCGGCGATTTCATGGTTTTGCTCAATGCCGGCTTTTCGCGTTCACGGGCCTTACTCTACAACTTGATTTGTGGTTTGGCAGCGGTTTTGGGTGGAGTGCTGGCGTATTTCTTTTTGGCGCAGACCCATTCAGTGATGCCGTATTTGCTCGTGATTGCATCCAGCAGTTTTTTATATATTGCCGTGAGCGACCTGATTCCTCAAATGCATCGTCGCCCACACTGGGCAGAATCATTGCGTCAAATCGTCTTGATTGCTGGCGGTGTCGGTTTTGTAGTGCTGCTGACAACCTTGCGCTAGCGCTCGACTGGGCGCGCTGGATCGGCGCACCATTCGCTCCAACTGCCAGCATACAAGCGTGAGCCTTTTAGGCCCGCAATTTCCATTGCCAACAGATTATGGCAAGCCGTTACACCAGATCCACATTGATGAATCACTGCCGATGCTTTGATGGGGCCCAGTAGATCCACAAAGTCATGGTAGAGGGTGGCCGGGGATTTAAATAAAGCAGCCGACAGGTTTTCTTTAAAGCAATGATTCAATGCTCCTGGAATGTGACCGCCAACTGGATCCAGGGTTTCATTTTGACCCCGAAAGCGATCATTAGCACGAGCATCAATCACTTTGCATTGCTTGGTTTGTAGATTGTTGAGCATTTCATCGACCAATACGAGGCCTGTATAAGGCCTGGGTTCGATGGCTTGGGCTGTGGGGGTTGCTGCTCTGGGTATCTGACCCATGGGGCCATTCCAGGCATCCAGGCCGCCATCAAGTACCTGTACATTGGCGTGCCCGGTAGCTTTGAGCATCCACCAAAGGCGGCTGGCAAACATTGAGCCTTGCTGGTCATAAGCCACAACCAAGGTTTTAGGGTCCATTCCAAGGCGCGATTTGGTTTGTGCCCATGCTTCTGGGCTGGGAAGGGGGTGCCGGCCATTTTGACCGGTTTTACTGCCCGATAGGTCCTGATCCAAGTCGACATAGATCGCTCCTGGAAGGTGATTTTCTTGATAGGCCTTTTTGCCAGCGCTGGGGTCGGCTAAGTCAAAGCGGCAGTCGCAGAGTAAGACATTCTCGCCGCTATTGATGTGTTCTTCTAGTTGATTGGCGGTAATAAGCGGAGTCATATGAGCTTCCTGTTACACGGGTTGAGTTGATGCTAGCGCTGCGGGTTATGCGCCTTCATATTGCATGACTCGACGATACCACTCATGGAAATGCTGCATCCCATCTTCCATTGGGCTTTGGTATGGTCCGACTTCATTGATGCCACGAGCCAATAACGCCGCGCGTCCTGCATCCATTCTTTCGCCGATTTCATCATCTTCAATACAGGTTTCCATGTAAGCAGCACGTTCAGCTTCCACATACTCGCGCTCAAATAGAGCAATTTCTTCGGGGTAATAAAACTCCACGATATTGCGCGTTTTATTGGGGCCCATCGGATGCAATGTCGATACGCAGAGTACCCCTGGATACCACTCGACCATTACATTGGGGTAGTAGGTAAGCCAGATAGCGCCATGACGTGGCATCTTGCCATCGTAGTAGCGCAATACGGCTTCGTGCCAGTTGCGATAGGTAGATGACCCTGGAGTCGATAAATTTTTATGGATGCCTACAGTCTGCACGCTATGCCAGTCACCGAACTCCCAGCGCAGGTCTTCACAGGAAACAAATTTTCCTAAACCTGGATGAAACGGCACCACGTGGTAGTCCTCTAGATACACCTCAATAAAGGTTTTCCAGTTGTAATTGCATTCATGTACTTCAATGTGATCAAGTACGTAACCATCAAATTGAAGGTCCTCGGCCACTCCCAGCTTGGCAAGATCGGCGCGAACATCGCGGGGACCCTCAAACAATAGCCCTTGCCAATTTTGCAAAGGGGATTTGCCTAAGTTGAGGCAGGGTTTGTCATCAAAGTGGGGCGCTCCTAACAACTGACCTTCTAGATCATAGGTCCAGCGATGCAATGGGCAAACAATGTTATCGGTTTTGCCGGAGCCATTGAGCATGAGTGCTTGACGATGGCGGCAGACGTTCGAAAGGAGTTCTATGCCTTGCTCATGGCGAACCAAGAGACGACCTTCGTTTTCTGAGCTTAGTGTGTGATAGCAGCCATTTTCCGGCACCATTAATTCATGGCCAATATAGCCAGGACCCTGCTTAAACAGCAGAGCAATCTCACGTTGATAGAGTTCAACGTCAAAATAGGCCGAAACCGGCAGTTGTAAGTTGGACGGCGCAAGCTTCTGCGCGGTAGCCAGATTAGTCATTCTCCCCACCCCCGAAAACGTCAGCCGAAGCTAAGCGGAATAACCAATCCAACCATCGACGGATCGATATTGGAAAGGAAGGGATGGATTATACCCATCCAAAAGGGTTCTCGTTTTAATATGTAGGGCTATTGTTGTCATAAATACGAAAGAAATCCGCCGATGTCCGCCAAAAAATCTGAGAGCCAAAATGCCGAATTAGGGGGTCAAATTGACCCAAATTTGCGATATGAGCAGGCGGTCAAGGAGCTAGAAAGGCTGATTTCCGACATGGAATCGGGCAAATTCTCGCTAGAAGAAACCCTTTTGGCGTATCAACGTGGAGCTGCTCTACTGAAGCATTGTCAGGGTGTTTTGGCTCAAGTTGAGCAGCAAGTGCGCGTTTTTGAGGCCTAAGCCAGGCTCCATGTAGAGTTCATGACCGATCATTTTTTCTTTCAAGAGTGGATGCTCTCCCATTCTGGGCGCATTGAGTGGGCGCTTGATCAGCAGTTGGATGCAGGAAAAACCATTCCACATCGTCTCCACGAAGCCATGCGCTATGCGGCACAAGGTGGTGGCAAGCGTATTCGCCCGCTATTGGTTTATGCGGCCGGTGCCTTGGGGAACCCATCTTTGCAGATGCTCGATAGTGCTGCGGTTGCCATCGAATGTATTCATGCCTATTCCTTGGTACACGATGATTTGCCCTGCATGGATGATGATGATCTCCGTCGAGGGCGCCCCACGGTCCATAAGGCCTACGATGAGGCTACGGCATTGCTAGTGGGGGATGCCCTGCAAACTCGTGCTTTTGAGATTTTGGCGCAGGCTGACGGCGCAGCTGCGCTTCGTTTGCAAATGATTGCCGCATTGGCGGCGGCCTCTGGATCGCGAGGTATGGCAGGTGGGCAAGCCATTGATCTTGAAAGCGTTGGCAAGCAATTGGATTTGGCTGGTTTGCAGCAAATGCATGCTATGAAGACAGGCGCTTTGCTATCGTGTGCCGTGACATTAGGCGGCATAGCGGCGCAGTTAGATGCTGCCTCTATGACACATTTGCAGACTTATTCAGAGGCGGTAGGTCTGGCCTTTCAGATTGTTGATGATGTGCTCGATGCCACGGCTGATAGCCAAACATTGGGCAAGACGGCGGGCAAGGATGCTGCAAACGATAAGCCTACGTATGTCACCTTGATGGGTTTAGACTATGCCCAGAAACAAGCAGAAATCCTGCAAGCGAAAGCGATTGCGAGTTTGGCATCCTTTGGCGACAAGGGGATTCCCTTGAAAGAGCTTGCTCTCTTGGTAGTCAATAGAGGCAAGTGAGTAAAGATTATCGAATTCATGACCTTAGATTCCATCACTTCTCCCGCTGAGTTAAAAAAACTACCTCGTGAAGAGTTGCCCGCTCTGGCCGATGAGTTGCGCCAATTTATTGTCGACTCGGTATCGAAGACGGGCGGTCATCTTTCTTCAAATCTAGGGACTGTAGAGTTATCGATTGCGCTCCATTACGTTTTTGATACACCCGCTGATCGCATTGTTTGGGATGTGGGTCATCAAAGTTACCCCCATAAAATTTTGACTGGTCGCCGTGATCGCATGCAAAGTTTGCGTCAGTTCAATGGTTTATCGGGTTTCCCGCGGCGCTCTGAAAGTGAATACGACGCATTTGGAACAGGGCATTCATCTACCAGTATTTCTGCGGCTATGGGAATGGCGCGAGCCTTTCAAACGAAAGGTGAGAAGCAAGTTGCCGTCGCAGTTATTGGCGATAGTGCTATGACAGGTGGAATGGCTTTTGAAGCCATGAATAATGCAGGTGTTTACGATGATTTGCCTTTGGTGGTCATCCTTAATGACAATGACATGTCGATCTCGCCAGCGGTAGGCGCTTTGAACCGTCATCTAGCGCGCTTACTCAGTGGCAATATTTATTCCGCCACTAAGAAAGGCATTGATAGCGTCTTATCGATTGCGCCACCTTTGCGTGAATTTGCTAAGCGCTTAGAGGATCATGCAAAAGGCATGGTGTCGCCCTCCACGATCTTTCAAGAGTTTGGCTTTAATTATTTTGGACCAATTGACGGTCATGACTTGGACGCCCTCATTCCGATGTTGCAAAATGTGCGCCGCTTAGCCATTGAGGGGCGCGGCCCACAGTTCTTGCATGTGGTCACGCGTAAAGGACAGGGGTATGAACTGGCTGAGGCTGATCCAGTTTTGTACCACGGGCCTAGTAAATTTAATCCGGAGGAGGGTGTGAAATCATCCCCTTCCGCCAAGAAAACATTCACGCAGGTCTTCGGTGAATGGTTATGTGATATGGCCCATGCCGATCCCCTGCTGGTGGGTATTACGCCTGCCATGCGCGAGGGCTCAGGTTTAGTCGAGTTTGAGAAGCGTTTTCCGAAGCGCTATTACGACGTGGGTATCGCTGAACAGCATGCGGTGACGTTTGCGGCTGGAATGGCGTGCGAAGGAATGAAGCCGGTAGTGGCCATTTATTCCACTTTCTTGCAGCGTGCTTACGATCAGCTTATTCATGATGTAGCAATTCAGGATTTGCCGGTAGTGTTTGCCTTAGATCGTGCAGGCTTGGTGGGTGCTGATGGCGCAACCCATGCTGGTGTTTATGACATTGCGTTTTTGCGCTGCATTCCCAACATGCTAGTGATGACACCGTCAGACGAAGCAGAGTGCCGGGATTTATTAACAACCGCTTTCCGTCAATCACACCCCAGTGCAGTCCGCTATCCACGCGGTGCAGGGGTTGGCGCCATTCCTACCCATGACTTACGTAGCTTGCCTCTAGGCAAAGGGGAGGTACGGAGACAGTCGCAAGCACCCGCAGGGAAGCGCATTGCCATTTTTGCTTTTGGTACCCTACTTTACCCAGCTTTAGAGGCTGCCGAGCAGATAGATGCTACGGTGGCAAATATGCGCTTTGTAAAACCCTTGGACGTTGAGCTCCTGAAATCCTTGGCGCATGATCACGATTATTTGGTCACTATTGAGGATGGTGCTATCGAGGGCGGCGCAGGTAGCGCATGCTTAGAGGCGCTGTCCCAGGCAGGCATTGCCAAACCCCTCTTACAACTCGGTATTCCTGATGAATTTATTGAGCATGGTGATTATCAATTGTTGATGTCCCAACTTGGCTTAGATGCCGCTGGAATAGTGGCATCCATTACTGGCCGATTTGGTTTGAATGCTTTAAAAATCTCCGCAGTCGGCAAATAAGCTAAATTTGCCGGAAAATAGCGCTATGAACGATATTGATACTGCCTTCTTGAAAACCCAGGCCATGCCAGATGTGCAGTCGGCACATGATGAGCGCGCATTACCAATTGAGCAAGTTGGCATTCGGGGGCTGCGTCATCCGTTGACGATTCGCACTAAGGCCGGCACGTTTCCTGCGGTCGGCGATTTCCAGATGGATGTTGCCTTGCCAGCCAATGTGAAAGGGACGCACATGTCTCGCTTCATTGCGTTGTTGCAAAAGCAAACCGACCCGATTGACAGTGCGGTAGTTGTCAAGATGGTGCGTGAGATGTTGCCTTTACTCAATGCTAGCGAAGGACGTATTCAGTTTTCTTACACTCATTTCGTTAAAAAATCAGCACCTGTATCAGGCGTGGAAAGTTTGATGGATTATGAGGTGACGTGGACGGCGATTGCAAAGCAGGTCAAGGCGGAAACAATTGCTGTTCAATTAAATTTAAGCGCCGTCGTGCCGGTCATGAGTTTGTGCCCTTGTTCGAAAGAAATTTCCGAGTATGGTGCGCACAATCAGCGCTCTCATGTCACGATGTCTGTAACTCTCGATTCTGAAACGAAGATGACAGTGGAGGATTTGGTGGATGCTGCTGAAAGCGAAGCATCTAGCGAGTTATGGGGCATGCTCAAACGCCCTGATGAGAAGTGGGTGACGGAGCGTGCATATGACAATCCAAAGTTTGTAGAGGATTTGGTGCGCGATGTGGCCGGACGCCTGCAGGGCGATGCACGTATTTTGTCCTTGGTGGTGGAAGCTGAAAATTTTGAATCTATCCACAACCACAGCGCCTACGCCAAAATTAGTCTGACAAAGTAAGCAAAATCATTTAAGGCAGGTTATTGCTTGCTAAATCCCAGCGCGGTTTGATGTCAAATGCACCAGACCTGCTCGAGCCATTATTGTCGGCAAGCAGTCGTAAGGCGCCGGCAAACGCAATCATGACACCGTTATCCGTACACAAATTGATTGGAGGGTAATGCACTTCAAAGCCTCTTTGTGCAGCTTTGGCATTGAGTGCAAAGCGCAGTTGTTGGTTAGCACCCACGCCACCAGCTAGCACAAGGTGTTTGCAGCCTGTTTGCTGCAATGCTTTTTCCGATTTACTGACTAGGACTGCCACAATCGAGTCGACAAAACTCCTGGCTAAGTCCGCATGAAATTCGGCAGTTTCTGCTGAAGAGGGTTGCCCACTGTTGGTAAATTTTTTGGTTTGATTGAGGACTGCAGTTTTGAGTCCTGAAAATGAGAAATCTAAATCACCAGAATGAATCATCGGCTTGGGTAAGTCAAAGCGGCCAGGACGACCGGTTTCCGCTAGTCTTGAAATGGCTGCTCCACCAGGGTAGTCCAGGCCTAATAATTTAGCGGTTTTATCAAACGCCTCGCCGGCGGCATCGTCTAGCGTTTCGCCCAGCAATTCGTAGTGACCGACCTTGCTGACGAGCATCAACTGGGTGTGTCCTCCAGAAACTAGGAGGGCAATAAATGGAAAGGCGGGAGCCGATTCGCCCAATAAGGGGGATAGCAGGTGCCCTTCCAAGTGGTGAACGCCAATAGAGGGGATACCCAGACCCTGGGCCAGGGATTTGCCAAAGGCGCTACCCACCAGGAGCGCGCCAGCCAAACCCGGGCCTTGAGTGTAGGCAATCGCATCAATTTGCTCTAAAGAACGCTGAGATTGGCTTAAAGCCTCGTTTAAAAGGGGTAAAACCCGCCGGATGTGGTCTCGGGAGGCCAATTCAGGGACGACGCCCCCATATTCACGGTGCATGGCAATCTGGGAGTGCAAAGCCTGTCCCAAGACGCCTTGGGAGGCTGGATGGGCGGTTTCCCAGGCCGAAGTGTCGTATAAAGCCACTCCGGTCTCGTCACAAGAAGTTTCTATTCCTAAAACAATCATTTTTTTACTTGGTCGTGCTAGAATCCGTGATTCAGATAATTTTTCGATATTTTTCGAGCATATACGAGTTAAACAAGTATGACTACAGTCCGCCTCCGTGAGAACGAACCTTTTGAAGTGGCATTGCGCCGTTTCAAGCGCACCATTGAAAAAAATGGCCTTTTGACTGACTTGCGCGCGCGCGAGTTTTATGAAAAGCCAACGGCTGAGCGTAAGCGTAAGAAAGCTGCCGCTGCTAAGCGTCATTACAAGCGCATTCGCAGCCAGATGTTGCCTAAAAAGCTTTACTAATAGAATCTAAAAGCTCTCTTCACCGAGAAGCTTTGAAACCCGCTGACGGTGAAACGCAGCGGGTTTTTGCTTTTTGAATTCACCGAGAATGCATGCAGTATTTAAATATTAGGAAATGATCATGAGCCTGAAAGACCAAATTAACGAAGATATGAAATCTGCCATGCGCGCCAAAGAAACGGCGCGCTTAGGGGCAATTCGTCTGTTATTGGCTGCAATTAAGCAACGTGAAGTTGATGAGCGAATTGCGATGGATGACGCCGCCATCATTGCCACCATTGAAAAAATGATGAAGCAGCGCAAGGACTCAATTGCTCAATTTGAAAAAGCCGGCCGCGATGATTTAGTGGCGATTGAAGCTGCTGAAATGGCGATTTTGCAGGTCTACATGCCAGCGCAGTTGTCCGATGCTGAAGTGGAGGCGGCAGTAAATGCTGCCGTGACGGCTACCGGTGCAAGTGGTCCACAAGATATGGGCAAGGTGATTGGTGCACTGAAGGCGCAGCTTGCTGGTAAAGCCGATATGGGTAAGGTATCCAGCTTGGTAAAAGCGGCTTTAGCCAAATAAGCAGATTGCCTTCTGCTAGTCGATAGTCTTTGATATGGCCCTCATCCCCCAATCCTTCATTGCTGATTTATTAAATCGGATTGATATCGTTGATGTGGTGGGGCAGTATGTCAAATTAAAAAAAGCGGGCGCGAACTACCAAGGGTTGTGCCCCTTTCATCAAGAAAAATCACCTTCATTTTCTGTATCGCCTACTAAGCAGTTTTATCACTGCTTTGGTTGCGGTGCGCATGGTTCTGCCATTAGTTTTTTAATGGAGTATTCCGGGTTGGGGTATGTTGACACTATTGAGGAGTTGGCTCGCTCAGCTGGATTAACGGTACCGCGTGAAGAGCGCACTGCCAATGATGTTGCCCGCTTGCAGCAGACCATGGCATTAAGCGAGGTGATGAGTGCAGCGGCCGATTGGTATCGTCAACAATTGAAAGTAACACCGCGTGCCGTGGATTATCTAAAGGGTCGTGGTTTAACCGGAGAAATCGCGAAACGCTACGCTTTGGGTTATGCGCCTGATGGGTGGCAAGGCTTGGAAGCGGTGTTTGGTTCATACGCAAACGATGAAGTTGCCAAGACCTTATTGGAAGGGGGTTTACTGATTCAGGCCGAGCAAAACGATACACACCAGACCGCTCGACGCTATGACCGCTTTCGAGATCGCATCATGTTTCCGATTCGCAGCCCCAAAGGACAGGTTATTGGTTTTGGCGGCCGCATTTTGGATCAGGGCGAGCCCAAGTATCTTAATTCTCCTGAGACCCCGCTCTTTTCAAAAGGCAATACGCTTTACGGCCTCTTTGAGGCGCGGCAAGCAATTCGTGCTCAAGAATACGTTTTAGTATGCGAGGGCTATATGGATGTGGTGGCCTTGGCGCAACTCGGCTTTCCAAATGCTGTGGCTACTTTGGGTACAGCATGTACAGCTAACCATGTGCGCATGTTACTGCGTCAAACCGATCGCATTGTTTTTTCTTTTGATGGTGATGCTGCTGGTCAGCGTGCTGCACAACGTGCATTAGAGGCATGCCTGCCCCTCATGTCTGACGATAAAGAAATTCGATTCTTATTCTTGCCTACCGAACACGATCCGGATAGTTATGTGCGGACATATGGCGCACCCGCATTTGAAAAAGTGATTAAAGAAGCAATGTCTTTGTCGAGCTTTTTCTTCAAGATTGCCAGTGATGGTCATGAGCTAGCTACTCCGGAGGGTCGAGCGCAAACCCACCACGCTGCTAAGCCTTTGCTTTTGTCGATGCCACCGATTGCCCTGCGCACTCAAATCCTGCGAGAGTTGGCAATTCGCACCAATTCCACGCCAGCTGACTTGGAGTCGTTTTGTGGTTTAACGGTTGCCCCTGCTCCCGTACAGCCTAATGCTTACACTGGAGGAGGTCAGCGTGCGCCCACTGGTAATGGAAATCCATCATTTGGTAGCCGCTCTTCGAGTGCGCCTTGGCAACCCTCCAAGGGATCGGCCAAGCGGGCGCCCGTGCAAACCATGGCTCCACCCCAAGCGCCAACTGACCTGGCAGAACAATTATTACGAGTGCTGATTCAGTTCCCTCATTTGGGTAAGGGATTGGATCAAAGTAAGCGTGCACTCGCATTGCAGGCATCGCAGTTACGATCGGAAAAGGCTTTTGCCTTAATGCAAGATTTATTGGCGCAATGCGACTTGGTTGAATTGTTGCCGGGCGAGGATGGTAAACCACCCAGCGTGGGCGCGGGAGCTTTTGCGTTGTTTCAGGAGCAATTGTCTCGTAGTGAATTTGCGCCCTTGTATGAGGTATTGCGTAAGCGGGTGATGGGCTCGGATTTGGACTTGGAAGGTGCAATGGCAGACTTGGAAGGTGCTTTCAAAAAGCTCGAGTTAGTGCACCTTAAGCAAGAAATGACGGAAATTGCCCAAAGACTCTCTACAGGGGCTGCCAGCGAGCAGGATCGCACTCGTTATCGCGAATTAGGCGAAAGACTGAAATTCTCGTAAGAATTTATTCAAACAGGTCTAGTAAAAGGGGTAATTTGCCCCCAAATTTTGGTATGGGGAGGGGTAAAAAGGTCGCAATCGACTATAATCCTCTATTCCCAGAAAAAAACCGATTTAATTCAGCCACTTGCGCTTTATTTTGATGAAATTTGGGGCAAGTGGGGGTTCTAACTGCCAAAACGCAGTCGATACCGATAACAGTAACGAAAATAAGTGCTCATAAATGCCAACGATCAAGACAAAAAAATCTGCTGCTAAACCTGTTGCAAAAGCCAAGGCACTAGCTAAGCCTGCCCCAAAAGCAAAGGCACCTGCCAAACCTGTTGCAAAAGCCAAAGCACTAGCTAAGCCTGCCCCAAAAGCAAAGGCACCTGCTAAACCTGTTGCAAAAGCCAAAGCACTAGCTAAGCCTGCCCCAAAAGCAAAGGCACCTGCTAAACCTGTTGCAAAAGCCAAAGCACCAGCTAAGCCTGCCCCAAAAGCAAAGGCACCTGCTAAACCTGTTGCAAAAGCGAAGGCACCAGCAAAACCAGCGCCCAAAGCAAAGGCACCTGCTAAACCTGTTGCAAAAGCGAAAGCACCAGCTAAGCCTGCTCCAAAGGCTGCAGTTAAGTCAGCCAAGCCGACTAAGGTTGAGGTGAAGGCAGAGGCGCCTAAAAAAGGTAAGGCGGTTCAGTCAGCCGAAGCAAAGACAGTCCCGGCAAAAGAAGTGAAGGTAAAGGAGCTGAAGGGTAAAAAAGCTCCAGAAGCTCTAGAGGCAGACCTTGAACTAGATGTTGAGGTAGCTAGTGGGGATGTCAAAAAAGCGCGCAAAGTAAAAGGCGATGCGCAAGCAGAGGGTGCTGAGCCTGTGTTGACTGATCGTCAAAAAGCACGTGAGCGTAAAGCTAAAGAGAAAGCACTCTTAAAAGAATTTGCAGCACAACAGTTGGGCTCCGAGGAGCAGCAAGAGTTGCGCCGTACTCGCTTGAAGACATTGATCAAGATGGGTAAATCCAAGGGTTACTTAACCCATGGAGAAATGAATGACGTGATGTCTGATGAGTTGTCTGATGCTGATGCATTAGAGACATTGATCGGCTTGTTAAACGACATCAATATTACTGTTTACGAGCAAGCTCCTGACGCTGAAACCTTGTTGTTGAATGAGAACACGTCTGCAGCTACTTCAGAAGAAGAGGCGGAAGAAGAGGCGGAGGCGGCTCTGTCTACGGTTGATTCAGAGTTTGGGCGTACTACCGATCCAGTGCGGATGTATATGCGCGAAATGGGTACCGTGGATTTGTTGACGCGTGAAGGCGAAATCGTTATTGCCAAAAAGATTGAGGCTGGCCTCAAAGATATGGTGATGGCGTTGGCTGCATGTCCGGTTACTATTGCCGAGATCTTGAGTAACGTCGATAAGATTGCTAGCGGTGAAATGGAAGTTGATCAGTTTGTGGATGGATTGGTTGATCCTAATGCTGAAGATATTAAATTGGGACCAGAGGAGCCTGAAGAGGATCCGGATGCCGAAGAGGGTGATGATGCTGGTGATGATGAAGGCGGCGGCGGTGGTGGTGGCGCGGCTACCGCGAATGCGAAGCAGTTGGAAGAGCTCAAGCAGATCTCATTAGAGAAGTTTGCAATTGTTCGTGCGCAAGCTGAAAAGATGCGACGTGCATTTGATAAGGAAGGCTACAACTGCCCAGCATACCTTAAGGCTCAAGAAGCAATTCGCGCTGAATTATTGGGTTTCCGTTTAACTGCAAAGAGTGTTGAAAAGTTGTGCGACACCATGCGCTCACAAGTAGATCAAGTTTGGAAGCTTGAGCGCGGCATTGTTAGTCTCTTGGTTGATAAAGTTGGCGTTAATCGTGGCGAAGTATTGAAAGATTTCCCGAAGATGTCGATGAACTTGGCTTGGACCGATAAACTGTTGAAAGAGAACAAGCCGTACAGCGCCTTGTTGGAGCGCAATGTTCCAGCGATCCAAGAATTACAACAAAAGTTAATTGATATTCAGACTCGCGTAGTCATTCCATTGCCTGAGCTCAAGGAAGTTAACAAGCAAATGATTGCTGGCGAGAAGCGTGCTCGTGAAGCAAAACGTGAGATGACTGTGGCCAACTTACGCCTGGTGATCTCGATTGCGAAAAAATATACTAATCGCGGTTTGCAGTTCTTAGACTTGATCCAGGAGGGCAACATTGGTTTGATGAAAGCGGTGGATAAGTTTGAATACCGTCGTGGTTATAAGTTCTCTACATATGCAACATGGTGGATTCGTCAAGCAATCACTCGCTCTATTGCTGACCAGGCTCGCACCATCCGTATTCCAGTTCATATGATTGAAACCATCAATAAGATGAATCGTATTAGTCGTCAAATCTTGCAAGAAACT
>Ga0316222_1003960_pt1 | contig 13985 bp, 11 predicted proteins | sample TBH18011metaG_FD_206008 | JGI IMG/M metagenome (GOLD analysis project Ga0316222, IMG submission 206008) | Freshwater microbial communities from Trout Bog Lake, Wisconsin, USA - TBH18011 | ecosystem: Environmental > Aquatic > Freshwater > Lake > Hypolimnion/Profundal zone | place: USA: Wisconsin...
TTCCGTCGGCAATGGTGACGATTAGGTGGGGCGGGGGTATTAATGGAGAAGACATGCGCGATAAGGCCGGTCAGGGAGCCGCAGGAAGCGGAGTGTCATGATATGACTGGCGGCGGTGATAAAGATTGAGCTTCGCCGCGTCCTTTTCCGCCAATTTGTGCAGGTGGATTTTATTGGCCAAAGCGCCGGCTGTCGGGGCGGTGGCAATGGCTGCAGCAAGCATGCCTCCACTTTAACGAGGTGGGGCAAACTGTCGAACGAAAAAGGGCTGAAGCTCGTGTTGGAGGCGGGCGCGGCGGGGTGCCGGCCAAACGCGAATGTCCAGACATTGGATCCGCCGCCAAGGCGACAAGCGCTTGGTGAAATACAGGCGGCGAATTTGATCGCCGCCCAACTAATCAAACGCGAGGAACACTGATGATGCCTGTCCGGGCATCATTGCTTTTGACAGGCCGGTATGGATTTCTTAGTTTTCAGCATGGCAGATCAAATTTTTTCACGGGCCCAGATGGCCCCCGTGTCCCCGGTTTGGTCAGGGAACTTTCCGACCGGGTTTTGCCTGCCCTGATGAACAAGGATTCCAAGCATCTTGCCTTTCTGGATGGCACGCGGGGCGTGGCCATCATCATGGTGGTTCTATTCCACATCCTCAGCAAGGTTTACGGCTTTGACATGGAGTGGAAGGGATGGTTTCGGGATTTTTCAGCGCCGGCTTCGTTTTTCGCCTTTCTGCCGGTGGGGTTTGGCGGGGCGGCGGGGGTGGCTATTTTCTTTGTGGTCAGCGGATTCTGCATTCACCTGAGTTTTCAGCGGCAGGGCACGGGTTGGGGGCGTTTTTTTGCCCGGCGGTTTTTCCGCATCTACCCGGCGTATCTGGTGGCCTTGGTTTTTTCCCTGGCGCTGGCCATGGCGCAATCCGGGCTGGATTTTCAGGTGGCGAATTTTTGGGCGCAGCTGGAAAGCGGGGATTGGGGATGGCAGTTCTTGACCCATTTGTTTTTGGTGCACAATGCCACCCCCGCCACGGTTTCTGCACTCAATGGTTCCTTTTGGACCCTGGGGATAGAGGCGCAGTTGTACCTGCTTTATCCGTTGCTGCTGGGGTTGGCGGCCAGACTGGGCTGGCGGCGGACGATGTTTCTCCTGGGCGGAGGCGAAGTGCTGATCCGCACCTTGTGGGGCGTGATGGAGACGGCGGAGGGGGAGCACACGCTGGCGGGGCAGGTTGCCTGGCTGCTGGCCTATTCGCCGCTTGGTTTTTGGTTCAGCTGGTCGCTCGGGGCCATGCTGGCGGAAGCTTACTTGCACAACCGGCCGCTGCCCTTTTTGAAGACACCGCCGGTCTGGTGGCTGGGGCTGGCCGCGACCGTTTATTTTTTCAAACCGTTGAATCATCTCCAGTTTTTGCTGTTTGCGGTCATGGCGGCGGCGTTGATCAGCCGGATATTGAACGGAACCGGTTTTGCCATGAAGGTGCCAGCGTTTTCGCTGACCTGGCTGCAAAAAATCGGGTTATGGAGCTACAGCCTCTATCTGGTGCATTACCCGCTGCTGAACTTGTTTTACAATGCGGTCAATTATTATGTTTCGGTTCCCATATTCCATCTTCTGACGGAATTCCTGCTTTTGACAATCATGGCGCTGACGCTGATTCCCCTGGCCAGGCTTTGGTATCAGCTTTGCGAACTGCCGGGCATTGCCTTGGGCAGACAAATCCTGGCCCGGCGGGGGCGGCCTCAGATCACCGGAGCGGGGCGGCCGCGTCGGCAGACTTCACCGCCGGCGGACAGCCCGACCGGTGGCCATAGGACAGCCGGATATGCCTGGAAAGCGGGTTTATTACTGGCCTTGGCGGCAGGGGCCGTCTGGGGCACGGCCAAACTTCAGCCGCCGAATCCGGGAGAGGCCAACGATCTGGCTTGGTCGCTGGCCACCAGTTCCGATGCCGCCAAGCGAAACGGAACCGTCGCGGTGCAGTTGGCCGAATATGCCTGCTCCCGGACTCAATATCATGAGACTATCATGGTCGGAACGCTGGCGGCGGCCTACGCGGAAGCGGGGCAGTTTGATCGGGCCATTTCGACGGCGCAAAAGGCCTGTGAATTGGCAAAAAAAAACGGGCGAACCGACTTGCTGCAGCGGAACCAGGAGTTGCTGGCCATATACCAACAGCATCAGCCGTATCACGAGAATCCGGTGAACCCGGAAAAATAGCCAAGCACGGCCTGGCAGCGCACCTTGGAAGTGGAAGTCTGCATCATGGCGGAGGTTCATTGACTGGTGGGCGGGAGAAGGGGGCAGTCATGCGGCAGGCTGCCGGGAGCGAGTCTTTCCAAGGCCAGCGGAGAGGGTTCGGGAACTGGGCGCTTTACCCCTGAGCGTTACCCCAACGCTCAATGTGCCGGTGAATTTATTGAGAAATCCTTTGTTTTATTGACGAAAAGCCGAATGGCGGAGAGGGGGGGATTCGAACCCCCGATACCTTTTGGGTATTCACGCTTTCCAGGCGTGCGCGTTAAACCACTCTGCCACCTCTCCACGCGGGCGTGTATAATCTCTCCGATATGCGCGCGGTTTTCAATGCAAAACTGCAGGGAGTGAGCGCCGGCCGGACGAAGGGGCGGTAGACTGGGCCGGAGGCGGGGCGTCCCGGGGCTTCTGCGGCTTGCCGCCGGGGCGGTTTTCCGGCAGGATGGGGGGAAATGAAAAACAAATCGGCAGTGAACATTCGTCCCCATTCGAGCATCGTTTTTGACGGTGATGAGCGCGCGGCCGCGCGCGCCATGCTGTATCCGGTCGGTTTCAAGGCGGAGGATTTTAAGAAGCCGCTGATCGGCATCGCCTCGACTTGGAGCGATGTCACGCCGTGCAACATGCACCTGGACAAACTGGCGAAGGAAGCGGAACTGGGCGCGAACGCGGGCGGGGGCAAGGCGATCGTGTTCAACACGATCACGATTTCCGACGGCATCTCGATGGGCACGGAGGGGATGAAGTATTCGCTGGTGTCGCGCGAGGTGATCGCGGATTCCATCGAGACGGTGGTGGGCTGCGCGGGGATGGACGGGTATGTGGCGATCGGCGGCTGTGACAAGAACATGCCGGGTTCGCTCATCGCGATCGCGCGGATGAACCGGCCGGCGATCTTTGTGTATGGCGGCACGATTCTGCCGGGCTGCATCACGGGTCAGCCGCAGCGCAAGCTGGACGTGGTGTCGGTGTTCGAAGCGATCGGCGCGCATGCGAACAACAAGATTTCCCGCGCGGAGTTTGAAGCGGTGGAACAATGCGCGATCCCGGGGCCGGGTTCCTGCGGCGGGATGTACACGGCGAACACGATGGCTTCGGCGATCGAGGCGCTGGGGATGAGCCTGCCGGACAGTTCGGCGCAGAACGCGGTCTCCAAGGCGAAGCTCGATGATTGCCGGCGCGCGGGCGCGGCGGTGGTGGAATTGCTGCGGCGGGACATCAAGCCGCGCGACATCCTGACGAAGAAGGCGTTTGAGAACGCCATCACGGTGGTGATCGCGCTGGGCGGTTCCACGAACGCGGTGCTGCATCTGCTGGCCATCGCGCATGCGGCGAAGGTGAAGCTGACGATCGATGATTTCACGCGCATCGGCAAACGGGTTCCGGTGCTGGCGGACTTGAAGCCGAGCGGGAAGCACCTGATGTCCGAGCTGATCGCGGTGGGCGGCATCCGGCCGCTGATGAAGATCCTTTTGGAAAAGGGTTTGCTGCACGGCGAATGCCTGACCGTGACGGGCGAAACGATGGCGGAAAGCCTGGCGAAAGTGAAGCCGTATCCGGCGCACCAGACGATCATCCAGCCCTTCGACAAGCCCATCAAGAGCACCAGCCACTTGGTGGTTTTACGCGGGAACCTGGCGGCCGAAGGAGCGGTGGCGAAGATCTCCGGCAAGGAAGGTTTGCAATTCAGCGGCAAGGCGATTGTGTTCGAGGGCGAAGAGAAGGCGCTGCAGGCGATCCTGAACGGCACAGTCAAGGCGGGACATGTGATCGTGATCCGCGGCGAAGGGCCGAAGGGCGGACCGGGCATGCGCGAGATGCTGTCGCCCACCTCGGCCATCATGGGCAAAGGTTTGGGCAAGGAAGTGGCGCTGATCACGGACGGCCGGTTCAGCGGCGGCAGCCATGGTTTCGTGGTGGGCCACGTCACGCCGGAGGCTTACGTGGGCGGGGCGATTGCGCTGGTGAAGAATGGCGACCGCATCATCATCGATGCGGAGAAACGGGAGCTGACGCTGGATATCCCGGCGGCGGAACTGAAGAAGCGCCGGAAGGCGTGGAAGCAGCCGGCGCCGCGCTACACGCGCGGGGTGCTGGCCAAGTATGCCCACACGGTCACGAGCGCCTCGCTGGGGGCGGTGACGGATGCGGACTTGAAGCTTTGAGCTGCGTTGGGAAAACACAAAACCCCGCCGGGAAGCTGGCGGGGTTTTGCTGTTTAAAACCCGGTCGGTTCAATCCAACTCGGCGTCGCCGAGGCAGGTGCCGACGCGGCGGGCGGTCTTGAGCCAGGAATGGTCGGGCGGGACAATTTTGCGTTTGCCGGCGACTTTCTCGAGCGGCACGGGTTCGGTGTCGTCACCGCGGGCGGCGACCATGACGCCGTAGTGTTCCTCCTCAATCAGGTCGGCGCAGGCGCTGCCCAGACGGGTGGCGAGGATACGGTCGGCGGCGGCGGGGGTGCCGCCGCGCTGGACGTAGCCGAGGATGGTGACGCGGGATTCGAGGTGGGTGAGTTCTTCCAACTGCTTGGCGAGCCGCATGGTGTTGCCTTGGTGGCGGATCTCCAGAACGGCGAGTTCCTGTTTGGCCTCTTTTTTATCGTGCAGGGAGCGGGCGCGTTCGAGCTTTTTCTCGGCGGCGGCGAAGGCCCGGGCGTCGTCCCGGCTCATGGCGCCTTCGGCGACGGCGACGATGCTGAAATTGGTGCCGTGCTTGCTGCGGCGGCGGATGGCCTCGGCGATCTTCTCGACGTCGTAGGCGATTTCGGGGATGAGGATGACATCGGCCCCGCCGGCGATGCCGGCGCCGAGGGCGAGCCAGCCGGCGCGGTGGCCCATGATCTCGGCCACGATGATGCGGTGATGGCTGTGGGCGGTGCTGTGCAGGCGGTCGAGGGTTTCGGTGGCGATGTCGAGGGCGGTGGCGAAGCCGAAGGTGGCATCGGTCATGGCCACGTCATTATCGATGGTCTTGGGGAGGGTGATGACGTTCATCCCGGCCTGGTGGAGACGGAGGGCGTTTTTCTGGGTGCCGCCGCCGCCGAGGCAGACGACGCAGTCGAGGCCCCAGTCCTGGTAGTTTTCCTTGATGACCGCGGTCATGTCGCGGGTGCGGCCATCGATGATCATGCGGTGGGGCTTGTCGCGGCTGGTGCCGAGGATGGTGCCGCCGACGGTGAGGATGCCGGCGAGGGTGGACTTGTCCAGCTTCAGCCGGCGGTTTTCGACGAGGCCGCGAAAGCCGTCGCGGAAGCCGATGATCTCCATGCCGTAGTAGCCGAGCGCGGTTTTGCCGACGCCGCGGATGGCGGCATTGAGTCCGGGGCTGTCTCCGCCTGCGGTGAGAATGCCGATGCGCTTGATTTTTTTGCCCATGCCAGTGCTGCATTTGAAACTCTGGCAAAATGATTGTCGAGCACAACTTTTCAAAACGTGAATATTTTTGACGGGCGGGCCGGGAGGACATAGAGTTAAGCAAACATTATGAGTGAACTGTTAAATTCGCTGGTGGAACTTATTCGGCGCACGTCGGCGGAGGTTCCGGAGGACGTCCACAAGGCCATTTTGGCGGCGTGGGAGACGGAGAAAGCGGGCACGATTGCGGCCAATGCCCTCAAGATCATCGACCAGAATATTGCGCTGGCGAAGCAGAAGTCCCAGCCGTTGTGCCAGGACACGGGGAGCGTGCTGTTCTATGTGGATGTGCCGGTGGGGTATGACCAGGTGACGTTCGCGGAGACGGCGCGGGAGGCGGTGACGCTGGCGACGAAGAAGGGTTACCTGCGGCAGAACTCGGTGGATTCGCTGACGGGCAAGAACGACGGGACGAACGTGGGACCGGGCGCGCCGGCGTTTCATTTTCACCAGCACCGTTCGCCGGAGATCTCGGTGCGGCTGGCGCTCAAGGGCGGCGGCTGCGAGAACGTGGGGGCGCAATATTCCCTGCCGGACGATCAGTTGCACGCGAACCGCGATCTGGACGGGTGCCGGAAGTCGATTCTGGACGCGGTGTTGCAGGCGCAGGGCAAAGGGTGCGGCCCGGGGATTCTGGGCGTGTGCATCGGCGGTGACCGGGCGACGGGCTACGAGCTGTCCAAGACGCAGTTTTTGCGCCGGCTGGATGACCGGAATCCGAACCCGCAACTGGACGCGCTGGAACAGGACATTTTGAAGACGGCGAACGGACTGGGGATCGGCCCGATGGGTTTTGGCGGCAAGACGACGCTGCTGGGGGTGAAGATCACGGTGGCGAACCGGGTGCCGGCTTCCTATTTCGTGAGCATCAGCTACATGTGCTGGGCGTTCCGGCGCCAGGGGGTGACGCTGGATGCGGAGGGCAAGATCGGGAAGTGGCTGTATTAAGGCTGGCATCATGTCAACCGCCCGCACCGAAAACCAGGCGGTTTCGCCTCCGCCCGCCAGGTTGCCGCCGTTGACGGCGAGCACGCTTTACCTCGTGGCCACGCCGATTGGCAACCTGGAGGACATCACGCTGCGGGCGTTGCGGGTGTTGCGGGAGTGCGATGTGGTGGCAGCGGAGGATACGCGGCGCACGGGGCAGTTGCTGCGGCATTTCAATCTCAGCAAGCCGTTGCTGAGCTATTTCCAGTTCAACGAGGCGCGGCGGAGCGAGGAGATCATCGAACGCCTCCGGCGCGGGGAGAAGATCGCGCTGGTGACGGATGCGGGGAGCCCGGGTATCAGCGATCCGGGCGAGCGGGTGGTGAAGGCGGCGATCGGGGCAGGGTTCCGGGTGGAGGCGGTGCCGGGGGCGTGCGCGTTGGTGGCGGGGCTGACGGCGAGCGGGCTGCCGGCGGATGAATTTCATTTCGTGGGTTTTCTGCCGCACAAGTCGGGGCAGCGGCGCAACCAGTTGGAGTCGCTCAAGGCGGTCACCGGCACAATCATCTTCTACGAATCGCCGTATCGGATTGAAAAATTGCTGGGCGAGCTGGTGGCGGTTTATCCGGAGCGGGACGTGGTGCTGGCGCGGGAATTGACGAAGAAGTTCGAGGAATATTTGCGGGGCAAGCCGGCGGCGCTGCTGGAAATCGCGCAGAAGCGGAGCCTGAAGGGTGAATTTGTGGTGATGGTGGCGGGCGCGGAACGGCGGCGGGGCGGGGCGGTGGAACCAGCTGTGGCAGAAGCGGCCGAGGCCGAAGCGGAAGCGTGATTTTTTGACCGGAACAGCGGCGCGGCGCGGAATTCATTTCCGCGCCGTTGTTTTTCGGGAGTATGTAGATAACGCAAATTGCCTGGCTTTTACACTCGGCATACACATTGATCGTAAGTCAGTCGCTTGCCTTCGGTGCGTTTGACCGCTTCGGCAACACGTTGGCCATCATTGAGTTTGCGTGTATTCCAGCGAAAGGCGAATTCGTCACAATAGCGGTGAAGGTGTTCTTTGCTCACGGCATGAAACGTTCCCAGCAGTCCGCGTTTTATCAAAGAGAAGAAAGACTCAGCACAGTTCACGCCGGAGGTTGTGCCATCCTCATTATTCTCAACGTATTGCCGCTTTGAATGGTTCACCGTATCATGCCGGCCTCCGAGATGCTTGATAATCGGATAAAGGATGGTGTGATAAACCGGGCTTTGATCGGTATTGACGATGGTGCCATTTTCAATGTTTTCAAAAAGAAAATAGCCCACATTGTTCTGCGTCACATTGGGCACGACTTTAGTGCGGACATGGCCTCCACGTTCCACCACCGCAACGACTGGCACTTTGTTGGAGTTCTTGCGATAGCCCGGCAACACGGTTCGCGGATCGCCCGGGCGTGGTTTTCCGCCCACAAAGGTCTCATCCACTTCGCAGATGCCGGTCGTGTTGCCAAGTTTCTGCCGGTTCGCCTGGTTTTCCGTCAGCGCGAAGCGAATCCGGTGCATGAGAAATAAAGCCGACTTGTAGGTGATTTGGCAAATGCGCTCAATCTCCCGTGCACTCACGCCCTTCTTGCTGGCGCAAACGCGCCAGAAACCATACGCCCAATGCCGCAACGGCAATTTGGAATCTTCGTAAATCGCGCTCGTGCGGACCGTGTATTGCTCACCGCAAGCGCGGCAGCGCCAGAGATAGCGTTTATTCCGCCCGCCCGTGCGGCCTGTCATCTTGTAAACATTGGCGCTCTGGCAATGGGGGCACACGGGCGAGTTGCCCCAGCGTTGCCGCTCAAAGAACTCAACCGCAGCTTTTTCGTCAGCACAGGCTTTGGGCAGGTGTTTAATGATGTCCGATTTTGAAAGCTCAGGATGCTTTTGATCATTCATGGAATTATTTTCCATGACGAGGTTGGACATTGGCTGGGCTACCAACCAAAATTTGCGTTATCTACATACTCCCGTTGTTTTTTCAGGTTGGACCGCAGGTGTCCATCCCCGGCTGGCAGAGTCTTCATCGGTTCGCGCGATTGTGAATAACCCGGCATGGCGGATGGCCGGCGGCGGGGGTAAGTTCACAGGCGGGACAGGATCGGATTGATGAAGCACCGGATTTTACATGTGGACGGGGACAGTTTCTTTGCGAGCTGCGAGATCGCGCTGGATGAGAAACTGACCGGCCGGCCTGTGTGGGTGGGCGGCGGGCGGCGGGGCGACGGGATTGTGATCGCGGCGAACCGGGCGGCGAAGAAGTTCGGGGTGACGACGGGGATGGCGTGTTTCGAGGCGCGCCGGGTGTGTCCGGCCGGGGTGCTGTGCCGGCCGCATTACGAGCAGTATCGCGATATTTCCCAACGGATGTTCCGGGTGCTGGAGGAATATTCGCCCATGCTGGTGCCGACGTCGATCGACGAGGGGTTTCTGGACCTGACGACGATGGACAGCGTGGTGTGGCGGAACACGACGCCGGGGGCGTATGTGCGCGGGATCTGCGAGCGCATTCAGCGGGAGGTGAAGATCCCGGTATCGGCGGGGCTGGCGAGTTCGTCGCGGCTGGCGAAGCTGGCGACGGACGCGGCGAAGCCGGGATTTCTGGAGATTGCGCCGGGGGCGGAAGCGGAATTTTTGCGGGACCGGCCGGTGCGGGAGATGTCGGGCATCGGCAAGAACCGGCAGCGGGCTTTGGCGGCGCTGGGGGCGCTGACCTTCGGGCATGTGGCGGGGTTGCCATCGACTTTGCTGAAGCAGCGGTTCGGCATCTGGGGGCAGCAGTTGTGGCTGTTCGCGAACGGGCGGTGGCATGAGCCGCTGTTGCTGGAGGTGAAGGACCGGACGACAATCTCGAGCAACACGACGCTGCCGTATGACGAGCCGGACTACGAGGCGGCGCTGATGTTCGCGCTGAGCGAGACGACGCGGCTGACGGGGCAGTTGCGGCGGGAGCAGTTGCAGGCGCGGGAATTGTCGCTGACAATCCGGTTCGCGGATTTCAGCGAGGCGGGCGGTTCGCACCGGTTTCAGCATGCGCAGTTCCAGAATTCCGTCATCAACACGACGGTGGAGGGGATTTTCCGGGAGGTGATGGCGGGGCGGATGAAGCCGGTGCGGCAGATCCGCATCGCGATGTGGAATCTGGCGCGGCTGGACACGCAGCCGACGTTATGGGGGCGGACGGAGGAGGAGCGGTGGGGGGCGGCGGATGAGGCGGTGCGGGCACTGAACGCGAAGCTGGGCAACACGGCGGTGATGACGGGGGCGCAGCTGGCGTTGCGGGCGCTGGATGACAGCCACAAGCAGCCGAAGGCGAAGTGTCCGTTCGTGCCGCAGCGAGAGATGGTGAAGAAGCTGTGGGGGACGGATGCGGACCCGCTGGCGAACAAGGGGGAATGGGAGAAACGGCTGGGGCAGGTGAGCAAGCAGAGCCAGTTCAATCAATGAGGGGGGCCGCCGGTAAATCCGAACCGGAACCCGGCTTGGTCACTGCATCATGGCGAAAAGGGTGTTCACGGTTTTCCAATTCCGGGTGGTCGCGCCGACGGACAGCTTCTTTTCAATGGCCGTGTTGGAAAGCTTGGTATTCCCGTACCCGGCGGGGCAATAAAGATAAATTTCCCGGCCGATGACGTGGAATTGTTCTGACGGGGCGGCCAAGGGTTGCAATTGCTCAAGCGCCGTCGCCGGCGGGGCTTGCGACAGAAAGGTGACGTGCAGCCTGGCATGGTCGACGGCCGGTGACTTCAAAAAGGGGTTTCGCCTGATGGTTTCCGCCATTTTTTCCGCGGTCGCCAAAAAGACCGGGATGGAAAAGCCGAAATCGCAGAGGATTTTCCCTTCGATTTTCCCGGCCAAACCGGCGGGGGCAGCCGGCGCGGTCGCAAACACCACGTTTCCGCTTTGGATATACGTTTGGATGTTGCTGAAGCCAAGGTCGGCGAAGGAGGCGCGCAACGCTTCCATCTTGATGAGATGGTGCCCGCTGACATTGATTCCGCGCAGCAATGCGACATACGTAGCCATGGCGAAAAGAATCACGCCGGCAGGGTGATGTCAATTGTTTGTTGCCGCGGCGGGAACGTCTCGCTCCGGGGGCTTTTTTCGGGTTTCATTGGCGGGGGATTATGGTAGAGTGGGGTACTCGAAATGACGACGACTGAATCGACATCACGGCCGCGCCTGCCGGAATGGCTGCGCATCAAACTGCCCACCTCGGACCGGTTCGCGCAAACGCGCAATCTGCTGGGGGAATTGAAGCTGCACACGGTGTGCGAGAGCGCGAAGTGTCCGAACCACTGGGAGTGCTGGGAGAAGGGCACGGCGACGTTCATGATCGCGGGGGACCGCTGCACGCGGGCGTGCGGGTTTTGCGCGGTGGCGACGGCGAAGCCGCTGGCGCTGGAGGCGGACGAGCCGCTGCGGGTGGCGGAGGCGACGCGCCGCATGAAATTGAAGCATGTGGTGATCACGGCGGTGGCGCGGGATGATCTGAAGGATGGCGGGGCGGAGCATTTCCGCCAGACGATCAACGAGGTGCGGCGCCTGAACCCGGGCACGGTGATCGAGGTGCTGGTGCCGGATTTCCAGGAGGACGCGACGGCGGTGGACGCAGTGCTCTCGGCGAATCCGCAGATTTTCAACCATAACCTGGAGACAGTGCGGCGGCTGACACCGTCGGTGCGGCACCGGGCGACGTATGACCGTTCGCTGGCGGTGCTGAAGATGGTGAAGGACCGGCGCGGGAACACAATCCACACGAAGTCGGGTATGATGCTCGGCCTGGGCGAGCAGGAGGAGGAAGTGCTGACGGCGTTGCGCGACCTGCGCGCGGCGGGGTGCGATATCCTGACGCTGGGACAGTATTTGCAGCCGTCCACGAAGCTGCTGCCGGTGGTGGAATTTGTTGCGCCGGAGAAGTTCGCGATGTTCAAGCAGGTGGCGGAAGCCATGGGCTTTGTGCATGTGGCGAGCGGGCCGATGGTGCGCAGCTCGTATCATGCGGATGAGGTGAATCTGGCGAAGGCGTGAGGGAAGACGGGGATAACGCGGAAACATCCAACAGCGAACAACCAACTCCCGACATCCAGTGAAGGAGGGGGAGAGCTTACCGGGTTGATAGCGAGCGGTGCATCAGCATCCAGATGGCGAGGCTGAAGCTGAGGATGCCGATGGCGAAGGCGATGACGGTAATGACGGTGCGGAAGGTTTTGACGCGGGCCACGACCTGGGCGGTCTGCTGTTTTTCCCCGGCCATGAAGCCGGCGAAGTTTTTATCCAGGGCTTCGTTGATGGCGTCCTCGTTTTTCAGGGGGAGGGTGAGCCACGCGCCTTCAAGGGTTTTCCATTCTTCGGGAAGGCGTTCAAGCATCTCGGCGGTGGCGGACTGAAAACCCCAGCGGGACCAGAAGGGCGAGTTGTCCTGGGTCCAGAGACGGAAGACGCCGTGGTTGGCGGACACTTTTTGGATGCGTTCCCAGATGGCTTCGCGGGCGGTGTCGGCGAGGGAGAAGTCGACGTAGTCTTCGCTGTGAAGGCGGGCATGCTGGCGGAGGACCTGGAAGCCGATGGCGCCGGCGAACCGGCCGTCGGTCTCGACAATCTGGAATTCGGTGAGGCGGTCCTTGAGCTCGTCGCCGGGCAGGCGGGCGGCGGCCCAGAGGTCCAGGAGCGCGGGGAGGTCGTCCACGGTGGCGCGGCGGATGGTGAGCGGCGGCATGACCATGATTTTGCAACAAATCCGGCCGGGGCGAAGAAAAATTTGCAATTTTGCGGAGTTGTGGAACCTTGTCGGGACATTAATCGGTAAAACCTGAAATCTTTTAAAACAACTATGAGCGAGCAAACGGCGGATCAATTGGTGCAGGCTTTGGAATGGCGTTACGCGACGAAGGTGTTCGATGCGACGAAGAAAATCCCGGCGGCGGTGTGGTCGGCGCTGGAGCAGGCGCTGGTGCTGACGCCGACGAGCTATGGCTTGCAGCCGTATCAATTTCTGGTGGTGCAGGATGCCGCGGTGCGGGCGGCGCTGCTGCCGCATTCGTGGAACCAGAAGCAGGTGGTGGATTGCTCGCATTATGTGGTGTTCACGGCGCGGACGGAGATGACGGAGGCGGATGTGGACCGCTGGGTGGCGCGGCTGAGCGCGGTGCGGGGGATTCCGGCGGCGGCGCTGGCGCCGTATCGCGGGATGATGGTCAGCGACATCGTGAACGGGCCGCGCGGGAAGGCGGCGGATGAATGGGCGGCGCGGCAGGCGTATATCGCGCTGGGGAACGCGATGACGGCGGCGGCGCTCGCGGGGGTGGATGCGTGTCCCATGGAAGGGATCAATCCGGTGGAGTATGACAAGATTTTGAAGCTGGCCGGAACGGGTTACAAGACAGCCGTGGCGCTGGCGCTGGGGTATCGCGCGGCGGATGACAAATATGCGGCGCTGGCGAAGGTGCGGTATGAGACGAAGGATTTGGTGAAGTACGTCTAAGTAACGGAGCGCCGACTGGCAGTCGGCTGGATCGTGGGCGGGCCGCCCGTTTGAAAATTGTCCCCCTCGGGGGGGCCGTTATTACGCGTTATAAGGCGATATTAGCCGTTATTTGGCATCACCCGGTATCGCTTTGATATCGCCCGGATATCACCGACTCTGGACCTTGGACCGGAGTTTTCCTGCTTGCCTCATTATGATGTCAAAGATCATGTCCCCGTCCTGCTGGGACGGCGGCCAAATCACTGCGGCGACCCGTTTTGGCCGCCAACGGTGGTAATTTAACATGACTCCACATTCCCGGCAAACAATTTTTGGAATTGTTCGCGATTTACCAAAGCGCCGGCGGAAAAACAACTTCAGTGGTAGGGACGCCGCGCTGCGGCGTCCCGGATTCTGACACAGTGCGCCCCGTCGCCGGGCGCAGCTATAGTAATTAACAATGACATTGGCACATAGTCTGATATCGTAGGCGCATGAAAGCCTATACGTTGGATTTGCGGGAACGGGTCATCAAATTTGTTCAGACTGGCGGGTCCAAGGCGGAAGCGGCCCGGCGCTTCAACTTGGGGCGGCGCACCGTCTATCGTTATCTGGCCGCCGCCTCGGCGGGAGCCCTCGCCCCCAAAAAGAGCTGGGGCCAATGGCGCAAATTGGATCCCCAGAAACTTGCGGCCCACATTAAAGCGCACCCCGACGCCACGCTCAAAGAACTCGAAACCGTCTTTGGCGTCAGCCATAACGCCGTCTGGGTGCGGTTGGGCCAATTAGGCTTCACACTAAAAAAACTCATAAAATACCGCGAGCGCAACGAGGTGCAACGCTGGCTCTTCCAGCGCGAACTCGAAAAGTTTAGCGGCCAGCCCGTCTTTTTCCTA
>Ga0316222_1003964_pt1 | contig 13982 bp, 13 predicted proteins | sample TBH18011metaG_FD_206008 | JGI IMG/M metagenome (GOLD analysis project Ga0316222, IMG submission 206008) | Freshwater microbial communities from Trout Bog Lake, Wisconsin, USA - TBH18011 | ecosystem: Environmental > Aquatic > Freshwater > Lake > Hypolimnion/Profundal zone | place: USA: Wisconsin...
AAAACGTCTCATCATCCTCACTGGGGTAATTGTCGTTTCGACGGCGTAGCGACAATTACCATTCCCGCCAGATCGCGAGCGCAGCGACAATTACCGTAATTGTCGCTGCACTTCCTTATTGCTGAGCAATGCTTGCTTGTGATAGCGGTATAGGTGCTACTCGACGGGGTCTCATACCGGTCATCCTAATTGTCGCTGACCGGCCACCGTAATTGTCGCGTGCCATCAGATGCAGGACGTAACGTCCGCTCAGGACAGCGATCAGGGCTACATCATTGAAACCGCCATCAATATCCTGGAAGAATACATTGAGGGTCATTTCCTACGCGAGGAGAAGGCCCTGACCGAAATCGATTACCCCCACTTGGCGGAGCATATTGCCGAACACGACGCATTTGCCGACCAGGTCGCGCGCATCATCACGGAATACCGGAAGACCGGCGAGGCAACGACGCTCGTCACCCTGTCGCACCTGGTCGCCGAGTGGCTCACCGGCCACATTCAGACCATGGATTCCCAATTTAAAGGACTCCTGACCAACGCGAATGTGGATGATCGCCCCCTAGTCTACATGGCTGCCGGTGTGGACGCAGAGCTTGCCCCATAACCACTGGCGGGCGAGGCACCGCCCGGTCCTTCCGCTCCAGAATCCAAGTTCGGCGTCACCGTACGAGCCGTCTTTTCGTGGTATCGAGGCCCCCTCGAAGGCCGGCGCGAGAAACACCACCGCCATGGGCGAGGGCCAGCATGGGGGTCTAAGCCCAAACACGCGGAATTTTTAGAAGCATCTAGATTCAATGGCTTATCGTCAACTCGGGATGGTGATTAGTGAATTCACGTCAATAGGCTGACGAGGCCCACGGAACAGATACCGGCCGAGGAAGAGGATACTCTGCCAAGCGACGGGCGAGATTTTCTGTAGCCGGGCGATCGCGGCCTCGTCGCCGGTCGCGCGATGCCGGTCCAGAACAGATGAGAGCAGAATGGAATTGTAGGCGATGATGACCAGGGCGAGCAGCCGGCCGCACTGGTTGGTGAGAAAAATGTCGAGTTCGCTGTTGCCGATGAGCTGCTTCCGCCCGGCGATCTGGGCGATGGTTGAGCGCAGCTGATGATAGGCCTCGATCCGGTTCTGCGATCGGTGGACGTCACGCTGCAGCTTCGGGCTGCGGATGTATTGCAGCGTATAGATGCTGCGGACCAATTTGTCGTATTCGAAGACGGCCTTGCGGCTGCGGTTCTGGGACGATAGCGAACAGAGCTTGTGGACCAGTGCGGCCTGACTGGTTTCCTTGAGCGCCAGGGTCGCCACGATGCGGTTGAAAGTATCGGGTTCGGCTGCTATCAGGCGACGGTCGATCTGTCCAGCCGGTGGCAGAAGGAACGATGCGTAGCGGCTGATGTCGTCAGCACAGAAGAGATGCGGGATTTGCGCCTGGAGGCTGGTGAAGCGCGGAGCGGCCTGCATGCCGAACCAGTCAAGGATGGCGAAGTTGGCCTTGTTGACGCTGTGCATGTCACCGGTGATGACAGCCGGCATGATCTGCGTGCTGTTGCGGTAGCAGATATCAAAGAGGTATTGGCTCTCATGTTCGTTGGCGCCGATCAGCATGGTTTCCAGCGGCACATGGTTGGCGAGCAGGCTATAGGCGACGACGCCTCTCCCGGTGCCGAAGTACTTGCTCGAATACCGGGCCTTGATGGTCGGCTTGGCGGCCGCGAACTTCTGGCCGTCGACGGCGCCGTAGAGGACCTCCGGGTCTATGGCGTAGAGCGGGAAGATGGGCAGTGCGGCGATGAAGTTGCTGATCCGGTCGCAGCTGTCGTGCAGTGTGGCGGGCCGGATGTGCTGACGGTCGGTCGTTTCGAGCTGGTGGTAAGGGATATCGCATGCCTGGGCCATGCCGAAGTTGCCGAAGCCCATGGCGCGGGCCATGATCACGGCCATCAGCTCGGCCTCGTCGGCGACCTTCTTGGCGTAGCGGGGCTGGAGCGGCGTCAAGGCCGACAGAAATCCGCAAGCCTGGTTGACGAAGCGGAAGACGTCGACGATGGGCTGGGCCGTCAGGTTATCGTAGATGCCGTCCCGGATCCCGTCTGCCTGCTCAGCTTTCGACCTGCGCCAAGTGATGCTTTTACGCTCCGGGTCGAAGTCGATATGTGTGAGTCGTCCGTCGCGAAGATCCTGGTCGAGGCCCTTCCACTGTTGGTCCAGCGCGGCGCAAAGCTCGTCGATTCTGGCCCCGGCAGGGTTGGTCACCCACGGGATCGTGAGCGTCTGCAGGATTGCGGCTGTTTTCTCCGGTGATACGAGCTCGTCGCCGAAGCGGCGGTGACGCAGACTGTCATCGACCGCAAGTTCGCCTGTCGCCAGACGCTTGGCGAGTTGCCGGTAGATCCAGAACTCGTAGCGGTCGCCGCGCAGACGGACCAGGCTCCCGGCGTCATTGAGTTCGTAGAGATGATGGCGCAACTGTTTGGGGATCGTGCCAACAGGGATCTCGGTGATCGGCCGCTGGCCCAGCGGCTGCTCCCGGGCGAAGACCGCACGCATCCAGGACAGCGCCGCATGCCAGGGATTGGCTGGCGAACCGGCCGAGATGTCCAGGGCCATGACGAGAGGGCGCAGGTTCTTCTTGATTCGTGGTGCGGCCCGATCGATCTCCTTCCAGCGCAGCTCCATCTGGCTGACGGGTTCCCCGCATAGCCGCTGCCCAGCGCTGAGCAGTGCCTCTCGCGACAGAATGGCGAAGGCCCGGTCACGGACCGCGCCGAACAGCGTGGCATCATCGACGGCCTCGTCGACATAGAGCAGCAGGACGCGGCCCACCTTCGGCGCCTCTTGCTGCCGCTTGGCCTGGGCATGGACGAAGGCTTCCAGCGAATTGGCCTTGGTCTCAACTTCAATTTTCAGCAAGTGGTGGTCGAAGGCGTCGACGAGATTGTCACTGATCTGACGAAAGCGATGCCAAGCGTAGCACAGCAGGTAGAGATAAGCTTGCGCGGGCCTCATCCGCCGCAGGTCGTAGATTGTGTAGACAAGGGCAAGATCGGCGTAGCGGCTGATATTCTGCTGCGAGATGTCGAGCTTTGGCAGCAGGGATTTGGCGGCCAGGTAGACCGGCGCCAGCGTGGCGCGTTTCAGCCGTTCGGCGGTCATCATCTTATAGCCGAAGTTGCGGGCGTCCTTCTTGAGTTCGGCCAAAGCGGCCAACTCGGCCAGCGTTCCCTCCCGCACGAGCAGATCGCGCAGCGCTTTGACTGTTTGTGCATCGAGCGCGGTCTCGATCAAGTGGTCCAGGCGTTTGCGTTCGACCGTCAGTGCAGAACTGATCACCGACTGCAGCGTGGTGTAGCCGGGCCGCACGATCTTCCGATCTTTCAGTATTCCCAGCAACTCAAGCCCGATGAAGCTCGGCGTCACGTCCCGCCTAGCCAGTTCCGTGGCGGCATCGACGAAGGCCGGGCGATCTGCCTCCGACCAGAGCCGGAAGTCGAAGAACCGAGCGATCTCGACCCGTTGCGAGTAGAGTTCGGATGGCCTCAACGGGCGGTACTGCACCGCGACGTCCGGGAAATAACGTTCGGCCACGAAGCTGATATCCTCCGTCGGCACCATATCCGTGGTCAGGCCGAAGAAAGCGTGCTTGGCCTTGAAGTAGCCAAGCAGCAGTAGGCAGTGCAGGCGTTCACAATCTCCCCGGCGCCGATCCGCCAGAGCCAGCTCTTCTTCGCTGAAGGCAAAGAACTCCGCGCGCTGAAAGTCATCAAAATCTGGCAGACCGTAGAGGGCGATCTTTTCGGCGTCAGTGAAAATCGTCAGCCGATGACTGCTGTCGGCGCGCATGGTCATCCTGGTTGAGGGTGCAGCGTTGATTGTTATCTAAACAACACGACAATAGAATACACTAAGAACGTCGTCTAAGGCGGTGATCGGCTCTCACTGTCTTGACTGGGGCATAGTCGTGTTGGGAGCCATCCCATCCAAATGTAGCAGAAATCCTGAGGCTTAGGGGGGAGTATGGCGGAGGGAGTGAGGCTGGGGGCGAACCTCCTCTGCTGAAATATCAAGCACTTACAGGTGCTGTCATCTGCTCCCATGACGCCAGAATGGGCTGTTCAGTTCAAGGTGCTGAACAAATATTCCACGCTCGGCGCTTCCATCAGGCGATCAAGCCACACCTCAATCGTCGCAGCGTCGGCGGCCAAAATACGGTCTTGCAAATCCGCTGGCATTGGCCCAAACCGCTTTTCCAGAAGGCGAATGAGAGCCTTGGCTTCACCTCGGGCCTCGCCCCTGGCTTCGCCCTCGGCGATACCCTCTGCCTTCCACCGCTTTTTCCAGGTCTCACCCAGATTCGCCAACATCGACCGCATCTCCATCAGTTCGCCGGGCACCGTAACCGACGTCTCGTAGCCTTCAATTGCCTGTCGGACCAGTTCGGTGAACAGGCGCTTGAGTTCGTCATAGCCCGGATGACGCCGGAACCATCCTACCACGTCGTCGATCAGTCCTGCCAATTCTTCCGGTTCGTGGGGGTGTTCGAGCCGGAACAGAAAAGCGGTCAGACTATCGCGGGATGCCAAATCCTCCTCTGGCACCGCGCCCATGTCGAGAAGGTGGTAGCGGACACGCGGCTGCCAAGGCCAGAGCGGCGAGTCGATGGGCAGTGCGATCAAGGACGCTGTGTCCACCGGGGCCGACCAGCGGGTCTCACCGTTATACAAGACCAGCATCAGAACAGGTGGCAGGCGGTCGCCGGGCTTCAGCTTCTTCTCGGCAATGACGTGTTGCCACAGCAGCCCTTCATAGACCTGGGTCCGAACCGCCATCCACCAGTCCACCGAGGACTGGAATTCGCATAGGATGTACAGGAAAACGTCCTCACCGCCGTTCGTCGGCACCCGCCAGATGACGTCGCCTTCGCGCCGTTTGCCGTCGCGGTCATGGAACTTGGCGTTGATCCGCTCCATGCGGGCGAAATCCAGCCCGACCGCCATGGCCTCGGGCACGAACTCACGCACAAGCTGTTCCGCCATCAGCGGATGGGAGAACAGGCGATGGTAGAGGGCGTCGGGACCGGACATTCCCACCGTCTATCACGCCGACGCCGAACTGTCACCGGCAGCCGGCAGATCGGCGGCGCACCATATGGCCCCGGACGCACGTTCATACAGCGGCACTGCGCCAGCCAACAGGGTGTCGTCGGGCCGGAAATCTTCGACGATTTTGTTGAACGGGACGGCACCGCAGCCGGGCGTCAGGCAGTCGCGCTTGCCCTTCGGGCACTGCGCGAATGAACACAGCCGCCCCAGATAGCGGTCGCTGCCCGGTTCGAACAGGAAGACATCCACCTGATGGTTGGCGACGCTCACGCCGCTTCCGGATTCACAGGCCCGCCGCAGGGCGAGATCGCGGGCGCGGCGCATGTCGCCGAGACGGTCCCGGCTGTCCAGCCAGACGGCAAGGTCGACGTCGCCGCATTCGTGCCACAGCTCGATGCCGTGCCGGCGGAACGGTTGGAAGCGCGGCACCTCTTTGCACAAAGGCTTGGCCACCGAGCCGATGAGGGCGATGGCCTGGACCTCGGGGAAGCTGCGCCATGCCGCAGCCACCACGTCCGCAGCGGCGCGGAACTCGCTCTGGCGCGCCAGCAGACGGGCGTTTTCCCGGTCGATGTCGGCGCGGCGGATGGTCATTTCCCCAGCAGCTTCATGAAGTTGCGCTTGGTCTTGAACCGCGTTTTCAGGTCCAGCACATGGGCCGCCTGTTCGTCCGCCCCGCGCAAGGCTCCCATGCGGGCCACCAGCTTGCAGGCCTCCTCGTAATTGGGATTGCCGCCCGCATCGACCAACTGGTCGACGCGGGCGGCGTAGACGGCCAGAGCCTCACGCGGATGGGTGGTCTCGCTGGCCTGGGCCAGCATCTCCTTCAATCCGCCGCTGGCGTCGTGATCCTGCGCGGTGTCCCAGGCCTCAGTGAACAGGGACTCGGCCATCAGCACCCGGATCAGCAGATCGGCCGGCGACGACCAGCGCAACTGCGGCGGGGACTTTGCCAGCCGTGCCCGTAAGGCGGCGATGGCGCGGTCGCGGGCCGCCTCTCCGCCGATGCCGCGCAGCCGCTGGTAGAGGTCGAGGCTGGGCTGCCGATCGAATGCCCGCCACAGCAGGGTCTCGGCCGCGCCGATCCGGCCGGCGCCGAGATGGAGATCAACGGCAAAGGCCGTCAGCCGTTCGTCGGGCGGGTCATCCTCGAACAGCCACAATCCATCCTCGGCGTGGCGGAGGGCGTCGGCCTCCCGGCCCTGGGACAGGCAGAACCGGGCCAGTTCCAGATAGCGCCAGGGCGACGACAGGTCGCGGGCTCGGATGGCGATGCGGGCATCGTCATCTGCGTCACGTTCGGCGAAGAAATCCATGATCGCCGCCAGCCGCCCGCGTTCGCTGGAAAAATCGTCCTTGGCCCGACGTCCGCCCGGCAGCGGCGGGATCTTGTCCCAGGCGGCAGCGGCGAGGCGGCGAAGTTCTGCCAGCCCGGACTCGCCCAGGATATCGGCATAGAGGGCGGCCGAATTATGAAAGGTGTCCCAATCGCCCTCCACCTCGCGGGCATAAAGCTCGCCCGCCAGGGTCACCGGATCGGGGCGGGCGACGCGGCAGGCCTCAAAGTGGATGTCGTGCGCCCGCTCCAGCAGACCGCCGCAATGGCCGGCGGAATCGTCGATCTGGTTGATCGCGTCCTCGATGCGGGACAGGGCGTGGTCGATCAGGCCGAGGGCCAGGGCGGCCCGGCCTTCGCTCGCCAGGGCTTCGATGCGATCCAGGACGGCCTCCACCTCATCGGCCCAACCGGCGGCCTCGCGGTAATGCACGAATCCGCCGGTATCGGTGGCTTCGTCGATGGCCCTGCGGAAGCGGGTGTCAAGGACGTCGTCATTATCGGACGCGGCGGCCGCATCCATCTCCAGGCGGCGATACAAGGAGTCGTCGCGTTCGGCCAGATCGAGGATCATCGCCACCAGCGCATCCACGCCCTTGGACTGAAGATAGCCGCGGATGCGCTCCGCCGGGCCGGTGCCGTCGTCGTCACCGATCTCGTTGGCCGTCAGCGCGACGGCCACCAGATGCTTGCAGAAGCCCCAATCCTCGAAGGCCGGACAGGAACATTCGCCTCCGATTTGGGTCCCATCGCCGGTCAGCACGGTGCGATAGTCTTCGCTTCCCGAGACCCGGGCCACCACCCGGCCCGGTTCCTGGAGAAGGATCTCCACCAGCCCGTCCTGATGATAGGCCTGTCCGCGGGCAAACACCGCATCCCCGGCCATCCGCCGCAGGGCATCGACAGCGAAGCGGGTCATAGCGGTTGGAGCAGTCCTTCCGTTTCCATCAGCGCCAGCGCCTCAGGCACAGTGATTCCGGCCTGGAAGCACAGCCACTGGCCGGTATGGCGGTGCCACATCAGGTCGAAGCGCTCACCGCTGACATGGTCGAGGCGGGCGAAGGCGTAGTCGAATTCCTCGCCCGCTGTGTCGGCGAAACCCGAGCGGTAGCGCTGGATGAAGCTGTAACGGTCGCCGCGCCACTTGCCGGTAATGTCGACGGGATAGTTGAATTCGGTGGGACGGATCTCGGGCAGGAAGCGGGGCTTCAGCACATCGGCGATGAAGCGCTCGCAGGTGGCGGCGATTGCGGTCTTGTCGTCCTTGCTCAGCCCCTTGACCCAAACGCCCCGCTGCATCGCCGCCGTTCCCCCCCATTCGCCAACTCCACATCATGGCAAAGGGAACGGCGTGGCGCTACAGGCGAACAAGCATCCTGAAAGGCCTCGGCCTCACGCTTCATTCTTTCTCCCTTTTCCGAATTTGGGCTAACCTCAGACCTTGCTTGAAGGGGGCATTCCTGTGGTGGCCGTCGATACAGCCCAAGACCGAGATGTCGTCCGGTCCGTCATCGAGGGCAAGCCTCAGGCGTGGGAGCGGTTGGTGCGTCGCATCGCCGATACGGTCTGGACAGCCTGCCGATTGCTCTGTGGGCACGACGACGACACCCGGGCAGCCTTTTCGGATGTCATGGAGGCCCTTCGTGCCGATGGGTTCCGGCGGTTGCGGCATTACAACGGCTCGAGCCGGATCGAGACCTTCGTCGCCCTAATTGCCAGAGACGTTCTCGCCGAGCGGCTGTTGCGCCTGTTCCAAGCCCATTCCGAGTCCGATGGCTGGACCGCGTTCGAGCGCTTCTTTGCCGCCGACATCAATCGCATCATCAACCGCCGCCTTCCCGGAGCAGATCGTGCGGATTTTCGCCAGGATGCCTACCAGGACATCTGCGTGGCGTTGATCGCCGACGATTATCGGCGGCTGAAGGCGTATCGCGGCATCGGCAGCTTCACCGGCTTCGTCCTGCACATGGTGGACCGGTTACTGATCGACTTCATTCGCAGCACCATGCCGCTCCGTCAGCAAAGGGCCGAGGCAGCAGCCATAACTACTGCGGCACCGGAATGGGAGGACATCCCATCGGATCAGCCGTCGCCGGAAGATGCCCTGTTGGAGCAGGAAGGGGACCGCCTGTTGTCGTTGGCATCCGAGGTTCTGCGGGAGGCCGCCGCCGCCCTTTCCGAGACGGAGCGCCTGTACCTGCACATCGCATTGGGCAGCGGCGAACCCATCCCGGCGCGGGAGGTGGCGCGGTTGATGCGCCGCCCGGTGGAGGAGGTCTACAAGTTGAAGCAGCGGGTCATGGCCCGGCTGCGCGACACCCTGGACCGGCATCCGGCGGTCAAATTGTGGAAGGCGTCCGTCTAATGGTTCAGCGAGGAGACATCAGACCGTGACCCCCGGCCCCCTTCATGCGCTGTTCGAGCGGCTTTTCGGCGGCACCGATGATGCTGCGAAAGATAGCGCCCATGCGCGTCAGACTGCCCACCTTGCCGCCGATCTGGATCGTGGCGAATCGGACGCGCTGGATGTCGTCCAACTGGCCGCCTATCTGGATGGTGGCTTGGACGAAGCCAAGCAGAACGACCTTCATGCCCGCCTGTCGCAATCCCCCACGGCCTTGCACGACCTTGCCAGTGCCGATGCGTTTCTGGAAGCGATGGCGGCGGCACGGGAAACTGCTCCGGCAGACTTGGTGGCATCCACCATCGCCATAAGCCGACCGGCGGCGACATCACCATCATCACCGCGCCGGTCATTCCCGATCTGGAAATGGTCTGGGGTGGCGCTTGCCATGGCGGTCGCGGCAATTGTTGCTGTGGTCATCGTCAATCGGCAACCGGTCCCCACCGATGCCACCGCGCCGATCACCGCCAAGACAGTTCCAAACCCGGCGACGGCACCTGATGCTCCGAAGGTCGCCCAACCGCAACTACCCAAGGGCACCGATCATGCTCCGGTGATGGCTGGCAAGAAGATGCCCCCCGCCAATATGGCCCCGGAGGCATCGGAGGAAACCATGCCATTACCATCATCGCGCAAGGAAATGCCGAGCATGGCCCCGGAGAGCTTCGACACGGTGCCGGGCAACTCAGCGGTGGGTCAATGAGTGTTCTGAAATGGGTATGACCACGGAGAAGAAGGTAGCACGACGCAAGCTGGGCTTGCTCAAATTGGTTGGCGAACGGTCCAACGTCAGCAAGACCAAAACGATGTGCAACCCGAGTAGCCTAATCGCCACATTATTCCAAATTAGTCCCAGCCCTTGTGCCGCCGGATGATATCCCAGGCGGCGTTGATTTCCTGCGCAAGGCGGGTCGAGCCGCCGACATCAGGGTGGTTGTGCTTTAGCTGCTCCTTCCACGCCAATTCCATGTCCTCCTTCAACGCACCGTCTTCCACCCCGAGGATGGCAAGTGCCTTGGCGTATTCTGGCGGCAATGGGTGCTTTGTCTGAGGCCCACTCGCGCCTGGGGCCTCTGCTCGAGTCCTCTTTTCCGCCTCCTGCTGTTCGGCCCGCCGCCTGTTCCGTTCCTCCCGTTCGGTACGCTGCTGCTGCTCATGCCTGTGCTCCAATGCGGCGGACGGGTAGTACAGGCCGTCGGCACCTTTGACGAGGTCACCGCGCTGGATGACGATGTCAAGAATCTTGACTGCATCGCCCCGTGACACGCCGATGGTAACCAGGGCAGCGGCACCGAGACACCCATTCCTCAGGGCGTTGTCGATGGCAAAAGCGATGCACCGCTCGACCATCGCCAGATCGCCGAGCGCGGACGGTCCCTGCTGCTTAGGAGGCTCGGATGCGAACACGGACGGGTCCGGCTGTTTCGCGGTGGTCGCGGATGGCCGCCGCCCTTTCATGTATTGGAGCCAATATCGGTCGTACTCGTCGGGACCGTTGGTGGTCCCCTTAGGGAAGTCGCGGGCCAGCACAGGAATCAGCAGGAAGCTCAGGGCTGCTAACAGGTACAAGCCGCCGCTGCCGTCCCGGAAGCTCGCTACGAACAGGGTGATGGTGATGGCGTAGCCGATGAGCACGAGCGGATATCTGACGGCCAATACCACAAGGACGAACACCACTATCAGCGCGAAACCGAGGAGGTGCATTTGCCGCTCAGCGGAACAAGCGGAACAATTCGCGCACTGATTCCCAGACGGTGGCGCGAACGGCGGTCCTGACGGCAACGTCGCCCAGCGACTGCTGGCGGTGCCCCCCGCCACGGTGCTGAACGCAGACGACAGCATCGTTCTGACCCAGGCCCAATCTCCGCTTGAGGGCGTCGGGGTTACGCTCGTACTCCTGGAACAGCACCTCCCGCTCCTCATCGACCACCCGGAGAAATGTTGCCGATTGCGCGGGTGGCATCAGGGCTGCTGTGGCCGAGAGCCGCTCCTCGAACCGCATGATGGTTTCCCTGCCGACATCCGGATTGTGCCTGCCTACGGCCAGGAACGAACGCCAGAAGTCCTCGACCATTGCGCGAATTGCTGATCTGTCCGTGGCAGCACGTTCGGCCATTGGCTGATCCAAGAACTTCTCCTCGTAGCTAATTGGCTGTCGTATCGGCAGTAACTCTTGTCTATCAGGATCATCTGGTATCCGCACTCCAAGAACATCACTAATGATTTGCGATGCACCATCAAGCGATACAGAGAAGTCAATGTGGCTATGCGGCAGAATAAATACTCTTATGTTAAGACTACACCCATCAACCATCTGCATGATGAATGACAACCCATTTTCTTCATTTCCATTTCCGATGTCAGCTGTCAAAATATTATCATCAACAGTAAATGATGTCTTTTTTATATCCGTCCAATCCGCAATAAGGCGATCAACAACAAATAAGTCGTCCAGGTTATTCACTGCGTTGGTATCAACTTGAATAACTGGAAGCCGTGATGGGTCAAATCTCGACGAAGCCCCTTCTCGCATCAAAATCCCGAGTGAAACACAATCATCAGATTTCTTTCGCCTGATTGAAACTACAAAGCCGTCGTCGCTGCAAGCAGTAGCTGCTCGCTCACCGCAAAATCTAGATTCGCTCCATGCCCCTGCCATGCGCCCTCTCCTCGGCAATATTTAGCACAACCACTGAATTGTACGAAGCGTCGCGACAAATTATTGACCTCATTTGAGGGCCTGAACGAATGTTGCAAGGGCAGCAAGGAAGGTGGCAACCGCGCCGCCCCATGCCGCCCAGACTGCCCTCCCGGCGATCCTCAATTGCTTATCAGCAAGGGCATTGGCTGCGTCACGTTCGCGTCGCTGGATTTCGACCTTAGCTATGGCACGCTTTTGGGCATTCCCCGTAAGGTGATCGGGCGTTGCAGCTTCAACCTCAAGCTCTTCGTCTGATTTGTCCCGAACCGCTGGGGAGACGTTGCCGCAATCTTCAGTCATCGCCCACCTCTGCGGTCGGTTTCGTCTCGCATATTGCGCACTCTCTCTGGTTGGGATAATCGCATTCTCGCGATGCCTGCATCACCCCCAAAGCGGTGAGAGACCCACTTGATGACGCGAAATACCCCTCATTCGCAGACGGGGGGGGCTTCAGGTTCAAGGTGAGCAACGCCTGCCCTCCAATTTCAACATTGACCGTGACATCCCCGGCGGGGGGCCGGAAGCATCGCACGAAACGATAGCATGGATGGTCCGTTAATCCATAAGACGGAGGTGGCGGAGATTTTGCCGAAACTTTTTCTGTTTTGGACGATCAAGCCCAGGGGCATGATCGGGATTCCCAGAAATCATCCTTCTTGCTGGAGCCATTTCCAGTCAGTCCAAATCCAAGCAGCGACGAATTTCGCCCATCGTTCTTCAACTTCTCGATGGTGATCTCGACGCCAAGGGCGAGATGGCCGATTGGAAATGGCCATTTGCTTGCCACATCTAGGCTTACACCTTGACTCTGCCCCATTCTTATATTGATCCTACATGCGCCGAAGCAGTCGATAGAGGGGACGATGAAGAGAGTACTAGCTGGCGTGACGATTCTTGCCGTTACGGCTGCGGGATTTCAGACCTTTGAGGCCTCGGTGCTCACGGCTCAGGTCGGCGAGCTTAAATCAAAGATCGCAGAACAGGCCTCGGAAATCTCGGGACTACGGGCTCAGGTGAGCGAGGTCAATTCAAAGAAAGCCGAAAATGAGCGTGAGACGGCTCGCATAACGCAAATTGAGTTAGAAAAAATAGGTCGGATTGCTTCTGATATTGTTTCTTCATTGGAAGTTGGAGTGTCTTATAATGACTTTTTAGCGTTGGCCCGAAAGGCAAATTCTGAGTTTTTATTCATAAAATCTCGTGGCGGATGCGGTGATCGGTGCGATAGTATTGAGAAATTCATATCCGTACTTAATGGCACCGTCGCAATATGGGCGGAAAGCATTGATGGCGCGTGCAATCCTAAGAGGCTTTTTGAGTCCGCTGGCATAGACTATAAGGGATCAAGTGAGAAGCCGTGCATTTCAAAAATAGAGGCCATCGTAAATGAAAGTGGATTAGGAAAAGATATTTTTGATAAGCAAACTGGAGCTATAAACGACGCAATGAAATTCCGGGATGCGCAACGCAGAAAATCTGCCGCAGAAACACCATATGCAATATCTTTAAGAATGCAGTACTATCAAATAGCCAGTGAAGCGACAATTCGTTATTTTGTTAGTATGTGGATGCGCCCTTCTTTTGCGGCTCTAATACCGGCCGCTAAGGCTGTTATATCATAATGTTACTATCATCTGACATGCACAAAGAGGCTGAAAAATGCCGGTGACACGCGGTGGCCGCCGCTGGGGCAACCAGTGGTCGGCAGCTCGAACACAAGCAAAGATGGCGGAGAATCGTCGCCATGCGGCGCATTTCTTCAAATGCCTATTCGGTGGGGCGTTCATTGGGCTGGCGGCCGCCGCACTATTGTTTGCTCTAATGTTGCACTATTGATTGCGCCATTGTAGTGATGATGATTGGCGAAAAATTGCAAATATATAGTTTACTATAGCATCCAAAACATATGGGTAATTTGTTTGCTCTATGCGCACATGTGCTTTGTCACAGCTGACTCACTGACCAATCTGGTTCGCAAATCGTCGATCTCCGCCGAACCTGGGTCACCACGACGAGATCAGATCACTCTGCCGCCATCGCCGATCAACTGCGGCGTCTGGGTTCGACCAAGCTTCGCGGCTTCGGTCGGGATGTGGTCGGCCAAATAGGCTTCCATTTTGAACGCCGCGGCCTGCGCCATCGATTGCCCATGGAAATTAGGTTTCGTAGCCGGTTGCTTACTTGACCACCCCGCCTTTCACAATCTGCGCAGTCTGGTCCCGGCCGTAACTCCGGCGCACCACGTAGCTCAGCGTTTCTTTGAGATAGCGGTCGAGTTCATCCAGAGAAACAGTGCCATCACCGTTGCCATAAGGAGCCTTGTCGGCTTCACCGCTCATGCCTTTGAGAAAATATTTGGTGAACAGCGCATGGCTGTCGTCCTGTTCCCAATTCGCCATTTGATCAGCGGCGGCGGCCGAGATGACGGTGACGTT
>Ga0316222_1003967_pt1 | contig 13974 bp, 9 predicted proteins | sample TBH18011metaG_FD_206008 | JGI IMG/M metagenome (GOLD analysis project Ga0316222, IMG submission 206008) | Freshwater microbial communities from Trout Bog Lake, Wisconsin, USA - TBH18011 | ecosystem: Environmental > Aquatic > Freshwater > Lake > Hypolimnion/Profundal zone | place: USA: Wisconsin...
ACTTTCCCCATCGCCATGGCGCTCCCGACCGCGTCATGGACTGCGCCGGCAAAGCGAAGCGACGACGGCGCTTTCGCCAGCCACACCCGCCGCCGGATCAGCAGAACCCGCCGCTTGCAACCCATCGCCCCCAAAAAGAACTCAAAACTCAGCACTCAAAACTCAAAACCAAATTGCCAACCTCCGCCCCCTCCGGCCCAACGCCATCCCGCGTCCCCCGACTTTGGACTTTGGACCTTGGACTCCCTCCCCATCCCGCCCGACTCCCCCGGCGGAGCGCGGCTGTGGCGGAGCCCAGCCGCAGCGCATACTCCAGGCCAAAGCCATCCCGCATCACCATCCGCGTCCGCCCCGAGTCCCCCGACTTTGGACTTTAGACTTTGGACTTTGGACTCCAAAAAAGGTGACACTTTGAAATTGACGACCGGCGCATCCTCCGTTAGATTTTTCGTCCTTTGCGTTCCAGAGTAGCTCAATGGTAGAGCACGCGGCTGTTAACCGTGGGGTTGAAGGTTCGAGTCCTTCCTCTGGAGCCATTTTTTCTCCCTGTTTTCCCGTCAGTCGCTTTAGTCGCTCAGCAATTCCTCTCAACCCGGACGTTTTCTTCATCCTCGATGGTTGTGTTTCAATCGCTGACGGCACGTGATAGGTTTTTTTTCAGTCACCCTGCCAGCCAGTCTGAAGCGCCGCCACCTTTGCGATTGCGCAAAAACTTCGGTGGCTTAAGCTATAACCCAATAGCTTGGCCATGGTTATCAATCAGAAAAGTTTCCGGGGCAACGGTTTCACCGGCATTCATCATGTCTGAAACGCCCGAACAACTCGCCCGCCGGCAAATCGACGCCCAGCTCGTCGCCGCCGGCTGGACGGTTCAGGGCTTCAAGCAATTCAATCCCGCCGCCAGCCGGGGCATCGCCCTGCTCGAGGCCCCCCTCAAATCCGGCAAGTGCGATTATCTCCTGCTCGTGGACCGCAAAGCCGTCGGCGTGGTGGAGGCCAAGCGCACCGGGGCGTTGCTTTCCCGCGTCGCCGAGCAGTCCGGCCATTATGCAGAGAATCTCCCGGAAATCTTCCAGTCCCTCGCGCCCGGCCGGCTGCCCTTCCTGAGCGTGGTGGAGGAATTGGAGTCGGCGGTGACCGCCAACCTCCAGATCGCCACCCGCCTCCGCCAGTCCATCCTCCAAAAAGCCTTCACCGGAGGACTAACTGAATGAGCATTACTCTCGAAAATCTTCTGGAACGCGGTTACCTCCCGCAAGAATTGCCTCCCCCATTTGTATCACAGTCGCTGGCCAAGTTCGTTGCTAGCGAAAAGCCGAAGGCCTTTCCGTTCACCGCCCAGCCTGCGACATCGATCCCAGAGGTCTTCAACCTCGCAAGAACTGGCACGCTCCGTCGGCAATTGTCGATCCTTAACCCGATTCACTTTTCTCTCCTTGCGGACTTCGTCGTGGACAACTGGGCAGCACTTGAGAATAAAGCCACCACGTCTATAATTTCCCTCAGCAGTCCAGTTGCAACCGATCTAAAGCGCGGAATTGGCCGGAAGCACAAAATGGATCAACGCTCCGAAAGGCGCGCACAGATTTATGCCCAAGGTCGTTTTCTGCTACGCGCGGACATCAGCAGATTCTACCCGTCTATTTACACTCACAGCATCCCGTGGGCACTCCACGGCAAGGAATACTCGAAGCAACACAAGTTCGATCAAAATCTGGGCAACCGATTGGATAAACTCGTTCGAGGATGCCAGCACGGTCAGACGAATGGAATTCCCATCGGGCCGGACACTTCACTGCTCATCGCGGAAGCTCTTCTGTGCAAAGTTGACGCGGAGCTTGCAAAGCAAAACATCGCGGGACTTCGTTATGTGGACGATTACGAACTGGTGTTCGATAGCCATGCGGGAGCACTCGAAGGATTATCGCTATTCCAAGAAGCTCTTCTCCAATTTGAGCTTCATCTGAATCCTGCAAAGACCAGAATTTTACCGCTGCCCCAGCGCATCGACGAGTCGTGGGTTGATCGCTTGAAGGTGCTTGAAATCGACCCATCTTCGACAAACTTCAAGTCACAGCTGATAAACTTCTTCGACACAGCGTTTGAGCTGTCGCACGAGTTTCCAGACACAGGGGTTTTGAAATACGCAGCCGGGCGAATTGCTAACATTCGAACGTGGAAGTCTCACTACGAAGTAGCCGAGGATTTGCTCGTCCAAGCAGCAAGAGTCGAAGCTGGAGCGCTTCCGGTGGTCCTGAACACGATTCTTCGCCAGCCAGCCACCGATGACGCGAGAAAAAACCGCCGCCACAATCTCCTGCTGAAAACGATTATTGAGCATGCCCCCCAACGTCACTCGAGCGAGGTCGCTTGGTCTGTTTGGGGTTGTATTGCTCAGGGATTCAAACTTTCTGCAGACTCGCTTAAGTGCGTCGTGAAAATGGATGACTCAATCTGCGCACTGGCGGCGTTGCACGCGCGAGCGTTGGGCTTGGCAGAATCACCGGCGGAACTTGACCCACTTGCAGCGGCTCTTACATCGGTAGAACTTTATGATTCTCGGTGGATGTTGGCGTATGAAGCCGCGGTGCGTGGGTGGCTTGCGCCTGCGGATGGCAAAGACTTTGTCGGCAGCGACGGCAACTTTGCCAAACTGAAGGCTGCGGGTGTGCGATTCTACGACGATACGAAGACCGCATTGCCGCCGCTGCCGACACCCAAGGCAAAAGCATCCGATTCCGAAGGCTTGGGCCAGCTAATCAACTTTAGTGGCAGCGAAGAGGATGAGCCTGAGGAAGAAACTGAGAGCTACTTCTGATTTATGTATACAACAATAACTGAAGCATTCTGGTATGTTGTTGGTCTATTACGCAAGCACCCTGCCGGACGGAAAGTCACGTTGATCACGGCGGTCGTGTTTTTAGTGTTAGCTGGTCTAGCTTCTCTGCTTGCAGCATTTGAGCCGTTCTCGCAAGTTCCCAAAAATGTTTTTGAGAACGCTACGGCCATATCGGCCATTTTTGGCGGCATCGCTCTGCTTGCCAGTTTGGCGGCGTATTTACCGGAGGAGTCGATCCCGCCATTTCTGTATCGCAGAGAGATGGAGGAACTGCGCGAAGAGAGAGATAAAATCAAGGAACGCAATCCGGAAGGTCAGAAAGCTGATCTGTTTGATACCGTCCAATTGAATCTCAATGAAATCCGTGAGTATTGCGTGCAAAACAAAAGACAAGCCCGGAGTAGTTTTCACTTCGGAGTCTTCGCGATGCTTCTTGGTCTTGCGACGTTGCTTTACGGCATTTGGAAATTCTACGAAGGCACGTCAACTAATCTGACTATTGCGAGCCTGGTTTCTGTGTCTGGGCTGTTGATACAGTTTATTGGAGGCGCTTCGATGATCATTTATCGCAATTCGCTTCGGCAGGGGAATTTCTACTTTGCTCATTTGGTGCAGATGCAGGACGTGATGCTTGCAATCAAACTTTGCACGGAAACCACGGATTCAGAAAAGAAGAGCGCCTTGCAGGGGAAAGTTGTGGAAGCTCTCCTGAAACGAGCGTCCTCCTTGCCGTCACTTCCTGCTGGCAAAGATACCTGATGTTGAATTGATTAATTTTCTCAAATGAGCAACCCACCGCCCTCGTCCAAAAACTTTGGAACTATTGCAATATACTTTGCGATGACGGTTTGTCGTACGGGGATTATGTCGAACAATTGACGTTTCTGCTGTTACTGAAAATGGCGGAAGTGGAACGGCGGTTGGGCGTGGTGGAGGAGTTGGAGACGGTGGTGAGCGCCAACCTCCAGCGCGCCACCCGTTTCCGCCAGTCCATCCTCCAAAAAGCCTTCACGGGAGATCATCGCCCAGGAGATCACGGATGACTTGGAGGCAGCGCTGGAGCAATTCGCGACCATCGCGGAGAATTTGAAGAAGTGACGGTGGCGGGCGGGGCGGCTTTTTTGACCCGGGGGTGTCCAATGTCATTTAGGCGTCAACTCCTAATGTGACACAATGTGACACTTGCCCGGCCCTTGCTGAAAGCCCAAGCCAAGTCCACCGCCCTACCTCCGCCGCCCTGATTCTCAAGCCTCTTGAGTTCAAGACCGCAACGCCCTCGTCCAGCACCTCCACCACGGACTTCAGCAACGCCAGAATGACCGGTTGTGCGGCGGGACTGGGCCGCGCGTTCTTCGGCCCGGTGGTGGTCGCTTGGAGAAAGGCCGACAGCATCACCAACATCAGCCCGGGTTGCCGACCGCCTTGCAAAAACTCCTCCATTTTTCGGGGGGTGGGCATTGACGCAGCCATCCACCCGGCGCAGGTTGGCGGTAAAAGCCCGCTCCAAGCTGACACAGTCAATTTTCGACGTGCGGCAGCCGGGCGGCACCAGCGCGAACCAGACATTCAGCAGAAATGGAACGGCATAAACAAATTCATCCTCCGTGAGGCTATCCAACGTGAGTTCATCGGCATCATCCAACAGGTTGAACCGTTGGCCGCCAGTCCCGCCGCCTCCTCCGGCTGGTTGAAGTTTGGCACTAACTCAAGCAGAGTGAAAAAACAAATTGTCGTTGCCGGGCGGAGGAATCATTATGGGCGGATGAATAATCGTATTCTTGGACTGCTGCTGGCGGTGGGGTTGCTCGCCGGCGGCGGGCGGGCGGCGGAGCCGGCGCATACGTTCGCCATCGGCACCAATGATTTCCTGTTGGACGGCCAGCGGTTGCAAATCCGCTGCGGGGAGATCCACGCGGCCCGCGTGCCCAAGGAATATTGGCGGCAGCGCCTCAAGCTGGCGAAGGCCATGGGCCTGAACACGGTGTGTGCCTATCTTTTCTGGAACCTGCACGAGCCGCGCCCGGGGGAATTCGTGTGGTCAGGGCAGGCGGATGACGCCGAGTTCTGCCGCATCGCGCAGGAGGAGGGGCTGTGGGTGATCCTGCGGCCCGGTCCGTATTCCTGCGCGGAATGGGAGATGGGCGGGACGCCGTGGTGGCTGCTGAACGAGGACGGCATCAAGTTCCGCTCGCGCGATCCGCGCTACCTCGGCGCGGTGCAAACCTACTTGAAAGAAGTGGGCCGGGTGCTCGCGCCGCTGCAGATCACGCACGGCGGCCCCATCCTGATGGTGCAGGCGGAAAACGAATACGGGTTCTATGGCAAGGACGCCCAATACATGGGGGCGATCCGGCAGGGCTTGCTGGACGCGGGATTCGATGTGCCGCTGTTCGCGTGCAATCCGCCATATGCGATGAAAAACGGGTTCCGCCCGGATTTGTTTCAGGCGGCAAATTTCGGGAGCGACCCGGCGGGGAATTTCCAGAAGGCGCGGTCAATCGTGCCCACGGGGCCGCTGTTTTGCAGTGAGTTCTATCCGGGCTGGTTCGATTCCTGGGGGCAGCCGCATCATTTGGGCAAAACGGACAAATATCTGGGCGACCTGGAATACATGCTGCAGCACGATGCGTCGTTCAGCATCTACATGGCGCACGGGGGGACGACGTTCGGACTGTGGGCGGGGTGCAATACACCGTTCGCGCCGGAGACATCATCGTATGACTACGATGCGCCCATCAGCGAGGCCGGTTGGACGACCCCGAAGTTTTTCCAGACGCGGGCGCTGTTCGCGAAGTATCTGCTGCCGGGCGAAACGCTGCCGGAGCCGCCGCCGGCGAATCCGGTGGTGACCTTCACGCCGGTCGAATTGGACGAAACCGCGCCCGTGCTGGCGAACCTGCCGGCGGGATTGCCGGATATGAAGCCGGGGAACATGGAGCACTACGACCAAGGCTACGGGTGCATTCTCTATCGCACCACGATCCCGGCGGGCGGACCGGCGGTGCTGGAGGCGGGGGCGATCCATGACTTCGGTTACGTGTCGTTGGACGGAAAACGGATCGGAATTGTCGACCGGCGGCAGGCCACGGCGAAGCTGCTGCTGCCGGCGCGGGCGGAATCGGCGCGGCTTGATATTCTGGTGGAGCCGATGGGCCGGGTGAATTTCGGCGCGGGCATGGCGGATCACAAAGGTTTGATCGCGCCGGTCACGCTGGGCGGTGCCGAACTGACCGGCTGGCAGATATTCCGGTTGCCGCTGGATGACGCCTTCCTGGCGGGGTTGCAATATCAGAAAGGCCCGGCGGAAGGCGCGGCCTTTTGGCGCGGCAAGTTCCGGTTGGAGCAGGCCGGTGACACGTTTCTGGACCTGAGCCACTGGGGCAAGGGCGATGTCTGGGTGAACGGCCATTGCCTGGGCCGGTATTGGAACATCGGGCCCACGCAGACGGCCTACGCGCCGGGTTGCTGGCTGCACGCGGGTGATAACGAGATTGTGATCCTGGACACCGTGGGACCGGATGTGCCGGTGGTCGCGGGCCTGGCGAAGCCGGTGCTGGACGAATTGCATCCCGAGAAGGATTTCAACCGCAGCCACCGGCCGCCGGTGAAACTGAATCTGGCGGCGGTGAAACCGGCGAACAGCGGCACCTTCGCGCCGGGGGCGGAGCCGCAGGACATCAAGTTCGCCGCGCCGGCGAGCGGGCGGTTCTTCTGCCTGGAATCATTGAACGCGCACGATGGCAAACCCTTCGCCGCGGTGGGCGAACTGGATGTGCTGGATGCCACCGGCAAGCCGATCAGCCACGATGGCTGGACCATCGCCTACGTGGATAGCGAGGAAACCGCGCAGGAAGACGGCTCGGCGGAGAATGCCATCGACGGCCAGACGGTGAGCTTCTGGCACACCCAATGGTCGGACGGCACGCCGGATCATCCGCACCGGCTCATCGTGAACCTGGGCAAAACGCAAAGCATCGCGGGCTTCCGCTATGTGCCGCGCCAAAGCGAGGGTGGGGGACGCATCAAGGATTATCGCGTGTACGTGGGCGATGAACTGGTGCTGCCGGCGGGGAAGTGAGGCTTGGCTATCCCGAAGGGTGTATCTTGACACGGTTCCAGGAGCGCGGCGTTCACGCCGCTTCAACTTTCGTCCTGCAAATCGGGTGGAAGGTTCCCAACCTCGGTCATATTTGCGTTGAAGCGGATTGGCTCGCCCGGGAAATGACGCAGGCCCTCGGCCGGAACTAAGGCGCACCGGCTTTGCCCATAAAAAACTCCCGGCATCGCGTGATGCCGGAAGTTGGCTGAAACCGGGAGCGGGCTCGTTTACTTGAGCTTCAAAGCCCATTCGATGCCGCCCAGCACGTGCTGCTGGTAGGCCTTGGCCATCTCCACCGTATTCTTGCGGTCCTTGATCGCGGGATCGGTGTCCCAGAGGTCTTCGCGATGGCCCAGCGCGGTGTAGAACACCCGGCCTTCGCCGTAGCTCTTGCACCAGGCGATGCCGAAATGCCCCGCCGCCCCCGTCTCCGGATGCTTGTCGAGGATGAGCAGTTCATGCACCTTCGCCGGGTCGTAATTCTTCATCTTTTCGCTGAACTGATAGATCTCTTCCTGCGAGATATGCCAGGACGGGCCAAGATTCGCCGTGGCCGGATTCGCCGCATCCTGGTCCAGGCAATCCACCGGCACCTGCCGGCCATGGCGCTTGAACTCCCCGCCGAGCATCTCCCGGTAAGCCGGCCAGTGATGCAGCGTGTCGGCCCCCGCATGGATGCCGATGAACGCGTGGCCCGCCTTGATCCAGTCGAGGAACCCCTGCGGGTCCGGCAGCGGCAGATCGCCCGTGGTGCTCGCGAAGACCACGCCGTCGTAGTTCTTCAGCGACTCCGGCGACAGCGGCTGCAGCGCCGTCTTCACCTTCTCCAACCAGGCGTCCTCGGCCAGCTTGTGAGCGGCCTTCTCCTCATCCGTGGCATCTTTTTTCAAGCCGCCCGGCTCGCCCTCGGGCTGGTGGATGTAATCCACGGTGAACTCGCCGCTCTCCTGGCCGAGTTGCGCCAGGATGCGCTCCGCCGTGGGAATGGAACTGTGCCGGAACTCCAGGGTGGTCGTGACCACCAGCAGTTTCTTCGGCGCCGCTTGCAACGTGGCCGCCACCAGGGTGACCGCCAGCAGGGACAGGATTTTTTTCATTTTCAGAATGGCTTGAAGGTGGCGGCTCACGGATCGGTCACGATCGGGATCGGGCGGAGCCAGATGTTGCGGAAGGCCACCGGGTTGCTGTGGTATTGCAGGGCCAGCGGACCGGAGGTGACGCCGGGCTTGTATTTGCCGAGCGTGCGCCAGTTCGTGACGCCGCGGAACGCCTGATGGTTCTGCGCCACCACGCCATTGTGGAAAACCGTGACATACGCCGGGGTCGTCAGCTTGCCGTCGGCATCAAATTCCGGGGCGGTGAAGATGATGTCATACGTCTGCCATTCGCCGGGCGGGCGGCAGGCGTTCACCAGCGCGGGATGCTGGCCGTAGAGGCCGCCGGTCGCGCCGTCCGCATAGGTCGGGTTCTGGTAACAGTCGAGCACCTGGATCTCAAACTGGCCCATCAGAAACACGCCGCTGTTGCCGCGCTCCTGGCCGTGACCGCGCGGCGGGGTGGGCTCGCGGAATTCGATGTGCAATTGGAAGTTGGTGAAGACGTTGGTGGTCTCGATGTAATCCTTGGCCGAGATCGCCACGCCGTTCGTCACCGCCCACGGCGCCGGTCCGCCCGTCTTCTGGTCGCGCCACTGCGACAGGTCCGTGCCGTCAAACAGCACGATCGCATCGCTCGGCGGCGTCGCCAGGTCGCTGAACGTGCCGGACGTGACGATCGGCGGCTGCGGCCGGTCCGGGTCATGCACATGCCACGGCAGGCCCGGTTCGATGGGCGTGTCATGGAAGCCCAGCACCCCGGTGGCGGTGTTGGTCACTTCCGGATACGCCTGCGCGGAATTCAGGGCGAAGGCCGCCAGCGCGGCGAGGGTGAGAAAGGGCAGTTTCACAGTATTGAGGGGCAGTTTCATTTTGGTTGTTAGACTTTGACGAACTTCGTCCACTTGCTCTTGGACGCTGCGGACTTCACGGCGGTTTCGAGAAACGCCATGCCGATGACGCCGTCTTCCACCGTCGGAAAATCCCCCGCCGGCTTTTTGCCGGCCTGGCTGGCGCGGATGGCCGCGACGGCTTCGAGGTAAATATTGGCGAACGCCTCGATGAACGCCTCCGGGTGGCCGAAAGGCAGGCGCGTGAATTTCTTCGCCGCGTCGCTCACATAGCCGTTCCCCCGGCGCAAGATCCGCGCCGGCTCGCCCTTCGGGATGAACTTCAATTCGTTCGGATGCTCCTGCTGCCACGCGAGCGAGCCCAAAGTGCCGTACACGCGGATGTTCAGGTTGTTCTCCTCGCCGCACGAGATTTGCGAGCAATGCAGCACGCCCTTCGCGCCGCCTTGGTACCGCAGCAGCAGATTGGCATCGTCCTCCAGCTTGCGCCCCGGGATGAAGGTGGTGAATTCCGCGCACAGCGATTCGATCTCCAGCCCCGTGATATAGCGGCCCAGATTCTCCGCGTGCGTCCCGATATCGCCCAGGCAGCACGTCGCCCCCGCCTTCTTCGGATCGCTGCGCCACGCCGCCTGCTTCTGGCCCTCCGCCTCGATGCGATCCAGCAGCCAGCCCTGCGGATATTCCGCCACCACCTTGAGGATCTTGCCCAGCTTGCCCGTGCGCACCAGTTCGCGCGCCTCCTTCACCATCGGGTAGCCCGTGTAGTTGTGCGTGAGCGCGAACACCTTGCCGCTCTTCCGCACCGTCGCGCGCAATTCCTTCGCCTCCTTGAGCGTCAGCGTCATCGGCTTGTCGCACACCACATGAAAGCCCGCCTTCAGAAACGTCGTGGCCACCGGCGCGTGCAGAAAGTTCGGGGTCACGATGGAAACGAAATCGATCCGCTCCTCCGGCGGCAGCGCCGCCTCGCCCGCCGCCATCTCGGCATAGCTGGCGTAAACCCGCTTCGGGTTCAGAAACAGTTGCTCACCCGTGAGTTTGGAATTGGCGGCGTCCGAGGAGAAGGCCCCCGCGACCAGTTCAATCTGTCCGTCCAGGCTCGCGGCCAGGCGGTGGACTGCCCCGATGAAAGCGTTCTGGCCGCCCCCGACCATTCCGTAGCGAAGTTTGCGTTTGGCTGGCATAGAGTATTCAGTTTGGTGAATTCATCCGCCGGTGACAAGTTTTTAGCCGTTGCCGCCTTGCGCTTTCGGACGACTGGCGTATTTTGCCGCAACATGACGACCGACCATCTGTTTGCCCCGTTTACCCTCCGTTCCGTGACCCTGCGCAATCGCGTCGGGGTTTCCCCCATGTGCCAATACTCCGCCGCGGACGGCCTGGCCAATGACTGGCATCTCGTCCACTACGGCTCGCGCGCCATCGGCGGCGCCGGGCTCGTCATGGTGGAAGCCACCGGCATCTCGCCGGATGGCCGCATCACCCCCGGCTGCATGGGCCTCTGGAGCGAGGCGCACATCGAACCGCTCGCCCGCGTCGCCGGGCTGGTGAAAAAGCACGGCGCCGTCCCCGGCATCCAGATCGGCCACGCCGGCCGCAAAGCTTCCGCCGCCCTGCCGTGGAATGGCGGTGCGCATCTCTCCGAGGCGCAAGGTGGCTGGCTGACCATCGCCCCGAGCGCGCTCGCCTTTGGCGGCGATCTGCCCAAGGTGCCGTATGCCATGACCGAGACCGACATCCTGCGCGTGCGGAATGACTTTGTCGCCACCGCCAAACGCGCCCTCGCCGCCGGTTTCCAATGGCTGGAACTCCATGCCGCCCACGGCTATCTCCTCAACGAATTCCTCTCGCCGCTCACCAACCGCCGCACCGACCAATACGGCGGCAGCTTCGAGAATCGCACCCGCCTCCTGCGCGACACCGCCCGCAGCGTCCGCACCATCTGGCCGGATCACCTGCCGCTGGCCGTCCGCATCTCCGCCATCGATTGGATGGAAGGCGGCTGGGATATCGGGCAGAGCATCGAGCTGGCGAAGTTGCTGAAAGCGGAAGGGGTGGACCTGATCGATTGCAGTTCCGGCGGCCTCGTGCCCGATGCGAAGATCAAAGTGGAGCCCGGTTACCAGGTGCCGTTCGCGGAACAGGTCCGGCACGGCGCGAACATCGCCACCGCCGCCGTCGGCTTCATCACCGAGGCCAAGCAGGCCGATGACATCATCACCCAAGGCAAGGCGGATATCGTCCTGCTCGCCCGGCAATTCCTGCGCGACCCGTATTGGCCTGCCCACGCCGCCAAAGCCCTCGGCCATGCCGACCGCGTCCCGCCGCCGAACCAATACGCCCGCGCCTGGTAAGGAGAGGGAGAAACGGTTCCAGCTGCTTGGAATAAACAAGCGCTGGATGGGGCGGACGGATGGTGTAGTGTGCGAGGTGAAAACCCGCTCCCGGGGGAGCGGGCAGGGTGAGGGCGAGCGTTAAAACCAATTTTCTCCCCGCGTTTTACTCGCCACCCTCGCGCCTAGGCTTTCGCCTGCAACTCCGCGTTGATCTTCACCAGGCCCTTGAGCAGCGCCGCCCAGTCCGCCTCGGTCGTTTCCCAGCCCGCGCTGAAACGCACCGAGCGCACCGCTTGCGCCGCCTTCAGACCCATCGCCGAGAGCACGTGCGACGGCTCTTCCTTGCCCGTTGTGCAGGCCGATCCCGTGGACACCGCGAAGCCCGCCTTGTCCAGGCGGATCACCCACTGCAGCTTGCGGTCGCCGTCCGGCATCAGCGCCGAGACCGTGTTCCACAGCCGCGGCTGCGTCGCGCCCACGATGGACACGCCCGGCATGGCCCGCAGCAGTTCCCGCTCGAAATTATCCCGCCACACGCCGCGCAAGACATGTTCGCCGCGCGCCATCTGCTTCTCGCGCACCTCCAGCGCCGCGATGAACGCCGCGATGATCGCCACGTTCTCCGTGCCCGCCCGCCGCCCGCCTTCCTGCTTCCCGCCGTGGAGCAGGGGAGTGATCGGCGTCCGGTGCGGCGTCTTGAGAAAACCCACCCCGCGCGGTCCGCCGAACTTATGGCCCGCCCCCGTCACAAAATCGCATTCGCCCAGCCCCGTCGCCGGCACCTTGCCGATGAATTGCACCGCATCCGTGAAAAACGGGATCTTGTACTGATGGCAGATCGCGCACGCCTCGCGCCACGGCTGGATCACGCCCGTCTCGTTGTTCGCCGCCATCACCGCCACCAGCCCCGGCTGCGAATCCGCCAGCTCCGCCGCCAGCCAGTCCAGGTCGATCACCCCGTCCCGCGTCACCGGGATCAACCGCGCCCGCTTGCCAAAATAATGCTGCGAGGAATCGAACACGCACGGATGCTCGATGCCCGAGACCCACACCTGGCCGGTCGGCCCCAGCTTCTTGGCGAAATGGTGCATCACCATGTTGTTCGCCTCCGTCGCCCCGCTCGTCCACACGATGTCCAGCGGATGGCAGCCCAGGTGCGCCGCCAGCTTTTCGCGCGCGTCCGCCAGCGCGTTCGACGCCTTCGAGCCATACTGGTGCATCGACGACGGATTGCCGCCAATATTCTCGGTGACGTTCAGCCACGCTTCGCGCGCCTCGCGCATGACCGGCGCCGTGGCGTTATAATCGAAGTAAATCATCGGTCAGACAGGATACGGGGACTTTGGCCTCCCCTCAAGGCGAGTTTTTATTGCCGGGGGTCCTGCTGAATGCCACGGCTTGGTAGCGGCAGGCATCCTTGCCTGCCGTAGAGCCGTGGCTTCCAGCCCGGCGGAACGGGCTCCGCCGGTCAAAGGGTGTCGGAATGTATCCTCAAGCTGCGAAATCATCCGGACGCGGTTCCGGGTGGCAGCATGCCACCCGCTACGGCCGGCAGAGACGTCTGCCGCCCCGGGACCTGAACGGTTAGCGCAACGTATGCCACTGCAAACCTGTCCAGCATCCAGCCCCGAGCATCCAGCATCCCGTCTGCTAGCCCTTGGCCGGTGAAACCGTGACCTTGCCGAGTATCTTCTTGTGCGCCGAGGCAAACGCCAGACCGTTCATCTCTTCCCGCGTTTTCCACACCCCCGCCGCTTTCGCCGGCACCTTCCGCAGCGATAGCGCGTACGCCGACAGCGTCATCCGGTACCGCGTGATCGAATGCTTCACCGTCACCAGCGGATGCAACTGCGCCGGCTCCGCCCCCAGCAGCTCCCGCGCCGCCAGCCCCGGCTCCGCCTCATCGCCCGTCGTCTCCACGTTCGGAAACTCCCACAGATGCGCGTTCACCACCCCTGCCGGCCGCTGCCGCACCAAAAATTTCCCTTTGTGCTCCGCCACGAACGCCACAAAGAACCGCGCCGTCGTCACCGGCCGCGCCCCCAGGTTCGGCAGCGATTCCACCCGGTCCTCCGCGTTCGCCACACAATGCGATCGCACCGGGCAAACCCCGCATTGCGCGTTCCGCGGCGTGCATACCAGCGCGCCCAGTTCCATCAAAGACTGGTTCAGCGCCGAACACGGGTTGGGGAAAGGATGAAGGATGAGGGATGAAGTATGAACCAATTCTCCGGCCAACTGCCACAGCCGTTCGTTCGTTTGCTTTTCCTTCGGGTTCTCGGAAATGCCAAACACCCGCGTCAGCACGCGGATCACATTCCCGTCCAGAATCGGCACCGGCTGGTTGAAAGCGATGCTCCCCACCGCTCCCGCCGTATAGCGTCCGATCCCCGGCAACTCCAAAATCTCCTCGTACTTCTCCGGAAACTTCCCGCCATGCCGCGCCACCATCACCTGCGCCGCCTTCTGGAGATTCCGCACCCGCGTATAATAGCCCAGCCCCTCCCACAGCTTGTGCAACGTGTCCGGATGCGCCGCCGCCACCGCCGCGATATCCGGCAGCGCCGCCATCCACCGGTTCCAATACGGGATCACCGTCTTCACCTGCGTCTGCTGGAGCATGATCTCGCTGACCCAAACCGAGTAGGCATCGTGAGTCCGCCGCCACGGCAAGTCGCGGGCGTTGGCCGCGAACCAATCGAGCAACAATCCCGGCAGCTTGGCCAGTTTTGAGTTTTGAGTTTTAAGTTTT
>Ga0316222_1003968_pt1 | contig 13974 bp, 14 predicted proteins | sample TBH18011metaG_FD_206008 | JGI IMG/M metagenome (GOLD analysis project Ga0316222, IMG submission 206008) | Freshwater microbial communities from Trout Bog Lake, Wisconsin, USA - TBH18011 | ecosystem: Environmental > Aquatic > Freshwater > Lake > Hypolimnion/Profundal zone | place: USA: Wisconsin...
CATTTCACCGCCATCAAGCTGGATAAAAATCTGGTGCGCGAAAGCCCGGATTCGGTGATTGCCAACGAATTCCTCGCCAAGACCATCGCCTCCGCCCGCGCGGCCAATCTGCTCATCGTCGCTGAGGGGGTGGAGGATGCCGATATCTGGCGGCGCATGCTGCGACTGGGCGTGGATCAGGCGCAGGGCTTCCTGATCGCCCGGCCCTTACCGGTCTCGGCCATCGCGCCCTGGCACAAAAATTGGTGCGCACGGCTGGATTATTAAGGCGCGCTTATCCGTCATCGGCAGCGTTTCTCCATTCGGCTGCCAATGCGCCGATTTCGGCATGCGCTGATCGCCTGATCTGTACCGCCTGCCGGTCCGCCAGATAGACCAGCAGCAAAGTCAGCCCTTCCGCCAGCAACCAGCCCAGGCATTGCGCCAGCCAGGCGCGGGCCAGGATGTAGAGATCAAGCAGCCGCATCCAATCCACCGGAAGCTGCCCCCCGACGCGCCAGAACGCCACCAGCGCGTCCCAAGATCCGGCAAGGCCGAACAGCAACAGCGTGCGGGTCATTGGCCGCCCCGGCTCCTGTTCAAGACAGAGCATCAGCACAGTCGGCAAAAACAGGCTCAGCGTCGGCAATGCGCCGCAGATCGCCAAGGCGATCACCCCGCCCAGCAGCACCCCAGGCAGCACGATGCTTTTCAGTGCTGCCCCGCCTTTCATGAGAATGCCCGCCAAACCACCACAGCGACCAGCAGGATGGTGCCACAGGCAGCGGCGGCTTCCTGGCCGGAGCGGCGGGCATCCAGCCGGTGGAGCGCTTGCCGCGCGCCGATTTGGCTCAGGTCATACTCCAAAGCCTGCACCCGATCCGAGGCAAGCTGCGCCCGCCGAGCATCGTCCTGCAGGCTGGCCGGGTCGTCCAAAGCTGCCAGCATCAGCAGCAGCGCGCCCTCCTGTGCGGCATTGTGCAAAACCTCCTGCCGTTGAGCGCGTTGCGTGGTGGCGTGCCACCGCAATGTCGCCGCTTCAACCGAGCGCAGCGCCGATTTGGCCAATACCGGCCAGCGCCGCGTCGGCTCGATTTCGGCAAGTCGCGCCAGGATGCGCAATTGGGCAAGGCCGCGATGGCCAGGCGGGTCGCTCTCGGGGGTCTCGGGCAGCGACAACGTGTTGAATTCGCCGTCCAATCGCCCCTTCATGCGGGCAGACATGAAGCCGGCCAATTCGGCATCGATCAGCCAATCCCGACTTGGTGCCTGGCGTTCCAGCGCGGGCAATATATCGGATAGCCGCACCACGCAGTTCTCCCCGACCAACGGCGACAGGCAGGGTTGTGTCGGATTGAGGCCGTAACGCAGCCGCGCAAACCCACCCGCCCAGCCGGGGGTTTGCAACAGCATCCGATTCTGCCGCCAATCAAGCCGCAGCACTGCCGCATCCGCACGCCGCTCCCCGGCACCGCTCCACAACGGCAACGCATCGCTGAGCAAAAAGCTGCTCACCACATCACGCAGCCCAACCCGCTCGCCCGCGCCGTCAGCCGCGGCGGCCAAGGAACCAATGCCGTCCGGAAAAAATGCCACACCCCGCCAACAGCACGGTGCAAAGCGGTCGAGCACGGTGATGCAATGCAGCAGCAGATATTGCCCGGAGGACGTATCCCCCTTGTCCGGCGGGCTGACAGTCTCACGCACGACCTCCTCCACCCGCGAGGCCAATACCGGGTCGCCCAATGCCCGGCGCAGCCAGACATCCACCTCCGTCCCGCGCAGCAGCCGCAGCCCCACTTCCGGCGCGCGCTGCATGGCAAAGGCAAGCGAGCGCACATCCCACACGGCAAGCCCCGCCACACCCAATGGCGTCTGCGCACGCGATGGCGGACGGGCGGCGACACGGCGGGAGCGCGCGGCGAGCGGATCGGCCAACAGCACCGGCAACGGACGATGATCCGGGTCTTCGGCCAACATGCCGCGTGCCAGATCCACAATGCCGGAGGCAATGCGATGTCGCCCAATCAGAGCGGCCACACTTCCGCGCTCCAGCTTGCTGTGAATAATCTCCTCTGCACTCATCCCCGTCATCGGCACCGCACCGGTGGCCAGCGCGATCAGCAGAACGCCGAGCGCATAGACATCATCGGCAATACTGCCCTCCCCGCGCCCACTGGGATGGCACATGGCGCTGTAAGGCGGCTCAAACACCGCTGGCTGCAGGGCTGCCGAGGGGGCCGCCCACGCCCCACCCAGCGTGACGGGAGCGCCCTCCCAAGGCTGAAAGACGTTGTTGCCGCGAATGGCGCGATGGGTGAAGCCCGCGTGATGCATTCGGTCCAGCGCAATCGCCGCCGGACGCAGCAAATTATCCAGCAGCGCACGCTCACTCCACGGCGTGAAACTCTGTGACGAATCGAGCACAGCACGCCCGGTGGCCACCGGTTGGATGACGAAAAATTCCTCTCGCTTGCCCGGCACCAGCCCCACGCCACTGGCCACCGGCAGGATCATATTGTCGATGGTCAAATTCGACAGCGTGCCAATGGCCAGCGACCGCGCAGGGGCATCGCGCGCCACCTGCACCGCCATCAGATCGCGGCGGCCATTGCGGTGATCACGCACCGAAAATCCAGGCAAACCACCGCCACCCAGCGGAGCCTCCCCCGCCAGCACCTCATAAATCCCGTTAATCCAGCCATCTTCCGGCACGGCCATCGCGATCACACTCTCGGGCCAACTGCCACGAAAGGTGACGCGAGAAGGTTAAGAAACCCTCAACGCCCCGCGATGATCCGGATGCAGCCGTGGATGCCCGAACAGCTTCTGCCGCAGCGGCCCCTGTGCATATTTGGTCTTGAACACGCCGCGCTCCTGCAACACCGGCACGACGAGATCGACGAAATCCTCCAGGCATTCCGGCATCACGGTGCGTGAGAGGTTGAAGCCATCCACATCGGCTTCTTCCATCCAGGCAATCAACGCATCAGCCACTGCCTGCGGCCCGCCCACGATGGGCGGCTGGCGGCTGCCGAGGATGAAGCTGTCGATCAGCCGCCGCTTCGTCCACACCTGCGCCGCCCGCGTGGTGACGGCTTCGACATTGGATTGGTTGGACTGGCCTGGGGCCGAGGGAATTGGATCGTCCATATCGAGCTTAGCGAAATCGATGCCGGTCGAGGCGGAGAAATGCGCAAGCGCCCCCTCCACGCTGGCGTGACGCCGATAATCGGCGAATTTCTCCGCCGCCTCGGAATCACTCGCGGCCACCACCACCGTCGCCCCCACGAACACCTTCAACGGGTGCTGCGCTTGCGCCCGCAGATCGGCCACCAGGGCGGCGACCTGCGGCTTAGAGGTGCCGTTGAGGAAGACGCATTCGGCATGTGCTGCCGCAAATTGCCGCCCGCGCGTGGAGGCACCCGCCTGATAGAGCAGCGGCGTGCGCTGCGGCGTGGGGGCGCAGAGATGCATCGCATCCATCGTATATCGCCCCACGCCCTGCACCCGGCGGATCTTGGCTGGATCAGCAAACACCCCGCTGGCCCGATCCATCACCACCGCGTCGTCGTCCCAACTGGCGTTCCACAGGCGATAGACGGTATCGAGATAGTCATCGGCCCAATCATAGCGCTCATCATGCGGCACCTGCACCGCAAGCCCCATCGCGCGGGCGGCGCTGTCGAGATAGCCGGTGACGATGTTCCAGCCGATCCGCCCACGGGTCAGCGCATCAAGCGTGGACATCCGCCGCGCGAACAGGAAAGGCGGCTCATAGGTGGTGGTGCAGGTGACACCAAAGCCCAAATTCTGCGTCACACCCGCCATGGCCGGAATCAGCAGCATCGGATCGTTCAACGGCACTTGCACCGCATTGCGGATCGCCGCCTCCGGCCCGCCGCCATAGACGTCATACACGCCCAGCACATCGGCCAGAAACAGCCCGTCGAACAAGCCGCGTTCCAGGGTGCGGGCGAGGTCAGTCCAATAGGACAGCTCACCAAAGCGATGCGATTCGTCACGCGGGTGGCGCCACATGCCATGCTGAATATGGCCGACCGTGTTCATGTCGAATGCGTTGAGCAGCATGTGTTTGGTCATTCTTGTTGCTCCGAACGCGGATCAAAGGCGTGTTGCAGTCCGTCGCCGAGGAAGTTCACCGCCATGACGACGAGAAATATCAGCGCGCCGGGATAGACTGCCAAGAGTGGTGCCGTGGTGACAAGTTCCTGGGCGTTGTTGAGCATGTTGCCCCAGCTCGGCGTGGGCGGCACCACGCCGAAGCCGAGGAAGCTGAGCACGCTCTCAAACAGGATCACCCGCCCCACCGTGAGGGTGAAGGCGACGATGATCGGGGTGGCGATGTTGGGCAGAATATGGGTGGCGATGATGTCCCACGACCCCGCCCCCGCCGCACGGGCAGCGCGGATATAGTCGCGCTCACGGATCTGCATCGTCGAGGCGCGCACGAGGCGGGCGATGGCGGTCCAGTCCACCAGGGCGATGATCACCACAATGCGCCAAAACCCCGCCGCTCCCGAATGGGCGAATTCGCTGGAAAAGCCGATTTTGGTGAGATCAACAGCGCCGAGCACGATCAGCAGCGGCAGCAAGGGCAGCGCGATCATGCCATCGGTGAATCGCATCAGCAGCGCATCAAGCCTGCCGCCCCAGAACCCCGCGGCGACACCCACGGCAATGCCGATCACCCCGCCCAGCAACGTCGCCAGCAAGCCGACGAGGAGCGAGACCTGCCCGCCCACCATCAGCCGCAACAACACATCCCGCCCCGCCTCATCCATGCCCAACGGATGCGCCCAACTCGGCGGATCGAAGCGGGCGAACAGATCGGCTTCGTTGGGATCGATGCCGGTGATGGCCTCCAGCGGGAAATCGGCGAGCACGAAAAGCAAGAGAAGTGCAAGCAGGACAAGGCTCGCCATCCCTGCCCGATGTCCGCGCAGTCGCTGCCAGCGCAGCACCCAGATGCCGCTTGCCGCGCTCATAGCTTGATCCTCGGATCAAGCCACGCATAAGCAAGATCGGCGGCGAGATTGGCGAGCAAGGTGATCAGCGTGGCGAACAGCAGGCCGGAGAGGGCAAGGTTGAAATCATTGGACAAAATCGCGTCATAGATCAGCTTGCCCATGCCGGGCTGGGCGAACATCGTCTCGGTGAGCAGCGCGCCGGAGAACAGGCTGCCGAAGCTGAGCGCCATCACCGTCAGCACCGGGATCATCGCATTGCGCAGCGCATGTACCAGCACGATGCGCCATGGCGGGTTGCCCTTGGCCCGCGCGGTGCGGATATGGTCGGCACGCAGGGTTTCGATCATTGAGGCCCGCACGAAGCGGGTAAAGCCGCCGGTGGTGGCCAGGGCCAGCGTTGTCACCGGCATCACCAAATGGCGGAATTGATCGACAAAACTGCCATCGCCCACCGTGGAGCCACCACTGGCGGGCAGCCAATGCAGTTCGACGGCAAATACCAGGATCATCATCAAAGCCAGCCAGAACACCGGCACCGAAATCCCGGCAAACGCCGCCAGACTGATCACCCCATCCAGCCAGCCGCCGGGTTTGATGGCGGCGGTGATGCCGAGCACGAAGGAGAGGGCCACGGCGATGACAAAGCTGATCAGCATCAGCTTGCAGGTCGTCCACAAGGCCGGGGCCAACACGGCAAGCACCGGCACGGAATGGCTGCGCGAATAGCCAAGATCGCCCTGCAGCGCTGCCATCAGCCAGTGGAAATAGCGCAGCATCAGCGGCTGATCGAGGCCATAGATCGCCCGCAATCGCGCGATCTGCTCGGGGGTGACACCAGGGACGGAGGCCACCATCACGTCCAGCGGATCGCCCGGCATCAGGCCGATCAGACCGTAAATGACGAAGCTCATCACCAGCAGCACCAGGGCAGATTGCAGCAGGCGGCGGAGGATAAAGCGGTTCATGCAGCGCCCTCCTCCAACGGAAAATGACACAGCACCATCTGCCCAGGGCGCAGCTGCACACTGGGCGGCGGCGTGATGGCGCAGATCGCCTGCGCCTTTGGGCAGCGCGGGTGAAAGACGCAGCCGGAGGGTGGGGCGAGCGGGCTTGGCATTTCCCCCGCAATCGCCCCCTGCCCGCGCGCCCGCTTGCGCCCAATGCGCGGCACTGCGTCAAGCAATGCGCGCGTATAGGGATGGGCGGGGGCGGCGAACAGGGCAGCACGCGGGGCGAGTTCAACCAGTCGGCCGAGATAGAGCACCGCCACCCGGTCGGCCAGATGGTTCACCACCGCCAGATCATGGCTGATGAACAACAGCGCCAATTGCTCGGCGGTCTGAATGTCCTTGAGCAGATTGAGAATTTGGCTCTGCACCGACACATCGAGCGCCGAAAGCGGCTCATCGGCCACGATCAAACGCGGCTTCGGGGCCAGCGCGCGGGCGATGGCGATGCGTTGACGTTGGCCGCCGGAGAATTCATGCGCAAACCGGCTCGCCGCCTCGCCCGGCAACCCGACCTGATCGAGCAATTGCGCCACACGGGCGGCGCGCTCGGTCGCATTGCCCAGGCGTTGCAGGCGCAGCGGCTCGGCGATGATGTCACCCACCAGCATGCGCGGGTCGAGCGCGCCGAACGGGTCTTGAAAGACGATTTGCACCTCGCGCCGGATCTGCCGCCACAACGCACGATCCAGCACCCCGCCCTCATGCAGAACCTGCCCGCGCGTGGGCGTTTGCAGTCCGGCCATGGTGAAGCCGAGCGTCGATTTACCGCTGCCGCTCTCGCCCACCAGCGCCAGCACCTCGCCCGGCTGCACGGCCAGCGACACCCCCTCCACTGCGCGCACCACACCGGCGGCAGTGGAAAAATGCACCGAGACGTCGCGAGCTTCGAGAAGGGCGGTCATGCGCGCACACAGGCAAGCTGGTGCCCCGCGACGATCTCGCGCAATTCCGGCTCGGCCTGGCGGCATATTTCGGCAGCCAGCTGGCAACGCGGGGCGAATTGGCAGCCGCTGGCGGGTCGGTCGCCGACATGGCCTGCAATGGTGGGCAGATGCGCGCTGCGATGGTCCGGGTCTGGCAGCGTGGCGATCAGCCCCTGTGTGTAGGGATGGCGCGGCGTGGCGAGCAGGGTATCGGACGGTGCACGTTCGACGATTCGACCGGCATACATCACGATAATCTCGTCCGCCACTTCGCCGACCACCGCCAGATTATGGCTGATGAACAGCATCGCCATCCCGGTGCGATCCCGCAATTCTGCCATCAGATCAAGAATTTGCGCCTGAATCGTCACATCCAGCGCCGTCGTTGGCTCATCGGCAACCAGCAGAGCGGGCTCGCCTGCCAAAGCCATAGCAATCATCGCACGCTGGCGCATGCCGCCGGAGAGTTCATGCGGATAGGCCCGCACCCGCGCTGCCGCCCCCGCGATGCCGACCGCTTCGAGCAACCGAACCGCCTCTGCCTCGCCCGACGCCCAGCCGAAACCGCGATGCAGCACCAGCGCCTCGGCGATCTGGTGGCCGATGCGCATGGTGGGATTGAGTGCGGTCATCGGCTCCTGAAACACCATCGCAATCCGGCCACCGCGCACCGGTCGCCAGCCGGGCTCGTCCAGGCCGATGAGCTCGTGCCCGTCGAAGCGCACGCTGCCACTGACCACGCCCGGAGACGGCACAAGGCCGAGCAGAGACAATGAGGTGAGCGTCTTGCCACTGCCGCTCTCACCCACCACCCCCAGCGTGCGCCCCGCCGAAATGCTGAACCCCACGCCAGCCACCACGTCTCGTCCGTCAAAACGGATGCGGAGGTTTTGCACGGCGAGCAGCGGGGCGGTGATCACGGGTCCATCCGCCAATCTTCCGCCCACAGCACCGAGCTATCATTATGTCCGGTCGGCACCAGAGCGTGCAGGAATTTCGGGATCAGATGCACCTCCACCCGGCTGAACAGCGGCAGCGAGGGCAGATCTTCGGCATAGGCGCGCTGAATGGCCATCCAAGCCTCGTGGCGCTTTTCGGGGTCGAGTTCGGTTTCGATCACCTTGATCGCCTGATCGGCCACATCGCTGCGCCAGCCGGGATAATTGGTGCCGGAATGGTTGTTCTCAGCGGTGGGAATCTGGTCGCTGCCCAAAATCTGGCGCGGACTGGATTGCACCGGGAAAGCCCAGGCATACAGCACCGCCCCGGTGAAGCTGCGCTTCTTCAACGTCTCGCCAAACAATGCGCGCGGCAATTCGTTGTGGATGGTGGTCTCGACGCAGACATTCTTCCACTGGCTCTGAATCACCTGCTCGATCAACTCGCGCTGCTTGTTGCCGGCAGAGACGCGGAATTCTATATTCAACCGACGCCCGGCGGCATCGGTGCAAATCCCATCCGCCCCCTTCTTCCATCCGGCCTCGGCGAGCAATTTGCGCGCGGCGGCAGGGTCATAGAGCGTGCGCGGCACATCCTTATCGAACATCGGCTCCAGCGGGCTGACAAAGCTGTCGGCGACGGAGAATTTGCCGTCGAACAGCTTCTGCGAAATCGTCGGCCGATCAATCGCCGCCAACAGCGCCCGCCGTACCCGCACATCAGCCAGGATCGGGTTGTCCAGTTGCAGATCGATGTGATCAAAGCCCAGTGACGGGCGGAAGACGTAATCAAACAATGTGGGCTGCGTGCGCGCCAAGGTGAGCGCGTGATCCACCGTCAGCCCCACGCCCTCGCCCGGCGTCATATCCACATCCCCTGCCAACAACGAGGCGAGCAACGCAGACGAATTCTCCACCGCCTGCAGCACCACGCGCTTGATCTGCGGCGGATGGCCCGACCAAAACGGATTGGGCGTCAGCACAACGGTATTTCCGCCGGTGATCTGGCTGATCAGATACGGCCCATTCCACAATCCGGGCGTGGTGGGGGCGCGGTTGTAGAGGCTTTGGTGCAAATATTCGGTGGGCCCGTATGTGTCATAGATCGGGCCTTCCAGATGCTCGGGCAGCAATTCGCCGATACGGTCGAATTCAGTGCTCACCTCATCCAGATGCAGAATGGCCGTCTGCTCGTCCACCACATCCACGCGCTCCACCTTGCCCCAGGCGCGGGTGTTGGCGAAGCCGGATTGCGGGTCGCGGCCAACCTTGGCGGTGAAGGCGATGTCATGTGCCGTCACCGGCGCACCATCGCCCCATTTCAACCCAGGGCGCAATTTTACCGTCACCGCCATACCGGGCAGGCCGGGCGGGCGCTCCTCGATGTCAACCGTATCGGCATCCTGCGACGGCAGATCGGTGCAGAGCAGACAGGTGTTATGCCACTCGGCGTTGTATGCCGTCACCGGACGCAGCGCGAAGCCTTCGATATAGGCCTTCACTGCCTCCGGATCGGCGTACGGGTGGAACTGCGTCGGAAATGACGACAGCCCGATGGTCAGCGTCTCACGCGGCGAGGCCGCCGAAGCGAGGAACGGAAGAAGCGTCAGGCACAACGCGGCCGCAAGACGCTTCATTCGGCGCGCCAATTCTCCGCCCAAAGCGGGCTGTAATCGCCATGGCCAGTTGCCGTGAAGCCCTTGAGCCATTTCGGCAGAGCATATGGCTCGGCGCGGAAGAACAGCGGCAGCACCGGCACCTGATCGGCATAGATGCGCTGCATCTCCGCCCAAACCGGGCGACGCTTGGCGGCATCCAACTCACCTTCGATGGTGGCGATGTCGGCATCCATCTGCGGATTGGCAAAGGCGATGTAGTTGGCGCCCCCCCAACCATTGGCCTCTGTCGGAGTCTGCGAGGAATGCAGCGTCCGGCGCGGGCTCTCGTCCACATTGCTCGACCACGCATACATCGCCATGCCGGAATACAGCCGCTTGCGCATGGTCTCACCAAAGAACGTGCGCGCCTGCTCGTTTTTGACGGAGACGGCGATGCACGACGCTTTCCACTGGCTGATCAGCACCTGCTCGGTCAATTCGCGCAGCTTGTTGCCCGCTGTGGTGGCGATTTCGAGTTGCAACGGCACACCCTTGGCGTTGCGGCACACCCCATCCGCCCCCGGAGTCCAGCCCGCCTCTTTCAACAACGCGCGGGCCTTGGCCGGGTCATAGGGATAATTCGCCGTGTCCTTGGTGTAGTTGCCATCCAATGGATTGACCCAACTGGCCGCCACCGGCTGTTTGCCCTCGAACAGCTTGCTGACCAGGGTCTGCCGGTCGATGGCCAACAACAGCGCACGGCGCACCCGCACATCGCTGAGCAGTGGGTTATTCGCCTGCAAATCGATGTGCTCATAGGTCAGGCTGGGCTTGTAGAGATAGACGAATTTCTCAGGCTCTTTTTTCTCCATCGCGATCACCTGATCGATGGACAAACCCACGCCCTCGCCCGGCGTCATGTCGATATCGCCGGATTCAAGATTGGCCTGCAAGGCTGCGGTATTCTCGATGTCACGCAGCACGATGCGCTTGAGTGCCGGCTTCGGGCCGGGCCAATACGGGTTGGCCTCCAGCACAATTTGCGCACTCGTCTCGTAGCCGGTGACGATATAGGGGCCGTTATACAGGCCCGGATTGGTCGGCTGGCGCGCATAGAGCGAGGCCTTGCCGTAATCCCCGGCATTCTCCCCCTTCGCCGCCTCGGCCTCCAGATGCTCCGGCAGCAACTGCGCCCAGTTGTTATAGGAGGTGTCGATATGGTCGATATGGAAGATCACCGTGCGGTCATCCACCACCTCGACCGACTTCGCCCGCTCCCACGGATGCGGGATCGAATAGCCCGATTTCGGATCGCCGCCGACTTTCCAGGTGAACACGATGTCTTTAGACGTCACCGGCACGCCATCGCCCCATTTCAAACCGGGCTTGAGGGTGAAGGTGACAGCTATGCCGCGCTTGCCATCGGGCAGCGTTTCGAACACCGCGCCACCATTCTCAATGGTCGGCAGCTTGGTGCAGAGCATGCACTGCAATTTCCAATCGGCGTCATAGGCGGTCATCGGCCTTGTGATAAAATTATCCACATAGGTCTTGATCACCAGCGGATCGATGCCGGGATGCAGGCTTGGCGGAAACTGTGCGATGCCGATGGTCAGGCTATCGCGCGCCATCGCTGGCGTGATGAATTGACATGTCCCTGGGGAGCCCAGCCCAGCCAGCAGCCCCAACGTGGCGACGGTGACGCGGATTGACATCTCGTTTGATATCCCTGACTTGCCGAATACATCAAACCGGGTCTTGCTTGCCAAAGTCAACGAGGAGGATGCCAATGAGCCACGATCCACGCAGCGCCTTGCGCGCTATTCTGTCGGGTTCGGAGGCTGTGGTTCCGGCTTCGGTTTTCGATCCGATTTCGATGCGCATGGCGGGAGATCTGGGCTTTCGCCTCGGCATGCTTGCAGGCTCTACCGCCGCATTGGCCGTGCTGGGGGCGCCGGATATCGTCGTGCTGACGCTTTCAGAATTTGTCGATATCGCCGGACGGGTGACTCGGGCAGGCGCGATTCCCCTGCTGGTTGATGCCGATCATGGCTATGGCAATGCGCAGAATGTGCAACGCTGCGTGTTCGAGTTGGAACGTGCAGGCATTGCCGGCATGACGTTGGAAGATACCGATCTGCCCAATCCCTACGCATGCAGCAAACCGCGTCTGATCTCGCGTGAGGAGGGTATCGGCAAAATCCGGGCAGCCTTGGCGGCGCGGCACGATCCGGGCTTGGTGATCGTGGGCCGAACCTCGGCTGTCAACATCGCGGGCGTGGAGGAAGCGGTGGCGCGGGCGCAGAATTATCAGGCTGCGGGGGTGGACGCACTGTTCTTCACCGGAGTGGACGATCTGGCCACGCTGGAGACCATCCGTGCGGGCACCACGCTTCCGATCATTCTGGGTGGCAGCAAAATCACCGATAATCAGGCTTTGGCCGAACGCGGCGTGCGGATCGCACTGCGCGGCCATCAGCCGATCATGGCGGCGATTGAAGCGGTGCGCGCAACCTATATTGCCCAACGCGACGGCACGGCATTGCCACCGCTGGTCAGCGCCAGCGAATTGGCCAAAGCCACGCGGGAGGCGGATTACAAAGCCGCCGCACAGGATTTCCTCGGCGCATAAACCGCGCATATCGCAGCCCACAACCGCGTCACCACCCCCTTCGCCGTCGCCGTCGCCTGCGCCACCACACGCGGCGCGCGGCGGCCTTGGGCGGTGCCCATCGCCACATCAATCGCAGCCCTGACCCGGCCGCGCGCGCGGTGCAGCAGCACACGTTGATTTTCGGCTGACACTGACAGCAGCGCGCAAACATCCTCGCTGCTCTGCCCCTCAATATCGCGCATGACGATGCAGGCCTTCTGCGCGTCTGGCAGAGCCTGGATGGTCTCGTGCACGATCTCCCATAATTGCCGACCGCCGATCACCCGCTCGGGATCAAGCTCGTCCCACAGGGCAGGCAACTCGGTCCAATGGCCATTGGGCGTGAAATTCTTCAGCCCCACCGCCCGCTCATCGCCGCCCTGCCCTGGCAGCCCCACCATACGCCCCTCGCTGGAGATGCGGGTGCGGGCGCGGTTGCGGACGATGGTGAACAGCCAGCCCGCCAGCGAGGCGCGGCCTTCGAAGCGGTCGATGCTGCGAAACACCGCCACCCAGCTATCCTGCACCACCTCCTCCGCCTGCGCCCTGCTGCCGATCACCCCCTGGGCCAGACCGATCAAAGAGGCGTGATAGCGCCGCACCAACCGCCGATACGCACTTTCATCGCCACCACGCAGGCGCGCGAGAAATTCGGGGGTGTCGAACTGGTCGTCTGTCGGCAGCACATTGGCCTCCTCGCGGCAATCCGCAGCAAGCAGTTGCAATTTTCGGTGTCACGTCTGAACCATGCACGAGTCATAAATCAGTCTGGAGATCCGCGCCGCAATGCCCTGGCTGACATGCCGTGACGTCAGTGAAATGACAACCGACTATCTCGACCACGCTTTGCCGGTGTCGCGTCGCCTCGGCATGCGCATTCATCTGGCGATTTGCAGCTTCTGCCGTCGTCACCTCAAACAAGTGCGCGCCACCGTCACCCTGCTGCGCAAGCTGCCACCGGTGCGGCTGACCCAGATGCAGGAAGACGCACTGATCGCACAGATGCTGCACGCGCCGAAATCGGACAGCGCCGCCGAGCCCTGATCACCGCTGACTGCGCGTGGCATGCGGCGCAAGCCAGCCCATGCTGGCATCGGGTTCGGCGTCCGTCGTCGGCAAATAGGGTTTGATGTCGAGCAACGGCGTGCCGCTGACACAATCCAGATACCGCACCCGCAAGCGCCCCGGCCCATCAAAGCCGTCAAACGCCACCACCGACATCGCTATCGGATTGGGCCGCCACGGCGCGCGGCTGGCGAAAATGCCGCGCGGGATGGGGTCAAAAGGCGGAGTGAACACCAAATCCATCGGTTTGGCATGATCCATCCAATACAAAAGGATCAGATGGCTGAACCCCTCCAGCCCCAATAATCCGGCGTGAAATTGAGCATCCACCACCGCATGACACAGCGGTGCCGGCACAATCTGCCGACCGTTGCGCGGACAATCTTTGATGCTGGCGAATGGCGTTTCAAGATGGCCGATGGCACGCAAAACACCAGACATCGTGTGTCCTTCGTGAAAGTTGCATAAATCCGGCAAAGCCGTTTGCCGTTTCGCTAGACTATGACAGAGTTATGCCAGCAATGCCTTTCCAATGATCGCGTGCACGGCTCAACCGTCGGCAGCGGGCGGGGCTGACACATTCGGCAGGACTTGCGATATCATTCATGGACGCTGAGACGGGAAATTCTCTCGCAGAAGGCGAAACGCCTTCCCAATCGGTGCCCCCCGCAAGGTCGTCGGCGAGCCGCCATGGCCGCCGTTTGCAGGTCATTGCCATCCTCGCCGTGTTGGCCGTGCTGGCGCTGACGATGCAGCAGCTTTTCGCCTTGCGCAGTTCGATCATCCAGCAGACCGATTCCAAAATGTCCGAATAGGA
>Ga0316222_1003971_pt1 | contig 13960 bp, 13 predicted proteins | sample TBH18011metaG_FD_206008 | JGI IMG/M metagenome (GOLD analysis project Ga0316222, IMG submission 206008) | Freshwater microbial communities from Trout Bog Lake, Wisconsin, USA - TBH18011 | ecosystem: Environmental > Aquatic > Freshwater > Lake > Hypolimnion/Profundal zone | place: USA: Wisconsin...
CCGCAGCAAGCGAGCCTGGAGGCACGCTTGCTGCGGGCCTATGGCTCTGCCAGCGAGGTGATGCGGGCGGCGCTGCGAGCCCTTGACCGCGAGGAAGCGGCCTTGGACGAAATCCTTCGCCGTCGAGTCGAAGCGTCTTTGGCCGATCCTCGCCCGAGTATACCGGCGGAAGAGGTTTTCGCGCGGTTGGTGAACGGCGGGAACAAGCGTTAGCCAAAATGCGGAAAGCCGCACCGTCATTCCCGCGGATGCGCTAGTCGATTCACACATTTTATTGTTGCTTATCAACAAGTTCCGCCATGGCCGGGCATGACGATGGAAAGTATTGGAGCGTAAAGATGTGTGCATCCCCTAGCCCCTTCGCGGGGATGACGATAATCACACCGTCCCGGCCAACGCCTTCAGCACCTCGTCCGGATACTCGGCCATCAGCATGTGGCCGGCGCCCGGCAGGGTCACCGTGCGCGATGACGGGATCGCTGCGGCCAAGGCGCGTCCGGCCTTCAGCGGGGTCATCAGGTCGCGCTCGCCCAGCACCAGCACGGCCGGCTGGGTGAGTTTCGCCGCTGCCGCAGCCCCATCATGATAAGCGTTGCAGGCGGCCAGGTCGGTCCCTAGCACCCCCGGCGCCGCCCGTTCCAACACCCGGATGGCGCCGCCCAGCATCCACAAACCGGGGGCGCGGCTGCCGCCCAGGCCGGCATGCTGGCCGTGGCCCCAGATCGCCACCATGTCGATCGCCGCGTGATCGTTGGCGGCGGCGGCTGCCAGCAGATCGGGATGGACCGGGATGGCGGCGGCGGCCCCGATCAAACCCAGCGCCCGTACTCGGCCTGGATGGCGCGCCGCCGCGTCGAGCGCGACCAGCGATCCCATGGAATGGCCGACCAATGCCGCCTGGGACAGACCGGCGGCAGTGATCAGCGCCACCACCCAATCGGCCATGGCGGCGATGGACGTCAAGGGCGGACCGTCGGAGTGGCCATGGCCGGGCAGATCGATTGCCAGCACCGCGCGGCCGTGATGGGCGAACCAGCGGCTATGCAGAGCCCAGACCGAGTGGTCGAGGCCCGAGCCATGGATGAACACCACCGCCGGCAAAGCGGAATCGAAGGATCGGCCGCCGGTGGCGGCGAAGGCATTGTGGCCGTCGAGACGCAGTTCCATGGCCTTAACCCTTTTGCGCGGCGCGTAGTGCCTGGGCCAGATCGGCGATAATGTCGTCGGCGCCCTCGATGCCCACCGACAGGCGCACCATGTCCTCTCCCACTCCGGCGGCGGCAAGCTGGGCGGCATCCATCTGCTGGTGGGTGGTGCTGGCCGGGTGGATCACCAGGGTCTTGGCGTCGCCGACATTGGCTAGGTGGCTAGCCAGCTTCACCGCCTCGATGAACTTCCGGCCTGCGGCGCGCCCGCCCTTGACGCCGAAGCTGATGATCGAGCCGGCGCCTTTGGGCAGCAGGGTCTGGGCCAAAGCGTGGTCAGGATGGTTGGCCAGGGTCGGATGGGTGACCCAGGCCACAGCCTCGTGGCCGGCCAGGAAGGCCAGCACGGCGGCGGTGTTCTCCACATGCTGCCGCATGCGCAGCGGCAGGGTTTCGACCCCTTGCAGCAGATGGAAGGCGTTGGTCGGCGACAGGCAGGCCCCGAAGTCGCGCAGGCCCTCGCTACGCGCTCGCATCAGGAAGGCGGCGGGGCCGAATTGCTCGGTGAAGATCAGGCCGTGATAGCCGGCATAGGGGGCGGTCAGGGTGGGGAATTTGCCGCTGGATTCCCAATCGAAGCGACCGCCATCGACCAGGGCGCCACCGATGGCGATGCCATGGCCGCCGATCCATTTGGTGATCGAATGCATGACCAAGTCGGCGCCCAACTCGATCGGCCGGCACAGATAGGGAGTGGCGAAGGTGTTGTCGATCAGCAGCGGCAGCCCGGCACTATGGGCGATGGCCGCCAGCTTGGGAATGTCGAGCACCTCCAGGCCGGGATTGCCGATGGTCTCGCCCAGCACCAGCCGGGTTTCGGGACGGATGGCGGCGGCGAAGCCATCAAGGTCGCGCGGATTGACCAGGGTGGTGGTGATACCGAAACGCGGCAGGGTGTGGGCCAGCAGGTTGACGCTGCCGCCATAGAGCGACGACGAGGCGACGATGTGCGCCCCGGCCCCCAACAACGTGGCGATGGCCAGATGCAGCGCCGCCTGGCCGCTGGCGGTGCACACCGCGCCGACGCCCCCTTCCAACGCCGCCAGCCGTTCCTCCAGCACCGCCACCGTCGGGTTGGAGATGCGGGAATAGATGTGGCCGGCCCGCTCCAGATTGAACAGCGCCGCCGCCTGGTCGGCACCGTCGAACACGAACGAGGTGGTCTGGTAGATCGGCACGGCGCGGGCGCCGGTGGCAGCGTCGGGATGCTGCCCGGCATGCAGGCTGAGGGTCTCGAACAACGGGGGACGGGGACCGGACATCGGGCTCACCTGAGGACGAATGGATCACAAGCCGCGCAGCCGCTCTTCGTTGAGCAAATGGGCGGAATAGGACTTGGTGGTGTAAAGCGCCGCCACCGGATTGTGCCCCAGCACCCGATCCTTGACCACCAGGGTGGTGACCGGCGCGTCCGAATGCCGGCTGAACAGGGAATCGTGGCCAACACACAGGCCCATGATGATGTTGAGGCCGGTATTCTCGCGGTTGAGCAAGCGGGCCTGCAGCACCGGATTGCAGCAGGCCTCGAAGCCGCCGCACTTGATCTTCAGCTCTTCGGGGACCCCGATCTCGGTCTTATCGACCGAGCCGACCTTGCATAGGGCGGTGATCGGCTCCATCCCGGCCAGGCGCAGGATCTTGACCAGGGTTCGGGTCTCTTCGATCAGTCCCAGACAGGTGGCGATGCCGATACGCACCGCGCCGATGCGCCGAGCGAAGGCCACGGTCTCCTCGACCCGGTTGATCTTGCAGTAATACAGCCCCTCGACCTCGGCGGCGGCATGGGCGATGGCGGCGTCGTCACTCCGGCCGGAATAGAGCTCGACCAGTTCGGCCCGTTCCTCGGGCGCCAGCTCTTCGGTGGCGCAGAAATCCGGATAGCGCTTGTCGTGACGATAGCAATGCAACAGGCCGCATTCGGAACAGCTACGCTCAAGGTTGGATTCGGTCATTGTGCCATCATGCCAAGAGTGAAATCGTTGTGTGGCACCGAAAATCGGTAGCCCGCCGCGATACGCGATAGTATTCTACTAGAGACTAGAATGTCCAGGCCGACGAGGAGCAACCACGATGACCGATACCGCCCTGCTGCTGCGCGGTAACGAGAATGGCGTCACCACCTTGACGCTGAACCGGCCGCAATCCCGCAACAGCCTATCGCAGGGCATGCTGCGGGCGCTGCTGGCCGAATTGGCCGCCCTGGCCACCGACGATGCCACGCGGGTGGTCATCCTGGCCGGCGCCGGCCCGGCCTTTTGCGCTGGGCACGACCTCAAGGAATTGCGCGGCGCCGACTATGCCCGGACCTATACCGAGGCCCTGTTCGACGACTGCGCCAAGGTGATGCGGGCCATCGTTCGGCTGCCCAAGCCGGTGATCGCCCAAGTCCACGGAATCGCCACCGCCGCCGGCTGTCAATTGGTCGCCAGTTGCGACCTGGCCGTCGCCGCCGAGGATGCCCGCTTCGCCACGCCGGGCGTGAATATCGGCCTGTTCTGCTCGACCCCGATGGTGGCGCTGTCGCGCAATGTTGGCCACAAGGCGGCGATGCAAATGTTACTGACCGGCGATTTGATCGACGCGCCGACCGCCTTGCGCTTCGGCCTAATCAACGACATCGTCCCTCCCTCCGAGCTGGCGGCCCGTACCGGTGCCCTAGCCCGAAAGATCGCCGAGAAATCTCCGCTGACCCTGGCGATCGGTAAGGAGGCGTTCTACCGCCAGGCCGAGTTGCCGCTGTCCGACGCCTACGCCTATGCCGCCCAGGTGATGGTGCAAAACCTTGAGGCCGAGGACGCCAAGGAAGGCATCGGCGCCTTCCTCGACAAGCGCCCGCCAACTTGGTGCGGACGGTAAGAAGCGCAAAGTGGTTAGGATCCGGCCGGACGAGGCAATGAGGAGGATTCGATGAGCAAATCCAACTATTCGCTCCGGCTCCAGCCGTCCCTGAAAGCGGCGGCGGAGCGGATGGCGACCGCCGATGGGACCAGCCTGAACCAGTTCATCAACGTGGCTGTGGCGGAAAAGCTGTCGGCCCCGCAAACGGAGGAGTTCTTCCGGATGCGAGCCGCCAAGGGCACACGGGAAGGGTTTCTCGGATTCCTGGACGGCGCTGGCACGGAACCTCCCGCCGATGGTGACGTCTTGGCCTGACCTCCTAGGTTACCGGCAGCTCTCGCAGGACCGCGTCTTCTCGAACATCAGCAGGAAAAGATCCTCGAGCGGAACCGGCACGCCATCCCGTTCGACCACGATATCGATCGCGCCATTGTCCCGGAACTCCTCGACCCAGAACTGGGCTTCGGACGCCTGGGCACAGGTCTTGGATCGATCTCCGGTCCTCACGGTAAATGCCATCCCCCTACCCCCGCAGCCTGGCGTCGAGAAAGGCGATCGTCCGGCCCCAGGCCAGACTCGCCGAGGGCGGATCATAGCGCGGGGTGGTATTGTTGTTGAAGCCATGCTGAACGCCGGGATAGACGAAGGCCTGAAAATCGACCTTGGCCGCTTGCAACGCCGCCTGGTAGGCGGGCCAGCCGGCATTGATGCGCTCGTCGTGCTCGGCGTAATGGATCAGCAGCGGCGCCTTGATGCGGGCAACCTCCTCCAGCGCCGGGTGGTTACCGTAGAACGGCACCGCCGCCGCCAGCCAGGGCAGTTTGGTGGCGAGGAAATTGACGATACCGCCGCCAAAGCAGAACCCGACCACGCCAACCTTGCCGTTGCCGTCGGGCAAATCCTTCAGCGCATTGGCGGCGGCGATGAAGTCGTTGCGGGTCTTGTCGCGGTCAAGGTTTTTGAACCGCTCGCGCGCAGTGTCCTCATCGCCGGGATAGCCACCGAGTGGATGGAGGGCGTCAGGGGCGAAGGCGATGAATCCGTGGGTGGCAAGGCGCCGGGCAATGTCTTCGATATGGGGATTAAGGCCACGATTCTCGTGGACCACCAGCACGGTCGGCAGCGTCCCGCTGGCATGAGCGGGCCGCGCCAGCAGGCCGCGCACGGTGGCGTAGCCGTCCGGCGACGGAAAATCGACGAAGGCGCTGATGATGCGCGCATCGTAGGGCGCCACCTGCTGCGCCTCGGCGAAGCGGGGACGTAGCGCGTCAAGCAACTCCGCCGCGGTGACGCCGTCCCCCGCGAAGGGGGCGGCGCCATCCAGGAAGTCCTGGCGGCTGGCAAGGCCGTGGACAAACCGGTCGAACAGCCTGAGGACGTCCGGATGGAAATCCTTGGCGGTCTGCCGCGGCGGAGTGGCACTCATCACGACACCATTTCGACGAAAGCGTTGACCCGGTTCTGGAGCTGCTCGGTCGAGGTGCTGCTGGTGTCGTCCTCGATGATGATGGTCGGCACTCCGGTCTGGGCCTTGAGCTCGTCCACCAGAAGGCGGGCGATCGCCGATTGGGTGTTGCAACCCCATTTGTAGAGGAACAGCACGCCATCGCTGCGCGACTTCTTGACCTCGCCCGCCGTCCACTTGGCCCGCTCCTTGAGCGGCTGTTCGTAGGGGTAGGACAGCACCGCCCGGGACAGCTCGGTGTAGGGATCCCCCTCCTCGCCGACGATGGTGGTGATATCGCTCCAATGGTTGTCGTTGCCGACGATGATGCCGCCGGCCTCTTCGGTGCGGAAATCGTTGGGGAAGACGCAGGAGCCACAGACGAACAGCCGCGCCGCGTTTTCGGCCACCCCGGCCGGGCGGTAATTGGCAGCCACCCTGTCACCGATGTGGCGCTTGGCTTCGCGCAGCAGCGACAGGCTGGCCTGGGGATCGCCATGGGATTCCATGCAGCCGAACTGGAACAATTCGCGCCGGTCGCGGCCGTCGGTGGGCGGATTGGCCGCCCCCCACCAGGTGTCGGCGATTTCCACCGCCAGGCGGCGGCCTTCGTTATGCAGCTTGATTTCGCGGGCCAGATCGTCGTCGGTGGTGGTGCGGCCAGTCATCTCGTCGATAGTCCCGGTCAGCCGGCGCAGCTCCTTGGCGAAGTAGGTGATCGCCCATTCCTTGTCCTTCTGGTGGTCCAAGGGATAATCGAGCAGCAGTCGCTTGACCTCGTCGCGGCGGGGGCCATGACGGTGGGCCTCGGTGCCGTAGGACACGTCGGAACAGCGCAGCACGGTGTAGGGCGCCACCAAATCGGTCAGGGCGGTGCCTTCCTGGATGATCTCGTAGCCGGCAGAATTGCATATCTCGAAGCTGATCTGGCTATAGGCCTTTTGCCGCTCCGACTGGTTGATCAGATCTTCCTGATTGCGGGTCAGGCCCTCGCGCTGGCGATTGGCAGACTGGCGGGTGGTGAAGGGACGCAGTGCGATGGCGCCGGCGGCGTAGTAGGGATCGACGCTTTGGCCGCCCTGGACGAAGACGATGGGATGGCCCTCGGCCTTGGCCTTGGCCATGCGGTCGTGCAGCGTCATCAGCAGGTAATTGTGCTTCAAGGTGAACGGCAGCGTCACGTCATGGGAGATGCGATGACGGTAGAGGCTGCTGTTGTCATAAAGGTTTGGAAACTTCACCGGCCCGATCTTGGTCAAGTAGTCCCACACCTCGGCGGCGGTGACGCGGGAGCCGTCGCGGAACTCGATGTCGTCGGTCTTGATGAAGTCCTCGCGGATTTCCTCCGGATAATGGAAGGTCTTAGGAATATTGGTGGGTATTGCGGTCATCCCGGTGCTCCTGAGGTCTGGGTGGGAGGAAGAAATCGGAGGTCCAGCCAGCTCTTCGGGTCGAACACCACGGTGGGCTTGAGTTCCTTCAATTCCTTGAGAATGGTGACGGCGTTGGCGGTGCCCTCGATGTCCACCGCCAAACTGGTATCCCAGAGCGGAAACTGCTCCAGGTAATAGGCGCGGATGATCGATTTCTTGACCGTCGGCATCTGCTTGGCGGTCAACTCGATCAACTCGTCGAGATGGGTTTGGGCGTATTCGAGCGTCTCGCGTTCGGCCGCCAAATAATTGCGCACCGTCTCGGGATGGTCCCGGATCAAGGCATCGGTGGCGAACACGAAGGAATGCTGGTAATGGCCGTAATAATCGACCGATCGGGCCAGCAAGACACCCGTGCCCTCCTCGACCATCTTCAGTCGCTTGATGCCCCCGGACACCGCCGCATCGACCTTGCCCGAGCGCAGGATCATCTCGGCGTCGCCGGGACCGGCGGCAATCTGGACGTCATCGGGGCCGAGGCCATTGGCGGCGAGGATCTTCAGCACCGATTGATGGCTGCCGCCACCCAGCTCGCCGCTGTGGACCACTTTACCCCTCAGTTCGGCGACCGAGGTGAGGCCGGGCCGCCCCACCAGTTCGAAAGGGATGCGCTTGACCGCCGGCGAGGCGACGATCTTGATCGGCAGACCGAAGGAAATGCCGGCCAGGATCGGCGTGCCATAGGACCCCATGTCGATCTGGCCGCTGGCGACTCCGGCGGTGGCTTCGGGACCACCGCGGAGGAAATGGACCACCTGAAGGTCGATGCCATGCCGGGCGAAGATGCCTTTCTCCAGCCCCAGATCCTGCACCGGCTGCGCCGCCCCCAATTCGGCGAAGCGGACGGTGACCAGGGGAGCGGACTCGGCGAAGCCGGATGTCGTCGCCAACGCCAGAACGGCGAAGGCGGCCAGCCCCAGGCGGCGCGCCGCCCCCATCAGGACACCATTTCGATGAAGGCGTTGACCCGGTTCTGCAATTGCTCGGTCGCCGTGCTGCTGGTGTCGTCCTCGATGATCAGGGTGGGCAGACCACGAGTCTGGGCCTTGATCTCATCGACCAGCAACCGGGCGATCGCCGACTGAGTGTTGCAGCCCCATTTGTAGAGGAACAGCGCCCCGTCGGCCCGTGACTTCTTGATCTGCTCGACCGTCCAGGTGGCGCGGTCCTTGAGCGGCTGTTCGTAGGGGTAGGACAACACCGCCTTGGCCAGTTCGTAGTAGGGCTCGCCCGATTCGCCGACGATGGTGGTGATGTCGCTCCAGTGATTGTCGTTGCCAACCAGAATGCCGCCAGCCTCTTCGGTGCGCAGGTCGTTGGGCGAGACGCAGGAGCCGAGAATGTAGATTCGCGCCGCTTTTTCGCGGATGCCCGGCGGCCGATGGTTGGCAGCGACACGGCGTGCGATATGGTCCTTGGCCTCGCGCAGCACCGACAGGGTGGCGACCGGGTCACCGTGGACCTCCATGCCACCCAGTTGGAACACCGCACGACGATCGCGGCCGTTGGTCGGCGGATGCTCGGCCGACCACCACAAATCGGCAATCTCCACCGCCAGGCGACGGCCCTCGTTGTGCAGCTTGATCTCGGCCGCCAGATCGTCCTCGGTGGTGGTACGACCGCTCACCTCGTCGATGGTCTTGGTCAGGCGGCGCAGATTGTCGGCGAAGTAGCGGATCGCCCAATCCTTGTCCTTCTGGTGGTCGAGCGGATAATCGACCAACAGCAGCTTGACCTTGTCGGCCTTGGGGCCGTGGCGGTGGGCCTCGGTGCCATAGGACACGTCCGAGCAGCGCAGCGCCGTATAGGGCGCCACCAGATCGACCGGGACGTCACCCTCCTGAATATGTTCGTAGCCGGCCGATTGGCACACCTCGAAGCTGATGGCGCTAAAGGCCTTCTGCTTGGCCTGTTGGCCTTCCAGTTCATCCTGGTTGCGGGTCAGGCCGGTGCGCTGGCGCCGGGCCCAGCTTCCCGTGCTGGCCGGGCGCAGGGCGATGGCGCCGGCAGCGAAATAGGGATCGACGCTCTGGCCGCCCTGGACGAACACGATGGGATGACCGTCGGCGCGGGCCTTGGTCATGCGGTCGTGCAGCGTCATCGACAGATAGGCGTTCTTCAGGGTGTAGGCCAGAGTCACATCCGGCGACAGGCGGCCGCGATAGAGGTTGCTGGCATCATAAAGGTTGGGGAATTTCACCGGCCCGATTTTGGTCAGATAGTCCCACACCTCGGTGGCGGTGACCCGCGAGCCGTCGCGGAACTCGATGTCGGCGGTTTTGACGAACTCGTCGCGGACCTCTTCCGGGTAGCGGAAGACGTGCGGCCGTTGGAATCGGGTCGATATCGCGGTCATGCGGGCGCTCCTGTTCGGTTTGGCTCAGTCGAGAAACCGCAAGTCGAGCCAGGTGTTGGGGTCGAAGTTGACGCCAGCCTTCACTTCCTTCAATTCCTTGAGGTAATTGACGGCGTTGGCGGTACCTTCGAGGTCGATGGCAAAGGTCAGGTCAAGCAGGCCGAATTGTTCCAGAAAATAGGCGCGGATCAGTTCCTTTCGCAGCTTCACACGGCTTGCCGAATATTCTACCAGCTCATCAATGCTGGCCTGCTCGTACTTGTAATAGTCGCGGGTAGCGATGAAGTAATTCCGGATGGCGTCGGGATGGTCGTTGATGAACTGGTTGGTGGCCAGGACGAAGCCGCTTTGGTAGTGGCCGTAATAATCACGGGCTTTGGCGATCAGTGTTCCCCGGCCATCATCGACCAGCTTCAGCCGTACCGCCTCTTGAGTCACCACCGCATCGACCTTGCCCGAGCGCAGCACCATCTCGGCGTCGGCGCCGCCCGAGGCAATGATCTTGACGTCGTCCTCACCCAAGCCGTTGGCAGCGAGGATTTTGAGCAGGGATTGATGGCTGCCACCGCCCAGCGCGCCGCCGGTGACCACCTTGCCGCGGAGTTCGGCCACCGAAGTGATGCCCTTGCGGGCCACCAATTCGAAGCCACCCTTCTTGCTGGGAGGTGAGCCGACGATCTTGACCGGCAGGCCGAAGGAAATGCCGGTCAAGATCGGCCTGCCGATCACCGCCAGATCAACCTGGCCGCTGGCCACCCCGGCCATCGCCTCGGCACCACCATTGACGAAGCGGATGACCTGAAGATCAATGCCGTGCTGGACAAAAAAGCCCTTTTCGCGGGCAAATTGCTGCGGCATTGAGGCTAGGCTGACCCCCAGTTCGGCAATGCGGACAGGCACCAGAGGCGCCGATTGGGCGAACGCCGCCGGCGCAGCCAGCCAGAACGAGGCGAACGCAGCAAAGCGGAAACTTTTCGACAGGCGTGAGCGCATAGGACCCCCGGCAACCCCATTTGTCTACTATGTCGATAGATTCGATAGCGTATCAAGAGAAAAATGTGCCAACCCGCTGAAACCAACGGAGGGGTCCGGATTTCCCGGCCGGGCGCCTTGCCGAAAAAGCTTTATTCTAGTCCCCAGTAGGTAATTGACCTTCCCTGCGGCTGCATGTGTAATTGCCCGAATCGAAGGAGCACCACATGGCCGGCAAGTTTCCCTGGCTGAACATCGCGGCAATCGCCGGTGTCGCCGTCGCAGTGGGACTGATCGTGGCCAACAACCGCGACAGCGGTGCGCCGATTGGCTTGCTTAACGTCTCCTACGATCCGACCCGCGAACTCTATCGCGACATCAACGGCGCCTTCACCGCCCGGGTATTGAAGGACAGCGGCCGGCGCATCGAGATTCACCAATCCCATGGCGGCTCGTCCCATCAAGCGCGGCTGGCTGCCAGTGGCGAGCTCAAGCCCGATGTGGTCACCCTAGGCCTGCCGTCGGATGTCGAGGTCCTGCATAAGTACGGTCTGATCGCCGATGGCTGGGCGGCGCGGCTGCCCAACCACTCGCGCCCCTATTCTTCGACCATCGTCTTCGTGGTGCGCCGGGGCAATCCCCGCGCCATCCACGACTGGCCCGACCTGATCCGGCCTGGCATCGAAGTGATCACCCCCGACCCCAGAAGCTCGGGCAATGGCAAGCTGACCGCCCTGGCCGCCTGGGGTGCGGTGGTGACCCGGGGCGGCGGCGAGGCCGAGGCGCGCGCCTTCCTCAAGGCGCTCTACGACCACGCTCCGTTTCTGTTGCCGGCTGCGCGGGCCGCCGGAATCGCCTTTGCAGTGGAAAAGATCGGCGACGTCCATCTGGCCTGGGAAAACGAGGCGCTGCGCGAGGTCGCCGAAGCCAAGGGCGAGTTGGAAATCGTCTATCCTCCGGTCAGCATCCTGGCAGAGCCGAGCGTGGCCTGGGTCGATGCCAATGTGGCCAAGGACGGCAACGCCGAACTGGCCCGCGCCTATCTAGAATTCCTGTTCAGCGACGAAGGCCAGGAAATCGTTGCGACCAATGGCTACCGTCCGGCCAAACCGGAAATCCTGGCCCGCCATGCCGCCCAACTCCCGGCGCTGACGCTATTCCCGATCACGGACATAGCCCGCGACTGGGATGACGCCCAGACCAAATTCTTCGCCGATAACGGCATCATCGACACGGTCACCCGACCGAAGCCACGCTGAAGCGAGGGGCGACATGACACCAGCCTGGACCTATCCGTGGCAAACCGCCCGCGCCGATTTTGTCGCCGGCCTGACCGTGGCCGCGATCTCGCTGCCTCAGAGCATCGCATACGCCTTGATCGCTGGCATCGATCCACGCTTCGGCCTGTACACCGCTATCGTCTTCACCGCAATCGCCGGCCTGCTCGGCTCGTCCCGCCACCTGACCAACGGGCCGACCGGGGCGGTGTCGCTGGTGGTGTTCAGCGCGCTGGCCTTCATTGATCCCGAGGCCCGGCTCGACGCCTATGAGGCGCTGGCCCTGCTAACGGTGATGATCGGCATTGTCCAGATCGCCGTCGCCGTGCTCAAGCTGGGCGATCTCACCCGCTACATATCCGAATCGGTGGTCACCGGCTTCATCGTCGGCGCCGCCATCCTGACCATCATCGGCCAGGTGGCCAACGCTCTCGGGGTCAAGGCGTTGGGCACCGGGCACCAACACGTTCTGCTCCGACTGTGGCTGACCCTGACCCAGGACGCGCCGTTCAATCCCAAGGCAATCGTGATTTCCCTGGGGGCCGTGGCGCTGGCGCTGGTGGCGCGCCAATTGGTGCGCCGCTACCGGCTGCCACAATTCGACATGTTCTTCGTCCTGCTGGTGGTGGCCGGAGCGTCCTATCTGTTCGGCTGGAGCGAACACGGCCCAGGTGTCAAGCCGGCGGTGGCCTTGATCGAGGCGGTGCCGGCCAGTCTGCCCAAGCCGCATATCCCCGAGATCCAGTGGAAGTGGGCGATCGAGATGTCGTCGAGCGCGGTGGCCATCGCCCTGCTTGGCCTGCTGGAGGCCCTGGCCATCGCCAAGGCGATCGCCCACAAGACCCGGCAGGAGCTTGACTACAATCGCCAATGCCTGGCTGAGGGGATCGGCAATTTGGTCGGCGGCTTTTTCCGCTGCATGCCCGGATCGGGTTCGCTGTCACGCACCGCTATCAATTACCAGGCCGGGGCGATGACCCGCTTTTCCGGCGTCTTCACCGCCGCCATCGTCGCCGTTGTGGTGCTGACGCTGGGACCGCTGACCGCCTACATCCCCAAAGCGGCGCTTGCCGGCTTATTGATCCTGGCCGCCGCCCGGCTGATCGACCTGGAGCGGCTGCGCTATATCATCCGTGGCTCGCATTACGACGCGGTGTTGCTGCTGACCACGGCCTTTGCCGCCCTGGCCATCGGCGTCGAGTTCGCCATTCTGATCGGGGTGGCGCTGTCGGTGCTATGGTACGTGCCGCGCGCCGGCAAACTGAAGGCGGCTGAATTAATAGTGTCGCCCGAGCGGGTGATTCGTGAGCGTCTGCCCTTCGACCCACCGAGCCGCGAAGTGTTGATCATCGACCTGGAGGGCGAATTGTTTTTTGGCGCCGCACCCGATTTGGAGCGCCATTTGGGGGAAGCCGCCGAGCGCGCCCGCAGCCACGATATCCGCCATCTGGTACTGAGGGTCAAACGGGTGCGCAACCCCGATGTGGTGGCGATCGAAGTGCTGGAGAAATTCCTGTGCGATGCCCAAGCCCTGGGCCTGACAGTGCTGCTGGCTGGGGTCCGCCCCGATCTGCGGGCGGCCATCGCCCGCGTCGGCATTGCCGCCCACTTACCGGCGGATTTGCTGTTCCCCGAGGAGGATGAGGACTATTCCGCCACGTTGAAGGCGGTGCGCAAAGCCTATGCACTGAGGGCCGAGCGGGACGACACAGCACGGGACGACGGGGCCTATTACCTAGTGTGACCGCTTATATCGAATAATCGAAGGAGCAATAGGCCAGGTCGCTCAACACCTGATCGAGGCGAGTGCTGGCGTCGCCTTTTTCGGCCACCTTGATCACCTTGGCCGGCACGCCGGCAACCGTGGCGTTGGCCACCACCGGGCGCAGCACGACCGATCCGGCGGCGACGCGGGAATTGGCGCCGATCTCGATATTGCCGAGGATCTTGGCTCCGGCTCCAATCACCACCCCCTTACCCACCTTGGGGTGACGGTCGCCGGTCTCCTTGCCGGTCCCACCCAGTGTCACGTTTTGCAGCAGCGAGACATCGTCCTCGACCACTGCGGTGGCGCCAACCACCAAACCAGTGGCGTGATCAAGAAAGATGCCTTGGCCGAAGCGGGCGGCCGGATGGATGTCGGTCTGGAAGACGTCCGATGAGCGGCTTTGCAGATAGAGCGCGAAGTCGCGCTGGTCATTGTTCCACAGCCAATGAGCCAGGCGATGGGTCTGAATGGCGTGGAAGCCCTTGAAATAGAGGAACGGCTCGATGAAGCGCTCGCAGGCCGGATCGCGCTCGACCACCGCCGCGATATCGGCGCGCAAGGCCCGACCGATCTCCGGACTGGCTGCCAGCGCCCGCGCCCAGGTCTCGACAAGCAGGTCAAGGCCGACCGTGCCACTCTCCAGCCGGACCGAAATACGGTGAAACAC
>Ga0316222_1003974_pt1 | contig 13951 bp, 10 predicted proteins | sample TBH18011metaG_FD_206008 | JGI IMG/M metagenome (GOLD analysis project Ga0316222, IMG submission 206008) | Freshwater microbial communities from Trout Bog Lake, Wisconsin, USA - TBH18011 | ecosystem: Environmental > Aquatic > Freshwater > Lake > Hypolimnion/Profundal zone | place: USA: Wisconsin...
ACGAAATGGGCGTAGATGGTCGCCTTGGACACGCCGGCCCCGGCCGCGACCAGGTCCATGCTGGTGGCGGCGTAGCCCAATTCGAGAAAGCAGGCCTGGGCGGCGTCGAGCACGGCGCCGCGCTTGGGCGAGGGCCGTGGCTGGTGGCGGGGCATTTCCATGGCGTTAAAACTAAACCAAACGGTTCAGTCGAGGAAGAGGCCTTGCGCAATGCTTCCCTTTTTGGGGATTTGCAGCGCCCCGTTGGGCGGGCTACAAGCGGGGACGATGACCGACCATGCCACCATCGAGCTTGCCGACGAAGCCGCCACCCGCCGGTTGGGTGCCCGCCTGGCCTCGCTCGCCCGCCCCGGCGACGTGTTGGCGCTGTGGGGTGACCTGGGCGGCGGCAAGACCACCCTGGCCCGCGCCTTCATCCAGGCGCTGCTGGGCGACGACGAAGAGGTCCCCAGCCCGACCTTCACCCTGGTTCAGACCTACGACGCGGCGGACGCGACCATCTGGCATTTCGACCTCTACCGGCTGGAGCGCCCCGAGGATGTCACCGAACTGGCACTCGACGAGGCTTTGGCCGATGGCATATGCCTGATCGAGTGGCCCGAGCGGCTGGGAACGCTGATCCCCGCCCGCCGCCTCGACATCGCCCTGACCGGCGGCGCCAGCCCGGATCGGCGCCGCGCCACCCTGACCTCCCACCGCCAGTGGGACGACCGCATCGGAGAGTTCGCATGAGCCGCCAGGCGTTGATCACCGCCTTTCTCGACGGCGCCGGCTGGGGCACGGCCAACCGGTCCAAGCTGGCCGGCGACGCCTCGTTCCGCCATTACGACCGGATCGAGCTGGGGACCAACCGCGCCGTGCTGATGGACGCGCCGCCGCCCAAGGAAGACGTGCGCCCCTTCGTCACCATCGCCCGCCACTTGGCCCGGCTGGGCTACAGCGCCCCCGCCTTGCTGGCGGTCGACGAGGCCAATGGCCTGCTGCTGCTGGAAGACCTCGGCGACGACACCTACACCAAGCTGCTGGCCGGCGGCCATGACGAGGAGGCGCTCTACGCCCTGGCCATCGACCTGCTGGCCGACCTCCATCGCCGCCCCCAGGCGCTCGACTGCGCCCCGCCGCCCTATGACGACGAGCGGCTGCTGACCGAGGCCTGCCTGCTGACCGATTGGACCCTGCCGGCAATCACCGGCCACGACACCGACCCGGCCGCCCGCGCCGAGTACGTCGCCGCCTGGCGCCAGGCCTTCGGGGTGGCGCGGCGGATGCCCGACACCCTGGTGCTGCGCGACTTCCACGTCGATAATTTGATGCTGCTGCCGCGCCCCGGCCTGGCCGCCTGCGGCCTGCTCGACTTCCAGGACGCGGTGGCCGGGCCGTTAACCTACGATGTGGTGTCACTGCTGGAAGACGCCCGCCGCGATATCGATCCCGGCTTGGTCGACCGCATGACGCGGCGCTACCTGGCCCAGCTGCCCGACCTCGACCCGGAGGCGTTCGCGGCGTCGGCGGCGGTGCTGGCGGCCCAGCGCCACGCCAAGGTGATCGGCATCTTCACCCGCCTGTGCCGCCGCGACGGCAAGCCCAATTACCTGGTCCACATTCCCCGGGTATGGCGCCTGTTCGAAGCCGCGCTGGCCCACCCCGAGCTGGCGGCGATCAAGGACTGGCTCGACCGCACCCTGCCGGCCGGCCAACGTGGAGTACCCAGCCCATGAGCCGCGCCCCCAAAACCGCCATGGTGCTAGCCGCCGGCCTCGGCCTGCGCATGCGCCCGATCACCCTGACGCTTCCCAAGCCGCTGGTTTCGGTGGCCGGCCGCACCATGCTCGACCGCGCCCTCGACCACCTGAGCGCCGCCGGAGTGGCCAAGATGGTGGTCAACACCCACTGGCTAGGCGAGTGCGTGGTCGCCCACCTCGCCGGCCGCGACACCATCACCATCTTGCACGAAGAGGTGCTGCTGGAGACCGGCGGCGGCGTCGCCAACGCCCTGCCCCATCTCGGCCCCGATCCCTTCTATGTCGCCAACAGCGACATCATCTGGACCGACGGCGCCGTCCCGGCGCTCGACCGTCTGGCCGCCGCCTGGGACGAGACCCGGATGGACGCGCTGCTGCTGCTGCAACCGACCGCCAGCGCGGTCGGCTACGAGGGCCGCGGCGACTTCTTCCTCGATTCCACCGGCATCCCGCGCCGCCGCCACGACCGCGAAGTGGCGCCGCTGCTGTTCGCCGGGGTGCAGATCCTGCATCCCCGCTTGTTCGAAGGCGCCCCCTCTGGCAAGTTCTCGCTGAACGTGCTGTTCGACCGTGCCCTCGAAGAGGGCCGCCTGTTTGGCATCGTCCATGACGGCCGCTGGTTCCACGTCGGCACCCCCGACGCCCTGCCCGAGGTCGAAGCGCTGCTCAAGGACTAGAATGACCGCCGCCATCTTCACCATCCCCTCGGGCCTCGGCTTCGTCGACGCCCTGGCGGCTGGGATGCTGGCGGAGGCGAAGGGCGATCCGCTGGCGCTGGCGGCGGCCGAGGTGCTGCTGCCCAACCGCCGCGCTTGCCGCTCGCTGCGCGAGGCCTTCCTGCGGCTGTCGGGTGGGCGGCCGCTGCTGCTGCCGCGCATGCGCGCCGTCGATGCCGTCGACGAGGACGAACTGGCCCTGGGCGGCGATTTGCCCTTCGACATCCCGCCGGCGATTTCGCCCCTGGAGCGGCGGCTGCTGCTGACCCGGCTGGTGATGGCGCTAGGCGGCGGCCGTGGCGGCCTGCCCCCCGGCCCCGACCAGGCGGCGCTGCTGGCCGACGAGCTGGCCGCCCTGCTCGACGCGGTGCAGATCGAACGGCTGTGCTTCGACCGCCTCGCCACCCTGGTGCCCGACGACTACGCCGCCCACTGGCAGAAGACACTGGATTTCCTCGCCATCCTGACCAAGACCTGGCCGGCGATCCTGGCCGAGCGCGGCCTGCTCGACCCCCAGGAGCGCACCAACCGGGTGATTGCCGCCCAAACCGAGGCGTGGCGGCGGCAACCGCCAGGCCATCCGGTGATTGCCGCCGGCACCACCGGCAGCCGCCCCGCCACCGCCGATCTGCTGGCGGTGGTGGCCGCCCTGCCCCGGGGCCGGGTGGTGCTGCCCGGCCTTGATCTCGACCTCGACGAAGCCGGTTGGGCGGCGATCGATGCCAGCCACCCCCAGGCCGGCTTGAAGCATCTGCTCGACCGCCTGGGCATCGCCCGCGATCAGGTCAGGCTCTACGCCACCGCCCCGGACTCCCGCCGCGACCGCACCCGCCTGCTGTCCGAGGCGCTGCGCCCGGCCGCCACCGCCGAAGCCTGGCGCGATCTGCCGCCAATAAGCGCGGCAGCGCTGGACGGCGTGGTCCGGCTCGACGCCCCCGGCCCGCGCGAGGAGGCCGGCGCCATCGCCCTGATGCTGCGTCAGGCGCTGGAAACCCCCGGCCGCACCGCCGCCTTGGTCACCGCCGACCGCACCCTGGCCCGCCGGGTGGCGGCCGAGCTGGAACGCTGGGACTTAATCCTCGACGATTCCGCCGGCACCCCGCTGGCCCTGACCGAACCGGGGGTGTTCCTGCGCCTGCTCGCCGCCATGGTGGGCGACGGCTTCGCCCCCCACGCCACCCTGGCCGCGCTCAAGCATCCGCTGGCCGCCGGCGGCGACGATGCCGCCCGCTTCCGCGCCACCGTGCGCCGGCTGGAACTCGACGCCCTGCGCGGCCCCCGCCCCGCCGCCGGCATTGCCGGGCTCAAAGCGGCGGCGCCGGCGCTGATACCCTGGCTGGACGGCATCGACTTCGCCGCCGCCCCCTTCGCCGCCCTGATGGCGCGCAAGTCGGCGCCGCTGGCCGAGTTGGTCCGCACCCACATGGAACTGGCCGAGGCGCTGGCCGCCGAAGCCCGCCTGCCCGGCCCGGCCCGGCTGTGGCGGGGAGAAGCCGGCGAAGCCCTGGCCGGTTTCGTCGCCGAGCTGGTCGCGGCGGCACCGGCCTTGGGCGAGATCCCGCCGGCTTGCTATGCCGGCCTGTTCGACGCCCTGCTCGCCGGCCAGGTGGTGCGCCCGGCCTGGGGCCGCCACCCCCGCCTGTTCCTGTGGGGACCGATCGAGGCCCGCTTGCAACATGCCGATTTGGTGGTGCTGGGCGGCCTCAACGAGGGCACCTGGCCGCCCGAGGCCGATTCCGACGCCTGGATGAGCCGGCCGATGCGCGCCGCCTTCGGCCTGCCGCCGTTCGAGCGCCGCATCGGCCTAGCCGCCCACGACTTCGCCCAGGCCTTCGCCGCGCCCCGGGTGGTGCTGACCCGGGCGATTCGCGATGGCGGCACGCCGACGGTGCCGTCGCGCTGGCTGCTGCGGCTCGACACGGTGATGCGGGCGGCCGGATTGGTATTCCCGATGATCGAGCATGGCGGCGACTGGCTGGCCTGGCATGCCCAACTCGACACCCCCGCCGCCCGGCTGCCGGCCGAACGCCCGGCGCCGCGCCCGCCGGTCGAAGCGCGGCCACGCCGGCTGTCGGTCACCGAAATCGAAAAGTGGATGCGCGACCCCTACGCCATTTACGCCCGCCATGTCCTCGGCCTCAAGGTGCTCGACCCGATCGACGCCGATCCCGGCGCTGGTGATTACGGCAATCTGGTCCATAAGGCGCTGGAGCGCTTCCTCCGGGAATTTCGCGGCGACCTGCCCGCCGATGCCGAAGCGCGGCTGCTGGAAATCGGCGCCGAGGTGTTCGCCGAAGTTGCCGCCCGTCCCGGCCTCTACGCCTTCTGGTGGCCACGCTTCCAATCGGTGGCGCGCTGGTTCCTCGCTCGCGAGGCCGAGCGCCGCCCCCGCCTGATTCGCAGCGCCGTCGAGGTCAAGGGCGAGCTGGAATTGGCGGCGCCGGCGGGGCCGTTCCTACTCCACGCCCGCGCCGACCGCATCGACCTGCTGGCCGAGGGCGGCCTGGCGCTGATCGACTACAAGACCGGGGCGGCGCCGACCAAGAAAGAGGTCGCCGCCGGCTATTCGCCGCAATTGCCGCTGGAGGCCGCCATCGCCCGCGCCGGCGGCTTCACCGACATCCCTGCCGCCGAGATCTCCGAGCTGTTGTTCTGGCGCCTGAAAGGCGGCGCGGACGGTGGCGAGGAACACCCGGCCGGCGACGACCCCGCCACCCTGGCCACCGAAGCCCTGGCCGGACTCGAAGCCCTGATCGCCGCCTTCGACGACCAAGCTACCCCCTACGAAGCCCGCCCCCACCCGGCGATGGCGCCGAAATACTCCGACACCCTGCACCTCGCCCGGGTCAAGGAATGGTCCACCGGCGCCGACGAAGGGGACGAATGATGGGAAATCGGCACAGCCTGAGCATTTTAGAAATTACGGGGACGCTATACTTAATTGCGCCGGGCGTCGGTGGGGAACAATACTCGACTGCGTGGGCAATTAAGTATAGCGTCCCCGTAATTTCAATGCTGGCCGCCCCATGACCGCCGCCCTGATCCACGACGCCACCGCCCGCCAGCGCCTGGCCGCCGATCCTACTGCCAGCGTGTGGGTGGCGGCGTCGGCGGGGACCGGCAAGACCAAGGTGCTGACCGACCGGGTGCTGGCCCTGCTGCTGCAAGGCACCGCGCCGCACCGCCTGCTGTGCCTGACCTTCACCAAGGCCGCCGCCGCCGAGATGTCCAACCGCATCGCGCTACGGCTGGCCGATTGGGCCACCGACGACGATGCCACCCTGGCCGACAAGCTGTTCGAGCTGCAAGGAAACGAGCCCGATGCCGCCACCCTGGTGCGGGCGCGCCGTCTGTTCGCCCAGGTGCTCGACGCCCCCGGCGGCATGCGGATCGAGACCATCCACGCCTTCTGCCAATCGCTGCTGCGCCGCTTCCCGCTGGAGGCCGGGCTGGCGCCGCATTTCCAGGTGATGGACGAGCGCGATGCCGCCGAATTGCTCGCCGAGGCGCAAAGCGAGGTGTTGGCCGGCGGCGAATCCGACCTGGCCGCCCGCATCCACGAAACCAACTTTCCCGCCTTGATGGCCGAGCTGGCCCGCGATCGCGGCCGCCTGGCCCGGCTATTCGCCCGCCATGGCGGCATCGCCGGCGTGGTGGCCTCCATGCGGGCGAAACTGGGATTGGGCCGCGACGACAGCGCCGCCGGCTTGCTCCAAGCCGCCTGCGCCGATGCCGCCTTCGATGCCACCGGCTGCCGCGCCGCCATGCTGGCGCTGGAAGGCGGCGGCAAGACCGACCAGAAGAGCGCGGCGGCGATGGATGCCTGGCTGGCCAATCCCGCCGGCCGGCCAGACGGCTTCGCCGCCTATTCCCTGGTGTTCCTGACCAAGGACGGCGCCATCCGCGCCAAGCTGCTGACCAACGGCGTGCGCGACGATTGTCCCGGAATCGCCGAGGTGCTGGCCACCGAGGCCGCCCGCCTGCTGGCGCTGTCCGAGCGGCTGAAGGCGGCGGCGGTGGCCGAGGCCACCCAAGCGCTGCTGACCCTGGCCGCCGCCCTGCTCGCCGCCTATGGACGGCGCAAGGAGGTGCGCGCCCTGTTGGATTACGACGACCTGATCCTGGGGGCGCGGGACCTGCTCGGCCGGCCGGGGGTGGCGCCGTGGGTGCTGTACAAGCTCGACGGCGGCATCGACCACGTGCTGATCGACGAGGCCCAGGACACCAATCCCGACCAGTGGGCGGTGGTGGCGGCGCTGACCGAGGAATTCTTCGCTGGCCGCGGCGTCCACGAGACCATCCGCACCGTGTTCGCGGTGGGCGACGTCAAGCAATCGATCTACAGCTTCCAGCGCGCCGACCCGCGCGCCTTCGAGGAAATGCGCCAGCGATTCGCCGACCATGTGGTCGCCGCCCACCAGCACTGGCGCGAAGTACCGCTCAACCTGTCGTTCCGCTCGACCAAGGCGGTGCTGCAGGCGGTCGACCAGGTGTTCGCCGACGGCCAGCCCGGCCGCGATGGCATCGCACCTGCCGGTGCCGATATCGGCCACCTCGCCCGCCGCGCCGGCCAGGCCGGCGCGGTCGAGATTTGGCCACCGATCGAGCCCCGCGCCCTCGACGAACTAATTCCGTGGAAGCCGCCGGTCGAGCAGATCCGCGGCGATTCGCCCTCGGGCCGGCTGGCCAAGCTGATCGCCCAGCGCATCAAGGCGATGGTTGCCACCGAGACGCTGCCATCCAAGGCCCGCCCGGTGCGGCCGGGCGACATCCTGGTGCTGGTGCGCCGACGCGGCGGCTTCGTCGAGGATTTGGTGCGTGAACTGAAGCGCGAGGGCGTCGCGGTGGCCGGCGCCGACCGCATGGTGCTGACCGAGCAATTGGCGGTGATGGATTTGATGGCCTTGGGCGCCCTGCTGTTGCTGCCCGAGGACGATTTGACCCTGGCCACCGTGCTGAAAAGCCCGCTGATCGGCCTCTCCGAAGAGCAATTGTTCCAGCTGGCGTGGAACCGGGGCAAGGCCGGATTGTGGGAAACTCTCCGCCGCCGCCTGCTCGACGATCCCGCCTTCGAGGCCGCCTATCTGACCCTGTCCGATTTGATGGCCAAGGCCGACCGCCTGACGCCCCACGCCTTGTTCGCCCATGTGCTGGGGCCGCTGGGCGGTAAGTGCCGCCTGCTCGCCCGCCTGGGCGCCGAGGCCGAGGACCCGCTCGACGAGTTCGTCGCCCTGACCCTGGCCTTCGAGCGTGGCCATCCGCCCTCGCTGCAAGGCTTCCTGCGCTGGCTGGAAACCGGCGCGGTCGAGATCAAGCGCGACCTCGAACAGGGCGGCCGCGACGCGGTGCGCATCATGACCATCCACGGCGCCAAGGGCCTGCAGGCGCCGATCGTCTTCCTGCCCGACACCATGCAGGTGCCGACCAAGGGCGACCTGCTGCTGTGGCTGGGCGAGAACGACGGCGAGACCCTGCTATGGCCGCCCAAGGCGGCTCTGGCCGATCCCATCTGCCGCGCCGGCCGCGACGCCCAGAAGCTGGCGCGCGGGCGCGAGATGCACCGCCTGCTCTATGTCGCCATGACCCGGGCCGAGGACCGCCTGATCGTTTGCGGCTGGCAGACCCGGCGGGCACCATCGGCAGAGTGCTGGTACCAGTTGATCAAGGACGCCCTCGCCCCGATCGCGGCCGAGGCCGAGGATTCCTTCCTCGCCGCCGCCGGCGAGACCGTCTCGGCCCAGGTGCTGCGGCTCGACTGCGAGCAGACGGACAAGCCCGACGGGCTTAAAGGCGCGGCCGATGGCCTGCGGCCGCCAATCCCACTGCCCGATTGGGCGACCCGGCCGCCGCCGCCCGAGCCGGCCCCGGCCAAGCCGCTGACGCCGTCGCGGCCCGAGGCCGAGGAACCGACGGTGCGCTCGCCGCTGGCCGCCGACGACAACGGCGAAGGCCGCTTCCAGCGGGGAAAGCTGATCCACCGCCTGCTGCAAAGCCTGCCGGCGCTGCCACCCGACCAGCGCGCCCGCGCCGCCATCCGTTACCTTGGCAGCGCCGCCCCCGAGCTGGACGCCGCCCAGCGCCTGGCCCTGGCCAGCGAGGTCGATGCGGTGCTCGGCGATCCCCGCTTCCGCCCGCTGTTCGCGCCGGGCGGCCGCGCCGAAGTGCCGCTGGTCGGCCGCATCGGCGACCGCGTCATCGCCGGCGTGGTCGACCGCCTGGTGGTGACCGAGCGGGAAGTGCTGGTGGTTGACTTCAAAACCAACCGCCGCCCACCCGACGACATCCCCGAGCTTTATCTCCGCCAGATGGCCGCCTACCGCCTGGCCCTGGCCTGCATCTACCCCGGCCGCACCATCCGCTGCGCCCTGGTCTGGACCGACGGCCCCCGCCTGACCGAGATCGATGGCAAGCGCATGGACGACGCGCTGGCGGAGATGGGGGCGCCATCGCCCGTGCCATCCCGATGAGCACAGCGAAGAGGGATGACGAGGCCGCTGGTGCGCGGCGCGCTGGCCGAGACTCACCGCGGACTGACGGCCCAGGTCAGTTAATCGCGAAACTCAGGGCTTCACCCAATGGCCGGGACAGTCGCCATCGGATATGGTCTAGGCCAGCATGGATGGGAGGATCAGGCGATGGTCGAGAGCGTCTGTTACCAGGGCCGGCATTCGGTGGGAAACGACGCCCTCGACGAGGACCACCACGTCATCTTCGGCCTGCTACACGACTTTCGCGGCGCACTGGGCAGGAACGAATTGGCCATGTGCAAGGCCTATGTCGGCGAGATCGTGCGAGCGCTGGGCGATCATTTCCGCCGCGAGGAAGCCATCATCGAGCGCTGCGTGGCGGCGGACGTCGAAGACCATGGGTTGCGGCACCGCGAATTGCTGCGCGCCGCCGACGATGTCATGGGCGAGGTCGCGGAAATGGTCACCCCGGACAGCGTGTCGCGCGCTTATCACCGCTTGGCCAATATCGTCATGTCGGACGTCCTCGACGCCGATTTCCTGATCGCCAGCCAGTGCGCCGCCCCGGTCGCGCCGCCGCCGGACTTGGCGAAATGGTGGGTCACCTGTCCCGATTGCCGGCTCTAGCGCCAGCACCCAATCGAGCGTAGAAGTTGGGGATCGAGACACCCCATGTCGCTTGACCGGATCCCCCTTCAGTGCTCGCTGACGCTTCTCCCGACATCACCACGCTGGTCACCGCGCTTCAGGCCGAATTCGACCGCATCGAGGATGGTGACGCGTTGCGCCAGCGGCTGACCTGGATGGTCGGCCAATTGCTGCTACGCGACCAGGACCGCGATCTGCGAGGGCAGACCGTGGCGGCCATCGACGGCTTCTTCGCCATCCGCCCCACTCCGCCGCTGCCGGCGCTGCGCCAGTTCTGCCACGAGGTGCTGACGCTGACCATGGCCAAGCGGCCGCAACGCGCCGACTTGCTCGACCCGGCCGACGAGCTGCCGTCGCTGCCGTCGCGTCACGACAGCTTTGCCGACCTGCTGGCGGCGGCGCTGGTCCACCGCGTCCGTCAGGTCACCACCTTCTTCCACCGCCGCAACCCCAAGCTCCAGCGCGAGACGCCGCCGCCATTCCTGCTATCGCCCGAATTCGACCAGCGCTTGGCCACGGTCATCGTCGAGCACATCGCCCCAGCGATGATGCGGGTGCCGCGCTTCGTCGCCCAATGCGAGCACAGCCGCAAATGGGCGGGGGTGACCACCGAGGAGTTCTGGACGATCATGGCCGAGCTCCCGGCGATGGAGGATCGCCTGCTGGCCACCTGGCGGACGGTATGGAGCGACTTGAAGCCGAGCCGCGCCAAGGATGGGCGGCTGGTGGCCTCGCCGGCGCTGGCGCGGATCCGCGAGATCCTGGCCCCCTGCGAGCCGCCGGCCTATACCCTGCCCCGCATCGGCGACGACGTGATCAACTTGCTGGTCCGCCTGCTGTCCGACCTGAAGGACGATTTGGAGCGACAGTGGAGCGCCCTGGTCCAGACCTGCGAGCAGGACGTCAATACCCGGCCCGAGGCGGCGGCAGAGGCGGTTGCCGACCACTTCCAGGCCCTGCCCGGCCGCCTGGGTGAGTTCATCGTTATCCTCTGCCACTACAACATCCGGGAGGTCACCATCGCCTTCCTCGAACAGGTCGCCGACGCCAGCGTCGGCACCCTCTATCTGCCGGGTTTCCTGGGGCGTCGCCCGGGGAAGGGCTAGGACGACGCCGCCGTCAGCAGCATGGCACGGAATTGCCGCAGCAAGGCTTGGTCGAGGTGACCGCCCATCCGCTCACCCATCAGACCGAGCGCCTCCTCGGGCGCCATGGGCGGCTTGTAGACGCGGCGATCGGTCAGGGCGCTGAACACGTCGACGATCGACGCCATCCGCGCCAACATATTGATCTCGTCGCCTTTCAAGCCATGGGGATAGCCGGTGCCGTCGAGCTTCTCGTGATGTTGGCCGGCGATCAGGCTGACGCCCTTGGGCAGGTCGGGGCAGCGACTGAGGTAATCCACCGAGCGCGCCACATGGGAACGCATCACTTCCAACTCGTCGGGCTCCAGCGCGCCGGGCTTATTCAACACCTCGTGGGCGATCTGCATCTTGCCGACGTCGTGCATCAGCCCGCCGGTGGCCAGCACCATCAAGTCATCGTCGCCCAGCCCGATGGTGTGGCCGAACAGCGATAGCAGCGTCGCCACCCGTAGCGAGTGGACATAGGAGTAATTGTCGTGGTCGCGCACTCCGGCCAGCATCGACTTGTACTCCCCCGAGCGGACGACGGAGACCAGGGGGGCGCAGGCGTCGGTGGCCTCGCCATAGGCGATCGGCTCGCCCTTCTCGATCAAGTCGGAGATGCCGTTGTACAGATCGACCGTCGAGCGCAGGCACGCGCGCGGCGTCGGCTCCAGCTTGTCCCATTTGGCCTCGGTGGCCTGGTTGACCAGCCCCGAGATGGCGCGGATCAAGCCGCTACGCCGATAGGGCTTGGTCAGGAATGCCTCCGCCCCCATCCGCCGCACATCGTGGGCCAGGGTGACCCGGTTGCTGCTGGTGGTGAAGATGATCGGCACCTTGGCCAGGGCCGGCGCCCGGCGCAGCCGCTCGATCATGGTGGCGCCGCCATTGGGCGGAGCGGATTCGTCGACCAGGACGACGCAGGGCGGCATGCGGATCAGTTCGGAAACGGCGCGATCGCCATCGTCAAAGGCGACGACGCGGTAGAACGAGGTCAGCGCCGCCTTGACCCGCCCCAATTGTTCGGCATTGGAATCGATCGCCACCACCAGCACCTTGCGCGCCTCTTTGCGCAGCTGAGAGGGCACCGCATTCATGGCAGGCCGGCCATCGCGGCCGGCGGCGCCGTGGCGGGCTGGCCGTCGCACTCGCCGCCGAGCGACGCCGCCAGGGCTTCGGCGAAAACCAACAGCCGGGTGTCGTTGTTGGCCAGGTCGACGATGGTGGCGAAGTCGCCGCCGCCATAGGCGTTGGCGGTCACCGGGTTACGGTCGAACACCTTATGGATATTGGATCCCGCCTGGCGCAACAGGCCGGCATCAAGGTTGAAGCAGACATAGACGATGTCCAAGCTGTTAAGCAGAAACAACTTGCTGACCGGCGAATGCCGATCCAAGGTGCCAAGGATCTGGACCGCCTTGGCCATGTTGTCGCGGGTTCTGACCAATTTCGGCAAGCCGGAAACATGGCAATGCAGCGCGCGGCAGCCATAGGGCGCCCCCATCTGCCTGAGGTAATTAACGAGATTGGTGGCCCGCGCCGGCATCGTGTCTATTGGTTCCCTGTCTGTCTTGACGACATTGATTCAGCGATCCGTGTCGAGCGAAGCTCGGCGATGGGGCTGCAGATAACACTGGAAATGCGATCTGTCCGATGAAAGCCGCATGTTACAATATGAAAACACCGGCAAACCGCCGCCTCCGTCGAAGTGCACAGGCCCTTCCGCCACGCCTTTCCCTGAACACTCCAGCAAAAGATACGAGGCTGCGTCCCATCCGATCAACTGCGTGATGTTGTTTACGGCGGAAATTTTACGCACAACCCCGTCACTGTTGCCAGACCAAGAATGCTTAATATATCCATCTAAATCAATTGCGATTGTCATCAGTGAGACGATATTTGCAACACCAGCCTCGGCGCCGCTGATGTCGGGAGACGCCACCAACACACCGTCGTAGGTTTGGTCGGATACTCGATTTGTATTGGCACACGCCATGACGATTCCCCCGGAACCAGCGCTTTTGATACTTTGCACTCGCGCCATATTGCCGGAGTAATACAGAAGCGAAAATCGGGGGATTCCCCTAGCCCGCTAAAAATACTTTCTACACAATCAAGCCGTGGCGGATGGCGTAGGCGGCCAATTCCGCCGAATTGTGGATTCCCAGCTTCTGCATGGCGTTGGTGCGGTGGGCGTCGGCGGTCTTAAAGGCGACGCCGAGCTGGTCGGCAATTTCGCGGCTCGACCTGCCGCCGGCAATCAATTGCACCACTTGGCGCTCGCGCGCGGTCAGGGCGGTGCGGTCATCGTGACCGGCGACCAACTCCCATACCTTGGCGGAGTCGAGGCCGGGGGCGAGATAGGTCTTGCCGGCCCGGACCTGGGTGATGGCTTCCATCAGTTCGCTATGCCCGAGCAGTTTCAGGGCACAGCCGGCGGCCCCGGCGGCCAAGGCGGCGGCGGCCTGGCGCTCGCTGGCGGTGGAGGTCAGCACCAGCACCCGCACCTTGGGGGCCAGCCGCTTGATCCGCCGAATCGCCTCGACGCCATCCAGCGTCGGCATGGCGACATCCATCAGGACGACGTCCGGATTGGTCGAGCGGACAAGCTCCACCGCCTCCAGGCCGTTATCCGCTTCACCGACGATCTCGACGTCTTCGCCGATCAACAATGCGCCCAGCGCCTGGCGGACAAGTCGATGGTCGTCGGCAATCAGAATCCTGATGCCAATATCTAGCATACGCGTTGTGCCTTCCCAACCGGCCCCCCGCTAATTCGTCGATATTACCGACCATCGACACGGCATACAATCAGGGCATCGCCTTATAACCTAACGTAATAAGACCCAGATTTGGCATGATTGGGACTAAGACCGCCTCTTTATACGCACAGCCCCGAAAGGCAGCGTCGAATCCATAGCCGGTTTAATTTCTCCCACAGACTATTCTGGGACAACCTTTCGTTTAGGCTGGGGAAATCGACGGCGTCGAGGTTCTGATCCTGGTTGGCGCAACTGAACACGACCGTCTCTTTGCCGGTGACCGGATCGCGGTGGCGCTGCAGGCATTGGGCGCAGACCTCTTTCAACATGCATTGCATCGGTGAGTTGATCGAGCCGATGGCGACATGGTCGGCCTTGAGCCAGCGGGCCAGGGGACCGTGGCGGGCGGCGGCCACCGCCGCCATCATGCGGTCCGAGCCGATGGCGATGATCCGGTCGACCTCCTCCAGCGGAATGCTTGCCGGCCCC
>Ga0316222_1003980_pt1 | contig 13947 bp, 20 predicted proteins | sample TBH18011metaG_FD_206008 | JGI IMG/M metagenome (GOLD analysis project Ga0316222, IMG submission 206008) | Freshwater microbial communities from Trout Bog Lake, Wisconsin, USA - TBH18011 | ecosystem: Environmental > Aquatic > Freshwater > Lake > Hypolimnion/Profundal zone | place: USA: Wisconsin...
GCGTCAGACGCATCTGCATTTTGCCCAGCCGCGACAGCCGCCGCGTAATCAGCATCATCGTCTGGCGTCGGATCACCACCGTCGGCATACCCGCCGCGCATCAAGTGCTTCGCGATCATATGCGCGAGGCGGATGGCTTTCTGCGGGTCGTGATGCCTCATGGATAAACACCCTTCACCGGGGCCTTCACCTGAGCGGCCAGCCGCTCTTTCTCAAGATCCATGCGGTCGCTGATATGGTCCTTGGCCATTTCCATCTGCTCAAGCTGGATCTTCGCCTGCCGATCCGCCGTGCGCTGGTCATCTTCCATTTGCTGCGATTGCAGCTTGATCTCGATTTCTTTGGCCTTGGTCTGCGCGTCCATCAACCGCGCCCGCGCCGTCATCAACTGGATCGGGTCAACCTGCGGCTGCTGTTGATGAGACTGCGCGCCCTGTGTCGGCGCGAACGCGCCCTGTTGTATCTTCGCTTGCGACTCGGCGGACTTGGCTTGAGCCATCATCATGCGGGCATTGGCGTCCTTTGTTTTGTTCGCCACATCGGCCTGCATCTTCATCATTTCAGGCGGCGGGGCGGCCTGTGCGTTCGGCGGGGCCATGAACTGCTGCGGGTTGCTCCACCCGATGGCCTGCAACGCCGCCATATCAATCGCAATCGGGTCGTACATCGACGGATTGGCTGCTTGAAGCTGCTTGAGCGCCATGATCTTCATCACGCGCTGACCGTGGCTCGCCGTGTTCGGATCGGCCTGCGGCGTCAGATCGCAATCCTCAAGGGCCTTCAAAAACGTCTGCTCGTCCCAAGGATACGACGCCTTCTTATTGCGCTGCCAGAAGCTTTCGGGGTGCTCCTTAAAGCACTCGACCAGCAGCCGGAACTCCTCCGCCTGAGCGGCGTGCATCCGCTTGTGAACCGCGTTCATGACTTTCGTTGCCTGCTCGATCATCGCGAGCGTCGTGCCCACGGGCGCATCCGCCCGACCCTCGCCGACTTGCGCCTCGCTCGTGCCGCCGATCCTCTGGCCCGTCTGCTCAATAGCCCCGGCAAGCGACATCAGTCCCGAACCCACATCCTTATACGGGAGCGGCATAATGGCTTGGTTGATAGGCAGACCGCCAGTTTTAACAAGCGCGCCTCCGCCCGGAGGCACGCGAAAGATATTCGTGTTCTGGCGCGCGCCAGTGTCGGCCATGAGGAAGCCGGGAAAATTCGCGTACATGCCAGCGTCAAGCATCTCACGCCACGCGGCAGTAAGAGCATTAGTTGTATTACCAAGTATATTAAGCAAACCAATGTCGTAGAAGCCAAGGCCGGGAACGAAGGTATATTTGACAAAGCTAACTCTAGCTTCCGGCAACTCCGCATCATCTTCGTCGTAATTGCGAACGACAGAAAGTATTTTCTTACTCGATACATCAGTGGTGACTCGATAGGGGATTTCCAATCCACTTGCCTCTCCCTTATACTTATGTTCAAAACCTTTAATGTTGAGTTCGCAATAACACTCATAAATTTCGCGGTCGCGATCATCCGGGCTTGTGCTATCAAGCGAAATACCCTGCTGGTCGCGCTTCTCGCGCTGCACCGCGTCAAGTTCCGGGGCCATCGCCTGCGATAAATCAGTGTCCCGATACACGCCTAGGATTTGCAATCTCTTGACCGTGGAAGGGCGCATCATAACCCGATGCGTGATCCTCTTGGCGTTCCGCAAATCGGTCGCGGCGTTGTTTACAATCAAATCGTCCGCGTCCACCGTCTCACTGACAGGGCGATTGCGGAGAGGGCAATAATAGACCTTTTTGAACGCCGTGCCGCCAAAGCCAAGCATCAACAGCATTCTATCGGTATCGGGATAATACTCTGTAGCGACGCTGGTTAGATAATGGTTCAGGTCGCGCTCAAGGGCGTTCGCTATCTGATCCTCGCCAAGATCGGCATTGTTATTGTCATTTCGGATTTTAACCGGGCCATCGGTTGGCAACAATTCCGACCGGGCGTTAGCCTGAAACCTTAGAACCGCCTCCTGAAGCAGGGGGTGGCGGACTTTGCTCATGCCCTCGACAGGCGCGCCGTCCGAGGCCCCCTGAAGGCCCGGTATTTCGATCTTCAGGCCCAGCAGCTTGATGCCCAGCGCCCGATCCTCGACCCACTCCTTTCGGCTGTCTAGGTCGTGCTCAATACCCCGCATCAACTCATCTCTGATACGGTAGAGTTCCATATCATCAATGTCATCGACAAGGTTCTCGAACCATCCCCGGTCTTTCCGCTCGTCGGCCTCCGACAGCGGCTTGCCATCAAGGCTAATCGTGACCGACCCGTCGCCGTGCTCGATCTTGACGATGGCGTTGCTATCGTCGAACTGCGGCTGATCCTCCCCATCGTCAACGGCCTCGACGACGACCTCGGTCCCGTCAACGGGAGCATCTGGCTCCGGCGGGCCGGGCAGGCGGATGTTGGGGTTCAGGCCGGCCATCAGGTATCCTCCAGGGCCTCCATTTCGGTCACGAACCGCTGGATGCCCTCCTGGGCGGCATAGTTATCAGATTTCGCGTGAATTTCATAGCGCCTGACGAAGTCATGGGGCGACCGACCCCAGACCTCGACAGAATAGACCGTCAGGCCCTTGTGACCGGGCGGCGGCTCGCGAACAACGTCAACGGTGGCATTAGCCAGAACGCGAGGCATTTCATATCCCATACAATGGCGGCGGCTGTTTGGTCGCCGTGTAGTCCTTCGATTGATCTATCTCCGCCAAGCGCTCCGGCGACCGGGTCAGCAAGCCCAGATCGCGGAGGTGGCGCACACTCTGGCTGGTTGAATCAACCAAATCGTCATTTTTACCCTTTGGGAATATAGCAACTTGGTTGATGACCATTTCCGCCCATTCCTTGTCGGGCGCGTAAACCATTCCCTCGGCGAACAAATGAGAAATAGAATGTAATCTAGCCAATTTGTCAAGATTACCGGGGTTGATAAGTTGAACGGCAAAATCCTCATGACCGAACAAGCGCCTTAATTCCTGAGAAACGCTTATTCCCGATGCCTTACCTTCGATCAGCAATTTATCAATTTTGTAATCTTTGCACACTTTTGCCACGCGAAGCACAAGATCATTTATCTCAAGGCGCTCTTGGAAAGCATACATCAAAATGATTTTAGGCACCGCGTCGAGCTCGCTGGAGTATTGCGCCGTTGGCATTTCCATGCGCTTCCCATACCTGTCCACGTTTAACGTTGATCGCGCGTTTGCGTCGCCAGCAAACACACCCCAAATGGTGAGGGCTGAATAATCGTTTTCCTGCTTAGTGGTGTAAGCTGTATCCAGCGACGCGATGACATAGGAAAGCGGCGGGAAAACGGGATCATTCCACAGCAGCCAGTGCTCGCGCTTAATAACTCCACCGCCAGCAGGTTCAGGGCGCTGTTGCAATTGCCCAGCGGCGGCATATGGACCAAGCGTCTTTTCCAACTGCTTGACTTGTTCATCATCGAAACGCTCGGGCCATAAAAGTTCGCCCGGAACCGTTCGAGGGTCTTTCCAAAGAATAGGCTCTCCATCCTCCGACTCTTCAGCGGGCACGAGAACCGTGTGAAAAGAACGATCAGGTTCGTATCTCATGGGCAAGCAAAGATGCGTCCAATCTCCCACCTGTTGTTCAAGAACATGACCGGAAATATCTCGTTCATTAAGCCGCTGGGCGACAACAATGCGGCAACCTTGACCGGGCTTTGAGTTGTTCAGTCGATTATACCAAGCAGTGTTCCACCAGTTGATCGCGCCTTCCAGCATGGCTTCGCTGTTGGCTTCGGCGGCGTTATTAAGATCGTCGCCGATCAAATATGATCCGCCAAGGCCGGTTGTCGAACCGCCGACCGAAACCGCGATACGCGCGCCATTCTTATCGGTCTGGAACCGCGTCTTGGTGTTAACGTCGCCTAATAGCTTAAACCTATGCCCCCAATGCGCTTGATACCAATCGGATTGGATAAGCGCGCGACATTTAACGCTATCCTGCAACGAAAGAGTAAGCGCATAACCGGCGCAAAGGAATTGAGCGCCAGGGCCAAGCAACATCGTATTGGCCTGTTGAGCCCAAACCCACGCCGGGAACATCGTGCCAACCACGGTGCTCTTCGAGAAGCGAGGCGGGACGTTTATCAGCAGGTTTTGAATGTATCCGTCAGCCGCCGATTCTAGGTGTTCGCATATGGCTTGAAGCGCGTATCCACCATGCGCGAATGGCGCGCTATCAATGTGCGGCCAAGCGGCGACAGTGAAGTCGTAAAGAGAAGCCTCGAATACTTCGGATTCAATTTCAAGTTTGCGCGCGCGTATTTCGCGCAGCGTCGCCTCGCGATCAATCGACTTATCAAGCGTGATCGCGGGCATGGATTAGCTGCTTTTCCCGACGCGCCCATGATGCGGCTTCTTCTTCGCCACAATCGCGAGCAACGTTGACGAACTTGATAACCATATGATCGGGAACCCATCGGGGCAATTCAAGGTTTATCTTGTATCTGGAAATAAGACGACGTGCTTGAGCGCGCTTATCCCGCAACGCAGCGACGCGAATAGCGCGCTTTTCAGGATCGGCATGGAAATCGGCCACTTTGGCTTGAAATGCCGGATCGGCGGCAACTTCCCGCATTATTTCCCGGAATTGCTGCCGAAACTCCGGATTGGCGTACGCTTTTCGAGAAAGTTCCCGCTTGATCTTTCGATATTCGGGCTGGCGATGCGTGTCACCGATTGAGTTGAGCGCGACACCTAGAACGCGCGCCCATAGTCGAATAGTGCGTGGCGTAGCTGCAAAATGCCAGGCTATCTCAACCGTAGGCGTCTTATCAGCGGCGAGGCGGCGCAAGATTGCCTCATTCTCCGGCGTTCGGATTGTTCGGCCAATGCGGGGAATAGGCAAAATCAAACTCCTGCCCGCGCGTCAGAAATCAAAGCCAATTGAGCGCCCGCAACAGAACGCATCATTGGCCCGTTTAGCCATTGTTCGAAAGTATCATTTGAATGATGGCCAGTTGGTAAAGAATACCATGCTAACAAAACCGCCTTCAAAGCGGCTTCAAGATTTTGACGACGCTTTTCAGTGTGGATATGGGCTTCATGCAAACGGATATAATCCGCGTCGGTATAGTTCTGGTTAGCGTCGCTCATTCTAATGATCCTTTCATTTTCTAACGATAACTTCACGCGGGTTGTATTTGGTCAAGCTACCCCTTCGCCGCGCCCGTCTTGAGTAGCGCCTTTTCCAAGGCTTCCAGCTCCTCAAGCGACAGACCAGACACGTCCAACTTGTTCGTGTTCTCGGTCTTGATCGGGCCGCCATCAATGCCCGAGACTTCCTTGCGTTCTGTATAGTCCTCTCGGAAACGGGCGGCAACGGACTTGGACCAAACCATGGCGTTGAACTTGCCGGAAACAAGCCCTTCCATGCCTGTTTTCTCCCACCAAGCCTGTTCATAAACCTTCGCGCGCTTTAAAGATGTGGAAAATTCTGGATATTTATCAGACCAATCATAAAGGGTCGAGCGATCAATATCTAGGTCTGCCGCTATTTGCATAGGCGAATAGCCTAGCTTTCCAAGCTCGACAACGCGCTCGCAGTACTCTGGCTTGTAGAGGGATGGACGGCCAAGGGGCAATCGTTCCTCTGGTTTCTTGCGGGGCGTCGCCACTATGCGAACTCCCTTTCAACAGCCGACTGCCCGAGGGGCAGATCGGCGAGCATCCCTAGGGCGGCCATGTAAGTGTCGATCAGGGCCTGCTCGCGCATCCGCTTATCGGCATCCTGCTTCCTCATGGCGATGATTTTCTTGATGATTTTGGGATCAAAGCCATTTGATTTGGCTTCGAGGTAGATTTCCTTAATTGATTCGGCGATGTCCGCCCTTTCGGCTTCCTGTCGCTCAATGCGCGACACGATTGATTGCAGCTGGTTGTTTGTCATTCGATATTTCTCCAATTACGACTGCGATAGCGACCTCGGCCTGCCCGAGACAGAATGAGCAGGGCTCCCGACATGGATCGCCGGCCACGAAGTCGGGCGGGGTATAGGCGCAGAGCGCGAGGGCCACCCGATCGACGATGTCCTGATTCATGGGGCTATTATAACCACGATCGCCGGAAAATCAAATCCAACTAGTTATCGACAGACAATGTTCAATGAGGCGCATTTTTCTGGTTGACTATGCGAAATGGTTTCGGTATCTTTGGATCATCAACTGATGGAGATAGACATGTTCGAAGTTTACGTTTCAGGCCAGTTCCGCGAAGTCCTCGCCCGCTTCGACACCGAGGACGAGGCGGTTGACTACGTCAAGAACGTCCGCAAGGTCTTTTTCATTGAGGCCGACGTTGACTATCCCGGCTGCTGGGATGCGATTGACAAGGCGGGCGTTATTTACGCGATCGAACTTATTGGCGTTTTACGGATGTAACGGATTTGCAAATTTGGAACGCTTTGCGTGATATGCGGGAGGCGGCCTAATTCGCTAAATTAAGGGGGCTTCGGCCCCCACTTTCACCCTTACCAATGGAGATAGACATGACATTCAAGGCTAAAAAGAACGAAATCGTCGCTATTCAAACGCAACGCTCCAGCACGAAAATGCACGGCAAGACCGAGCGCTATGTCACCTATAATCTCGCGAAGGCGACCCGCTGCAATCGCCAGGGCATTGTCGAATGTGTGCGATACGAGCCGCGCGGCCGCGAGTACTTGCTGAATTACAACCAGCGCGCTCTGGTGATCAGCGGCCCCAATCAGGATTTGGCGGCTCTCTTGTGGTCGTCGGATCAAAAGGAATACTCAACCGCCGAGGAACTCAAGAACGCCATTCTTGGCGTCGCCACAACAGCTTGATGGAGATAGACATGCCCGCTTTCGACTACATCTTCGACGAAGTCCCCTTGACCCTCGGCACGGACCACGAGTTCACGGCTCGGGGCGAGATCGAGATTTATTACACTTGCGGTCGTGGCGACGCCTCCGTTGGCGAAGGCCCCCGGTACGTCGAAGTCGAGCCGGATCAGGAGCTGACGGTAATCCTGACCGACGAGAACGGCGACGACGTGATGGAAATCACGGTCGACTGGAAGGACCCCATCTATCACGCCTTCATGAAGGAGAGGATGGATGACATCTATCAGGCGGCGGTGGACGAAGCATGGGGACCGAGGTGGTGATGGGCGCTCTAAAATAATCGCGAAATTTCTTCGCATACCTTGTTGACAATGCGAAATAGCTTCGGTATAAACAAATCACGGTCGCTGATGACCGCAACCAACCAGATGGAGATAGACATGACCAACAACTTCGCTTCCCTCACCCTCGCCGACCAGTACGCGGTTCTCAAGGCCGAGGCCGACGCCATCGCCAAGCAGCTCGAAGCGGTCAAGGCCGCCATCAAGGCGACCGGGCTGGAAGTCATCGAGGGCGAGCAGGCCATCGTGACCGTGTCACTGTCGGAGCGCTCAAGCCTCGACGCCTGCGCCGCCAAGAAGCTCCTGACGCCCGAGCAGGTCGCGGCCTGCACGAAGGTCTCGCTGGTCGAGACGATACGCGTCAAGCCCCGCCTGATCGCCGCCTAATGACAATCAACGGGGGGCCTAACGCCCCCCAAACATTTTGGGAGCCCGCCATGCCCGTGACAGCCGCCGCCACGATCGACCCGAAGCGCCTCGCGAAGATCACGCGCCTCGATTCCGGGGCGCACGCTAAATTCGCAGCCGGCGTCTGCATCATGGAAGCCGCCGCTTATGTAACCCGGCTTCCCTTTTCCGATCACCCTAAATGCGCGTCTCCGGTGATCAGCGCTTTTCTTCGCTCGTGGAATGACGCGCTTCCCGATAGCGAACGCACAGCGCTTCTGTTGCCGCTTCTGCCAAAGATCATCAACACCTGCGGCAGTAACGCGCTGGAGCGCCGCCGATCGCTCATGGCCGCCGATTGGCTGGTGAGGGTGAACACCCCGGCTTGGCTCCGCTTGGCCGGGCTGACCGTTCACGCCGACGCGCTCGCCGGGCTTCCTGAAATCACATCGATGGATCACGTCCCGTCGATCCGAGGTCCGATAGAGGCCGCGCGTCTTGACGCGGCCGCCGCACGGGACGCCGCAGGGGCCGCCGCATGGGACGCCGCATGGGACGCCGCAGGGGACGCCGCAGGGGCCGCCGCATGGGCCGCCGCATGGGACGCCGCAGGGGACGCCGCAGGGGCCGCCGCTCAGAAACTCGCGGCGACCAAAACCGAATTGCAGCAATCCGCCATCACGCTCGTCGAGCGCATGTGCGCCGCGACGGAGGATTGAGCCATGCCCTTCGACCCCGCCTGATCGCCGCCTAATGACAATCAACGGGGGGCCTAGCGCCCCCCAACATTTTGGGAGACGATTATGATTAGCCTTAAATCCGACAACACGCTCTACTGGTACGACGCCCACTTGCGTTTGAGCCGCGACTACAGCGCCCTTGAGCGCCGCGCCTACGACATGCGAGACGCCTTGGAGCGCGCCCTCGTCGCGCTCAAGCTATCGACGCCCAAAACAGACCAGATCGAGCTTAAGCTGCGACATGACGCGGCGATCATTCAGATTGAGCAGGCGCTGAGGGAGGCGCAGCCATGAGCAAAATTGAAATGGACCTCCGCCCCTGCTGGGAGGCCGACCCCGAGCTTTGGGACACTTTTTGTTGGGCGACGGATCGCCCCGATAGCGGCCCGTCCGACCTCTGGACTGTTCACGATGTAAACGCCTGGTTCGACGAGGAGATTAAAAAACTCTTGGAAGCCGTCGACGCCCTGATCATGTCGCGCCTGTCGGGTCCGCTCCATTGACTGGGCCTGAATTGCGGGCCCTGATGACCAGGCACGGCATTACGGTTCAGGCCCTCGCGGACGTGATCGGCAAAAGCAACAGGATGATTGACCACTACCGATCGGGGAAGCATGAAATTCCCCGCCTGCTGGCGATACTCATGGCCGCAATTGACGCCAAGACGATTGACACAGATTGGCTGGAGGGTTTTTTGGAATCCGAAAGCAAGTAACCCATCATTAAACGAACACAGAGGGCCGCTGACGGCCCTCTTTTTATTTTGGGCCACACATACCCGAAACCACATAAAGCCCGCCAGCGACCGCCCTAGGCCATTCCTCGCTCTACCACGGCGGATCGTCATCAAACACCGTCCCGTCAATGGGGGCGATACTGTCGGCGACGCCATCGAGGGGGTCGGCGACATATGTGCCGACGCGGGTGACGGTCGCGCCAGGGTAGGCGTCCTTGACCTTGGCGATGGCGGGAAACTCCTCGATGAGCCGGGCGATTTCCTCTAGGGTGTAAACTCTCGCCTTACGCCCCGCCGGATCGACGAGGCGGGCGTCGGCGTCCGAGCGCACGACCGCGACGACCGTCCCCCGTGGCGTGACGGCCTCCCAGACTTCAGGGGGGCGCGCGGGCTTGCCGGCGGCGTCGGCGGCCCTGTCGAGAACCCGCCACGCCGCCATCATGCGTTTGGCCTCGCGCCTGACGGACTCAAGGTCGCCGTGCCAGATCGCTTGATTGACGAGGTAGCGCTGGCGGTCGAATTTCTCGCGCAGCTCCTTGTCGACCAGAAGCCGGAGGCGATCGGCCCCCCACTTGGCCTCCATCTCGATCGCCAGCATGTCCAGGTCGTCCAGCTCCTCGCGCCCGGAGATATACGTGCCGACGGTCGCCTGCCACTCGGGCGCGTCAAGGCGCGACGTGGGGACGCCATGAACGGTCTTGTGACTGGGCCTGCCTTTTGACTTGCTGTCGAATTTACCGTTTGCCATTTTGCTTGCTCCTCAATTTCAAAATTTGTCTTTTCCGTTCCCGCTCCAGATGCTCGACCAGCTTCTCGGCTGACTTGGCCGCGCGGGACAATTCAGACCGCCGCCGGAGGTCTGGCCCCCACTTGATCGTCAGGTCAAGCATATCGTCAAAATATCGCCGGCGCTTTTGAATCGCGGACGGTTCTAGGTTTAAAATCCTGCCCCCATGCGTTTCCATAATCTCCTGCCGTATGTTCTCAACTGCCGTGAAGTAGGGCGAGAGGGTCTGATTGGCGTTTGCCAGATCAAGCAGACATTCCCTCCAGAACTCTTTTGCCATTGTTAACGCCTGCTCAATATCCTCCCCAGTTCGGGCCCCGGGAGCCCTGTTTGTGACCGGGGACTCCAGTCGCCCCCCGGTCACGGGGGCGACCGGGGAAGTTTTCCCCGGTCCCCGGTCACTATAGGGCTCCCGACTGGACCGGGGAAGGTTTTTCCCCGGTTGGTTCCCCGGTCCAAAAACCGACCGGGGAAATTCCATCTGGCTTTTTGTCTCCGTCACGACACGGCCCCCGGCCTCTTGGAGGGGTCGACTTCGAGGCCGGAACGCTCCGCCTTCCCGTCATGATATTGGCGGACCTTTAGCAGGCCGCTCTTGATCCACGCGCCCAGTATCTTCCCAGCCTTATCCTCGTCACAGGAAAATATACCCATGATGACCTTGCCGGCCCACCTTTTCGAGGCCTGCTTCTTGGGGCTATACATCTCGCCCGTGGGGGCGCCGTCGTCGTCCGTGATGCCCCTCTGGATCATGTCGAGGCAGACGTTGATGTGGCTGGAGCTAATGCCATCAAAGAGCCCCGGCGGCGTCCACGGCATGAGGACGCCCACCTCGTCGGCGGGGTGGTCGCCGTCGCCATTGGGCAGCTTGATTGACAATTTCTCAAACCAGCGGGCCGCGCCGGTAATGATCGACAGGTTCGCCTTGGCGTCGTCGAACCGCACATACCGGTATCGTTCCTCGGCGCTGACGCCCATGGTGGCGGCCTCCTCCTCGGTCATGGCAAAGAGGGTCGACATGACGCGGGCGGTGCCGATGAGGGCCCCACCGCCGCGCGAGGCGTCTGCCTCGCCCGCCATGCCGCCGGCGTATTTGCGCGTATGATGAACAAGGACCACGGACGAGTTCGTCGCCCGCGCCAGCTCGCGCCACGCAATGCCGGCCCACTTGACCTCCGAGTTGCTGTTTTCGTCGCCCTCGAACGTCTCGGCGAAGGGGTCGGCCATGACGACGTCGATTTCATTGTCGACGACCGTCTTGATAATCTGATCAAGGACGGGGGTCCGAACGAGTGACTTGGTGCGGGGGTCGATCTTGGCGATCAGGATATTGTCTGGGTTCTCGGCGAGAAATATCCGCCCGGCTAGGTCGCTCTGGTCGACGCCCATGCTCTCGGCGGCGGCGAACAGGCGTCGGTGCATCTCCTGTAGATCGTCCTCGGCGTTAATAAGGAGAACGCGGCACGGTTTGCGGAATTTCCACCCGCCCCAATTCATGCCCATGGCCATGGCGATCGACCACTGGATGCACAGCAGGCTCTTGCCGGACCCCGGCGGCGCGATGAGGACGCTCAGGTATTTGCGGAGGGCCAGACCTGGCGCGATCCAGTCACGGGGCGCAATGGCCGCGCCGTCAATGGGGAAGGCGTTAACCACGGGCAGCGGCCCCGGCCCCTGAATGGGCGGGATGCCGCCGAAGCCGGCCTCATGCCACGCGCGGGGGTCGACATCGTCGGGGGCTGTTTCAGCCGCCCCTGAGGCCCCTGAGGCCCCGGACGCGCCTAGGGCTGGCTTACTTCTGTTGCCCGACGCGCCTGCCGCCCCACTGGCCGACGGCGGCGGAAGCCTGACGGGGTCGGGCTTCGGGATGCTGGCGTGATCCCTGACCTTGCCGCTCCACTGGTCGAAGGCGTGCTTGATCTTTTGAACGAAGACCGTGTGCCCGCGCCCCTCGCGCTCCAAGAGAACATGATTAGGCGTTCCGGGCTCGCGGATACGGCTCCGGCAGGCGCGATCGTAAATGGCGAACAGGTCTCGCGTGATTCGCTCGATCTCAACCGCCGGCGGAATGATGGGGCAGGACCTGTATTCATCGACGATACGCGCCCAGATCAGGCGGGTCATGTACTCCTCGCGCCCGTCGACAAGGGCGCCGAAGGCGTTGGTGGACGCCGGTGGCGTGGCTGTCCGCTCAATAAGGCCGGCGCCAGCGCCCGACCCGTCTGACGGGCCGCCGGCCCCGTATTTGCAGGCGAGGGCGTCGATATTGTCGCAGAGCCACTTGGGGGCGTCGGCAATGGCGATCGACCAAGGCTCCTCGCCGTCGAGCCATTCGTATTGCCTGCCGCTCTCGTGCAGGGAGGGCGCGAGGACGGCGAAGCCGCCCTGCCCCCTTATATCGACGCCGATGGGGGTCTTGCAGGTGGGGGGCGTCCAGCCGACGGGCGCGCGATAGAGGCGCTGAAAGCCGCCGCCCCCGGTGCGCTGGGTGGGCGTCTCAAGCTCGCCGGCGGTGCGCTGCTGGTCAATTTGCTCTTGCCACCACGCGGCGGCCTGCTCATTCTTGTGCGTATCGAGGTCGATGACGAACACGCGCGACGAGGCCGCGCCGGTAATCAGGCCGAGGTTGCGGTTGCGGACATATTCACCGGCGTCGCCGTACCACTTCGCGAAGGTGGCCTCATCGACGGCCTCGTTTTCAAGGCCGCGCCACTTGATGGCGGGGCGCTTCCACTGGCCGTTGCGGCCACCGTTTCGGGGCTCGAGGGAGGGAACAACCTGAAGGCCGATTGATCTGTAAAGGTTGGCGTAGTCGGGTGTGTCGGCGAAGTCGGGGTTAAAATCGCTATTAGTGGTGACTTTTGAACGTGGATCATCTATATGTTCGGTCATCCGCTCTATCTCCACGGCGGTTTTCAATTGCGCTCCCGGCTGGGCAGAGCCGGGGGCGCTTTTTTATAGGGTGGCGCCATACCAAGCAAGAAGAGCCGCGTCCGAGCGACCATTATCCTTCTTGCGGGCGAACAGGCCGGCGTAGGCGGGGAACAGCTCCATGGCGCGCTGGCGTGAGCCGTCCTTGCCGTCGCGCACATTGGCGGCCTTCTGCCACGTGCGGGGCGGGACGATTGTGATGGGGAGGCCGATGCCGGCGACGACGCCCTCGACAATGCCGACGCTGCGACCAAGCGAGAACATCGACGTGACGCCCTGACCGGGCATGGCGTTGACGCGCTCTAGGAAAATGGTGGCGGGTTGGGGCTCTCCGGCGGCGTTCATGCCAATGTCGATATAGCGCGCCAGCTCGACGGCGCTAACCTCGCGCTTCTTTTTGTTGTTTCGCATGATTTCGACGGTCGGCATGTCAATAATTGACATGTGTCCCTTGACTATGTCGAGGAAGGCTATCGCGCCATCAAGGCCGGGGTCGATGCCGATATGGATCACGAGCGCTTCCTCTTTTTATCCATGGCCTCGAAGTCAGACCAATTGATTTTGCCGCCGCTGTCGGCGACGATGCGAACGCGCCACTTGTGCGGCACGGTCTCGCGTGTTTTCCACTGATGCCTCGCGTGATAGGAAACTCCTATCTTCTCGGCGATTGTAAGAATCAGATCCCAGTCCATGCCGCGCTCCTTTTCATGGGGGAAATTAGGCGCGTTTTACAAATTGTCAACAGCGCGGATTATTTATGTTTGCGGCTGTTGACATTTTATTCACATGCCCGCATGATCGCGCAAATCAGATGCAAGGCGGATAGATGACCGATAACCCATTCAAGCGTCATGGAATAGAACACCTTTCCCCCAGCGCCTGCAATCAGTTCATTGGCTCGCCGGGAATGTTTGTTCTTGAACGTCTCATGAAAAACCGTTTCTCGGTTGGGCCAGCCGCGCATCGTGGCACGGCTGTCGAGGCCGGCATTGTTCACGGGCTGATGAATGGCGCGTCCGACAAAGAGTGTTGCGACGTCGCGCGCCGTGAGTTTGATCGGCTGACGGCCCTGTCGGGCGATCCGCGCATCGATAAGGAAAAGGGCGCCCTGGCCGACATGGTTGTGAATGGCTTGAGTGAGTTGAGACCA
>Ga0316222_1003982_pt1 | contig 13945 bp, 12 predicted proteins | sample TBH18011metaG_FD_206008 | JGI IMG/M metagenome (GOLD analysis project Ga0316222, IMG submission 206008) | Freshwater microbial communities from Trout Bog Lake, Wisconsin, USA - TBH18011 | ecosystem: Environmental > Aquatic > Freshwater > Lake > Hypolimnion/Profundal zone | place: USA: Wisconsin...
AGCCTCTTTCGAACCATACGAACAGGGAGACCGCCACCACAGCCACCTTGACGATCCCAACAGAGCAACTCAGTCCCGTCCCGAAGCCCCATGCTCCCGCTCAAGCCCATACTGAGAACCGCTGAACAGCGCCAGATCGTCTTGACGCTGCCGGGTGAGTGAGGCAGAATTGGCCCGGCTGGCCGGGCTGACGGAATCCGACGTGACGGCGATCCTTTCCGGCCATTTGAACAGGTACAGCCTCGATACCGTCAACCGGTTGCTGTCTGCCTTGGGAGAGGAGGTCAAGAAATGCACTGGATAACACTTGCTACCTGCGCCCTGGCGGTGGCCATCACGACCTGGCTTGTTCGAGGGTTTGAGTGGTCACCGATCACGGCCGGGTTGGCGGTCGCGCTTTCCGGCCTGGGATTGAGCGGGGGAGCAATGTTGGTGATATACTCGGTGTCTCGATCCATCCCAGCGGGAGGCAAATTCCGCACAGAGCTCCGTTGACCGACAAGTTCGGAGGGAGAGTCCGAGTGTGCACGTCACATATTGCACCTCGTCCTCCAGCAAATGGATATCTTCCATCAGTCGAGTCGATTCGACGACGACTGATCGCGCCCTGAGCGCGGCATCTAAAAATGGCATTTGGTATCCTCCTACGGTGGGGAGGGCACACCAACCCCGGAGGGAAGGATGCCTTCCCTGATGGGTCAAGCCTGAATTGGATTCCGAATGTCGAGATCGACTGAGTCCAGCGACCAGGACAACGGGCGGTTCCCCGCCTTTATGCTGTTTCGGCCGAAGCCCAGGCCAACAGCATTGACCTGCCGCCGAAGCGGGGGGTGCGGCCCCACGAAGGACCAGACCGCCACCCTGTAACTCAAGAGCTGATAAGAAATCAAGCCATTTCTTACCAGGACCTTCCCCAGGAATTCAGATAAAGCGTAGGGCGAGGTTTGTTAGCTGCATCATCGGCTGACTTCCCAGACCGCAAGCGACGACCAACGCGAGGGGCATGTCGGGATGCTCGGGCAAGGCTGGACTCTTCCACCCGTCGATAAAGGCGGAGATGGATCGCCTCGAGGCGCGCAAGGTGGAACTTGCCTCCCTGCTGGTGACCCCGATGCCGCCCCCGATCCGCCTCCACCCCAACCTTGCGGTTCTGTTTGCCGCCAAGGTCGACGACCTCGCGGCCGCCCTCAATATGCCCGAGGACCGTGCGGAGGCCAGCCTCTTCGACCAAATCTGGCACGACCCGGAACGGCTGGAGGACGTCACCGCCCATATCTGCGACCACATCGCCTCGGTCTATCAGGAGAACTCGCCGGAACGCATCTACTTCCTAATTCTGTTCAACATTTTCAACGAGTTTCTCGAAGACCTCAGCGAGGACGTTTTGCCCAACGACCTGACGGGGTACAAGGACACGCTGGTCTGGCAGAAACTCTACCCGTTCCAGCGCGACGCGGTGACCGGGATCATCAACAAGCTGGAAACCTACAACGGCTGCATCCTGGCCGACAGCGTCGGCCTGGGAAAGACCTTCTCGGCGCTGGCGGTCACCCGCTACGACCGGGGCCGCCCCATCCGCTCATGGCAGCCCAAGCGGGACGGCGAGCGCAACGAGGCGCTGGACACCTTCGTCTACGCCACCGCCGCCCTGCATGGCCTCGTCGCCATGGGGCTGCGGCTGAACGACGAAGCGGTGGCGATGGCGATGCTGCCGACGCGGGGGGCGCCGGTCACGGCGGGCACGGCCCCAGGCCCCCGCCCGGCACTGGCACCGATCCGGTCGCGGTGGATGGGGTAACCGAAAATCGCTCTTGAGATGCGCGATGACAGCACATATGCTATCACAATGGTTCCGCTGGTCATCGACACCAATGTTTTCGTTTCCGCCCTGCGCTCCGGTGGCGGGGCGTCGCGTCAAGTCTTGCGGCGCTGTCTGGAGGGCGGCTACCAGCCGCTGTTCTCCAATGCCCTGTGGCTGGAATACGAGGATCTGTTGGGGCGGCCGGTGTGGACGGATCAAACGACGGCGGAGGAGCGCCGTCAGGTGCTGGCGGCCCTTGCCGCCGCCGGCCAGTGGATCAAGATCTATTACGGCTGGCGCCCCAACTTGGCCGACGAGGGCGACAATTACCTGATCGAACTGGCCATCGCCGGAGCTGCGCGGGCGATCGTCACCCACAATGTCCGCGATGTGCGCAGCGGCGAACTGCGCTGGAGCGATCTTCTGGTTCTGACCCCTTCGCAATGCCTGGAGCAGATAAGATGAGCACCTTGACCATCCGCCTTCCCGACGACACCGCCCAGCGCCTGAAGCAGCTGGCGGCTTCTCGCGGCGTCAGCCTCAACAAGCTGATGGAGGAACTGGGCACCACCGCCTTGGCCGCCCACGATGCCGAGACCCGCTTCCACGCGGCAGCGGCTGGGGCCGACCGGCAGAAGGCGCTCGACATCCTGGCGCGCCTGGACGCGGACGAACGCACGTCCCATTGACGACGGGGCCTTGCGGCTGGCGCAAAAGGGCTGATCACGCTACAACGACTGTCGAATTCTTTCACTGACAGTAGCGTGACCGATGCCAATTCTTCACTGGCTTACCCGCGATCAAGACGTCAAGGCCATCGGCAGGGCACCCTACCGCCTGCTGGATGAGGTGCCGGACCTTGGTTCCTGCGCGCCGGACACCGGCAACATGCTGATCCAGGGCGACAATCTGGAGGCGCTGAAGGCGCTGCTGCCCTTTTACGCCGGTCGAGTGAAGTGCATTTACATCGATCCGCCGTACAACACGGGATCGGCGTTCGAGCATTACGACGACAACTTGGAACACAGCAAATGGCTGGCGATGATGTGGCCGCGCCTAGAATTGCTGCGAGACCTGCTGGCGGAAGACGGGTCGATTTGGGTGTCCATCGACGACAACGAGGCCCACTACCTCAAGGTGGTCATGGATGAGGTGTTCGGGCGATCGAACTTCATCGCAAACGTAGTCTGGCAAAAGCGATATGCCCCAGACGCAAGGGTTGCTGTGAGCGATGCTCACGAATTCATTCTATGCTATTCAACGGCACCGACCATCTTCAAATCACAGCGAAATCTGCTTCCATTGACAGATGCCCAAACCAAACAATTCAAGAATCGAGACAAAGATCCAAGAGGGCCTTGGAAGGCTGATAATTTCACTGCCGCAGGTTACCGTCCAAACCAAATGTATGAAATTACATTGCCTTCTGGAAGAGTTGTGACGCCACCGGAAGGCCGCTGCTGGCGCGTCACGCGTCACGGTTTCGAGAATTTTCGTGATCAAGAGATGATGTACTACGGCCAGGATGGTGACGGTGCCCCATCCGTAAAGCGCTTTCTCAAAGACATGCCCGGAATGGTGCCTTGGACATGGTGGAGCCATGTTGATGCTGGCCACTCCGAAGAGGGGCGTAAACAAAGCATGGAACTTTTTGGGCGGGACTTGGCTTTCAGTACGGCGAAACCGGAGCGGCTTATCGAACGAATTTTCCATATTGCCACCAACCCCGGCGACTTGGTCCTCGACTCCTTCCTCGGCTCCGGCACCACAGCGGCGGTCGCCCACAAGATGGGCCGACGCTACATCGGGATCGAAATGGGTGACCATGCCGAGAGCCATTGTGTTCCCCGCCTGAAGAAGGTGATCGACGGCGAGCAGGGCGGCATTTCCCAGGCGGTCAACTGGCAGGGCGGCGGCGGGTTCCGCTTCTACCGCCTCGGCCCGCCGGTGTTCGACGAGGATGGCCACATCCGCCAGGACATCCGCTTCCCGGTGCTGGCCGCGCATATCTGGTTCAGTGAGGCCGACCAGCCTTGGGCAGGCGAAAGCGGCACGCCCTTCCTCGGCATCCATGACGGCCGCGCCTATGCCCTGCTCTATAACGGCATCCTGGGCGACAAGCGGCCCGATGGCGGCAACGTGCTGACCCGCGCCACGCTGGCCGTGATCCAGGACGAGATCGCCAAGCGGCATCCCGACTTCACCGGCCCGCTGACCATCTATGGCGAACAGTCGCGCCTGACCGCGCCGACCTTGGCGCGACTTGCCATCACCTTCAAGCAGACGCCCTACGACGTCAAAGCCCGCGCCTGAGGATTCCGCCATGAACCTGAAGCAGTATCAGGCCGACACCATCTCTGTCCTTCGCCGCTTCCTGGAAGACGCGCGCATCGGCGGGCCGCAGCACGCCTATGAGGCGATCACCAAGGAGCCGGAACAGGCCAAGCGCCTGGGCCGCTATGGCGGCACCTATACGCCGCTGGCCGAATTGCCGAACACCCCCTATGTCTGCCTGCGCCTGCCCACCGGCGGCGGCAAGACGATCCTGGCGGCCCATTCCATCGGCATCGCCCGCGACGCCTGGGTCGAGAAGGACTATCCCCTGGTGCTGTGGTTGGTGCCCAGCAACATCATCCGCAGCCAGACGGTGGAGGCGCTGAAGAATCCCCGCCACCCCTATCGCCGCGCCCTGGACGAGACCTTCGCCGGCCGTGTCCGCGTGTTCGATATCGGCGACTTCACCCAGTTGCGGCCGCACGACATTCGCGACCATCTTTGCGTCGTCGTCGGCACCATCCAGACCCTGCGGGTCTCCAACACCGAGGGCCGCAAGGTCTATTCCCATAACGAGGACATGGAGCCGCATTTCTCCGGCCTGTCCCCCTCCGCGCCGGGGCTGGAGCGATTGGACGGCGGCGGGGTGAAGTTCTCCTTCGCCAACCTGATGCACATTCATCGCCCCCTGATGATCGTGGACGAGGCGCACAACGCCGTCACCGGCCTGACCCGCGAGATGCAGGCGCGCGTCAATCCCTGCGCCATCATCGAATTCACCGCGACGCCCCGGTTCAATTCCAACATCCTGCACAGCGTTTCGGCGCAGGAATTGAAGCTGGAGGAAATGGTCAAGCTGCCGATCATGCTGGCCGAGCATGACACCTGGCAGAACGCGGTGAACGGGGCCATCAATGCCCGCGCCGCCCTGGCCGAAACCGCCAAGGACGATCCGGACTATATCCGCCCCATCATCCTGTTCCAGGCCCAGCCCAAAAATCAGGAGGTGACGGTCGAGGCGCTGAAGAAGCACCTGATGGAGGTGGAGCAAATTCCGGAAGAAAAAATCGCCATCGCCACCGGTGACCAACGTGGACTGGACGGCATCGACCTGTTCGACCGCGCCTGCCCCATCGACTACGTCATCACCGTCGAAGCGCTGAAGGAAGGCTGGGACTGCTCGTTCGCCTATGTGTTCTGCTCGGTCTCGCGCATTCAAAGCGCGGTGGACGTGGAACAGCTTCTGGGGCGCGTGCTGCGCATGCCCTATGCCAAGCGGCGCAAGGCCCCCGAATTGAACAAGGCCTACGCCTTCCTGTCCGAACCGTCGTTCGGAGAAGCGGCGAAGGCCCTGGCCGATAAACTGGTCGCCATGGGCTTCGAGGAGGACGAGGCGCTCGACAACATCGAGCCTGTCCAGCGGGAGTTGGGCGAGGAAGGCGGCTTGTTCGCCCCGATAGCCAAGCCGACGCCGACCTTCACCCACACCGTCACCGCAACGCCGGCAGTGCTGTCGGCGCTGAAGGAATCGGGTGTCACGGCACGGGAGAAGGATGACGGCACGGTGGAAATCGCCGTGACGGGCCGCGTCGATGGCGGCCTGGAAAAGGCCATCTTTGAAACGCTTCCCGAAACCGAACGCACCGGTTTCGCCGAGGCCGTGGCGAAGTACCGGGCCGAGGTGAGAGACCAGCTATCGCCCGCCGAACTGGGCGAAGCCTTCGTCGCTCCTCGTCTTGTATCGCACATCCAGGGTGCATTCGAGTTCGCCGACACCGATGTGTTCATGGAATTCCATGACTGGTCGTTGCTGGATCACTCACCCAAGATGGACGAACGTGAATTCGCCATTCGCGAAACAGCCCGCACATTCGAGATCGACCTGGACGGCAACCACGTCAGCTACCAGTTCGCCAACGAGGAAGAACAACTGGCCCTGGACGTCGATGTGGACGGCTGGACAGCCGAGGCCCTGACGCTGTGGCTCGACCGGCAGGCCCGCCAGCCCGATATCCACCAATCCGAACTGCTGCGCTGGCTGCGCGACATGGTCGGCCACCTGCTGGGGGCGCGCGGCATGCATATCGCGGCGCTGATGCGCTGCAAGTTCATCCTGGCCCGCAAGGTGCGCGAGAAGATCGCTTCCATCCGCCAGCAGCAACGCGGCAAGGTCTATCAGCAGTACCTCTTCGCGCCCGAAGCCAAGGTCGACGTCTCATTCGATGACGGCTTCGCGTTCAAGGACGGTATGTATTGGGACCAGCGCCGCTATCGTGGCCGCTGGAAGCCGCGTAGCCACTTCCTTGGGCCAGAGAACGTTCCCGCCTTCGATGGAGCGGTGGACGGCGAGGAATTCCAGTGCGCCCAGGCCATCGACAGCTTGGCCGGCGTGAAGTTCTGGATTCGCAATGTCGCCCGCCACCCGAACTCGTTCTGGCTGCCGACCGCGACCGACAAATTCTATCCCGACTTCGTGGCGCAGCTCGATGACGGTCGTTTGCTGGTAGCCGAATACAAAGGTGCCCACATCGCCGACGGGCCGGATACCAATGAGAAGCGGACCATCGGCAAACTGTGGGAAACGCAAAGCGGTGGCAGGGGGCTGTTCATCGTCGTCGAGAAAGAGGTTGATGGGCGGGATATGCGGACACAGTTGATGGAGAAGCTGGGACGGTAATCCCGATCACCCCCATGTCATCCCGATTCCTGCCAATCTTTCCCAAACTCTCTGAATAGCCTCCTGCTCCGCCGTCTCCGATAATCGGCGGCATGTGGAAATCCCTTCTCCGCGCCGTTGGCCTCGACCGCCGCCGCTCGTTTGACGCGGCTGGCGGTGGTCGGCGTTGGGATGGCGCCCGCACGGTGGACGGGCTCAACGGCTCGATCCAGGCGGGAGCAACGATGGCGGCCCGGCGGGCGGGCTGGTACGCCCGCAACAATCCCTGGATCTCGGCGGCGGTGCAGTCGCTGGCCGCCAACGCGGTGGGGGCCGGCATCAAGCCGCGCTCGCGCCATGCCGACGCCAAGGTCCGCGACACCCTGCATGCGCTGTGGGACCGCTGGACGGATCGGGCCGACGCCGCCGGCCTGACCGATTTCTACGGCCTCCAGGCCCTGGCCTTCCGCGCCATGGTGGAGAGCGGCGAGAGCTTCGCCCGCCTGCGCATCGCCGAGGATGTTTCCCCCCTGCCGCTCGCCATCGACCTGCTCGACCGCGAACAGGTGCCGTTGGACCTTCATCGCGACATCGGGGCCGGCGCCCGCATCCGGGCCGGCATCGAGTTCGACGGCAATGGCCACCGCGTCGCCTACCATTGCTATGCCAACCGTCCCGGCGATGCCCTGGCGCCGCTGTCGCTCGACACCGTGCGCCTGCCGGCCGGCGACGTGGCCCACCTGTTCCAGCCGCTGGCGCCGGGACAGGTGCGCGGCATCACCTGGCTGGCCCCGGTGCTGCTTCGCGTTCACGAACTCGACCAGTACGAGGATGCCGCCCTGGTCAAGGCCAAGGTCGCCGCCCTGTTCACCGGCTTCATCCGCGATCCCGACGGCACGGTGGCCGGCTTCAACGACGGCAGCGGCATTGGCGGCGTGCTCCAGGTGGGCATGGAACCCGGCAGCCTGATCCCGCTGCCGCCCGGCGCCGACATCCAGTTCTCCGATCCGGCCGATCCCGGCGATTACGGCGCCTATACCAAGACCCACATCCGGGCCATCGCCAGCGGGCTGGGCCTGCCCTACGAGCTGGTCTCGGGCGACCTCGAGGGCGTCACCTATTCCAGCATCCGCGCCGGGCTGGTGGAGTTCCGCCGCCGCATCGAGCAGGTCCAGCACACAGTGCTGGTGCATCAGTTCTGCCGCCCGGTGTGGGAGCGCTTCGTCCGCCTCGCCGTCCTGGCGGGCCACCTGCCCGCCGCCGGCTTCGACCGCGATCCGTCCGCCTTCCTCGCCTGCGACTGGCTGCCGCCCAAATGGGATTGGGTCGATCCTCTGAAGGACGCGCGGGCCGAGATTGAGCAGATCAAGGCGGGGCTGAAGAGCCGAGGCATGAGCATCGCCGAACGCGGCTACGACGCAGAGGACGTGGATGCCGCCATCGCCGCCGACCGCGAGCGGGAAAAGCGCCTCGGCCTGACCATGGAGGCGCCCAACAATGGCTGACCTGATTACCCGCCGCAGCACCCTGGCTCCCGCCAGCATCGATGCCCAGGCCCGCACCGCCGAGGTGGTGTGGAGCACCGGGGCCGGTGTGCGCCGCCGCGACCTGTCCGGCCCCTACGAGGAACGGCTGTCGCTGGCCCCCGATGCGGTGGACCTGTCGCGCCTGATCGACGCCTCGGTGCTGGATGCCCATCGCCAGGACGCGGTGCGCGACGTGCTGGGCACCGTTCGATCCGCCTCGGTCGATGGCCGCGAGGGCGTGGCCCTGGTGCAATTCTCGGCCCGGCCCGAGGTGGAGCCGGTCTGGCAAGACGTCATGAGCGGCATCCTGCGCCACATCTCGGTCGGCTACACCGTCGAGCAATGGGCCGAAAGCCTGGACAAGGGCCTGCGGGTGCTGACCGCCACCCGTTGGACGCCCATCGAAATTTCCCTGGTCCCGACGCCGGCCGATCCCGGTGCCCATATCCGCATGGAGGAGAGAATGCCCGAACCCGTCACCACCATCCCCGGAGGGGATGGTGTCCAGACCCGCGCCGCCATCAATGCCGAAATCCGCTCCGTCGCCCGCGTTGCCGGGCTGGGCCAGGATTTCGTCGATGGCCTGATCGACCGTGACGCGACCGCCGACGAGGCCCGCCGCGCCGCCTTCGCCGAACTGGCCCAGCGCAGCAGCCCGACGATCCGCACCGAGCAGCCCCGCGTCGAGCACATCGCCAGCCACGACGATCCCGATGCCCGTGCCCGCCAGATGGGCGAGGCTCTCTATGGCCGCATCAATCCGGCCCATGCCCTGTCGGAACCGGCGCGGCGCTACGCCTATTCCACCTGCGCCGAGATGGCGCGGGAACTGCTGTCCCTGCGCGGACACTCCGTCACCGGCCTGTCGCCCGCCGCCATGGTCACCCGCGCACTGCACACCACCAGCGATTTCGGCATCATCCTGGGCGACACGGTGGGCCGGACCCTGCGCGCCGCCTATCAGGCCGCCCCCTCGGGCATCCGCCAGTTGGGCCGCCAGACCTCGGCCCGCGACTTCCGCGCCGTCAACAAGATCATGCTGGGTGAAGCGCCGCTTCTGGAGAAGCTGGGTGAGCACGGCGAGATCAAGGCCGGCACCATGGCCGAGGCCCGCGAGGCGTACAAGATCGAGACCTGGGCGCGCAAGATCGGCATCACCCGCCAGGTGATCGTCAACGACGACCTCGGCGCCTTCTCCGACCTCGCGCGGCGCATGGGCCAGGGAGCGGCCGAGACCGAGGCCCGCCTGCTTGTCGAACTGGTGGAGGCCAATTCCGGCAACGGGCCGAAGCTGTCGGACAACAAGCCGCTGTTCCATGCCGACCATGGCAACAAGGCGGGATCGGGCGCTGCCATCTCCGACACCACCCTGTCCGCCGCCCGACTGGCTCTCCGTACCCAGAAGGGCATCGAGGACCGCATCATCCGGGTGACGCCCAAATACCTGCTGGTGCCGCCGACGCTGGAAACCGAGGCCGAACGTTGGCTGGCCTCGGTGGCGGCGGCCAAGGCGGCAGACGTAAACCCCTTCGCCGGCTCGCTGACCATGGTGGTGGAACCGCGCCTGTCCAGCGCCGGCCGGTGGTACGTCACCGCCGACCCGTCCGAGATCGACGGCCTGGAATTTGCCTACCTGTCGGGCAGCGAAGGGCCGCAGGTGGAGTCCAAGTCCGGCTGGGACGTGGACGGCGTCGAGATCCGGGTGATCCTCGACTTCGGCGCCGGCTTCGTCGATCACCGCGGCTGGTACGCCAATGCGGGGGCCGCGTAATGGCCGACCGCGACCAACTGCTGGCTTGGCGGGAGGCGCTGCTGCGCGCCCGCTACGCCGGCACCCGCACGGTCGAATGCGACGGGCGCAAGGTCGAGTACCGCTCGGATTCCGAGATGGCCTCGGCCCTGGCGGATTTGGAGCGCCGCCTCGGCACCAATGCCCGCATCACCCAGGTGCGGATTAATTCGAGCAAGGGAGTATGAGAGCATGAAGAACTTCATCCAGAATGGCCACATGATCACCGTGCTGGCCCCGGCCGGAGGCGTGGTGTCCGGCCAGGGCGTGATCGTCGGCGGGCTGTTCGGCATCGCCGCCACCACCGCGCCGGAAGCGGCCAATGTGGAAATCGCCACCACCGGGGTCTACGATCTGTCGAAGGCTCCGGCGACGGTGTTGGCGCTGGGCGACCGGGTGGCTTGGGATGATGCCGCCAAGGTGATCGCCCCTCCCGCTGCCGGGCTGTACCCGGTCGGCATCGCCATCACTGCCGCCGGCAACGGCGCTTTCACCGTGCGGGTGCGTCTCGACGGTGTGGCGACCGAGGCTGCGTAAACAGCGAATCTGTACACCCGTGGGATTCGACGCGATCTCCTAAATGTGGTAGAGTTCGCGTCACCATGGACAAACTGTTGCGCTTTTCAGACTATGACGTCTTCGCCTACCTCGCAAGCGGCCTCGCTGTGCTTGCGGGGTGGGACTTGCTGTTTTCGACAGGGCACGTCATCGGAGCGCAGTGGTCTGCGTCCTCGGGAACCATCACCATTGTCGCAGCATACGTGATCGGACAGATCATCGCTTCACCCGCTGCATGGCTGATCGAACGCCAACTTGTCGGCCGCGCCCTCGGGAATCCGACAGCAGTGTTGATGAGGACGGAACCGCTGAGCGAGTGGCGCAAGTGGGCGTCGCATTTGGTACTGGCAGGATATTATGGCCCGCTGGAAGCATCCTTAGCTGAACGCCTTCGCGCATTTATGACGAACAAGGGGATATCTTCCAGCGAGGGCCTGTTCTGGCAGGCATACTCTGCCGCCAAATCATCCCCATCGACGATGGCACGTATGGATGCCTTCTTGAGATTGTATGGATTCTGCCGGAACATGGCATTTGTGGCACTCGGGACGGGCATCGGATTGGCCATAAAGCTGGCTTTGCTTTGGAGAAGCACCGGCTGGGACGATGAAACCGCCGTCTTGGCCGTGTATTCCTGCGCGTCTCTGTTCGTGGCCGGCGGCATGTTGCACCGTTACCTAAAATTCTACAGACTGTTCAGTGTCGAGGTATTGGTTACCTTTGCCAACTCCCTGAATGAGGAGCCCGCCCGCCCATGAGGATCGACATTTTCGACGTCGGCCACGGCAACTGCGCCCTCGTCAGCTGCCCCAATGGCGCGCGCATCATGGTCGACTGTGGATACCTGTCTGATCCGGGGTGGTTTCCATCAGTGACCTTCGCGGGCCAATTCATCGACCTCCTCGTGTTCAGCAACCTCGACGAAGATCACGTTGATGATCTTCCTTATATCTGGCGCGACGTACCCCTTGGCTCGATTTTCAGCAACCCAAGCGTGACCGCCCCAGCACTGGCAGCGATGAAGAGCGACCATGGCATGGGTGATGGAATTCGTCAGGCTCATGCCATCCTACACCATTTCGGCCCCGGCTTGATCGGGCGACCTGCTGATCTTGGGACTGTCCGAGCATGGGCCTATTGGAACCGCTATGGCGTGGACTTCACAGACACGAACAATCTGAGCCTCGCCGTTTTCGTGCGCTACGGAGCCTTTACGATTCTGTTCACAGGAGACTTGGAAACCGCTGGATGGCGTACCCTGTTGAGGTCACCGGCCTTTCAATGGGACTTGGCATCGGTCAACGTATTGGTCGCCTCCCACCACGGTCGGGCTAATGGCCAATGCGAGGAGGCCTTCAACGTCTGCCAGCCTGACATAGTGGTGTTTTCTGATGATCAGCGGCGATACGAGAGCCAGAACACAGATGCATGGTATCGGGCCAGAACAAAGGGCATCAACGATTTAACATCCCAATGCTATCCGATTACGGGGATGCGCCACGTTTTGACCACTCGACGCGACGGTTCACTGCAGATCAATGTTGCCCCGAATGGGCACTTCCAGGTCACGCCTGAACGCACCACTCCTCGTGGCCTGCTGGCAGGACTTTTGGCTGCCTCGTGATGCCAAGCGTTGACACACCACGCCAACGCCCGCCGGTGAATTTGTTGACATGGCGCTGACATGACTTTTGAGCCATCGCGACCCAAGAATCAAAAAGCCCGCAACCTATTGAGATTGCGGGCTAATTTGGTTGCGGGGGCACGCCACCATTCGCCGCGAACATTTTTCCTCCAGGCCGCCTAAGCTGGAAGTCGGACAGGATAAAAAGGGGCTATCTCCCCGTCCCTGCCCCGTCGGCCACCAGATGCAGCCGGGCCAGGGCCGAGTCCAGTTCGGCGGCGATCTTGGCCCGCTGATCAGCGGCCTTGGTCTCGCGCAGGCGTCGGAGCGCGCTTTCCGCCTCGGTCACTTCACCGATGCCCCGGCTGTCCTGGCGGGTGGCCAGTTGCAGCTTCACCGATTCCAACTCCGCCGCCTTGGAGGATTCATAGGCCTTGTCGATGGGGCCGCTTCCTTGCGCCATGGCGGCGGGGGCCAGGGCCAAAAATGCCGCCAGCGCGGCCAGACGGATTGCAATGCGCATCATGCACCTCCCAGAATGGTGTGGATTATCATAGCAGATCAGGCTCCCCATTCGCGGACCAGCACCACCAGCGCCGACCGAGCGGCGCGGCCGATCAGGCTTTGGCCCTGGCCGCTGATCTGGACATGGCCGATCAGCTTGATGCCGGGCGCGGTGCCGTCGAGGCGGATGGTGACGCGGAAGAAGCCGCCCTGGGGCACCAATGCTTGGCCCGATGCCCGCACCGGGATGTCGCCGCCATGCAGCGAGGCCAGGGCCGGGTCGGTCAGCACCTTGACTGGATTGCGGTCGATAGACAGCACCTTGCCCGCCATACCGGCATGGTCGAGGCCGTGGGGGATGAAGCGGGCGTCGTCGCCTTCCTTGATCCGCTCCAGATCGTCTTCCGCCACATAGGCGGTGGCGATGGGGACGCCATCGGCACGGATCAGGCCCAGTTGTTGTTTGGGTGAGAGCCAGGCGCCGGGCTTCAGGTCCGGCAGCGGGTCGAGGAACAGACCGTCATGGGGGGCGGTAATGGTCAGGCGTTCGGCTTCGGCGTCCAGGGCCGCCTTCTCGGAGCCAAGCCGCGACAGTTCCTCCGTCAGGGCCGAGAGGCGTTCACGGCCGAAGGGGTCGAGCTTGACCGCCTCCAACTCGGCGGCCTTGCCCTCCAGCCTTGCGGCGGTGATGGCCCGTCTGGCATCGATGTCGGGAGCGATGAAGGACAGGAGCCTGGTTCCTGCCACCACATGCTGCCCACGCTCGACCCACACGGCCTCCAACCGGGCCGGTGCCGGCAGGAAGAGCGGTGCCACGATCTCGGCGGCAACCGAGGCCGGAGCCTCGACCCGCGTGCGCCAGGGAATGATCACCACCAGCAGGGCAAGGCCGAGGCCGATCAGCGGACGCCTCCACCGGGTGCTTTGGAGAATGTCACCCCGCCGCTTGGCCCATTCCATCACTTCGCGGGCGATGGGCAGGGTGATGAACCAGCCCATCTCGACGCAGAACAGCAGCACGCCCACCGCCTTGATGAAGAAGTGATAGACCAGGGCGGCGATGCCGAGGAACAGCACCAGCCGGTAGATTGCGGATTCCGATTTATCCGGCCGGGGATTCCGATTCCAATCCGGCCACCCATTCCGATCCGTTTCCGGCCACCTGTACCGATATGATTTCGGCCGGTCGGAGGGTGCCTGCCCAGCAGGTCTA
>Ga0316222_1003986_pt1 | contig 13935 bp, 9 predicted proteins | sample TBH18011metaG_FD_206008 | JGI IMG/M metagenome (GOLD analysis project Ga0316222, IMG submission 206008) | Freshwater microbial communities from Trout Bog Lake, Wisconsin, USA - TBH18011 | ecosystem: Environmental > Aquatic > Freshwater > Lake > Hypolimnion/Profundal zone | place: USA: Wisconsin...
CGGCGTCGCACGATGGGTCGGCAGTTCCAATTCCGTGCCGACTGATCAGTACGTACGGAACGCCTCGTGAGATTCCTTCGACAGACTCAGGACAGGCTCTTCGCAGGCTGCCAATGAACCTGCCGGTTGGGGACAGGCGTTCAGCGCCAACGGCGCGACCACAATGTAGCCTAGTGTGCTGGTGGTTAAATGCCTGCACAAAACTCCCGCTTGGCTTCCCTGGTGTAGGGGCGCAGCCCACAAGGCTCGTCTGCACAATAAGCGGCAGAGTTTGGTATAGGTATTTACCGTCCAGCACACTAGTAGGCTGTAACAGTGACCAGTTCGGATTGCTAGATGATGGCAAAGCGCGAAAAATCGGGAAGGGCTCGGCAGTCGCGTCAGCGTCTTGGAGTGCGGGTAGTCCTCTACCGCTTTGGCAGTGCGCATGGCTACGTCTGGCGTCAATTCCAAGCGCAACATCCTCTGTCGGAGAGATGCGGAACGCTCTGATGGCGAAGGGAATCTTCCGTAGGCGGGGGACTGTCCGGCTTGCGAAAGCGGCAGAGGACTGCCCGCACTCCAAGACGCTGACGCGCTTTTCGGAAGCCCCACTCGGCTCCATCGCCACTCCTGAAAGGCGAAAGTTATCGTGTTACAGGATACTAGGCTACATTGTGGCTGGGCCGTTGGCCCGGAAACGCGGCAGGCGATGCCAGGTTCTTGCCCAACAATCAACGCCGCGCTTTGGCTGCCTGGAAGCCTCAGGATGACAGCATTCGGGGATCCGTCCTCACTCGTGCGCCCGGTTTGTAAGCGTGGCCCAGATCGCTCTTAGACGAACCGCCTGCTCCGCGGTGTGCAACCTCAGGACAACCCGAGAAAGTGGCACACCGTCCAGCGGCAGCGTGAATCCGTCGCCGACGCGGACAATCCGGTCGGGAGCAATTTCAGCGCTCTTTCCCGAGGCGCCGGTGCGCAGGGCTGAAATTTCCAGGTCGTCCGGGGCGTGTTCAAAGAGTAAATTCAGGGAATGGCTGGGCGAAGATGCGTCGAGTTCCACGTCCAGCGTTTCCGCCGAAGCAATCGTCGCAGCCGTGCTGCCGCTGAAAAACAACGGGGCGCCGGGGTTCTCCAACCGCGATACCCTCATTACTCGCTTTTCCGGCGGAATGGCGAAATAAATGGACACATTGCGCACCCGCCCGGGCACGGTGAGCACGGCCCACGAAGCGGCATACCGCGCGGGATTGAACCAACGCACACCCCGGACGAACGGCGCGGCAACCACAGGGACTGTTCCCTCGGCAAACCCGGGATCGATGGCGGAGTCCAGCTTGATGCGGTACCGGTCCTGATCCATGTAGTACGTCAGCCCGTCTGCCAGGCGCGAACAGTCCACCGGAGTGCCCGGCGGGAACATCGTCGCGATAAAACGCCACGCGCCGGCCCAATCCTCATACGGAACGAATTGAAACCGGGCGATTTCCAGCATCGCGGCACCCGTTCCACCCGCGAGGAAGAGCGCGCAGAATGCCAGGCGCAGGTGTCCGGGCGAAATAGAGCAGGCGCGAGCCCAAAAGTGGCGGCGGCCCTCCGCTGAATCCGACATCGGCGGGACGCCGCTGCCGCTTTGTTGCGACTCATCGTCCGCCCTCGCCAACCCGTCCAGGACTCGCCGGCATCCCCAGCCAACAGTTTCCACCAGACAGAAGCCCAGAGGCAGCGCGACAAACGCCGTCGTGCGCACCGGCGGGGTCCGCAGCACGAGGCAGGCCCCCAAAAACACCCCTACGGCGAGGCACAACGCTTGCAACCCCTTCCGGGCCGGAAACGACTCCGAACGAATCGCAAACGGCGCGACCAGCGTAGCCGCAAAGAGCAGCATGGCCGGCCACGCCGGCAAGGGCCAGACGAACAACCTCACCGTCTCCACCACCGCCGAAAAGCCGGTGTAGAATTCACCGTATTTCGCTTTGTAGCTCGCCATTGCGGCGAGAAGCTGGCCGGCCACCGGCAGATAAAGCAGTCCGATTAGCGCGGCGGTTGCTACCGTCAGCCCGAACGCTTTGAGATCCCGCTCTTGCAGTACGAGCAAGAGCATCAGAGGAGCGCCGAAACAGACGTAGGCGGGCACGGTGTACGCTCCGAGCATGGTGCAAAGCCCCAGCCAAGCGAAATCGGCCAGCGCCCGGCGCTCAGCGTACCGGACCGCCAGGAGGCTGGAGAAGAACGCGAAAAGGCAGAGCAAACCGTAGCCGCGGGCTTGCAGACCGAGGTGAATCAACTCGCCGTTGAGCCCCCACAGCGCGAACATCAGCGCGGCTTCCAACCAGCGCCCGCGGCGCAGGTACGCGGCGAGAATGGAGACACCGAGCAGAATCGCCACACCGAAGGAAAGCGACCGGGCGCAAAGCGGGTCGAGCCGCCCGGCTCCCGGCAACGTCGAGGCGAGCGCACTGAACAGGATATGATTGCGCGGGATCGGATAATGCGTCATCGCATACCACGGCCCTTTTGCGGTGAACGAAACGACCGAGCCCAACTCGTCGGTGTGCATGGAGCAGGACGCCAGTTTCTCGGCGTACAGCAGGCAATGCAGGACCGTCGTCGCGATCACCGCCAGGGCGGCGGCAACTTCCAATGCCCGCAACGGCGAACGCGAAAGGGACGGCTTGTTCGACATGGCCGCGGCTCAACCGGCCAGATATGGGTTCGTCTTGCGCTCGCGTCCGATGGTCGTCGCCGGGCCGTGACCGGGCAGCACCTGCACGTCGTCGCCCAGAGGGAACAGTTTTTCGCGAATGCCGCTGAGCAACAGCTCGCGGCTGCCTCCCGGCAGATCCCAGCGCCCGACCCCGCCGGCAAACAGCACGTCGCCGCCGAAGAGAACCTGGGCTTCCTTGGCAAAGAAACAGAGCGAGCCCGGACAGTGCCCCGGCACCAACAACACCTGGAAATCGATCCCTGCCACCGACAGCGAGGGCGTTTCATCGATTGAAAGATCGGCGTTCACCGGATCGACATCCCAGTCGAACCCCATCCGCCGGAAGAAATCCCGCTGCGTGATCATCGCCGTGCCGTCGCGGTGGTACCCGACTATGCAGCCGTGGGCGGCCTTGATTTTACCGGCATCGGCGGTGTGGTCGAGATGCCCGTGGGTGAGCAACAGGTGCGTCACTTTGGCGCCGCGTTCCGCCAGCCAATCCGCCGCGCCTTGGGGCGCGTCGATGAGAATCGTGCCGCTTTCCGTGGAAGTCAGAAAACAATTGGTTTCGAATGAGCTGCCGGTAAACGTATCGAAATGCATAGCGCTTTGAAATGACGGCAAAATGCCGCCCGTGCAAGTCTGATTTCCCGTTGATCCGGGTTTCTGGGAGTGGGGCGTCATATTAAAGCCGCCAATACCGCATTTGATTTTCGATGTTTCGCTGTCACTGTATCACCTTACTGTCATGAAATTGTTCCGTTCGCTTTATGTCGCCGTGGCGTTGCTCCTTGGGATAGCGGCTCCGATTCAACTTGGGCTGTCCGCCGGGGCTGCTGCTGCCGGACCCGATTCGGGCCAGATTTGCATCTCGGTGGGCAAGCTGCTCGAACAGGGCCATTACAGCCGGCACAAGCTCGACGACGAAATCTCCCGCAAACTGCTCCAGAACTACCTGGAAGCCCTCGATTACAGCCGGCTCTTCTTTACCCAGGCGGATATCGACCGGTTTACGCAGAAGAACGCCAACGACCTCGATGACGACATCCTGCTCGGCACGCCGGACCCGGCGGTCGCCATTTTCGACACTTACAAGAAGCGGGTCGAAGATCGCGTGGCAAAAGTCAAACAGCTCCTTGCCACCGAGAAGTTTACTTTCGACAGCGACCGGACGGTTCTTTTGAACCGACAGAAGGCGCCATGGCCCAAGGACGAAGCGGAGGCCGACCAGCTTTGGCGCGCGCGCATCGAGAGCGAGCTGTTGCAGGAAAAACTCGGAGCGCCGGTGAAGAAGACTGAGAAAGCAGGCGCCAAGGCGTCGCCCTCGCCCGCCGAAAAGGCCGGGGCGAAACCGGCGCCGGAAACGGGCGGTACCGCAGCGGTTACAGCAACCAAAGCCAAAGAAATCCCCGACACGCCGGAGAAAATCGTGGCGCACCGCTACGATCAACTCGTGCGCAATCTGCGCGAGCAAACGCACAATGACGCCATCGATATCTTCCTGACCTGCCTGGCGCAGACCTACGACCCGCACTCGGAATACATGAGCAAGACCGAGACGGACAATTTTGCCATCAACATGAAGCTTTCGCTGGTGGGCATCGGCGCGGTGCTTCACAGCGAGGACGGCTACGCCAAGATCATGGAACTCGTCACCGGCGGTCCTGCGCACAAGGACGGCCGGCTGAAAGTCGGCGACCGGGTAACCGGCGTCGCCCAGGGCAACGAACCGTTCGTGGACACCATCGACATGAAGCTCGACAAGGTGGTTCAAATGATCCGCGGCGCCAAGAACACCAAAGTGCGCCTGCAAGTCATCCCGGCCCACGCCGCCGACCCGAGCGTGCGCAAGATCATCGAGATTGTCCGCGACGAGGTGAAGCTCAAAGACGCCGCCGCCAAAGCGGAGATCGTCGAAAAACCCGACGCCCGAGGCAACCCGCAGCGGCTCGGCTGGATCACTCTGCCCTCCTTCTATGCGGACATGGACAAGGGCCTCAAGAGCACGACCAAGGATGTTTCCACTCTCCTGGCACGCCTCAAGCAGGAAAATATCAATGGCCTGGTCATCGATCTTCGCCGCAACGGCGGCGGCGCGCTGGACGAAGCGTTGCGCCTGACTAACCTGTTCGTGAAACGGGGCCCGGTTGTTCAGGTCAAGGACGGCAACGGCGAGATCAAGGTCCTGCGCTGTCGCGATTCGAACGTGGCCTATGACGGGCCGCTCATCGTGCTGGTCAATCGCCTCAGCGCCTCCGCCAGCGAGATTTTCGCCGCGGCGCTTCAGGATTACGGACGCGCGTTGATCGTGGGCGACCACAATACCTTCGGCAAAGGCACCGTGCAGATGCTGCTCGACGTGGGTGACCTCGGCCATGTGATCTCATTTGGCGGCGGAGACAAGGAGGCGGGCTCCCTCAAGTTGACGATCCAGAAGTTTTACCGGATCGCCGGCGGTTCGACCCAGCTTCACGGCGTTGCCTCGGACATCGTCCTGCCTTCGCTCTACGACCACGACGACATTGGCGAGTCCGCCCTGAAGTGGCCGATGCCGTACGACGAAGTGGAGCCGGCCGAGTTCGAAAAAGTCTCGGAGCATCCGCTTTTCGTGAACGCTCTGAAGGAGCGTTCCGCAGCCCGCGTCGCCGCCGATCCCGAGTTCAAATACATCGAGGAAGACCTGGCGAGGCTGAAGGAGAAGATCGCCGACAACCGCATCTCGCTGAACGAAAAAGTTCGCAAGGAGGAGATCGCCAAGGAAAAGACACGGAAGGAGGCTCGCATCGCGGAACGGGCCAAACGGCACAGTTCCGAGCCGACGGTTTATTCAATCACGCTGGAGAACGTGGATAAGCCGAAGCTGGAGTTGGTCAAGAACGACCTCACCAAGGCCGATCCGAACGACCCGAGCGCCCTCGAAGAGAAGTTCCTCGACCCTTCCAAAGCCTTGCCCGGCAAGCATCACGAAGGCCATTCGACCAAGTCGGGAACCAAAGGCAAGAAGTCCGACCGCTCCATCCAGAAGGAAGGTGCCAAACCGGACTCGAAACCTGAGGCGACCGCCGCGCCATCCGATGAGCAGAACGCCACAGGCGACGGGTTCGACTCCGACAGCGACGAAGACCTCGACGCACCGGAAAGCGGGAAGGGCGCACGGCTCGACCCGGTCCGCAGTGAGACGCTGAATATCCTCGCCGACTTGGTGGAAAGATCGCGGGCGCAGAAAACGGCCTCGGTGCAGAAGTAGGAACTGTCCGCGGTTTTTGTAGGAGCGTGGACGGGCTGTGGGCTGGAAGGCCGCGCTCCTTCGTTATCAACGTCAAGCTGTGTTTGCTCGTTCCCATTCTCCGATTGGGAACGCAGATGCACGAAGATGATTGGGGGGCTCTTCACCGTGTGGGTGAGCGTCCGGTCCACGACGGCATTGACACACTTCCTTCGAAATATCAGCGAATATCTGCGTTATCTACGGTTTAACTGCTGTTTCCAGGGTGAACCCGTCTTTCCGCCTGCCGGTTCCGTTCCGAGTCGACGGCGACAGCCGAAGCGATGCGTCGGATGTGCTTTTGGAAATCCGGGTCTTCACCGGCCAGCAGTTCGTCCAACGCAGACCGGAAGTCCTCGCGGCAGCACCACTCGCGCATGTAATCCTCCCAGGACGACCAGAGGCGGCTGGTCTGCTTGCTCATCTTTTCGTCGTACACGAGGATGTAGGAGCGTTCGAACAGGGAGACAAGAATGCCGAAGAGTACAAATTTGCGTTCCATCTGCTCTTCGCTGAGTGTCCCCGGCGAGACGTGCCGGCGGACCAACTGAAGGTCGGCGTTATCGAGCACCAGCTTGAGAAAATTGGTGTACTCGTCGGAAAGCCGCTGGTAGAGTTCTTCCTCGTCGATCTGACGCTGCTTGCGCCGTTCGACGGCAAACACAAGGATCGCGAATGGAAGCGCGAACGTTTCCACTCCGTAAAAGGAAAATTCAAATACTTCGAGCCAGGTCATCGGGTAATTTCCCGCCCCCGCGGGCGATTTCCGGGGAAGGGAGATCGGGCCGCGCACAGGAACCGACAGCAAACCCCCAAACAGGGAACCAAGAAACTCCTGTTGCGCGACCCGACATAACCCCCTAACGCCTACTTTTGACACGGCGCGACCCCAAATGTTCAAAAGGCGCTTCTTGTAACCGGGTCGGGTTTCGGCAAGATTGGCCCCATGCACGTCCCTCTTCTCGATCTGAAACTTCAGTTCCAACCTCTGAGCGAACAAATCCGCGCCGAGGTAAACTGCATCATGGACTCCCAGCAGTTTATTATGGGGCCGAAGGTTGAGGCGTTTGAACGGGCCGTTTGCGAATACCTGGGGATTTCACACGCCGTCGGGGTTACTTCGGGCACCGATGCGCTGCTGATTGCGCTGATGACGCTCGGGATCGGCTCCGGCGACGCGGTCATTACCACGCCGTACACGTTCTTCGCCACGGCGGGCAGCATCGCGCGAGTCGGCGCCGTTCCGATCTTCATCGATATCGATCCGGCCACGTTCAACCTTTCGATTCCCCTGTTGCGCGAGTATCTGGAGGGGTGCTGGACCGATCCGCTCGGGCGTCCGGTCAATGCCGCCGGTCACGTGATTCGCGCGATCATGCCGGTCCATCTCTACGGCCTCTGCTGCCCGATGGACGAGTTGAGCGAACTGGCCGCCCGGTATGAACTGTCGGTGATCGAAGACGCCGCGCAGGCGCTCGGGGCGGTGTATCCCTCCAAGAGCGGCGCGGCGCATGCCGGGACGATGGGCGATTTTGGCTGCTATAGTTTTTTTCCCTCGAAGAATCTCGGGGCATTCGGCGACGGCGGCATGGTCGTGTGCGGGGATGCGTCGATGGCGGAGAAGCTGCGTTCCTTGCGCAATCACGGCGGCGAACGGCGGTACTATCACCGGATGATCGGGGGCAATTTCCGGCTCGATGCGTTGCAGGCGGCCATCCTGAGCATCAAACTGCCGCACCTCGACCGGTGGTCGGCTGGCCGCCGCGCCAACGCGGCAACCTACCGCCAGGCATTCGGCGCTGTCGGCCTGGATAACGTCCTGACGCTGCCCACGGAGCCATACGCAGCGAGCGGGCTTGCCAATCATCATATTTTCAACCAATTCGTCGTGCGCGCCCCACGCCGGGACGACCTGTGCCAGTGGCTGGAGCGGGCAAAGGTCGGTCACGCCATCTACTACCCGGTGCCGCTCCACTTGCAGGAATGCTTCGCCTACCTGGGCTGCCTCCAGGGCGATTTCCCCGAGGCCGAGCGTGCCGCCAAAGAAACACTGGCGTTGCCGATTTACCCGGAACTCACGCCCGAGCAGTTGCAATACGTAGTGGACACGATTGCCGCGTTTTACTGCCAGAGGGCGTGAACCTGGGAAGGGGAAGGGGCAACGCTTGACGTTTGACAGAAAGGGCCAATGCGCGGGGCCATTTCTCGCTCATTGCCCTTTGAAGACGTTACGCTTTGGAATGACAATGAGAAAAGTCGGCGGTTCAATCGCGCTCTTTCGCCCCGCGTCGCACGAACTCCAAGTCTTCGTTGACTACGGGCCATAATTGTCGGTCTCCATTCTCAAAACATAACAGCACCCCCCCCGTCAGAATAGATGAATAGAAATCTGTCGTCATTCACTGGACGCCTCCTGCTGTTGTTAAAGCGAAGGGAAACAGTCTTGGCGGCGGAGCATCTGCTTTGGGTACATCTTCTAATTCGTGACGGAGTTGCACTCCGTCACGCACCCCTCTTTGAAGCTGTGCTTCACCGCGATGCGCCTCTGGTTGTGTGAATGGCGTTCCCGGTCCGAAAACTGGAAACGCGCATCGGGCTTACCTCCGCCCAGCCAGCACCGTCTTTTCGTAGGTTTTTACCTCGTCGATCCATACCGGGCCGACGGGGGCGTTCTGGCGGCGGCAGTATTCGTCCCATACGGCGCCGAACGGCAGTGTCTTCGCCTCTTCGATCCACGCCAGGCGCGCGGTGTAATCGCCGGCGTTTTCGGCTTCGCGCAGTTTCGCCGCGGGTTCCAATAGCGCGATGAGCAGCGCCTTGATTGCGTTGCGCGAGCCGATGACCCATGCCGCGATGCGGTTAATGCTGGCGTCAAAGAAATCGAGTCCGATGTGCGTCCGCGCCAGGAAATCGCCCCGCACCAGTTCCTCCATGATCGCCTTGGTCGGATCGTCAACGAGCACCACGTGATCGCTGTCCCAGCGCACCCCGCGACTGACATGCAGGAGCAGTTCCGGCACGAATTGCAGCACGGAGGAAATCTTATCCGCCAGGCTTTCGGTGGGGTGGAAGTGGCCGGCATCGAGACAGAGCAACTTGCCGTTCTTGACCGCGTAGCCCAGGTAGAACTCATGGGAACCGACGACGTACGATTCCGAGCCGATCCCGAACAGTTTGCTCTCGACGGCGTCGAGATTGAGCGCGGGGTCGATTTTCTCGGCAAAAACGGCGTCAAGGGACTGTTCCAGCCGCAGGCGAGGGGACTTGCGGTCCGCCGGCAGATCTTTGTGGCCGTCGGGTATCCAGACATTGGTGACGCAAGTCTTGCCGAGTTGGCGCCCGATTTCCGCGCCGATTTTGCGGCAGGCGATGCCGTGCTCGATCCAGAACTGGCGCACGCCGGCGTCGGGATGGGAAAGCGTAAAGCCGTCGTTGGCCAGCGGATGGGAGAAGTAAGTCGGGTTGAAGTCCATCCCGAGTCCGCGCTGCTTGCACCAGTCGATCCAGCTTTGGAATTGCGCGACAGTCAGGGCGTTGCGCTCGACCTTCTTGCCGGCGCAATCGGCATAGCAGGCGTGCAGGTTGAGCCGGTGTTTGCCGGGAATGAGCGAGAGCGCCTTGTCCAGATCCTGGCGAAGTTCGGGGATGGTTCGCGCTTTGCCGGGGTAATTGCCGGTGGCTTGAATGCCGCCGCCGGTAAGCCCGGCCTCGGGGTTCTCGAAGCCGCCGACATCGTCCCCCTGCCAGCAGTGGAGCGAGATGGGCGTGCCCTCCAGCGTGCGAAGCGCGGCTTCAACATCGACGCCAAGCGAAGCATATTGTTCGCGAGCGATTTCAAAGGCTTGGTTATTCATATGGAATTTCTGGATTGTGGTTATTGTTGATGATAGTCACGAAATTTCATTTATGGCGGCGCGGATGCGGAATTCCGGGGAGCGCGCGCGTCTCGCGTGCTGGTGTCGGCGTCTCGCCGACACGAACTTTTCGCCCCCAAATCACATTCAGCGCTTCAGCCTCTGACGTCCGCAGGCGGTCCCACGCCTGAAGTTCGCCGAGGCGGGACGCCTCGGCCAGCACCCGAGACGGGTGCGCTCCCCGGAATTCGCCTCCGGCGCTCTTCGGCTGTCCCAGAGGCAGGGATCGGGGATTGGTTAATGCCTGGTTCGGGTGCATCATTGCGTTTCGTCGGACAAGTTATTGCTTCTCCGTCAAACTCAATGGCCGCCGACGGCGCTCTTCAGGTAGGTGCCGAAGCCGATGATGATCGTCGATAGAATCAGCGCCGCGATACCGGAGGCGATCAGCGTATGCGCTCTCTTGCTGGAACCCTTCCATTCATGGAAGATCCACCCCCACATCGTGCTGAAGATGATGATGCTGGCCATGTGCAGCGTCCAGCTTGCGAAGCCGAACTTGCCCATTTGCGTCTCGCCCATCGTGTAGAAGAAGAACTGGAAATACCAGGTCACGCCCGCCAGGGCCGAGAAAACGTAGTTGGCAAGCATGGGGATGCGCAGATTGACTGCGGCCGTGGCCACCGCAACGCCTCCGCCATGCTCGCCGCCGCCTTCGCCGCCGTGGTGGGCGTGCTCCGGCCTGACTTCCGCCGCAAGATACTGGTAGCCGGTGCGGTTCTTGATGTTCAGCAGCGCGCACCAGATGAAGTTGGTGGTGAATCCGCCCAGCAGCACAACCACCAGCTTCGGCAGTCCCGACCAGAGTTGCGTTGTGCCGGCGGCCAGCGAGGCGTCGCCGATCGGTTTTCCCGCCGTCAGCGCAAATGAGAAGCAGGCGCTCATGACGCCGGAGAAGGTCGCCACCATGATGCCCTTGGTGAAGTCGAACTCGGCGATCGCTTTCTTCTTTTCCTCCTCGGGCATTTCCTTCTCTTTGGTGAAGCCGGCCAGCGCCGCGATTCCGATGCCGAGCAAACAAACCGCCACGCCCGCCAGTGTGATCTGTCCGGAACGCGTAGCGGCAATCTGCGCGATGGTCTCCGGCACAGGGATGGCCTGGATGAACATCTTGAAGATCGGCGGCAGCAGCGTGCCGAAAGCGGCGCAATAACCGAGCGCCACGCCCATCCCGAGGGACATGCCCAGATAACGCATCGTCAAACCGAACGTCAAGCCGCCGAAGCCCCACATCGCGCCGAAGAAATAGGTCCACCAGAGGGTCGATCCGGACTGCTGGGTCAAAACCCCAAAGAGGTCTTTTGTCATCAAGCTGGCGAAGAACCACGGACAGATGATCCACGAGAAAAATCCACCCACCAGCCAGTAGGTTTCCCACGACCATTTCCGCACCTGCCGGTACGGAACATAGAACGATCCGGACGCGAGGCCGCCGAGCCAGTGGAACAAGACACCGAGAAAAGGATTGGTATTCATGACGGGAATTAGCTGGAGAGAGTGGCGTCCGGAGGGCGTTTTGGCAATACGGGATTTTTCGGAATTGACGTGCCATCAGGCGGGACGCAGGCGGGACACACCACTAGTGGTGTGTCCCATAAATGCCTAGACCTTTGTTGCGTTCAAAATGGGCCACCGGCAAGGCGCGTCGAGGGAGCATCCCCGCTGCGGGCTGTAACCGAGACGCAACGCCGCCGCTGGCCCACGTGGGGTTTGTACCGCGCTTTCGTAAATATTCGGTGATCCCCTTGGGAGATCAGCCCGCGAGGATGGAGGGGAAGTTTTTTTGGAGTGGGTAGATCAGGATGCTCTTGAGGGGAAGGACACTCTGGTGGTGTTTTTCAAGTTTGCCGCGTCCTTTGGTCATCCCCTACTTCGATCCAGTTGGCAGCCCGGTAACAGGTGCCGGTAAAGCGCTCCACTTCGACAAAGGTTTCGAGAAGGCTTGCTGCGCAACTTGCTCGCACCCCAGAGCCACGCGCGCCTTGTTGAGTTGGAAAAGCTCTCCAATGGGTGCGACCCACCCGTCGGCCCACTGGCAAACAGAACTTTCTTCTTCGCACGACTTGACTACATGCCTGGCGCTGAAATGGTTTCAAGCCGCTTCCATGGAGAGAGCGGGAGTCTGAGGCTACACCGTGGCCTCTCCTGGCGCTAAACAGATGCGTACCGGCGCTCTTCGCGCTTGCACCCGGGGGTGTTTTGGATTGCTTTTAGGGCATGCCCATTATCGACAAACCCCTCCCTGAACTTCGCGTCTATGGCGGAATCAACCCGCGTCCTTCCGATTTTGACGCCTATTGGGACGAGTCCGTGCGCGAACTCGACGCCACCGATCCCCTGGTCGAGCTTCGCCGCAATGACACGCTTCCCCTTCGAAACTCCGAGTGTTTCGACCTCTGGTTTACCGGCGTCGGCGGCGCGCGCGTTCACGCCAAATACGTCCGCCCGCGCGGCCTGACAGCTCCGGCCCCCGCAGTCCTCTCCTTCCACGGCTACACCGGGAACACTGGAGACTGGACGGACAAACTCGCCTACGTCTCCGAAGGCTTCTGTCTGGCCGCGCTCGACTGCCGCGGCCAAGGCGGGCCAAGCGAGGACAATCTGCAAGTCAAAGGCAACACGCACCACGGCCACATTATTCGCGGGCTGGACGACCCCAATCCGAAGAACCTCCTTTTTCGCCATATCTACCTGGACACCGCGCAGCTGGCCCGCATCGTGATGAACTTTCCGGAAGTGGACGCCGAACGCGTCGGAGCGATGGGCGGTTCCCAGGGCGGCGCGCTCACGATTTCCTGCGCGGCGCTCGAACCGCGCGTCAAGCTGGCCGCGCCGGTCTTCCCCTTCCTGTGCGACTACAAGCGCGTTTGGGAAATGGATCTGGCCAAGGATGCCTACCAGGAATTGCGCACCTGGTTCCGGCTTTTCGACCCGACGCACGCCCGCGAGCAAGAAATCTTCACGCGTCTCGGCTACATCGATTTGCAATTCCTGGCTCCGCGCATCAAGGCCGAGACCCTGTTGGCCGTTGGCCTGATGGATACCATCTGCCCTCCCTCCAGCCAGTTCGCCGCCTACAACAAAATCACGGCCTCCAAGGACGTGGTGATCTATCCCGACTTTGGCCACGAAAACCTGCCCGGTCACACCGACCGCACCTTCCGCTTTATGATGCAACTCAAGGGTTGTTCGTAACAGGGACGCAGATGAAGCAGGGGCTCCGGGGAGCGCACGCGTCCCGCCAGCGCGATCTTCTCTGGCCATCGAATCGCCTTGCGGCCCTCAGACTGCGAAGGCTGTAGGCGCATCCACGCCAGAAGTTCGTCGAGGCGGGACGCTTCGTATCTGTTTAGTGGCGAACTGCTACTGGAAGCATTTTCTCAGCGCCAACGGCGCGACCACAATGTAGCCTCAGACCTCCTGACCTCTACCTGGAATGGACGTGAGACCATTCGGAGCGGCGAAGCCGTGGCGCGTTGTGGACGCGCCAGCATCTTATAAAATTGCGGCGCGGCCTGTTTGCCTCCACAGCGACGAACCGATGGGCGCAGGAAACGCTTTGGGTAATTCCTGAGCCCCAACCGCTTCGAAATCGGTGGAGACTCCTTTCTATTACCCACAAGTTTGCAAATCGGGCGCAGGAGTGAGAACGGAGCCCCGAGCGTTGTCATCCTGAGCTTGCGAAGAGCCTGTCCTGAGTCTGTCGAAGGAATCTCACGAGGCGATCCCGACGTTCGTTTCAGTCGGCACGTAGTCGGAACTGACGGCTCGCCGGGCGGCGCTGTCAGCTTCGAGAACGGTGAATAGTGACATAACGCCGGCTGGCCTACTGTGAGATTCCTTCGCAAGCTGCCAATGAACCTGCCGGTTGCAGGAGGGCGACATCCGGCGTTTGCCGTGGGGCGTTCGTCAACGCGACAGCGTCGTGGAGTGCGGCAGTCCCGTGCCGCCTTCGCGAGCCGGACCGATTTTCGACCCACCGGAAGACGTGGCAGCAAAGGAGGTCTTCGTTCGGAGTGTCTCATACCTTCAGAGAGCGTTAGTCGCTGACGGCGTTTTCTCCCAAGGCG
>Ga0316222_1003989_pt1 | contig 13928 bp, 11 predicted proteins | sample TBH18011metaG_FD_206008 | JGI IMG/M metagenome (GOLD analysis project Ga0316222, IMG submission 206008) | Freshwater microbial communities from Trout Bog Lake, Wisconsin, USA - TBH18011 | ecosystem: Environmental > Aquatic > Freshwater > Lake > Hypolimnion/Profundal zone | place: USA: Wisconsin...
ATGTTGGTGCAATAGGCCAGTTGGTGGCCGCGGGGGAGTTTCATGACGGGGGGAACGGGCGGGTGGGCGGGGCGGCGTCCGGGTTGCGCATGGGGTCAAGATGGGGGGAACTGCAAATATTTCAAGGCGCAAAGACGTTGACACTCCGGTTGGGGGGGATTAATCTCAGGAAAACTGCATTATACAATGTTACTTCGCATCAGTTTGATCGTCGCTATCGTAGCCGGGCTCGGCGTTGCCGTGCTGGGTTACTTGGAAATTTCTGACAAAATTCCCGCGCTCGTGAAACAGCGTGATGATGAAAATGCAGCCAAGCATGTCGTCATCAACCAGCTGGCCATCACCAATCGCATCCTCGTGAAAACGAAGAGCGAGCTGGCCAGCACGCAGCAGGAACTGGCGGACACCAAGAGCGAGCGCGACAAGGCGCAGGCCGCTGCGGACACCGCGCAGCACCAGGTGGAATCGCTGACCGACAAGCTGGCGAAGGCGACCCTGGAACGCGACACCGCCCAGAATGATCTGGCCGCTTACAAAGGCACGGGACTGACGCCGGAGCAGGTGGGCAAGCTGAATCATGATCTCAAGGATGCCAATGCCGAGATCGCCGCGATCACGGACGAGAAGATTGTTTTGCAGCATGTGCGCGACAAACTGCAGGCGCGGCTGGATTATTACGAGAAGCCGAACCAGGATGTGATGCTCCCGGCCGACTTGCGGGGCAAAGTGGTGACGGTGGATCCGAAGTGGGAATTTGTGGTGCTGAACATCGGCGAAGACCAAGGTCTGAAAGACCGTGGCGAGATGCTGGTGAGCCGCGACGGCCGGCTGATCGGCAAGGTCATCGTGCGTACGCTGCAGAAAGACCGCTCGATCGCGAATTTTGTTCCCGGCTGGGAACTGGGGCAGATCACCGAGGGTGATCTGGTCTCGCCCGCCCATCCCGCTTCCTGAGATGAAACTGTCGTCCGCCACCTGGGTATTTCTGTTGCTGCTGGCAGCAATGGTTTTCCTTGGCAGCGGTTGCGCCACGGACGACCCGGAGAATCTCTCCGTGCGTCCCTGGAACTCGCCCAACGACAACGGCGCCGGCAACGGAGTCCTCCAGAACATCAGCAATCAGCACGAGTAGTTTTTGGGGGAAGGTTTAAGGTTTCAGGGTAAAGGTTCAAGGGCCACGCAGGTTTCATGGTGGCGCGTTTCAACTGTCAGACCGGTCAAAGCCTGTGCCATGCTCGATCGTCTTAAAAAGTTCTTCAGGGTTCACAAGGAGCAGCCGTTAGAAAACGTGACTGATGCGCAGGCCCAGGCTTGGTATGAGCACAAACGGAAGGTGATGGAAGCGGCGCTTGGTCCCGGACACAACAGTGTGATGCATGCGATAATTCCGTATGCCATTGGCGGTGGGCTCGACCTCTACTATTTCCCGCATGGCATCCCTGGCACGGCAATCGCGACCATGGAGCTTTCCGAATTGCCCGGCCAAGGATCGTCAAACCGGGTGTTTTCCTGTTATGAACTGGCAATGTTTATACGCCAGCCGCTGAATCTGGACCAAGCCAAAGACATTACCACGCCGTTTGGACAGGCCCATTCAAACATTAATAGTATTTTAAATCAAATCGCCCCGTATAGTGCGACCGCCTCGCTCAACCCGAATGAGACCTGCGAATTTCCGGCCGAGATGGAAAAAGTAGGCGGCAAGTGCCTGATTTTTGATGCTTATGGTCTGCGGGGGCGGGAACGGTCTTTCGGTGTGCTGGCAATCATTGAAATTCACCGTTCAGAAATGGATTTTGCCCGTTCCGCCGGAGGGGCTGAGTTGATTAAGCGTCTGAAGGCAGCCGGACATTATCCCTACTCTGATTTGGACCGGGAGCCGGTGGCTTAATTAAACTGCTTCTCGGCGTTTCTCCGCGCCCCTCTGCGTCTCTGCGTTGAATCCCCCTTTACCCTTTCGCCCGCACGCAGCGTTCCGGGGTGAAGATGAAACTCACTTTCGCATCATGCGCCTCGGCCGGAATGCCGTCCTGCAATTGCAGGTCATGGCAGATGCCGCACTTCACCCCTTTGACTCCCTGGAGCAGCCGGTCATAATAGCCTTTGCCGCGGCCGAGGCGGTTGCCGGCCGCATCAAAGGCGAGCCCGGGAACGAGGACGAGGTGAAACTGGTCCACGGGCATTTCCGGGCAGCTGACCGCCGGTTCCCGCACGCCGAATTTGCCGGTCACGATGTCGGCCGCGAGGTCCGTCACCTGGCGGGCGAGGTAGGTTTGCATGGCGGGATTGAACCACGGGAGGGCGATGGTCTTGCCCGCCTTCAGGGAAGCATCGAGGAGCGGCCAGATGTCGGGCTCGCCGGGGAGCGGGGCGAAGAAGAGAATGCGGCCGGCGCTGCGGAGCTGGGGCTGGAGGCGGTCGCAAAGCGCGATGGACTCCACGGCATTCACCGTGGGGGAGATGCGGGCGAGAGCCTCGCGCATGCGGGTGCGCAGCGCGGCTTTGGCCTGGAGGAAATGGCTGTTCTCGGTTGGCATGGTCAGTTTGACTGGGTGCGGTTTTTAAAATTTGCGGGGGCGAGCGTTCCAACCAATGTTTTCCGGCGTTTTCATTTGGCAACAAACCCTATGGTTTTTCCGGCGGCGGATTTTGGGCGCGCAGGGCCGCGAATTGCGCCCGCCATTTCTCGACGCGGTCTTTGATCTTCTTTTCCACGCCCTGATCGGTCGGCTCGTAATACACCTTGTCCGCGCCCAGATAATCTTGCGCGGCAAAATGGCCGGGCTGGTCGTGGGCGTAGACGTAGTCCTTGCCGTGGCCGAGGCGTTCGGCCCCGGCGTAATGGGCATCGCGCAGATGGCCGGGCACAGCGAGCGTGCGGCCGGCGCGAACATCGGCCAGCGCGGCATCGATGGCGAGGTAGGCGGAATTGCTCTTGATGGCGGTGGCGATGTAAATGGTCGCCTCGGCCAGCGGAATGCGCGCCTCGGGCCAGCCGACGAATTCGGCCGCGGACTGGGCGGCGTTGGCGAGGACGAGCGCCATGGGATCGGCGAGTCCCACGTCTTCCGCCGCGCAGATGACGATGCGGCGGGCGATGAAGCGCGGGTCTTCCCCGGCATGGATCATCTTGGCCAGCCAGTAAAGCGCGGCGTCGGGATCGCTGCCGCGCATGGATTTGATGAAGGCGGAAATCGTGTCGTAATGCGCATCGCCATCGCCGTCATAGACGATGGCTTTCTTCTGGATGCTCGCCTCGGCCACCGCGAGGGTGAGATGGATGATGCCGGTGGCCTCCGGCGCGGTGGTCAGGGCGGCGATCTCGAGGGAATTGAGCGCCTTGCGGGCGTCGCCATCGGCAATGCGGGCGAGATGGTTGATGGCTTCGGCATCAGCCGCGAGCTTCAGGTAGCCCAGACCGCGTTCCTCATCGGCCAAGGCGCGCTGGAGCAGGGCGCGGAGGTCGTCCTCGGTGAGCGGGCACAGCTCGAAGATCTGCGAGCGCGAGACGAGCGGCGAATTGACGAAGAAGAACGGGTTGTGCGTGGTGGCCCCGATGAGTTTGATGACGCCGCTTTCGACATCGGGCAGCAGGACATCCTGCTGCGCCTTGTTGAACCGGTGGATTTCATCGATGAAGAGGATGGTGGCGGCGCCGGTGTTTTCGAGGCGGTTGGTGGCGGCGGCGAGCACGCGGCGCATGTCCGCCACATTGGATTCCACGCCGCTGAGCCGCTCGAACTTGCTTTTGGTCTGGCGGGCGATGATCTGGGCGAGGGACGTTTTGCCGGTGCCGGGCGGACCGTAAAAGATGAGCGACTGGATGCGGTCGGCCTCGATGGCGCGGCGGAGCAACTGCCCCGGGCCGAGGATGTGGGTCTGGCCGATGTATTCGTCCAGGTTCCGCGGCCGCATGCGGGCGGCGAGGGGACGGTTGCGCAGGGATTCCTGCACGGGCACGGCGGGTTCCTCCGGCGGGGAGACCGCCGGGCGGGAGAAGAGATCATCGCGTGCCATGTGGAGGGAAAGATAGCGCGGGAATCGGGGAAAGTCCAAAGGCTAAAAGTGCGCGAACGTTGCGATGATGCATCGTTGCAACGGCGGGATTCGTTGCGGCGGTTCAGTGTCGGCGCGGAGGGTATGCCGTAACAGTCAGGCTAGTCCCAATTCATCTGCCAGCATTTTGGGCGAGACAATTTTTACGCCTTGAACGGTCTTGCCCCGGAACTTGCCGAAATCCCGCGCATCGCCAGTCAGCAAGTGGGTGGCGTGACCGCCGATGGCTCCGCCCAGAATGGGAACGTCTTTTAAGGCCAAATCAACCTCCACATTCACAGGCAAAATCCAAACCATTTCACATCGCCTGAGCAAACCGTCCAATTCTTTCACAGTGGCCGGTGATTTTGCGGCGAGGTTGCGGCGGGCTTCCTCAGCCGCATATTGATTGGTCATGCATTCCGCCTGATCCAGGAGCAAATCCAAGAACGCCCGCATCCGGCTGTGCGGTTGGGCCGCGGAAAAGAGAATGTTGGCGTCGAGGAATATCCTCATTTCTTCTTGAGGCGGAAGCCGGCCAATGCCTCTTCATTGTTCTTGTGGAACTCCGCCAGACGCTTGTCCGAGTACATCTCCACGGGGAAGGTGACGCCGGCGCGCAATAATATGCCGTCGTCGGTTTCCTCGGCAACCACCTGGGAAAAGCCGCCAACCCCCAGGCGCTGGCGCATTTCCTTGGGCAGGGTCAGCGTGCCCCGTTCATTAATGTTGATGACCTTTGTCATGAATGTAGTATTTCATTTTTTCAGCATTTTGCAAGTCTGTTCATGGAGACCAGAATACGTGGGGTGCAGCTTGACACTGTTCTTGACGTAGCGCCGACTGGCAGTCGGCTGTCTCGCGGATTGGCAATCCGCCGGGCGTGGTAAACACGACGGCCATTGAGCTGGCCACGCGCGGCCGATTTCCAATCGGCGATCCGGCAGATTACCAATCTGCGCTACCGCCGTTGGCGGCAAGAACAGTATCAAGGTGCACCCGAATACGTGTGCAATCGCACATTGCCCCGGTTGTTGGCGACCGGCCGGGATGCCTGCCGCCACCGGGGCATAAAAAAAGCCCGCCGAAGCGGGCTTTGGGGAAAGAACCCACCCTTGCCGTGTGAAACTTCATCCTTTGAACATGTTTCGCAACATGTGGACTCGCCGGACGGTTTTCGACTTCCATTGAAGGCATGTCGGCCACCGTCCCAACTCGCCCGGATTATCGTAATAATTACGGTTCAAGGATTGTTACCAATCACGAACAGGGCAGGAAATTGTCTGTTAAAATCAAAGATCAAACTCAACTTCACCTGTTTAGAATTTCGGCCCGGACGGCCTTTTTCTCAAGTTTAATTTTAATAAAAATTTAACGTTTTTCACGACTAAAACTTGCACTCGCGCTATCCGTGGTTTTGGATATAATTTCCCGCACGCTGCGACAGGTGCTGTCGCGGCCATTTTTTAATCCAAAACGTGATGACCTCCGCCCAGATCCGCCAGTCGTATCTCGACTTCTTCAAGTCGAAGCAGCACACCATCGTGCCCTCGTCCAGCCTCATGCCGGATTCGCCGAACCTGCTGTTCACAAACGCCGGCATGAACCAGTTCGTGCCCATTTTCCTCGGCCAGAAACAGGCGGATGTCAGCAAGTGGGCCGGTGCCGTGCCCGGCAGCGACACCCGCGCGGCGGACACGCAGAAGTGCATCCGCGCCGGCGGCAAGCACAACGACCTCGATGATGTCGGCCTCGACACCTATCACCACACGTTCTTCGAGATGCTGGGCAACTGGTCCTTCGGCGATTATTTCAAGAAGGAAGCCATCGACTGGGCGTGGGAGCTCGTCACCGAAGTGTGGAAGTTCCCCAAGGACCGCCTGTACGCCACCGTTTACAAGCCGGACCCGAGCAAGGGCGACCCGAGCGATTTCGATCAGGAAGCCTGGGACATCTGGGCGGAGAAATTCCGCGCGGCGGGCCTGGACCCGGCCGTCCAGATTGTCAACGGCAACAAGAAGGACAATTTCTGGATGATGGGTGACACCGGCCCGTGCGGTCCCTGCTCCGAACTCCACGTGGACCTCACGCCCGCCGGCGACACCAAGGGCAGCCTTGTGAACAAGGGCGATGCCCGGTGCATCGAGATCTGGAACCTGGTCTTCATCCAGTTCAATGCCGAGCCCGATGGTCCGGAAGAAGCCGCGAAGATGCATTTGCCCAACGCAAAGGCGGGTGTTGATTGGCGTCAACGCTTTGTTCCTCTGCCCGCCAAGCACGTGGATACGGGCATGGGTTTTGAGCGCGTCACCTCGATTATTCAGGGTACGCATGGCTTCAAGGACTTTGCCAAAGCAAAAATTTCAAATTATGAGACGGATATTTTCCGGCCCATTTTCGATGTCATTGAGAAGTTGAGCGGCAAAAAATACGGATCAACACTGCCAAAGATCGGTAGCACTGGTGACACCGAACAGGAGAGGGAGGATGTGGCGTTCCGCGTAATCGCGGACCATATCCGCACGCTGAGCTTTGCCATCGCCGACGGCATTGAGCCGGGGAATGGCGAGCGCAATTATGTGTTGCGCCGTATTTTGCGCCGCGCCGTGCGGTACGGACGCTTGCTTGGTTTTCAAGAGCCATTCTTTTACAAGCTGGTGGATGTGCTCGCGGACAACATGGGTGATGTGTTCCCCGAAATCCGAACGAGGAAGAAACTCGTTCAGGAAATCATCAAGCGTGAAGAAGTGTCGTTCAACAAGACGCTGGACCGGGGGATTGAACTTTTTGATAAAGCGGCAAGTCTTATTGAGCACGCGCCGTCGTTCATGCAGATTGATCCTTCAAAACCTGTTGAATTGAAGCCTCGCGAATATACGCGGGATGTTGCCATAGGCAAACCGGGAACAATTAACTATGGGCAATTCAAGCGAGATGAGCATGGAAATGTTCACAAAGAAATATCTGGCGAATTTGCCTTCCAGCTATACGACACCTACGGTTTCCCGATCGACCTCACTGAGTTGATGGCGCGTGAACGTGGGCTGACCGTGGACAAAGCGGGTTTTAATGCGTTGATGGATGAGCAAAAAGCCCGCGCCCGCGCCGCACAAAAGAAAGAAGTCATTTCCCTCTCGCAGATCGAGACGACGGTGCCGACGAAGTTCGTGGGCTATGACGCGCTGGCGGTGGAGACGAAGGTTTTGGAAGTGGTCTCGCTCAAAGACAAGACGGCGGTGGTGCTGGATACCAGCGCGTGCTATGCCGAAATGGGCGGGCAGGTCGGCGACTCCGGCGAAATCACCGGCAGCGGCCAGCTCTGGCGCGTGACGAACACGCAGAAATCCGGCAACACGTGGCTGCATTTCGTGGAGGGCGGCGACGCTCCCGCGATCGGCGCGACGGTGGCGCTGGCGGTGGATGCCGAGCGCCGCGGGGCGATCCAGCGCCACCACACGGTGACGCATCTGCTCCACTGGGCGTTGCACGAAGTGGCCAGCAAAGAGGCGTCGCAGAAAGGTTCCGCCGTGGGACCGGACAAGCTGACGTTCGACTTCAACAGCGCGCCGCTCACACCGGAGCAGGTGGCGGACATCGAGAAATTGGTGAATGAACGCATCCTGGAGAATGCCGGCGTTTCCTGGACGGAAGTGCCGCATGCGGACGTGAAGAACCGCAAGGATGTGATGCAGTTCTTCGGCGACAAGTACGGCGACATCGTCCGCGTGGTGCAGATCGGCGGGCAGGCGCACAAACTGGACGGCTATTCGATGGAACTCTGCGGCGGCACGCACACGCGGGCGACCGGTGAGATCGGCCTGTTTCGCATCGTGAGCGAGGCGGCGGTGGCGGCCGGGGTCCGGCGCATCGAGGCCGTGGCCGGGCTCTCCGCGTATGATCTGGCGAACCAGCAATTGCAGTTGATCCGGAGTCTGGCCGGCAAACTGAACTCGCCGGTGCACGAACTCGAAAAGAAGGTCGAGTCGCTGCTGGCGCACCAGAAGGAATTGGAGAAGGCCCTGCGCTCGGCGCAGCAGAAGGAAGCGGCGGGCCGGGCGAAGGATTTGATCGCGCAGGCGCATACGGTCAATGGCACCCCGCTGATCGTCGCCAACTTGGGCGAACTGAACGGCGACGGTGTGCAGACGGTGGCGGACGCGTTGAAGTCGCAGTTCCAGGGCGTGATTGTGCTCGGGGCGGCGGCGGATGGCGCGGTGACGCTGATCGCATCGGTCTCGCCGGAGTTCACGGCGAAGTTCCCGGCCGGCAAAATCATCCAGGCCATCGCGCCCATCGTGGGCGGGAAGGGCGGGGGCAAGCCGGACCACGCGCGCGGCGGCGGCAAGGACGCGGGCAAATTGGACGAAGCCTTGGCGAAGGCGAAGAGTTTGATCGGATAAGGCTATGGAGACCCCGACCAAACCGCGGCCCAAACGGAAAAGGGCCAAACCGCTGCCCACCGTCGAGATCCGGGAGATGGAATTGAAGGACGTGGCGGCGGTGTTCGAGCTGGGGCAGAAGCTGTTCACGGCGGAGGAATGGCCGACGCTGTATCGCTCCTGGGACGACCATGAGCTGGCGATGCTGTTCAGCAACGAGGGCGAGACCTGCCTGGTGGCGGAGGCGGACGGGAAAATCGTGGGTTTTGCGCTGGGCCGGATGATGGAGAAGCCGAAGAGCGCGTGGCGCTATGGCTGGGTCCTGTGGCTCGGGGTGGACCGGCGGTTCAAGCGCGGCGGCATCGCCACGCGGCTGGTGCGGCACCTGACCGGGCTGTTCATCAAGCATGACGCGCGGATTGTGCTGGTGGACACCGCGGCCAAGAACCACGGCGCGCTGGGCTTTTTCCGGCGCAACGGTTTCGGCCAGGAAATCCGGCACGTCTATCTTTCGCAAAATTTGGAGAACGACCCCCGTTACATCGCGCGCAATCTGGACGAGACGGAAGACGACACGATGGATTGAAGGGAAGCATCACGCGGACGGTGAAGTCAAAAACGGGGAACGCTCACGCAGAGGCGCAAAGACGCAGAGGGGCAAAGCAAATTCTTATCTGCGTCTTTGCGCCTCTGCGTGAGATTTTTTAACCGTTCACCCCAGTCGCTGGCGGAGGTGTTCGAGTTGTGTGGCGAGGGCGGGCGGGAGTTTGTCGCCGAAGCGGGAATAGCTTTCGGCAACGCTCGAGATCTCGTTATGCCAGCCGGCGTCATCCACGGCGAGGAGCTGGCGGAGATTGTCCGCCGGCAGATTCAGACCGGTAAGATCGATGGCTTCGGGCAGGGGCAGGTTGCCGATGGGCGTGGCTTGGGCGGCGGCGGTGCCTTCGATGCGTTCGCAGATCCACTTCAGGACGCGGGAGTTCTCGCCGTAGCCGGGCCAGAGGAACTTGCCATCGGCACCGCGGCGGAACCAGTTCACGAAATAGATCTTCGGCAGCTTGGCGCGGTCGGTGCGCTGCGCGAACGAAAGCCAGTGGGCGAAATAATCGGCCATGTCATAGCCGCAGAAGGGCAGCATGGCGAAGGGGTCGCGGCGCAGGATGCCGGCCTGGCCGAGGGCGGCGGCGGTGGTCTCGGACCCGCAGGAAGAGCCCATGAACACGCCGTGTTCCCAATCAAAGGCCTCGTTCACGAGCGGAATCGTGGAAGGCCGGCGGCCGCCGAACAGGATGGCGGAGAGCGGAACGCCTTCCGGATTCTGCCACGCAGGGTCGATGACCGGGCATTGCGCGGCGGGGGCGGTGAAACGGGAGTTGGGATGGGCGCCCTTTTTGCCGCTTTCAGGGATCCAGGGATTGCCTTCCCAGTCGATGCCGCGGGACGGCGGCGGCGTGCCCATGTCTTCCCACCAGACATCATGGTCCGGGGTGAGCACGACATTGGTGAAGATGGTGTTCTTCGCGCAGGCGGCGAGGGCGTTGGGATTCGATTTGACGGACGTTCCCGGCGCGACGCCGAAGAAGCCGGTCTCGGGGTTCATGGCCCAGAGGCGGCCGTCTTCGCCCAGGCGGATCCACGCGATGTCATCGCCGAGGGTGGTGACGCGCCAGCCCGGCAGGGATGGCAGCATCATGGCGAGATTGGTTTTGCCGCAGGCGCTGGGGAAGGCGGCGGCGACGTAATGTTTTTTGCCGGCGGGCGAGGTGAGGCAGAGGATGAGCATGTGCTCGGCGAGCCAGCCTTCGCGCTTGGCGATGGTGGAAGCGAGGCGGAGGGCGAGACACTTTTTGCCGAGCAGGGCGTTGCCGCCATAGCCGGAACCGTAGGACCAGACGGAGGGATCGTCGGGGAAATGGACGATGTATTTGTTCTTCGGATCGGGTTCGCAGGGCCAGGGAACATCCTTCTGGCCGGGGCGCAAGGGGGCGCCGACGGAATGCATACAGGGAATGAAATCGGCGCCTTCGGCAAGGGCGTGTTCCACGGCGCGGCCCATATGGGTCATGATGCGCATGTTCGCGACGACGTAGGGGGAATCGGTGAGCTGGACCCCGATCTTGCAAAGCGGCGAAGCGAGCGGCCCCATGGCGAAGGGAATCACATACATGGTGCGGCCCTGCATGGAACCGCGGAAGCGGGTGAGGAGGGTGCGCTTCATCTCGGCGGGGGCGGCCCAATTGTTGGTGGGGCCGGCGTCCTCGCGGCGTTCGCTGCAGATGAAGGTGCGGTCTTCCACGCGGGCGACATCGCTGGCATGGGAACGGGCGAGGTAGCAACCGGGGCGTTTTTTCTCGTCCAGCTTCACAAAGGTGCCGTGGCGGACCATGAGGTCGCAGAGGGATTGGTATTCGGCCTGCGAGCCATCGCACCAATGGACGGTGTCGGGTTGGCACAGGGCGGCCATCTCCTCCACCCAGGCGGCGAGGCGCGCGGGAACCGAGGACACCGGTGGCGTGAGGGGGGTAAGCGTCGTGGTCATGCGGCGTGTTTCAGCGTGTTAAAATTGTCAGACCGGCATCAAAGCGCAAACGGTTATCTGTCCGCACATTGCCCGAACCGGACGGCCATGGCAATGAGATGCGGGCACTATTTTTCCCGGATATTTCCACAGTTGGCAACGGTGTCAAACATTATCACAACGGCGCCATTTTGCTGTGCCGAAATTGGCATTCACGCTCCGGTTTTAGCACAAGCTTTTCACGTCGCCAACTTTGATAACTTGTGCTACGGTTTCACTTATGGCCAGTGCCCCCGCCAACAAAGAAGACATCCGCCCGCGCGCCACGGAAGGGTGTGTCACCCGTTCCCTGGTGGAGGCGCTGTCGGCGGAGCCCACGCTGGAGGCGGTGACGATCGACCGCGCGAACCGGAAGGTTTCGGTGGCGACACTGGGGCGCACGGATGTGGGGCGGCTGACGGAGCGCATCACGCGGGAGCTGGCGACGACGGAATCAAAGAATTCAAAAACCGCCTGCACTTTCCTGACCGGGCAGGCGGATTGCACGAGCTGCCATCACCCCCTTTCCCCGGAAGAACGCAACCGCATCACCATCCGTTCGGAAGGGAATGCGACGACCATCGCGCGGGTGACGTGTCCGACGGCGCCGAAATTCTGGCGGTGGAGCGAGCTGCCTTTTCCCTTTCCCAAAATCGTGCCCCGGGAGATCGAATTTCTCGAGGACGAGGAGCATGACCACGGGGACGAGTGGAAGATGCAGCTGGTGCTGGCGATCGCGTGCGGGGTGCTGGGCCTGCTGGCGGGCCTGGTGTTTCCGGCGTGGCGGATCCCGTTGTTTGTGCTGAGTTATCTCGCCGGCGCCTGGTTTCCGGCGGAGGAAGTGTGGGAGCGGCTGGAGAAGCGGACGCTCGACGTGCATTTCCTGATGCTGGCGGTGGCGGGCGGGAGCGCCTGCATCGGGGCATGGGGCGAGGGGGCGACGCTGCTGTTCCTGTTCTCGTTTTCGGGGGCGATGGAGCATTACGCGCTGGGGCGGACGGAGAAGGAAATCCATTCATTATTTCATGATGCGCCGAAGACGGCGACGGTGCTGGACGGGCAGGGCGGGGAGACGGAGATGGCGGTGGAGAACCTGCGTCCCGGCGCGCGGCTGCTGATCAAACCGGGCGCGCAGTTCCCGGTGGATGTGGAGATCGCGCACGGCAGCACGGCGGCGGACGAGTCGAATCTGACCGGCGAGGCCGAGCCGGTGAACAAAGCGGTCGGGGACACGGCGCTGGCGGGGACGCTGAACCTCTGGGGTGCGGTGGAGGCGGTGGTGGTGCGGCCGGCGGCGGAAAGCGCGCTGCAGAAGATCATCACGCTGATCAAGGACGCGCAGCACCAGAAAGCCCCGGCGCAACGGTTCGCGGACAAGTTCAGCACGCTGTACACGTACGGGGCGCTGGGCTTGTCGACGGTGATGTTTTTCGTGTGGTGGCAGGGGCCGTGGTTCGCGACGTATCACGAGGCGGCGAAGGCGTTTTATCGGACGATGACGCTGCTGGTGGTGTCGTCGCCGTGCGCGCTGGTGCTGTCCATCCCGTCGGCGGTGCTGGCGGCGATCGCGCGCGGGGCGCGGCAGGGGATTTTGTTCCGGGGCGGGGCGGCGGTGGAGAAACTGGCCGGCATCAATGTGGTGGCCTTGGACAAGACGGGCACGCTGACGACGGGCGAGCTGCGGGTGGAGCGGGTGGAGAGTTTTCCGCCGGGGCGGGAGCAGGAAATCGCCCGATTGGCCGGTTCGCTGGAGCGGCTCTCGGCGCATCCGCTGGCCCGGGCGATCACGCGTTATGGGAAGCAGCAGGAACTGGCGGTGGTGGAACTGGCGGAGTTTGAATCGGTGACCGGCGCGGGGGTGCGCGCGAAGCAAGCCGGGAAGCCGGTGTTTCTGGGCCGGCGGGAATGGGTGGAGGGGTTGGTGCCGCGCCATGATTTTCCGGCGGCACCGGGTGAGGCGGGCATTTCGGAGGTCTGGGTGGCGGGCGACGGCTGTTTGGGCCGGATCATTTTACGCGATGACATCCGGCCGCAGGCGGCGGGGGTGGTGGAGGAATTGCGCGCGGCGGGTCTGAAGTCAGTGGTGCTGACGGGGGACCGGGCGGCCTCGGCGGAATATTTGCGGACGCAATTGAAATTGGATGACGTGCGGGCGGGGTTGAAGCCGGAGCAGAAAGTGGCGGCCATCCGGGAATTGAGCGCGGGCGGAAAATTGGTGGCCATGGTGGGGGACGGCGTGAATGACGCGCCGAGCCTGGCGGCGGCGCATGTGGGCGTGGCGATGGGGGCGCGCGGGGCGGATGCGGCGCTCGAACAGGCGGACGTGGTGCTGATGCACGACCGGCTCGAGAATTTTCTGGCGGCGTTCCGGCTGAGCCAGCAGGCGCGCACGGTGATCCGGCAGAATCTGGTGATTTCACTGGGAACTGTCCTGGTATTGGTGGTGCTGGCGCTGGGCGGAAAGATTCCGCTGACGATCGGTGTGGTCGGGCACGAGGGCAGCACGGTGGTGGTGGTGCTGAACAGTCTGCGGCTGCTGCTGAGTTCAGGCGGAAAAGCCAAGGCGGATGCCTGAGGCCGGCGGCGGGCGGATTTTCAGTGGGTCACCGGGGTGAGGGTGATCTGGTTGGTGAGGGTGCCGGGGGTGGAGAAAGTCTGGCCGACGCAATTCAGCGGATCGGCATCGCGCTGGGCCTGGGTGATGATCATTTCCTGGGTGTTGGTGACGCCGCGTGACTGGTAATTCGTGAAGATATTGGCGGGCATCATATCGAAATAGGACAGGAGCATGCGGCCGGTGGGAGTGCTGACCTGAATCGCGATATCGGAGGAGTTCACCCCGCCGGGTTCACCGCCGAAGAGACCGATAGGCTGGCCATTGGTGACCGTCGCCCCGACAGGCAGGGTGTTAGTGACGTTCACGTGGAAAAGGATGAAGGTGAAGGCGGGGTAGTTGG
>Ga0316222_1003990_pt1 | contig 13927 bp, 13 predicted proteins | sample TBH18011metaG_FD_206008 | JGI IMG/M metagenome (GOLD analysis project Ga0316222, IMG submission 206008) | Freshwater microbial communities from Trout Bog Lake, Wisconsin, USA - TBH18011 | ecosystem: Environmental > Aquatic > Freshwater > Lake > Hypolimnion/Profundal zone | place: USA: Wisconsin...
CGGCGCCGCCGACATGAAGGGGGCGATCGCCTGCTTTGTCGCCGCCATCGCCCGCTTCCTGGCCGAGGGCGCTCCGGCCGGCTCGATCTCGCTCTTGATCACCGGCGACGAAGAGGGGCCGGCGCTGGACGGTACCGTCAAGGTATTGGACTGGCTGGCGGCGCGCGGCGAACTGCCCGATTATTGCCTGGTGGGCGAGCCGACCAATCCCGCCCAACTCGGCGAGATGATGAAGATCGGCCGCCGTGGCAGCCTCAATGCCCGGCTAAAGGTGCTGGGCAGCCAGGGGCACTCGGCCTACCCCCATCTCTCCGACAATCCGATTCCACGCCTGTTGCAGATGCTCGGCCGCCTGAGTGCTGCCCCGCTCGACCAGGGCTCGGCCCATTTCCAGCCTTCGACCCTGGCGCTGACCACCATCGACGTCGGCAATCCGGTCACCAATCTGACCCCGGCCGAGGCGCGGGCCGGCTTCAACATCCGCTTCAACGACCTCCATTCCGGCGCCTCGCTGGAGCGGTGGATCAGGGGCATTTGCGACCAAGTCGGCGGCGCCTACGAGCTTGGCATCGAGGTTACCGGCGAAAGCTTCCTGACCGAGCCGGGTCCCCTGTCCGAGGCGGTGGCGGCGGCGGCGCGGCAGGTGACCGGCCTGACACCCGAACTATCGACCACCGGCGGCACCTCTGACGCTCGCTTCATCTCCCGGCATTGCCCGGTGGTCGAATTTGGCCTGGTCGCCGCCTCCATCCACAAGGCCGACGAGCACGCGACGCTGGCCGATCTCGAAAACCTGACCGCGATTTATCGGGCGCTGCTTGGCTGCTTGGTGGGACACCGATGATCACCCGAGCCGAGCTGAATGCAGGTTTGATCGGCGCCTGGCGCCTGGCCCGACGCGATCCCACCGGCATGACCTGTTTCGACGCCAGCCTGCGCGGCTTTTGGCGCTCGTTCTGGGCGCTGGCGCTGGCCGCTCCCGCCGACATCCTGCTCGACGGCCTCAACGGGGCCTTCTCCGGCCCGCGCGGCGTGGCCGAGGGCGTGGCCATCCAGGTCATCGCCGCTGTCATCGATGCCGTCGCCTTTCCGCTGGTGATGACCGGCATCGCCGACCAGATGGGCCGGGGCGACCGCTATCTGCGTTTCATCGTCGCCAATAATTGGGCGGCGTTGCTCAGAATGGGGCTATTGTTCCCCGTCGCCCTGCTGGCCCAATTCCATCCCGCCTTCGGCGCGGCGATGGCCGGCATGATGATCGTATTGATGATTTACGAAGCCTATATCGCCCACATCGCCTTGAACATCGGCGCCCTCGCCGCCGGGGGTGTCGTCCTGCTCGATCTATTGCTGGATACTGTCGTGGCGGTGGCGTCAAAAGCGATGCTGGGAACCTGAGCCGGGTGGAGGAATGACCGATGACGCATGAATTCTATCTGGCGAGCAATCGGTGGAAAATGTCCATCCCGGTGGTCATCGTCGCCGGCATCCTCCTGACCTTCCTGTCGTTCAAACTGGCCGAACACGTTGTGGACCTCGAACACGAGGATACGCTACGCCAGACTGTCGCGACCACCGCCCGCAAACTGGATTCCACCACCGTCGATGGCCCGATGATGGGGGCGGCATTGTTGGCGGCCACCGTCGATTCCGATATTAAGCGGGCGGCCTCCGGCCAGGTGGGGGACGACAACCCGGCGGTGATGGCGCACCTCGACCAGTTCCGCTCCGTGTTCCATGTCGCCGAAGTCTTCATCACCGACGCTCATGGCCGCATTGTGACCTACAGTACCGACGGGACCGCCCGCGGCACCGGCGCTCAGGTCGGTTTCCGTCCCTACGTCAAGCAGGCCCTGGATGGCCATGCCAACGTCTATGTCGCCGTCGGCACCAACAGCGCCCAGCCCGGAGTCTATTTCGCCACGCCGGTCTCGTCCGCCCCGACGGGGGGAGGGCCGGTCCTGGGCGTGCTGGTGGCCAAGCTGTCCATCGCCGGCATCGAGCGCCTGCTCGCCGAGAGCGGCCACCCCGCATTGCTGCTATCGCCCCAGGGCGTGGTATTCGCCTCCAATCGCCCCGACTGGCTGTTTCGCGTCGGCGGCGCCGTCACTGCCGGCCGTGTCGGCGATATCCGCGCCAGCCGTCAGCTCGGCCATGTGTTCGACACGGCCGAGCCAATCAGCCTGCCCTTTGATCCCAGTGCCGAGCGGGCAATGATTGACGGCCATGAATCGAGCGTCGCCGCCGCCCGATTGAATTGGAACGATCCCGGTGGCGCCTGGACCTTGGCGCTCATCGATGATCGCTCTCAGTGGCTGTCGCCCGAGCTGCGCCTGGCCATTGTGGCGGTGGCTGGCCTAGTGTTCGGCCTGCTGGGAACCACCACAATCCTGCTGCAAAAGGCCGGCGCCTTGCGCTGGGCCGAAGCGGAACGGGTGCGTAAATTGTCCCGCGCGATTGAACACAGCCCGGTGGGGACGGTGATCACCGACACCAGGCGACGCATCCAATACGTCAACCCGCGCTTTTCCGAAGTGGCCGGCTATGCGTCGGGCGAAATTTTCGACCAGGATCTCGCTCAGATGGTCGATTCCGAGGTTCGAGACCGCCTTGCCAGGGTGCTGGCCGAAGGCCGGATGTGGAGCGGTGAATTGGTCACCCGCCGCAAGGATGGCACCTCCTATTGGGCCGGCTGGGGGATCGCCCCGGTGCGCGATGCACTGGGCGTGGTCACCCATTTGGTGGCGTTGATCGAGGACATCTCCGAGCGCAAACGACTGGAACAGCAGGTCATCGAGCGCAACGCCGAACTGAAGGGCGCCCATGACGAAATTCAGGCGCTTAATCAACGGCTGGCGGCGGAAAACTCGCGGCTGGGAGCGGAACTGGACGTGTCGCGCCGCCTGCAACGGATGATCCTGCCGACCGAAGCCGAACTGCGCCAAATCCCCGGATTGGACATCGCCGCCTTCATGGAGCCGGCCACCGAGGTGGGGGGCGATTACTACGACCTGTTGCCGGAAAGCGACGGCCGGTTGCGCATCGGCATTGGCGACGTCACCGGCCATGGGTTGGAAAGCGGCGTGCTGATGCTGATGACCCAAACCGCAGTGCGCACCCTGGTGACCGGCGATGAGCACGACCCCCGGCACCTGTTCGACGTTCTCAACCGCACCCTCTACAAGAACATCGAGCGCATGGACAGCGACAAGAGTCTGACCCTGGCCATCCTTGAATACCGCCCCGGCCCGCCGGACGGGATCACCGATTCCACCGTCGTCGCCCACCTGCTGGTCAGCGGCCAACACGAATCGGTCATCGTGGTGCGCCAGGGCGGAACGGTGGAAGTGTTCGACACCATGGACCTTGGCTTTCCCATCGCCCTGGTCCCCAAGGTCAAGGAATTCGTCGGCGAGCTCACCATCTGTCTCCATGCCGGCGACACGGTGGTCCTTTACACCGACGGCATCACCGAGGCCGCAAATTCCAGCCACGGGCTCTACGGCCTGGAGCGCCTGTGCGACGTGCTGTCCACTCACTGGCGCCAACCCTCGGAGGACATCAAACAGGCGGTGATCGCCGATGTCAGACGCCATATCGGCGCCCAGCCACTCTATGACGACATCAGCTTGGTGGTGCTCAAGCAGAAGTGAACGAGGGCGTCGCCAGGGGAGAGAATGGCCAAGAACGACATTTCCGTTGCGGCTTATGTTAGTCGCCTATAAAACAGGCGACAACATCGCAATGACGATTTTTTATGCAGCGATGTCGATCTATGCGGGGGAACCGAATGCTCGACGCCATCAACATCCAGCGCAAGCTGGTGCTGCTCTGTTCATCCTTTCTGTTCCCCGTCGCCCTGCTCGCCTACCTCTTCATCAGTCAAACCGAAAAAGACGTGACCTTCGCCGCCAAGGAGCTGGAAGGCACCGCCTATTTCGCGACGCTGCGGAGTGAACTCAACGCCCTCATCGACCAGTCCCAAGGCGCCGCGCCGCGCTGAAGACGGCCCAGACGGCCGTGCTCGCCCTGGACGCGGCCAAGGCCGAATCAATGTCGGCGACCGAATCGGCTGGCAAGGCCGCCGAGGCGGTACGGGGAGCGACGGCACTCGCCAAGGATAGCTCGGCGGATGCCTTCGACGCCGCCCTGGACGCGGTGTCCGACCATATCGCCAAGGTCGAAGACGGCTCCAACTTGACCCTGGACCCCGATCTTGACAGCTTCTATTCCCAAGATCTGGTGACGGTGAAGCTGCCGACGGCGGTGATCGCCACCAGCCGTGTCTACGATGCCGCGCTGAAGATGCTGGCGAGCCCCGATCCCAGTCCGGAAACCATTGTCGCCTTTCTCACCCACAAGGGCGAGTTCACCACGGCAATGTCCGGCATCGATGGCGATATCGCCTCGGGCGAGCGCGGCAATCCCGACGGCACCATGAAGCCGGCCATCGACGCGCGCTACGCCGACTTGACCGCCAAAACCGCCGCCTATTCCAAGCTGCTCGACGCGGTCTCGACCCAAGGCGCGGACCGTCCAGGCGCTGCAGTGCTGGGAGCCGCGCAGCGGCAGGTGCAACTTTCCGCCCGAGCCTTGTCAGAGGCGGCCGGGGGCGAACTTGACCACCTGCTGGCGGCGCGGATTTCCGGCCTGACTGGCAAAATGTTCACCAGCCTGGGAGTGACAGTTCTAGTGCTGCTGGGATCGTTGGCGCTGGCCTGGGCGATTGCCCGTTCGATCAGCCGGCCGCTGCTGGGTCTGCACCAGGTCATGCACCGCCTGGCCGAAGGCGACACCACCGTCGCCGTCGGTTACCGCGACCAGGCCAACGAGATCGGAGTGATGGCCAAAGCGGTCGAGGTCTTCCGCGTCGGATTGATCCGCCAGCGCGAGTTGGAAGCGGCCAAAGGCGCCGAGGACCAAGCCCGCCAACGCCGCGCCGAACAGATCGACAGCTCGGCGGCAGAATTCGACCGTTCCGCCTCGGGCGCGGTGCAAACGGTGGTGTCGGCTGCGTCGCAGATGCAGGCCACCGCCAGCCTGATGAAGGACGCGGCGGAACAAACCAGCCGGCAGGCGGCAATCGTCTCCTCCGCCGCTGAGGTGGCCTCGGTCAACGTCCAAACTGTTGCCTCGGCGGCCGAGCAACTGTCTGGATCGATCAGCGAAATCAGCCGGCAAGTCTCCCATTCGGCCGAAATTTCGACCTCCGCAGCGTCCGAGGCAACGCGCACCCAGGAGGCGGTCGCCGAATTGGCGGCCACGGTGCAGAAAATTGGCGCCGTGGTCCAGTTGATCAACGACATTGCCTCCCAGACCAATCTGTTGGCGCTCAATGCCACCATCGAAGCGGCGCGGGCGGGCGAGGCCGGCAAGGGCTTTGCCGTGGTGGCCAACGAGGTCAAGGGCCTGGCCAACCAGACCGCCAAGGCCACCGACGAGATCGGCCAGCAAATCAACGCGGTGCAGAACCAGACCGATCTGGTGGTAACCACCATCCGGCGGATCGTCCAGGTGATCGAGGAAGTCGGGGACATCTCGGCCAGCATCGCCGAATCGGTCGATCAACAAAGCGCCGCCACCCGCGAAATCGCCCGCAACATCGAGCAGGCGGCGGCCGGCACGGCGGAGGTCAGCAACAGCGTGGTCAGCGTTCAGACCGCCGCTGGCCAGACCGGCAACGCTTCGAGCGAGGTGCTATCCGCCTCGAATGATCTGGTCGCCATGGCCACCGGCCTACGCGGCCACGTCGATGGCTTCCTGGCCGACATCCGCACAGCCTGAGCGAATCCCCCAAGGATGGCCGCTTCCAGCACGGCCATGACGATAAAATGAACTCATTGAAAAGCCGGGACCGCTGCCGGGAATCCGGCCGAACCCGCATTGCCTTCCCGATCCAATTGGTGCATCAAGGGCAACGAAATGTAACCCCTGACGGCGCGCGATGGATCCCATGGACAGTGTTGCACAGGCCGCCCCCACCCCCCCGCACCCCGCCCAGGGGAGCGCCGACCACAAGCCCCATGGAAGCCTGGCGGCCCTATCGATCGGCGCGCTGGGGATCGTTTTCGGCGATATCGGCACCTCGCCGCTTTACGCCATGGACCAAATCTTTCGCGCCGGCATCGAACGGACCGAAGAGAACCTGCTGGGCGGCGTGTCCCTGGTCATCTGGACCCTGACCCTGATCGTGGCGATCAAATACGCCATCTTCGTCCTGCGCGCCCAGAATGACGGCGAAGGCGGCGTCTTCGCCCTCTACGGCCTGCTCCACGAGCACAAGCGCCCCGGCACCCAATACATCCTGTGGGGGCTGATGCTGGGGGCCGGCTTGCTGTTCGGCGATGGCATGATCACCCCCGCCATCAGCGTGCTGTCGGCGGTCGAGGGCTTGGCCGTCGCCACTCCGGCGCTGGGCAACACCGTCATTCCCATCACCATCATCCTGCTGACCGGCCTGTTCGCCATTCAGTACAAGGGCACGGCGGGAATCGGCAGCGTCTTCGGCCCGATTCTCGGGGTTTGGTTCGCCGCCATCGCGCTGTTGGGCGCCTGGCAAATCGCCCTCAATCCGGAAATCCTGAGGGCGTTCAATCCGCTTTACGGCCTGACCTTCCTGGGCCGGATGGGCTTCTTCAATTCGCTCCTGATCCTGGGCGCACTGATGCTGGTGGTCACCGGCGGCGAGGCGATGTACGCCGATGTGGGCCATTTCGGCGACAAACCGATCCGCCTCAGCTGGTTCACCATCGTGTTTCCGTCTTTGCTGCTGAACTATCTCGGCCAGGGCGCCTTTCTGCTGAGTGGCGCGCCGGTGATCGGCGACAATCTGTTCTACAGCCTGGTGCCGGCTCCGTTGCTCTATCCCATGGTGCTGCTGGCGACGGCCTCGACGGTGATCGCCTCGCAGGCCCTCATTTCAGGTGCCTTCTCGCTGGCCTCCCAGGCCATCCGCCTGGGGTTGTTTCCCCGCATCGAATTGGAACACACCCACCACGCCCATTCCGGCCAGATCTACATCCCCTTCATCAATTGGGCGCTCTATGTCGGCTGCGTGCTGCTGGTCCTGGCCTTCGGCTCCAGTTCGGCCCTGGCGGCGGCTTATGGATTGGCGGTGTCCGGGGTGATGGTGATCACCTCGCTGGCGATGTTCCCCATCGCCAGGGATTACTGGCATTGGGACCGCACCATGACCGGCCTGGTCTGGGGCTTCCTGACCGCCGTCAACGTCTCGTTCCTGGTGGCCAGCTCGGTCAAATTCCTGGAAGGCGGCTTTGTGCCGCTCTCGGTCGGCCTGGTGGTGTTCGTGGTGATGACCACCTGGAAATGGGGCCGCAAGGCGACCTTCGCCGCCTATTCCGCCAAACATCGGATGACCATGGCGGAACTGGTCGAGCTGCATCGCTCCTGCCCGATCTACATCAAGAAAAGCGCCATGGTGATGACGCCCCGCCCCTTGCACCACGGCGCCGACAAGACCCCGGCGCTGCTGCAAATGCTGTGGGAGCGCAACGGCATCCTGCCGCAAACCCTGATCTTCGTGGAAATCATCCACCGGATGGTTCCCTATATCAAAGACAACCGCTTCGCCGTCACCGTCTTCGACCGCGACAAGGAGCGGGAAAGAAGCATCGTCAGCGTCGAACTAAGCTTCGGCTTCATGGAGGAACCGAACGTCGAACGGCTGCTGGAAGACCTGGCCCGCCACCACGAGATCGACATCCCCATGGACAGCCGCCAATGGATCGTCCATGTCTCCCACGAGAACATCCTGCCCTCGCGCAAAATCACTTTCCTGGCAACCCTGCGCTTCCGCCTGTTCCAGTTCCTCCGCGGCATATCCCGCCACGCCTATCACTATTACGGCCTCGGCGATCAGGTGCAGCTTTCGGCCGAGATCATTCCGGTGCGGGTGAAATAGGGCGGCTATCCAGGGCAACGAACTCAGGTCAACGAATGATTTCCGCCCCTGGGTTCTGACGCGGTGTTTCTGCCAATAGTCGTCATGGCCGGACTTGATCCGGCCATCCACGTGTGGACGTCCGGCAATTCGCCTGGGGCGACCACGTGGATGCGCGGGTCAAGCCGATCACGCCCGCGCATGACGATTGGATTAATCGACCATTAGCCTGAGTTCGTTGCCGTGGGCGGCGATCGTCCTACATTGACTCCGCCACCCACCCCGCCCATCCTCATCGGGCGATTGGCTTTGAGGCGAAATCCGGCGATGGCGCAAGCGGCCCAACAGCCCCACCCCATGTCCCTGGACGCGTTTCTCGCCTGGGAAGAGCGGCAGGACACGCGCCACGAATTGCAGGACGGCCAGGTGGTAGCGATGGCCGGAGGCACCGCCGCCCATAACCTCATCATCCAGAACATCGCCGCCGCGCTGAGATCCGGCCTTCGCGGCCAAGGCGGGGGATGCGGCACCTTCACCGAAAACATCAAGGTGCTGTCACTGTCGGGCAACGCCACCTACCCCGACGTGGTGGTCGATTGCGGCCAATGGTCGCTGACCGACACCGTCGCCGCCAGCCCGACCCTCATCGTCGAAGTGTTGTCGGACACCACTGAAAGCGCCGATCGCGGCCGTAAATGGTTCGGCTACCAGCACATCGCCACCCTGCGCCACTACCTGCTGGTGGCCCAGGACGCGCCCAGCGTCGAACTCTATTCCCGCGATGAAGGCGGCTCGTGGCGCTACCGTCATGTCGAGGGTTTGAGCGCCGTCGTCGAGCTTGAGGCCGTTTCGCTAGTGCTGCCGCTCGCGGAGGTGTTTCGGGACGCGCTGGCGGGGGTGGCAAACGTCGGATGAGAGCACTGTAGTAAGCTCCCGAACAGAGCCCCCCCCCCGTCAATACCTCACCCCCGTCAGATACAACCCCCGCGCCGGCGCCGTCGGCCCGCCCGCCTTCCTGTCGCGCGCCTCCAGCGCGATCCGCACATCGTCGGGCCGCCATTTTCCTTCGCCCACCAGCTTCAGGGTGCCGACCATGTTGCGGACCTGATGGTGCAAGAACGAGCGGGCGGCGGCGATCACCGTGATCGCGTCGCCGTCCCGCGTCACCTCCAGCACGTCCAGGGTCTTGATCGGGCTTTTGGCCTGGCATTCGCTGGCGCGGAAGCTGGTGAAATCGTGATGGCCCAGCAGATGACGGGCACCCTCGGCCATTGCCTCGGCATCCAGCGCATTGGGCACCCACCAGGCGCGATTGGCATCCAGCGCCAGTGGCGCCCGGCGATTGATCAGGCGATAGCGATAACTGCGCCCGGTGGCGGAAAAGCGGGCGTGGAAGTTGTCGCCCACCGCCTCGGCCGCCACCACCGCCACCGGCCGGGGTTTGAGATGGAAGTTGATGGCGTCGCGCACGGTGTCGGCGCCCAGCGCCTTGGGGCAATCGAAATGGGCGACCTGGCCGCTGGCGTGAACACCGGAATCGGTGCGCCCGGCCGCGGTCACCGAGCACGGCTCGCCACACAATTTGGCGATCGCCACCTCCAGCACGCCTTGCACCGACTGGCCATTATCCTGGCGCTGCCAGCCGACAAAGCCGGTGCCATCATATTCGAGGATCAGTTTGAAGCGCGGCATGGCGAAAATTTCAGCCCCCCACCCGTCTCCGGGCGAGGGGCCTGCTTCCCTCAGGCGATCGGCTGGTGTTCGCCGCGCACCGGCCGCACCGGTGGAACGGTGGTGTCGGGATCGCGCAGCACATAGCCACGGCCCCACACCGTTTCGATGTAATTGTCGCCGCCGGTAGCGGTGGACAGCTTTTTGCGAAGCTTGCAGATGAAAACGTCGATGATCTTCAGTTCCGGCTCGTCAATGCCGCCATACAGGTGATTCAGGAATTGCTCCTTGGTCAGGGTCTGGCCCTTGCGCAAGGACAGCAATTCGATGATGCCGTATTCCTTGGCGGTAAGATGCAGCGGCTCGCCGCTGATCTCCACGGTGCGGGTATCCAGATTGACCGACAGCTTGCCGGTATGGATCACCGATTGGGCATGGCCCTTGGAGCGGCGCACAATGGCCTGGATGCGGGCCACCAATTCGCCGCGATCGAACGGCTTGGTCAAGTAATCGTCGGCGCCGAAGCCCAACCCCTTGATCTTCTTGTCCGGCTCGCTCAGGCCCGACAGGATCAGCACCGGGGTTGCCACTCGGGCGGCGCGCAGGCGGCGCAGCACTTCGTAGCCGTCGATATCGGGGAGCATCAGGTCAAGCAGGATGATATCGTAATCGTACAATTTGCCGATTTCGAGACCGTCCTCACCCAAAGCCGTCACATCGACGACCATCCCTTCGGCCTTCAGCATCGTCTCGATAACCTGGGCCATCATTCGGTCGTCTTCGACCACCAGTACGCGCATCTGCGGTATCCCGATTTCGCCGTGTATTGATGATGTGGTAACCATAAGAGGGTAAAGGGGCGAGTTCAAGGTGGGCTTATCTTGGACAAGGGGGGAAGTTTACCCCCAAAAGCGGGAAAAAGGATAGCGACGGTTGAAATTCCTGGTGAAAAACCTGTTGACCGACCTGGACCGGGTCACCGGCATCCAGGTGTTCGGCCGCGTCGCCGCCGTGCAAGGCATGCTGATCGAGGCCGGCGGTGTCCATCGCCAGATTTCGGTGGGAGACCGCTGTCAGGTGATCGCCCGCGACGGCCGCCGCATCCCCTGCGAGGCGGTGGGCTTCAGGAATGGCCGAGCCCTGTTGATGCCATTCGTGCCGATCGAAGGCGTCGGCCTCGGCTGCCGCACCGAGGTCCAGGATTCCGACCCGGTGATCTATCCCGAAACCACCTGGCTGGGCCGCTGCGTCAACGCCTTTGGCCAGGCGGTGGACGGTCTGGGGGCGCTGCCCATGGGCGACGCGCCCTATCCCATCCGCGCCCGGCCGCCGCCGGCCCATTCCCGCAGCCGGGTGGCCGGCAAGATCGATCTTGGCGTGCGGGCGGTGAACACCTTCCTGACCTGCTGCCGCGGCCAGCGCATGGGCATCTTCGCCGGGTCCGGCGTCGGCAAGTCCAGCCTGATGTCGATGATGGCGCGCAACACCTCGGCCGACGTTTCGGTGATCGGGCTGATCGGCGAACGCGGCCGCGAGGCCAGGGAATTCATCGAGGACGATCTCGGCCCCGAGGGCATGAAGCGGGCGGTGGTGGTCGTCTCCACCTCGGACGAAAGCCCGCTGATGCGGCGCCAGGCCGCCTACGTCACCCTTTCGGTGGCCGAATTCTTCCGCGACCAGGGCAAAGACGTGCTCTGCATGATGGATTCGGTCACCCGCTTCGCCATGGCCAACCGCGAAATCTCGCTGTCGGCCGGCGAACCGCCCGCCTCCAAGGGCTATACCCCAACCGTCTTCGCCGAATTGCCGCGCCTGTTGGAGCGGGCCGGACCCGGCACCGGCAAAGGCTCGATCACCGGATTGTTCACCGTGCTGGTGGACGCCGACGACCACAACGAGCCGATCGCCGATGCGGTGCGCGGTATCCTCGATGGCCATATCGTGCTCGACCGCTCGATCGCCGATCGCGGCCGCTACCCGGCGGTCAACGTGCTGCGCTCGGTGTCGCGAACCATGCCGGGCTGCAACAACCAGGAGGAAAACGACCTGGTGGCTCGGGCGCGACGCCTGCTGGCCACCTATGACGACATGGCCGAATTGATCCGCCTGGGCGCCTATCGCCGGGGCACCGACCCGGCCATCGACGAGGCCATGCACTTCAACCCGATGCTGGAGCAATTCCTGACCCAGGCCAAAACAGACGCCACCAAGCTGGTCGATTGCTACGCCAGGTTGGCCGAAATCCTGGGGATGCCCTTCCAGGGGGACGGCATGGGGCGCCGTTAAAGGATGGCCAAGGGCCTCAAAACGCTGATCCGGCTGGCGCGCTGGGAAGTCGATGAAAAGCGCCGGGTGCTGGTGGCGCTACAGACCCGCGAGGAAGAAATCATCGCCACCATCCGCGCCGCCGAACAGCAACTCCTCCACGAACAGCAGGTGGCCTCCCAAGACCCGGAAGCCGCCTACCTCTACGGCGCCTTCGCCAATGCCTGGCTGAATTACCGCGCCCAGTTGGACGCCACCCTGGCCGAAGTGCGTGCCCAAATCGAAATCGCCCGCGACGACCTGGCCGAGGCCTTCCGCCAAGCCAAAACCTACGAAGTCACCCAGGCCAACCGGGAAAAGCGCGAGAAGGAAGAGGCCGACCGCAAGGAACAGGCGGTGATGGACGAACTCGGCATCGAAATCCACCGGCGGCGGGAGAAGGATGAGGGGTGAGGGGTGAGGCTATCGCCGCCACTTTTCCCGTCATCCTCGCGGAGGCGAGGATCCATCGTGGGGCAAGTGCTCATTTTTTTCCGTTAAAGATGTCCATGCGGCGGCATGGATCCTCGCCGCCGCGAGGATGACGGCCTGGTGTCGAAAAAGCTATCCTTAGCGCCTTCTGACGGAAATGGACGATGACTGAACGGACCCTGGTCGGCATCGCCACCCATGACGAGCTTCGCGAACGCGCCCTTCAGATCGCGCAAGGCGAGCAATTTATCGCGCACCTTGAAGACCATAAGCCAATACGGGCTGGTCAAGCTGGTCGCTGGCAAACGCTCAGGATAGTAACGGCGCCATGATCATCGACGCGATACACGATGATGTAAGGCCGGACGATGACAAGCTCCCGCGTGTTTGGGACGCGGCCCCAGCGTCCTCGACGCGGGAAAGCCGCCAAGCTGGCGGCGGCAACGAAAAGCTCTCGGGCGACAGTCTGCGCCGCTACGGGGTTTTTCTTGGCAATGTGGGCGACGATGCGGGAAACATCGGCGCGTCCTGCTGGACGCCAGACGACCGTCACAACAAGCGCGGCTCGGGCGGCGGCGCGTCAAATTCGCCAGTGGCGAGCCGCAACAGCCAAGCTTACATTTCCTCGTGAGGAATGCCGCGCGGATCGGCGTCCGCCTCCGCCACGGCGGCCGTCAACGCAACAAGCTCGGCGGCTTCGTCGTCTTCAAGATCAGGAAGGGGGCGGGCGGGTAGACTCATGGGAAGGTCATAGGCGCGAGCGGGGCAGATTTCCAGCCCCGCAGGACGGGGCGGCGGCACCGCCGAGAGAACTTCCGCGAAGCGGTATGGCCAACCCCAAATGGGGTGACGCAGCATGGGTGATTACTTTCGCCAGCGGCGACGAAACGCCATCGCCGGTCGGTTGATTGTTCCGCTAGCTATGCTGTGCGATGAACTCACGCAGCGCCGCGTTGATGCGCGTCTGATACCCCGGCCCCTGTCGCTGGAACCAGTCCAGCACATCGGCATCAAGGCGCATGGCGACGGGCTTCTTGATCGGAGTCACCCGATAGAACGCCCCACGAACACCCCCGGCCGCAAGTTCCGCGTCGGTCATCGGGGGGCATTCTGGGTCTGTCAGGTCGATTTCCCTGGTGGTTCTGGCGGCCAAGGCTTCAAGTTCGACTCTGAGTTCGGGCGGCAACGGCTTAGGGTTACCCTTCTTCATAGGCCTTCCTTTCTGCTGGTGAGGCGTCACGGGCGCTGATGATGCGGCCGAGATCGTCATCGGGCCATGTGTGAATGACGAAGAGGACGACGGTGGGGGCGGTGGCAGGCATGCACACCGTCCGCCACCGCTCCTCATCGGGGCAGGGATCCAGAAAGGTCACCGCCAGCGGATCGGCCAGGGCATGGGCGGCCAAGTCAAAGCTGACGCCATGCTTGCGTTTGTTCGCGGCTGCCTTTGCAGGGTCCCATGTCCAGTGCAAGACGGCTCTCCACATCTAGACCACGATGTATAGACGATGAGGGCGCCCGTCAAGTCACCCGCGAAGAACTGGCCAAAGCCTTCCGCCAAGCCAAAACCCACGAGGTCGCCCAGGCCAACCGGGAAAAGCGCAAGAAGGATGAGGGGTG
>Ga0316222_1003992_pt1 | contig 13915 bp, 10 predicted proteins | sample TBH18011metaG_FD_206008 | JGI IMG/M metagenome (GOLD analysis project Ga0316222, IMG submission 206008) | Freshwater microbial communities from Trout Bog Lake, Wisconsin, USA - TBH18011 | ecosystem: Environmental > Aquatic > Freshwater > Lake > Hypolimnion/Profundal zone | place: USA: Wisconsin...
CAACCAAGAAGCCGATGGCCTTCCGCGACACCTACTCGCTGGACGACTTCAATCGCGTGGTGGCGGAAATCCCGCTCAGTGATCGCCGCATCGTCCGCCGCCTTTACAACATCGTGCGAGGGAGCGAATGAACGCAGCCCGCTCCTTGCCCGTCATTCTCGCCCTGCTCGCCGTCACCGGCTGCGCCAGCCCGAGTTACGTCAACCAGGGTGAAGGCGAAACTGGTGTGTTGGGCATCAACGAGGTGGTCTTCCAGGTTCATGATGCCTACACGACGGCACCGCCCGACTGCGTGGCGATCATGCCGCTTACCATCAAAGAGCCATCGCAGCCCAAGGTGACACCCGAGGACTCCGCTAAGGTGCGGCTGTCGCTCTACGCCCATCTCGCCACCCAGTCAAAACGCGAAGTTCGGCTGGAACGGATCGACCATGTGCTTGCTGAGGCGAAGGGTGACCGCAAGGCGGTGGCCGAACGGATCAAGTGCGCCGCCATCATGGAAGGTGAGGTCACCGAATACGGCACCGTCTTCCTCGGTGTTTACTCCCGCGTTGCCGTTGGCATCGATTTGAAGCTGGTTCGTGCCGCAGATGGCGTCGTGCTGTGGGAAGGTCGGCATACCGCCGCCAGCCATGGCGGCACCATTCCGCTTGATCCCATTGGTGTCGCCATGGGCGTGGCTGATGCGGCCAGCAATGTTCGGGATGAGCAGATTCTGCGGGTCACCGATGATCTCGCCCGCCGTTTGGTTTCGACCATTCCCGATAACAAGGTGGTCGCCATGGACGACCCGGTGAACGAACCGCCGAAGGTCGCGCAGGCGCAGCCCGTTCAGGAAGCGCCGGTCGATGATTTGGCGGCCGGGGAGAAACTGCTGGCTGATGGCGATCATGCCGGTGCGTTGGTCGCCGCCGACCGCGCCATTGCCGCCGATTCCAACCGCAGCGGGGCGTGGTTCCTCAAGGGGCGCGTCCTGATGCTGGATCGGGATTACGCCAAGGCGGAGCCTGCCATCTTGAAGGCGGTGGCGTTGGATCGCGGCAATGCGAAATATCTGAACGCCCTTGGTGCGGTGAATGCCGAAAAGGGGGCGACCGACCGGGCTTTGGCGGCCTACCGCATGGCGATCAACAGTGATTCCGCCGATGGGTTCGCTTGGTACAACACCGGCATCATCCACTTCAACGCGGGCGATCCGACCGAAGCGGCGGACGCCTTCTATGGCGCGGGACTCGCCTACCTCAAGGCGGGCGATTACGCCAAGGCTGAGCGCGCTCTTACCGATCTCAAAGACATCGCCAAATCCGGCATCCCGGTCCAGACCAAGGTCAAGACCATTGAGGACGCCCTTTCTGAACTGACCCGGAGGAAGACATGAACCGTTCTGCCCTATGCGCCGTTCTCGGCACGCTGACCCTTGCCGCCTGCGCCGGACCCCAGCCCGGCACGCCCGCATTCACCGCGCAGCAAGAGCAGCAGAAGCAGCAAGCCCGTGTCGATGCGGTGAAGTCGTCAGTGGATGATTCGCCGGCATGGTTCGTCAATCCGCCGACCGACGAATTCTCGATTTATTCGGCCGGAACCGCCACCTCCGCCGATCTCCAGTTCGCGGTGGACAAGGCTGTGCTGGGTGCGAAGCGGTCACTGGCAGATCGCGTCAACAGCAAGCTTTCGAGCAAGATGAAGGAGTTCGTCTCCGAATCCGGTGCTGGCGAGAACACCCAGGTTCTGGCCGAAAGCGAGCGGGTGACCTCCAACCTGATCACCGAGGTCAATCTGGCGGGCTACAACATCACCGACAAGAAGATCGCACCCGCAGGAACCCAGTATCGAGTCTACGTCCTTTTGCAGTATCCACTTGGCAATGCAAATCGCATTCTGGTGGATCAGGTCAACAAGAACGCTGTGTTGCAGGGTAAGCTGAAGGCATCCAAAGCGTTCCAGGAATTGGAGCAGGATATCCGCGAGGCGAGGAAGGGAGGTGGTGGGAACGGTGATGCCAAAGGCCAATGAGCCTCATCATGGCAGGGAACAGCAAATTCTAAGGAGGTCGCAATGACAAAAGTCGCTGATGCTCTGGATGGTCGTTCCGCATCACCGGCACTGGCGAATTGCGTGTGCCGTTGCGCCGCGCCCGCAGAAAAAGGGAGGGTGACAATGAAAAAGGAAAGGGCAGGGATGCTCAAGTGGCATAGTGATGGGCGCTTATCTAAATTATCTGCCATAGCGTGTTGTATTTTTTTGCAGACTGCATGCGCATCAGTTGACCTATTGCAACATTCTGACGCTGTCAGAGAATTTACACCACGGCCTGGGTATGGGCGTATAGTAGCGTATCTTCACAATGAAGTTTACGGATCAATCGATGTGTGTAAGTTTAATATATTAGTGAACAATACTATAATTGGAAGTGTTAGTGGAAAACATTCTATCATGATTGATCTCCCACCTGGAACTTATCGGATCGGCGCAACATACGACATGACCGAAACATACTGCCCCCGCATCCCGCTCGACCCAGTGTTTACAACTACAGTTTCTGGCACAACATCGTACGTTGTTGTTTCGGACGCCCCCCTTAGGAAAGCAAGGCTTGAGCTTGCTGATCCTGCCGACGGATTTGGCATCGCAAGTCAACACGCGCGGACATTGGCAGATGCCAGCCAGGTTGGACTGATATTTGGTGCTCTGATGCCGCAGACAGTGAATTCGGCATTACCCCCCCAGGGCAATGCCACGGCACAGGCTCGCCTTGACCAGCCTCCATCTGTAAAACAGGTTCCATCCGAACATGGCACGTCTGTGGCGCTTCCATCGACGGCCCCCACTGCACCGGCCATTTCCGCCATTTCACCCGTCCAAACTACCGGAGAGACTGTTGGAATCTCGGGAAAAGTGACGGCGGGCGGAAGGTTGACTTCGTTGAAGGTGGACGGCAGTCCCGCCTCATTCAACAGCGATGGCAGCTTTTCTTTCCGCCGCGCGGTGCCGCCGGGCGACAGCGACATCCGGCTGGTCGCCACCAACGAGTGGGGCCAAAGTGCTGCAACGACCGTCACGGTGACCCGAACCATCGCAGCCGGAACCGAGGTTGCGTTCAACCCCCTCGACCCCAGCCGTCACCGGGCACAAGTCCGTCCTAACGCCATCGCACTGATAATCGGAATCGAGCGATACAAGAGCGTTCCGCCCGCTGAGTTTGCCGAGAACGACGCCCGCAGTTTCTACGACTACGCCACCAATGCGTTGGGGGTTCCTGCGTCACGGGTCAAGCTGCTGACCGGAGCCGACGCCACAAGGGTGGACGTAGAGGCAGCCATCCTGACCTGGTTGAAGCCCCAGGTAGTCAGGGACCAGACCGAGGTCTTCATCTTCTTCTCCGGCCATGGTCTTGCCTCCGATGATGGCAAGGATTTGTACCTATTTCCGCAGGATGGCAACCGCGCCTTGCTAGAACGCTCCGCCCTGCGGCGCAGGGAACTGATCGACATGATCGTGGAAAGCGGGGCCAAGTCGGCGACCCTATTTCTCGACACCTGCTATTCCGGTGGGACGCGGGGCAAGGACATGCTGATTGCCTCCGCTCGCCCGATCCTGGTGGCGGCCAAGGAGCAGTCGATACCGCCCAACGTCACCATCTTCGCTGCGGGCGGGAACGACCAGTTGTCCAGTACCCTGGCCCAAGCCAAGCACGGGCTGTTCTCGTATTTCTTGATGAAAGGCTTGGAAGGCGATGCCGCTGGTGCCGACCACACGATCACGGCGGCCAAACTCGAAGGCTATCTGGCCGATCACGTCCCTTCAGAGGCTGCCAAGCTGGGTCGAACCCAGACGCCGCAGTTGTTCGGGGATGCCAGCAGGGTGATCTCGTCATGGTGATCACGATGCGCCAATTTGAAAAAAGCCTTGGCCTTGCTAGTCGTGGCAGAACTTGATCGCTATCTCAAGGAAACCATGAGCAACGTGGTCCGCCGCTATTATGTTCGGGATCAGACGGCTCAGATTGTCCGAGGGAAGGGTAACTGAAGATGACGTGGCTAATCTGGTCGAGACGGCTGATTATGGTGCTTATTCTCGGTGCAGTTGGTGGAGTGCAGGCTGTCGCGGGGCAGTTCGAAGATGCGAAGGTCGCCTATGAGAAAAATGATTTTGATTCTGCAATCCGCATTTTGCGTCCGTTGGCCACCCAAGGTGATCGCAATTCCCAGGCTCTCTTAGGAAAAGTCCTCGATATAAAGGAAACCGCCGCAGAAGCAATCGAAGCTTACGCCGGTATCGCCGGGGTTCCCGCAGCCCAGACTTTGCCCGAGGTAATGAAGTGGTACCGATTGGCTGCCGAACAAGGCGATGCTGACGCTCAGGTTGGCATCGGGGAGGGCTTTGAGCATGGCCGAGGGGTAGAAAGAAACTATGCCAAAGCGATGGAATGGTATCAAAAATCAGCGAACCAGGGCAATGGTACCGGGCAATTTTTGGTTGGAAGGATGTACGAGAGGGGGACGGGCGTAACCCAAGATTATGCCGAAGCCGAGAAGTGGCTCCGCATGGCTGCCAATCAAGGATTTCAAAGCGCCCAAAAGGAACTCGATGCCTTGCTTGCCAAAGGCCGGTCTTCAGCACCTGCTTCTGCGCCGCCGCCGCAGTTGGTCGCCGTTCCCGCCGCATCACCACTTGGCGAGGTATTCTCACCAGGAATACTTGGCAACCGCGTACCATATTTAGAAAAACTTATTGGCCCCGCTCGAAGGGTGATGCAAATTCCCCCAGGAGAGTGGCGTCGCTATACGGTCAATGGGTGCAGTTTTACCGTGGAGGCCGCCAATGATGAGGTTCGTGCGGTTGAAATACCATTGGGGCCACAATGCGGGCTTGATCCAAATATTTTATTAGGAACCAAAAACCTGCCAAATGTCCCGACGTTTGGCGAGGTGGAGGATGCGATACGCATGAGAAATAACGCACTAACCAGTGATTCATTTGGTAAATATTTCAGTGATTGCTTAAATTCGTGCGGTAATGCCGCTGATCCTTCGATATTTTTGCATTGGATTGAGGGGCGGATGCACCAAAATATGCAGATTAGGCTGAGGGCTAAGCAAGTATCGTCCGACGCAATTGCCGCCGGACATGCCTTGGCGACCAAGATCGCCGCCTCTGCGGGGATCGATGAATACAAAACGGCCGATGCTCTGAATTGTTCAGATAGGTATGATACGTTAGCCCGCACAGTGATGCGTGATGTGAGGTTAAGCGAGGTAAAAATAGGTTACGATCTTGTTGATCAGTATTTGCGTCGAAGCTGCGACAGACTAAATAATAACTATTCAAAATCGGATGCGCCGCCGCAACGAATAGGGGCTGGAGCCAAAAGTGATCTGACCCAAGCCAAGAAATCAATTGTGGACGCTGGTGGAGGGACCTTACTGCGCGGGAGTGAAGATCACCCGTTACCACAAGCACCAATTGCTTCGGCGCAGGCAGCTTTCCCGCCGCCCCAGATTGCGTCAGCTTCGCCAACGCCTTCGGCAGCAGCGCCACGCTTTGCGTTAGCCCCCCTGACACTCAGATTTCAAAATGCACTTCAGCGACCTGACGATATTGCCGTCATCATTGGCAATGCGGACTATTCCAAGCAAGGCCACGATATTCCCGATGCGCGAACTGCTTACGCTGACGCCGAGTCCATGCGCCGATATGCGCTTGATGGCCTCGGCGTCCGCGAGGGCAATGTCATCTTCCTCAAGGATGCAACAGGCATCCAATTGGCAGAGGTGTTCGGGAATGCCCAAGACCACCGGGGCAAGCTGTTCAACTGGGTGAAACCGGGCAAGTCCCGTGTGTTCGTCTACTATATTGGCCATGGCGCACCCGGCAACGCCGAGGGACGCGCCATGCTGGTTCCATCGGATGCCAGTGCCGGGCAGATTGCCCTTTCGGGCTACCCGCTGGACCTCCTCTATGCGAACCTGGGCAAGCTTCCAGCAGAAAACGTCACCGTGGTTTTGGATGCCTGCTTTTCGGGGGCAAGTCCGGCGGGATCGGTTGTGGGCAAAGCTCTGCCCATTGGCATCACCCCGAAATCTGCCCACGTGCCGCCCAACATCACCGTCATTTCTGCCGCCGCCGCCGACCAGATGGCGAATTGGGAGCAGGACGACAGCCATGCCCTATTCACCGAATATTTCCTCAAGGGCATGAGCGGCGAAGCCGACAAGCCACCCTATGGCAACGGCGACGGAAAGGTGACGCTGGACGAGTTGGACCGCTATCTCAAGGAAACCCTGAGCTACGTCGCGCGTCGCTATTACGGACGTGACCAGACGGCGCAGATTGTCCGAGGGGGACAATGATGGCGCTCATGATTGGGAACAACCGCATCCGTGTCGATCAGGTCAACAAGAACGCCGTGTTGCAGGGTAAACTGAAGGCATCCAAGTCGTTTCAGGAATTGGGGCAGGATATTCGTGAAGCCTAGAAGCATGCAGGTGGCGATGACGGAAAAGTGGACAGGTGAAAATCGAGTGATGGAGTATTCGTCACACAAAGCCCGGCAGCGTGAGGCACTGACATGAGTATACAAGTTCGGCACGTTAAACGCCGCGTGGCACTTGCGTCTGCTACCGCATTGGCAATGATCTTGTCCTCATGCGCAGGCAAACCTGTGGATATATCCGCAGCGAAGCAAAAAATAGAATCGATGAATGGGATATCGAAGCAGGATTTGATTCTGTGCGCTGGGATTCCATTTAACAAACACAACGACTCTGGACTTGAGCTGTGGGACTACAACCTGGGCAATGCATTAGAAACGTGCAGGCCTCGCTTCGCGTTCAGGAGCGGCAGTGATAGGGTAATAGATATAAAGGGCTTGGTTCCGGGAAATACGTTCTGCGACAATTTTGTCGAGCGCTGCCAGCAACGGGTCATTTCCCAGGGCGCGAACGGCGACGCCCCGCCCCCTTCCAACCGCGCCGGGGGCGTCCCTTGGGACAGACCGTGGACAATTGCCGAATCGGAAGAGGTTCTTAAGGAAAAGCCAAAGGTTACTGCCGATTGGATGCGTGCCCACCCAGCATTCTTCACGGACGTTGAGTTTAGAAGCAAGGTGGTGAAAGCGCACGAGAAGGCCGTTGCAAAAGGCCTTGAGCCGGGTACAGACGCATATTTTGCAGAGGTCGAGAGGCTAGTCGGCATCAAAAATACTCGGTTATCAACAGAAGATGCAAAAATGCTCGACGATGCTAATTCAGCTTACGAGCGGGAAGATTACGCTACTGCATTCCGGCTGTTTCAGCATGTTGCAGAAAAGGGAAATACGGTAGCAGAACTGGCGTTGGGAATTATGTATACTGATGGCAGGGGGGTGCCGCAAGATTATGTTGAAGCGAATAAATGGCTTCGACAAGCGGCCGCACAAGGCGACGCTCGTGCTCAGAACAACCTAGGGTACGCATTCGATCATGGGCTGGGCGTGCCCCAGGATTTTTCCGAGGCGTTGAGGTGGTATAGCAAGTCCGCCGACCAGGGAGAAGCCTACGCTCAAACCAACATAGGGTCCATGTACGAAAACGGCCGAGGCGTAACGCAAAGCTTCTCAGAGGCAGCAAAATGGTACCGCGCGGCAGCCGATCAAGGTAATGCGAGAGGGCAGTACAGTTTGGCGTCTTTGTACAACGACGGAAATGGCGTGCGCCAAGATTATACAGAAATGGTATTTTGGCTCCGGAAGGCTGCTGAACAAGGACACGCTATGGCACAATACTATCTTGCTGCCGCCTATGCACGGGGCGCGGGCGTGTCAAAAAACACCGCAGAAGCCATTAAGTGGTATAGAGCGGCGGCTGAGAAGGGTAATTTGCCCGCACTTACAAGTCTTGGCAGGATGTACGCAGATGGAGATGGCGTTACACAGGATGATGCCCAGGCAGTCATGTGGTTTCGAAAATCTGCGGATAAAGGAGATGCTGATGCCCAGGACAACCTAGCATTTTCCTATCAAATGGGCCGTGGCGTGCAACAAGATTATGTAGATGCTATCAAATGGTATCGAAAGGCTGCTGACCAAGGATGGATTCATTCGCTATCGGCTCTTGGTGACCTATATGGTAGAGGTCAGGGCGTGCCAAAGAATGACGAAGAGGCAGCTAGTTGGTATCGCAAGGCCGCAGACAAGGGAGATGCGCGCTCACAATACAATCTAGGGCTAAGGTATCACTTCGGGCGTGGAGTTACAAAAGACGAAAAGCAATCGATTGCGTGGTATCTATTGGCGGCGAATCAGGGGCATGTCGTTGCACAATACAATCTTGGCGTTGCTTATGCGGCTGAGGATGGCGGATCGACACACAATTATGCTGACGCGACAAAGTGGTGGCGTATTGCCGCCGAAAAGGGGTACGCAAGAGCACAGAGCAATCTAGGCTCACTGTACGAGGAGGGAAAAGGCGTTACTAAAGATTTAGTTGAGGCGTACAAGTTCTATAGGCTTGCTGCGGACCAGGGGCAATTCCACGCGATGGAGAGCCTTGGGGAAATGTATGAGAATGGAAGGGGCGTTCAAAAGGATTTTAGCGCAGCGTATTTCTGGTATTCACTCGTGGAATCTGCCGATATAGATGTAGAATGGGCCAGATTAGACGGAAAAATCGTTTATGATAAAAACATAATTCGCGAAATAATACGGTCCAAGCAATCCGCCATCGCATTGCGGCTAACACCATCAGAGCTATCTTCCGTACGGCAGCGGGTCGCCGAGTGGAAGCCCGTCACTAGACTGGGCGGATCGCAAAATCATATCGTTATCCAGGTGACAGACAAACTATGGACATCGAGTCAGGCGGTCGATCTTGTTGGTAAGATTGTTGGTGGAGGTCGTGTGGCCTCATTTACTGTCGATGGGAGTACCGCTCCGGTGCGAGATGATGGAACCTTTAATTTTCAGCGAACCGTACCGATAGGCGTCAGCGAGATCGCAATCAGCGTCAGGGACGAATGGAACCAAAAGGCAGAAGCGCGGATTAAAGTGGTTCGCGAGACCGCCACGTCGGGACAGCAGTTCGCGGAACTCAACCCTACTCACGCGAAGACGAGAGAACGTCCTGACGCCATCGCCTTGATAATTGGGATCGATCAGTACAAGAGCATCCCCCCTGCTGAGTTTGCAGAAAATGACGCAAAGGCGTTTTATGATTATGCCACAAACGCTTTAGGAATACCGGCGTCGAGAATTAGGCTTTTGACCGGCAACGACGCCAGTCGCCTCGATATACAGAAGGCTTTGCGTACGTGGGCCAAGCCATTGATCCGACGCGGCAAGACAGATGTGTTTGTATTCTTCTCCGGCCACGGGTTGGCGTCGGAAGACGGCAATGACCTGTTCCTGCTGCCCTATGATGGTGATCGCGATCTGTTGGCGGAAAGTGCCATTCGCCGTAAAGAACTGGTGGATGCGGCACTGGATGCTGGGGCCGCCTCTGCCACTTTGTTTCTGGACACCTGCTATTCGGGCGGAACCAGGGGCAAGGAAACGCTCGTCGCCTCGGCTCGACCACTGATGCTTGTGGCGAAGGACCAGCAGGTGCCTCCGAATGTCACCATCCTTGCTGCCGCAGGGAATGATCAACTGTCCAGTTCGTTAGCGGCCGTCAAGCACGGATTGTTCAGTTATTTCTTGATGAAGGGCTTGGAGGGCGATGCCGCTGGCACCGACCACACCATTACGGCTGCCAAGCTTGAATCATATCTAGTTGATCACATTCCATCTGAGGCGGCGAAGTTGGGGCGCACTCAGACGCCGCAGTTGGTCGGAGATGGAGATCGCGTAATCTCAGGCTGGTAAAAAATCAGTGGAGAGCGGGGTGATTGTTCTTCGGTTTCGCTGTCATTCGCACGCACAGATGGTAATGCACGGAGGCCTGTTCTGCGTATTTATTTTAGTTGCGTACCTTTGTGGGTTTGTGAGCACGGATGATGTTGGGCATGCCTTAGGATTCGCCCTGTAAGGGGCTAGGCGTCGGAGTTGCGAATTGCAACATGTTGGTTGTGTGCGTTATATCTGCCGTAATTGATGTGGAGGTCTAAAATGAGTGGTGGCGTTGTTACATATCGGTCGTGCCGATTAGAGGTTATTGAGGTTCAGGGCGGGTATCAGGTGGAAATACAGCCTCACTGCGGCATTCCGGTCAAACCATCACGCACGATGACGTTTGGCGAAAGGGCTGCTGCGGTATCAGATGCCCGCGCTTTTGTAGATGATTCGCTGAAGTGATAGACGCATTAAGGCTGTCTGTCACCTAGACAGATTGCACAGGTAAGTGGCCATAGGTTTGTCGCCTAATCGACGTTTCTAACTGAAGCGGCATCGTGAAAAAAAGGGGGGCATCTGATGTCTATCAGTGCGTGGGGCATTGCGAAGGCCGTCCACAAAAAATCGTTCTCGGGAAATGGCGCGATCTTGTGGGCTGTTCAGATATGGGCGGTGTCGGAGGCAATTGGGTTTGTGGCAGCAAGATACCATGTTGACGCCATCATGGTGTCACCAATTCGTTTTTTGGTTATCGGCCTGCTAACGTCAACGCTTGCTGTGCATTGGCATCGTCGTTTTATGTTCGACGAGGAATTGTCGTATTCCATATTGATCCCGACGCCGCGTGCTCTTTGTTATTTTTTGATATCTATTGTTATCTTGTCGATTTGGTATGTTCCTATCATTGGCGTTGGAGTTGCATCGATCGCAGATTTTAACCTTAGTCTTCCAACCGCTGGTCGTGAGCTCGTTGGGCTGGTAGCTATTGGCACATTGTTTGTTAGCGTTTTCGGTTATTTTTACGTAGTTCAGCGTTTGGCATTGGTCTTCCCGTTGGTCGCCTGCGGCATCAGGCGGCCGGTAGCCGAAGCGTGGTCAATAAGCAGAGGCCGGGCGTGGAAAATCTTTTCTGTGCAGGTTTTTACGTTCTGGCCTTGGTTCATCGCCGCCAGTATCGCGAGTCGCCTTAGTGTGGAGACCATGAAATCGTACCATTTTTCTCCTGCGCTTGTGGTTGACGCGAATTTAATTACGGCATTTGTGCTCGATCTGATTTCGTCACTTTTTCTCGTTATCGCAATAGGCACGGGGGCTGGCGCACTTACGCTATCGTACCGTTCTTTAAAAGACGGTTTGACAAGCGTTAAACCAGACGACAAGTCTCTTCGAGAGCCGATTGGCAAAGTATCCGCGCCTGATAATGGCATAGGCATTGCGGCTGATATCGATGATAATGTGTATGCTGAGATCGCGATGGAAATAGATGGCGGCCATGCAGACAAGGGGATGTGGACAAGGTTGTTCGCAGAACTTGATGGCGATGAGAATAAGGTGAAGGCGGCCTACATAAAGGAGCGAGCTAAAAATATTTTTAGAAAGCTGGGTGATAACGCAAGGGCGACGCATGTCGAAAAAATTGAAAGCGCATTGAAAGCAGCCGGTGATGAATTTGATAGGCAGGTTAACGATCTTGCGCGAAAATGGAATGTATCTCATGGGTGGGCGTCTGATGCAATATTGCATGATATTGTTCGCTGTGGCGATGGGTCATTTTTATATGATGGTTATCAATACGACAACATAGTTGATGCGATAAGATATGCCTCTAAAGTTGGGGGAGAGTCAGAGAATTTGAAGAAACAGAGAATACGGGAGATTGCTGGGAAATATGGCGTCGATACCAGTGAAGTCGCGAAATACATTGATGGCCAAAGGTTCGGCGCAGATTGATAAAGACGCAACTATGAAGACTATATGTGAGCAATGGGCGGCGAAGATAATGTGATGCGTCGGCGGCAAAGTCTATCTAGATGAGCCGGGCGGGAAGTTTGCGGATGCCAGCATATCATTGCTAAGCTGTGGCATCAACAGAGGTGACGTTATTGCGGCATTAAATTAGGTGTAATATAGGTGAAAAATAATTGTAGAGTGGAGCGATGGCACCAACACGGTTGGAATGTTTAGGAAGCCATATGGCAACATATGGCATGCCCGCAGGATAATTGATGAAATCAGAGATGCCCCAGAGGGTTCATCATCAGGGGCATCATCAAGTTTTTTCGCAGTTTTAGTGGCTAGGCCCTGGTGCGGTATCAAGACCTTCAGGAGCCATTGTCGGCTGTTCCCTTCGAGGGTGAGTTCGAGGGGTAGATTCTTCAGATGCCGCCGGGGTCGCGCCGGGTAATGGCACGCCACCGTGAGGTATCTGTGGTTTTGCGATCATTGGCGTCTCGGGGCTGGCTACTTTGCCAGGCACTGCCTTCGTGGCAATCGGCACAGCGTTGTCTGTCGGCACAGCATGGTGGTTGACGATCACCAGCACCGCAACCACGGCGACCGCCACGGCAACCACCATGCCCGACCATTTCCAGATCGCCGATGATTGCCGTGGCGGTGGGATCAAAACGGCCGCCGTGCGCCTCTTGGAAATGGTGGTGGTGACCAAATCGGCTGGCGCAGTCACTCGCGCCGACTCCATCGCATCGAGAAAGGCATCGGCACTGGCAACCTCATGAACCTGCGCCGGTGAATTGGACAGACGAGCGTGAACTTCCTGCTGCGCGGCATCGTCCAGACCGCCGTCGAGATATGCCGCCAGAAGGGCGGTGGATCGCTCGGGATTGTCAGCCAGTTCCCCATTGGTCGGATCGCCACGCTCCATCCCTGCGGCAAGCTCCGCAGCGTGCCGGGCATCAATACGGCCAGCACCATCGGTGCCGCCGAAATGCCGCTCAAACAGCGAATGAAGGGTGCCTGGGGTCACGCTCTGTTTTCTCCTTGCTGCATCATAAGACGGATGCCCGCCATGTTTTGACCGCAGGATGTTTGTCGAGACTCGCCCGCAGCCGATCCATGACCCGCTGCTTGAGCTTGTAGACCTCTTCGACGGGACGACGCATCAATCTGGCGACTTCACGCGCCGGGATCGGCTCACCGCCGCCGAGGGCTATATGAATATAGAGCCGTTCAGCCTCGGTCAGATCGGCGGCGGCTTGGCGCAGCACCTGGGTTGCCATGGCCAGCAGCCGGTCCCCTTCCTGCTCCAGCAGCGCGTCTTCGGGCGATGGCAAATCGGATGGGATTTCTTCCCAACTGGCAGGTGGCTTTGTTGAAAGCGTGGTCGCAATAGTCGGCTGGCGGACGGGCATTGCGCGGCGGATGAAGTCAATCAGCAGCCGGTCAACCATGTGAAGGATGAAGCCGGTGAAGCTGCCAATCCCACGATAGGCCTTCAGCCGCCGATAATCGTCGCTGATCAGCGCCAAGCATATGTCCTGGTGGGCATCCTGGCGGATGTGCTCGCGGTCGGCACCAGGAAGGCGACGGGCGATGATGCGGATGATGTCGGCACCGAAAAATCGCTCGAATGCTGTCCATCCCTTTGCGCCAGAATCTGGCAGGAACAGGCGCAGCATGCGCTCGGCCAAAATGTCCCTTGCCGACAGGGCAACAAATGTCTCGATTCTGCTGGAGCCGTCATACTGGCGAAGGCGGCGGAACCCATCGACATGAAAACCGTCGATCACATCGCCAAAGGCATCCCGCGCTTCCGCCTCGTCGCTGGTCAGCAGACGGCAGGCCGTCCAAACTGTGTCGGCAACACGACGCACGAACCGATCCCATGCCTGCGGCTTGGTATCAAGAACGTCGCGGACAAGGGCACGGTCATCGGCAGTGGTCATCTGGGAATCGATTGGTGCATCCGAACATGCTGGAGATTATCCTGCCTTTGTCAATTCGTCTCGGTCCTTTGAACTGGTGTGGAAACCACCATCGCCATCATCCTGAAAGTTCCACTGGTCAACAATGGTGTGCGGCTGCTGGCGCTGGCGGATGTCGAACCCTTTCTTTTGACGGTATCGGTTTGCGGGCAATATGCCAAACCCGGTC
>Ga0316222_1004000_pt1 | contig 13894 bp, 10 predicted proteins | sample TBH18011metaG_FD_206008 | JGI IMG/M metagenome (GOLD analysis project Ga0316222, IMG submission 206008) | Freshwater microbial communities from Trout Bog Lake, Wisconsin, USA - TBH18011 | ecosystem: Environmental > Aquatic > Freshwater > Lake > Hypolimnion/Profundal zone | place: USA: Wisconsin...
CTGGCGCATCAACGAATCAATGGAGCTGCAGCACCTGGTCAACGGACGCATTACTTTTGCGTTGCGTTGGCAGCAAAAGGGGCACTCCAGTCTGCACAACCAGTTGCAAGCCGTTTTGCTGGAGTTGCAGGAACGCGAGACGGAGTGGCTGGAGTCGGGCGAATTCAATGCCCGGCTGATGAACCGGCTGTCGCGCATCAAGGGTGTGGGTGGCGTGGCTGCGGGGCGCCCCGACTCCGACAATCGCTACGTCACGGAGTACGCCGCAGGCAACACCAAGAGCTACATCCACGATATTGAATCGTCCGGGATACTGCTCACCTTCAGCTCGGATGACACCAAGCATTTGCCTCCGACGATGCGTGCCTGGAGCCGTCCCGGCATTCACACGGCGGCTAATTTCTGGAGCGACCCAGGACTGACCAAACTCCACGCGCTGGCCGATCAACGCGGGTTTAAAAGCGTGGCCGCATTTGCCGCCTTTGATCGTTCCGGGCACGCCACAATCACTTATTCAATGTGGGGCCAGTTCCCTGGCCAGTTCGAATCCCCGGCGATCCGCCTGTGGCTCGACGCATTGCACAATTTTGTGGAACGGGCACTGCAGAGTTCGGAATTTTCCGTCGCCCATCCCAAGCCGACCTCCGTGGCCAGTCGAAGCCGTTACCAGTCGCTGCTGTTCGGTACGGGCTTGTCCATGTACATGCAGCCCCTGGTGGACATGACCACCGGCGCGGTGGTGAAGGTGGAGGCACTGGCGCGACTCACCGAGGAGAACGGACAGCTTATTTCACCCGCCACCTTCCTGCCAGCCTATGGCGCACAAGAGCTGCAGCGCCTGTATCGGTACGGGCTCAAGCAATCGCTGCACTGGATACAGCAGTGGGATCGCGCGGGCTTACAGCTGGACCTCACCATGAATTTGCCGCCCGTGGTGCTGGCCCATCCGCAGTGCATCCAGTGGACGAATGAAGCGTTGGCGGAAGCGGGCATTCTTCCCCATCGTTTGTATCTGGAACTGCTGGAGCAGGAAGATTTATCGCGCACCGATGAGCGCATTGCAGCGCTGTCCCGACTCAATGCGTTGGGCGCGCAAATCGTGATGGATGACCTGGGCGCGGGACACAGCAGTTTGCTGCGGCTGCGAACGCTGCCGTTTCGCAGCGTCAAAATTGATCAGGAGTTGGTCAAACAGGCCCATATCGACCCGGACAAGACCATTCCGTTCATTGGCGCGCTGGTCGACATGGCGCATGGGCTGGGTATGCAGGTGGTGATCGAAGGTGTGGAGACCCATGACCTGTTGGAGATGGCCCAATGCCTGGGTGCTGACCTCGCACAAGGCTACGCTATTGCCCGCCCCATGGCGCCGGCACTGATGGTCGACTGGGTCAGGAACTGGCGTTGGCGCCTGAACGCCGAATGGCCGGAAACAGAACTCGGCAAGGGCGCACGGCGCTATCGCCAGGGCACCATGTGAGCGCCGGGGCGATCAGCGATCAGCGATCAGCGATCAGCGATCAGCGATCGGCTCAGGTTCAGGCTCAGGTTCAGGTTCAGGTTCAGGCTCAGGTTCAGGTTCAGGTTCAGGTTCAGGTTTCGGCTTCGGTTCCGGTGCGAGGAAACAGCACGTCGGTAAAGCCAAATCGGGTGAAGTCTTGCACGCGCATGGGATACAGGGTCCCGATCAGGTGGTCGCATTCATGCTGCACCACGCGTGCATGGAAACCGTTAACGGTGCGGTCGATGGGATCGCCAAACACATCAAAGCCGGTGTAACGAATCTGCGACCAGCGCGGCACCATGCCGCGCAGCCCTGGGACGGACAGGCAGCCTTCCCAATCCTCCTCCAGCGCCTCCGATAGCGGCGTAATGGTGGGATTGATCAGGACGGTAGGCGGTATGGCCGGGCGTCCGGGATAGCGTGAACTGCCCGTGCCGCCACCAAAAACCACCAACTGCAAATCGACCCCGATCTGCGGCGCCGCCAGCCCGGCACCTTCCACTGCACGCATGGTGTCGTGCATGTCGCGCACCAGCCAATGCAGCGCATCGCTGTCGAACGCGTCCTGCGTCACGGGCTGGGCTGTACGCAACAGGCGCTGGTCACCCATCCGAAGTATTTCACGCACCGTCATTGCAATAGTTCCCGTAAAGCGCTTTCATCGATCACCGGGACACCCAGCTCCAGGGCTTTGGTCCGTTTGCTGCCGGCTTCGGCACCGGCCACCACATAGCTGGTTTTCTTGCTGACGGAGCCTGACACCTTGCCACCGGCCGCTTCAATCAGCGCGGTGGCGGCATCACGGCCAAGCACCGGCAACGTACCGGTTAGCACCAGCGTCTTGCCCGCCAGCGGCTTGGGCGCGTTGGCGTCAGGCACCGTTTCTTCCCAATGCAGGCCACACTCCTGGCGCAGCGCACGAACCACTTCGACGTTGTGCTCCTGCTGAAAGAAGGTGTGCAGGCTTTGCGCCACGACCGGGCCGACATCGGCCACGCCCTGCAGCAGCTCGGGCGTGGCGGCCATGATGGCGTCCAGCGTGCCAAAGTGACGCACCAGCGCCTTGGCGGTGGCTTCACCCACGTGGCGAATGCCCAGTCCAAACAGAAAGCGTGGCAAGGTCGTTTCTTTGGATCGCTCCAGCGCAGCCAGCAGATTCTCGGCCGATTTCTCCGCCATGCGGTCAAGCTGCAGCAAAGCGTCGAGCGTCAGGTGGTAAAAGTCGGGCAAGGTCTGAACCAGCTGGGCGTCCACCAGTTGCTGCACCAGGCGCTCACCCAGGCCTTCCACTTCCACCGCGCGGCGTTGCGCGAAGTGGAGCAAGGTCTGTGCGCGCTGCGCGCTGCAGAACAGGCCACCGCTGCAACGGTGATCGACCTCGCCCTCCTCGCGCACGGTTTTCGCACCGCACACCGGACACGCTGAAGGCATGCTGAACGCCGCTCCGCGTACCGGCGCACTGGGCACATCGGGCGTCCCGGATGGCCCGTATGGCTCCTCGCGCGCTTCGTCCGAGGGCAGCACCACGCCCACCACCTCAGGAATGACGTCACCCGCACGCCGCACAATGACACGGTCGCCCACGCGCACGTCTTTGCGCAGCACTTCGTCCTCGTTGTGCAACGTGGCATTGGTGACGGTTACACCGCCGACAAACACCGGCGCCAGTTTGGCCACAGGCGTGAGCTTACCGGTGCGCCCGACCTGCACATCAATGCCCAGCACCGTGGTCATTTGTTCCTGCGCCGGAAATTTATGCGCCACGGCCCAGCGCGGTTCGCGGCTGACAAAGCCCAGTCGGCGCTGCAGGTCCAGGCGGTTGACCTTGTAAACAACGCCGTCGATATCAAACGGCAGTGCATCCCGGGCCTGTTCGATACGTTGATGGAAAGCGACCAACGCATCCGCACCCTGCACGCACTGCGCGTGCTCACACACCGCAAAGCCGAGCGCACGCAGTGCTTGCAACAAAGCGTACTGTGTGCCAATGTGGGCATCCCAACGCTGTGACCCGGTTTGTCCCTGATCCTGACGTTGATCCTGAACCTCGCCGACAGCGTAGGCAAAAAACCGTAAGGGGCGCTGCGCAGCAATACCGGGGTCGAGTTGGCGCACCGCGCCCGCTGCTGCATTGCGCGGATTGACAAAAGTTTTCTCGCCGCGCTCGCCCTGGGCAATGCGCGCCCGCTGGCGCGCATTGAGTGTTTCAAAGTCGTCGCGCCGCATGTACAACTCGCCACGCACTTCCAAAATGGCTGGGATCGCCATTTCAGTGGCCGTGCCAGTGGCGCTGCGGTTGTCGCCGCCGTTGTCCGGCAACGCCGGGCTGTGCAAGCGCAACGGAATCTGGTGCACGGTGCGCACATTTTGCGTGACGTCTTCACCGTATTCACCGTCTCCACGCGTGGTGGCCTGCACCAGAACGCCCTGTTCATAGCGCAGATTGATGGCCAGGCCGTCAAATTTGAGCTCCGCCACATACTCCAGCGGCGGCGCACTGTCGTCCAGTTCGAGTTCTCGCCGCACGCGCGCATCGAACGCCTGTGCACCAGAGCCCTGGGTGTCGGTTTCGGTACGGATGCTCAGCATGCGCACGGCGTGGCGCACACTGGCAAACTGCGCCAGCGGTGCGCCACCCACCCGGCGGGTGACCGAATCGGCACGGGCGCATGCCGGATGGGCCCGCTCCAGCGCCTGCAACGCCTGAAACAGGCGGTCGTATTCCGCGTCGGGCACCAGCGGCGCGTCCAATACGTAGTAGGCGTGTGCATAGCGGTGCAGCAGCGTGTTCAATTGCGCTGCGCGCTGCACCTCGTCGGTGTCGGCAAACAAGTCACCTGTGGACATACGCGGTAGGAGCCCGGAATCAGGAAAACAGACGACGTGCCAGCGGTGACCCAGCGGCGAGATCGCGGTGTTCCAGGGTGGCATACAGCGTCTGCAATTCGGTGCCAATGACTTCCATGGCCTGCGCCGTCAGCGCCTGCCCCTGGTCGTCGGTCACACTGCCGTCCATTGCCTGCGCCAACGCAAAGGCGGTATCGCGCATGCGCTCAAACGGCTGCTCGCTGCGTTCCACCTGGGCCACGTCGAGGTGCAGACTGATTTCGCGGATCGCCGTCTGGGCCGGGTCTTCCGCCAGCGCCGCCTGCGAATCAAACACCAGCGCCAACACGGGCGGCAGGCCCTCGGCGTTCGCCGGTAAAACCATGCGCCCCGGTATGACGCCTGGTACAAAGCCGTGCAGGGCCGCATTTTGGTGAATAAAGCCCGGACTCCAGGAGGCGTTGCGGGCGCGGATAGAAAAGCCCAACTGCGCATCGTGCGCGCTGGCGAACTGGTCGAGCTCGCGTGCGCGCGTCACTTCGTCGCGCATTTCCGGGAAGTCCGGCGTAGCACCGATAGCGTCCGCAAACGCCTGGGTTTTGACCACATATTCGGAATATTCAATTTCATTGAGTGCGCCCGTGCGGTTGGCAAGCTGCACGCCCGCCTGGAAACTGCCGTAGCGCTGGCCCGCCTGCGGACTTTCCCAGGCCTGCGTGTCCTGGTTCAGCCCTTCAACGGCAAACGGCTTGCTGCCCGCCCGCCGTGTGCTCGGCAAAGCGGCAATGGCGGCCTCGCCCGGCACGGGTGGCACGGCGGGGTCCAGCGCGAGCACCGCGATCACGTCTATCAAAGAGTCCAGGGCTGGCTTGCGCGTCGGCAAGGGCAAGTGGATGCTGGCCGCCACAAATTCGGAATCGGTGAATGACGGCTCCTGTGGCTCCAGCGTCGGATCCAGCGTGGGCTCCTGCGTTGCCTGGCGCGGCGCGTCCCGACGCGAAGTCCATGCGCTGTGCCCCACCACGGTGGCCAGTACCACGCCACCGACGACTGCCAATCCGATTTGTAAATTGCTCATCGTTAAATTTTTGTAGCTATCGTTCAGGCCAATTCTGCCAGTGTCACGGCGGACTCCATGTCCACTGCAACAATGCGCGACACGCCCTGCTCCTGCATTGTGACGCCGATCAATTGTTCCGCCATTTCCATCGCAATTTTGTTGTGACTGATGAACAGGAACTGGGTCTCGCGCGCCATGCTCGCAACCAGCCGCGCATAGCGCTCCGTGTTGGCGTCGTCAAGCGGCGCGTCCACTTCGTCGAGCAGGCAAAACGGTGCCGGATTCAACTGGAAGATGGCGAACACCAGCGCAATCGCCGTCAGTGCCTTCTCGCCACCCGACAGCAGGTGAATGGTTTGGTTTTTCTTGCCCGGCGGCTGGGCAATTACCTGCACGCCGGAATCCAGAATTTCGTCGCCGGTAATTACCAGGCGCGCATTGCCGCCACCGAACAACTCGGGGAACATGCGTCCGAAGTGGCCATTGACTTGGTCAAACGTGCCTGACAACAGTTCACGCGTTTCGCCATCGATGGTACGGATGGCGTCTTCCAGCGTGTGCATGGCCTGCGTCAGATCGGCATTCTGGGCGTCGAGGAAGGTTTTGCGCTCGCGCGCCGCCGCCAGTTCATCGAGTGCTGCCAGATTCACCGCGCCCAGCGCCGCGATGTCGCGCTGGATGCGGTCGATTTCAGACTGGAGTCCGTTCAGCCGCACATTGCCAGCCTGGATACTGTCGGCCAGTGCCGCCAGATCGGCCTGCACGTCCTGCAACTGCGCCTCGTACTGCTCGAAACCGAGTCGCGCAGCCTGTTCCTTCAGCTGAAACTCGGTGATGCGCTGGCGCAGTGGGTCGAGCTCACGCTCCAGCTGCATGCGCCGCTCGTCGCTGGAACGCAGACGTGAGGTGAGGTCGTCATAGGCGTTGCGCCGTGCGGCCAGTGCCTGTTCACGCTCCAGCTTGAGGGCCAGCGCGTTGTGGAGTCCGGCCTGGGCGGCGGCGTCTGTCAGGCGGCTGCGCTCGTCTTCGGCACGCTGCTGCTCGGCCAGCAGCGCGGTGTGCTGCTGCTCTGCGGTTTCGATGGTGCGCTGCAGTTCGGCGTTACGCGCCTGCAAACTGCGCTGCGCAAACGTGGCCTCCTGGGCCTGACGCTCCAGGCTGCGCAGTTGTTCGCGGCAGGCGCTAACCTGGGCCTGGCAGCCAATGACACGCTCTTCCTGCCCGGCATGGCGTTCCTGTTGCTCGCCCAGCGCGATGTCCAGGGTGTCAAAGCGCGCTTCGGCCTCGATCCGGCGTTCTTGCAGTTCTTCCAGCTGCGCATCAATTTCGCCGATGTCCGCGCTTAGCTGGGCACTGCGGTTGCGTGCCTGCTCGGCCTGCTGTGCCAGCCGCAGGTGCTCCACCTGCACTTCGTGCAGGCGGTTCTGCGCCGCTGCGGCCTCACGCCGGGCCGCAACCTGGCGTTGTGCGGCATCCGAATACGCGGCTTCGGCGCGCACCAGGGCGGCACGCGCCTCTTCGGCCAGCAGCACCTGGGCGCGCACCTGCTTGTCGAGGTTTTCAATGTCCTGAGCGCGCGCCAGCAGGCCCGACTGTTCGGAGTCCTGGGCATAAAAACTGACGCTGTATGCCGTCACCACATGGCCAGAGCGGACATAGATGGCCTCTGCGCCGCGCAACTGGGTCCGCTGCGCCAGGGCGTCGTCCAGGCTGGCGGCACTGAAACAACCGTGCAGCCACGCCACCAGCACCGCATGCTGCCCGGCATCGCCAACCCGCAAAATATCCGCCAGGCGTGGCAAAGCGGTGGCGGCTTCGGGCGCACCCGCCTGCGGCGGGCTGAAGAACGCCAGTTTGGCCGGTGGCGCGTCAGCGGCAAAAGCCCGCACCAACTCCAGGCGCGACACTTCCAGCGCGCCCAGCCGTTCGCGCAAGGCACTTTCCAGCGCGTTTTCCCAACCCGGCTCTACATGGATGCGGCTCCACAAGCCCTCCAAATGGTCCAGGCCGTGGCGCTCCAGCCAAGGCTGCAATGTGGCGTCCGTGCGCAACTTCTCCTGCAGCGCACGCAGCGCTTCCAGCCGTGCAGACAGGTCGGCCTGACGCGCCAGTTCCTGATTCACGTGTTGCTGTTGCTCACGCCGCTGGGTGTCGAGTTGCGGCACACGGTCATGCCATTCCTGCTGGTGCATCTCGGCCTCAACGCTGCTGTGCTGCGCCTGGGCCAGTTGCTCCGCCAGTTGCGCCAGTTGGGCTTCGTCCGGCGCTGCCAGCGCGCGTTGGTCGAGGTCAAGGCGTTCACGCCGGGTTTCCAGCTGCCGACTTTGTTCGCTGATGTTGCGTTGCTCAGCCGCCAGCAATTGAATTTGCTGCTGCACTTGGGTCACGTGGCCGCGCTGCGCCGTCGCCGCCGACTGCGCCTGTTGCAACTGCGTTTCAAGTTCGGGCAACTGTTGCGCCTGCTCTTCCACTTGTGCCGCCAGTAACTCGGACTGTTCCTCGCCATGCTGCGACAAATCAAACAGCCGGGCCCGTTCGGCCTGCGCGTCTTCGCCGCGTGTGGCCCATTGCGCCAATTGCTCGGTCAGGGTGTGCAAGCGCTGCTCAACGCGCTGGCGTCCTTCCACCACAAAACGAATTTCCGCCTCCAACCGCCCGACGTCGGTGCTGGCCTCGTACAGCAGTCCCTGCGCCTGGTTAACCTGGTCACCGGCAGCGTAGTGCGCCTGACGCACTGTTTCCAACTCGGATTCGATGTTGCGCAGATCGGCCATGCGGCCTTCCAGCGCGGCACGGGCGCGCTCGCCGTCGGCTTGTACCCTGCCCTGTTCGGCCTGCGCATCGGCGCGCTTGAGGAACCACTGCTGCTGCTGCTTGAGGCTGAAATCAGACTGCAGCGCCTGGTATTTCTGGGCCACTTCGGCTTGCTTTTCCAGCTTGTCCAGGTTGCTGCCCAGCTCACGCAGAATGTCGTCAACCCGCGTCAGGTTCTCGCGCGTGTCGTGCAGGCGGTTTTCTGTTTCGCGGCGCCGCTCCTTGTACTTGGACACCCCGGCCGCTTCCTCCAGAAACAAACGCAGTTCTTCCGGCTTGGATTCAATGATGCGGCTGATGGTCCCCTGACCAATAATGGCGTAGGCGCGCGGACCGAGCCCGGTGCCCAGAAACACATCCTGCACGTCACGCCGACGCACCGGCTGGTTGTTAATGAAATAACTGGAGCCGCCGTCTCGCGTGAGCACGCGCTTGACCGCAATTTCGCCAAACTGTCCCCACTGGCCACCGGCCCGGTGGTCGGCGTTATCAAACACCAGTTCAACACTGGCCCGGCTGGCCGCCTTGCGGTTGTTGGTGCCATTGAAAATGACGTCCTGCATCGACTCGCCGCGCAACTCGCTGGCACGGCTTTCGCCCAGCACCCAGCGCACGGCATCCATGATGTTGGATTTGCCGCAGCCGTTGGGGCCGACCACGCCGACGAGCTGACCGGGCAACAAAAAGTTGGTCGGTTCGGCAAAGGATTTAAAGCCGGACAGCTTGATGGAATTCAGTCGCACGGGAAAATGGGGCTTGCTTTACGCAATAAAAGTCAGAGATGAAACAAACGAAACGGCAACGCCGCAGCGAGCACCGATGATAGCCTGCACCGAAGCCCATGGACCAACCGGCCTGGCCCAACTGCACAGCGCTGCACCAATGGCCTGCGCCGGTCAGGAGGACTTCAGTGCCTGCTCGATTTTGTTGCCCAGCGCGATGGCACTGGGCGGTTTGACGATATAGCCGGCCACACCCAACGGCAAGGCCTCGCTCACGGTGGCGGCGCTGGAGTCGGCGGTCAGGAAAATGACCGGGATATTGCTCAACTGGCTGTCGGCGGAGGTGCGCACCTGCCGCACCAATTCAATGCCACTCATGGGCTGCATGTGGACATCCGTCAGGATCAGGTCCGGCTTCAGGGTTGCCAGCTCCTTCAGGGCCGCCGCACCGTTGTCGAATGCATACAAATCGAGTATGCCAAGCTTGCGCAGGTGCCCAAGAATGTAGGTGCTCATGATTTTTTCGTCTTCCACGACGAACACACGCGCGCGCTTGATGTCCATGCTAAAGGCCCGCTCAGCGCCCAGACGGCGCATTGCTGGCACCGCCCTGCGCACCATCGGCGAGATAAACGGCGACTTCGGCCAACAACTGTTCGAGTTTCGGACGCAATGCCGCATACGCTGCCGACACTGCGGCGCTGTCCGCTGATTTGCTCAGCAATTCCACCTGTGAGACGTGATCACACAAGGCCGCGTTGCAAAAAATAGGAATGAAGCCTTTTAGCGGATGAAGGATGTGGCTGGCCCCGGCAACATCGCCTTGCAGCAGCAAGTCGGTGATTTTTGGCACGTCGCTGGCCAAGGTGTCCTCCAGCATGACCAACATGCCTTGCATGGCTTCTGCATCGCCAATTTGGGAGAGCGCCAGCGCCGTGTCCAAGTGGACGGGCCCTGGTCGCGTGGGGCTTGTATTCATATCAATTTCCTGCAAAGCACGCCCGCGCACAGCGCCAGACGCGACAAAACGCCGAGTTTAGCGAATGCTCTGGGATAATTCCATTCCATGAACCCGAATTTATCGCGCTTGCAGGCCTATCCGTTCGAGCGCCTGCGCCAACTTTTTTCGTCCGTCACGCCCAACGCGGCGTTTCGTCCCATAAGCCTGGGCATTGGTGAGCCACGCCATCCGGCACCGGCCCTGGTGAAACAGGCGTATTGCGACGCCATCCAGGGTGCCGGTCTGTCGAGCTATCCTGCCACGGGTGGTGAACCGGGCCTGCGTAGCGCCATTGGCGCATGGCTGCAACGTCGTTATGGCCTGACCCTGGACATCGCCACGCAGGTGTTGCCCATCAACGGCTCGCGCGAAGCCCTGTTTGCTTTCGCCCAGGTGGTGATTGACCCCAGCGCTGGCGACGCCACCGTAGTCAGCCCGAATCCGTTCTATCAAATTTACGAAGGTGCGGCCTACCTGGCCGGTGCCCAGCCGCATTTCGTGGCCTGTGATGCAGCGCGCAATTTTGCCGCCGACTGGGACACTGTTCCCGCCGCTGTCTGGGAAAAAACCCAGCTGCTGTATGTCTGCTCGCCCGGTAATCCGGCCGGCGCGGTGATGCCGCTGTCGGAATGGAAAAAACTGTTCGCGCTGAGCGACCGCTATGGCTTTGTGATCGCTTCCGACGAGTGCTACAGCGAAATTTATTTCCGCGACACGCCACCGCTGGGTGGCCTGGAAGCTGCGCAGCAATGTGGCCGTACCGACTATAAGAACCTGGTGATCTTCACCAGCCTGTCCAAGCGCAGCAACGTGCCCGGCATGCGCAGCGGCTTTTGTGCTGGTGATGCCCGCCTGATCAAGCAGTTTTTGCTCTACCGCACCTACCACGGCAGCGCCATGAGTCCGGTGGTGCAGGCAGCCAGCGTCGCCGCCTGGAACGATGAAGCCCATGTGGTCGAAAACCGTGCCCAATACCGCGCCAAATTCGACCAGGTCACGCCCTTGCTGTCTCCCGTGCTCGATGTGGCGCTGCCCGACGCCGGCTTCTATTTGTGGGCCAACGTTGCGGGCAGCGACACCGCATTCGCCCAGGAGCTGCTGACTCTTTACAATGTGACCGTGTTGCCTGGCAGTTTTCTGGCGCGTGAGGTGAACGGTTTCAATCCTGGCGCGGGGCGTATTCGCATGGCGCTGGTGGCAGATACCGCCGAATGTGTGGAAGCGGCCCAGCGCATTGTGCAGTTCGTCCAGTCCAGGCTGGCCGGCGCATCATCCTGTTAGTCTGGTTCGCTTGTAGCGTCCAGCCCGTACGTTGGCGTTGTCGCAACGCCTGACCCATCATCCACACCGCGTTGCCTGCAGCGTTTTTTTAATTTTTGCGTTTTACCCGGTATCTCAACCATGACCCAACAACTCCAAGCCATCATCGATTCCGCCTGGGAAGCCCGTGCCACCATTTCCGCCACCAGTGCCAGCCAGGAAGTGCGCACGGCAGTGGAGCACGTCATTGCCGAACTCAACGCCGGTCGCCTGCGTGTTGCCACACGCGAAGCAGTGGGCCAATGGACCACGCACCAGTGGATCAAGAAAGCCGTGTTGCTGAGCTTCCGCCTCAAGGACAACGCCGTGATTCAGGCTGGTGATCTGGGCTTTTATGACAAGGTGCCCACCAAGTTTTCCAATCTGGACGAAGCCGAACTCAAAGCCAGCGGCGTGCGCGTGGTGCCACCCGCCGTCGCCCGCCGTGGCAGCTTCCTGGGCAAGGGCGTGATCCTGATGCCGTCTTACGTGAACATCGGTGCCTACGTTGACGAAGGCACCATGGTTGACACCTGGGCCACGGTCGGCTCGTGCGCACAAATCGGCAAAAACGTGCACCTCAGCGGCGGCGTTGGCATTGGCGGCGTGCTCGAACCCATGCAGGCCGGCCCCACCATCATTGAAGACAACTGCTTCATCGGCGCCCGCTCAGAAGTGGTGGAAGGCGTGATCGTGGAAGAAAACTCGGTCATTTCCATGGGCGTCTACATTGGCCAAAGCACCAAAATTTACGATCGCGCCACCGGCACCGTGACCTACGGCCGCATTCCGTCCGGCTCGGTCGTGGTGTCGGGCAACTTGCCCAGCCCCGATGGCAAATACAGCCTGTACTGCGCCGTGATTGTGAAGCGGGTTGACGCACAAACGCGCGCCAAGACCTCGCTCAACGACTTGCTGCGGGACTGAGCCATTGATGTCACGCACCCTGTCTCTGACCGAAGCACTCATTGCACGGCCCTCGGTAAGCCCTGACGACCAGGGCTGTCAGGCGCTGATCACGCAGCGGCTGGAGCCCTTGGGCTTTCGCTGTGAAACCGTTGCGCGTGGGCCGACCAGCTGGCCGGTCACCAACCTGTGGGCGCACCGCCCCGGACGCAGCGGCCGCACCCTGGCCTTTGCTGGTCACACCGACGTGGTGCCCACCGGACCGCTGGAGGCCTGGAGCAGCGAGCCCTTCGTTCCAACCCAGCGCGACGGCAAACTGTACGGACGCGGTGCCAGTGACATGAAAGCTTCGCTGGCGGCCTTCGTCGTCGCTATGGAAGACTTCCTCACAGCCAACCCGGAGCCGGAGCTGGGTCTGGCGCTGCTGCTGACCAGCGACGAGGAAGGTCCGGCGCACGACGGCACGGTGGCGGTGTGCGACTGGTTGCAAGCGCGCGGCGAGCGCATCGACTACTGCATTGTGGGTGAACCCACTGCGGTCGAACGCACCGGCGACATGATCAAAAACGGCCGACGTGGCTCCATGAGTGGCAAACTCACGGTCCGTGGCGTGCAAGGGCACATTGCCTATCCGCACCTGGCGCGCAACCCGATTCACCTGCTGGCACCGGCACTCAACGAGCTGGTGGCGGTGCAATGGGACCAGGGCAACGCCTACTTCCCACCCACCACCTGGCAGGTTAGCAACATCCATGGCGGCACGGGTGCCAGCAACGTGATTCCCGGCAGTGTCGTGGTGGACTTCAATTTCCGCTTCTGCACCGAATCAACACCGGAGCAGCTGCAGCAGCGCCTGACGCAAATGTTGAACGCCCACGGCCTCGAATTCAGCATCGACTGGAGCATCAGCGGGATGCCATTCCTGACCCCGCGTGGAACGCTGGTGGATGTGGTTAGCGCGGTGATCGAAGAACAACTCGGCATCACACCCGAACTCTCCACCAGCGGCGGCACCAGCGACGGTCGCTTTATCGCCCGCATCTGCCCGCAGGTGATTGAACTCGGACCGCCGAACGCCACCATCCACAAGGTGGACGAATACGTGCGCCTGGCCGATATTGAGCCACTCACCAGCATCTACACCGCCGTGCTGCAACAACTCAATGCGCAGGTGCAGGCATGACCCTGCAGCAACTGATTGCGCAGTGCGCGGCTGCTATGGAAGCAGCCGGTTTGGCCTTCGGCCACGGCACGACCAATGCCTTCGATGAAGCCGCCTGGCTGGTGTTGTGGCGACTTGGCCTGCCGCTCGACACGCCCCTGGAAGCCGACGAAAACGACGACAACGACGACAACGCCACACCAGAAACGTTGCCCAAAGCGTCGCCCGATTTGCTGCTGACACCCACGCAGATCGCCGATTGCCAGCAACTGCTGGCGCAGCGTATCGCCACCCGCAAGCCCACAGCCTACCTGACCCAGGAAGCCTGGTTACAAGGTTTCTCGTTCCACGTGGACGAGCGCGCAATCGTGCCGCGCTCCCTGATTGCCGAACTGATGGTGGACGGCACACTCGCCTACTGGCTGACAGCCGCACCCACACGCATACTCGACCTGTGCACCGGCAACGGCAGCTTGGCCATCATTGCCGCGCACGTGTTTGAGTCGGCGCAGGTGGACGCGTCCGACCTGAGCGGCGATGCACTGGCGGTAGCCACCATCAACGTGGACCGCCATGGCATGCAGACGCGCGTGCATTTGCG
>Ga0316222_1004001_pt1 | contig 13894 bp, 8 predicted proteins | sample TBH18011metaG_FD_206008 | JGI IMG/M metagenome (GOLD analysis project Ga0316222, IMG submission 206008) | Freshwater microbial communities from Trout Bog Lake, Wisconsin, USA - TBH18011 | ecosystem: Environmental > Aquatic > Freshwater > Lake > Hypolimnion/Profundal zone | place: USA: Wisconsin...
CCCGCATCCCGAAAGTGGTGAACATTTTGAATAAAAGCTTTTACAGGAGTTGAAATCTTCTTTTTGGTGACTTTCTGATGTTGAGCCTTCAATCGGAAGTATTCATCCCGAGTCAATGCCTCACGCAACACTGCTACAAGCGGTCCATTGCCTGACAAAAAGACGGCATGTGTCGGTGCTTTCTCATCCCGCCGTTGAGTGGCGATATTCAATCCCACCAACGTTTTTCCTGCACCGGGAACACCGGTCACAAAGCAAATGAACTTCTGATTAGTATTGCGCGCTTCATCCACCAATTCTTCGATGCGTTTGGTTGTTGTGTGAAGATTCTTCGCGCCAGCATCAAAGCGGGCAATGGCTTCAACAGAATGTTGAGCATAGAGTGACCGGGCGGCTTCGATAATCGTTGGCGTCGGACGATACGACGCACGCGCCCAAGCTTGGGCATCGAGGGCTGAACCTTTGGCAACGCTAAGCCCCAATTCAAGCACGTCGCGAAAGTGCTCGGAGTTGGTCAGGATAGGCCGGTAAACGTTATCCGCATCAGCTTCAAATTTGGCTGGCAGGGCTTTAGCTTCGGTTGCCACCAGAATCGGAGCGATAACAACGTTATGGCTAGCTTCATGGAAATTCTTCAAATCGAGCGCGTAGTCCCAGACCTGTTCGATAGCCGCGCGGTCGTGGGTTGTTTCACCAACTTTGAATTCCAACGCAAAAATGACCGAGCCCAGAACGAGAATCACATCCACGCGCCGCCCCATGCGAGGAATGTTAAATTCAAAAAAGACCCAACCATCCAAACCTTTAAGTTGCTTGTGAAGGAGTTCGATTTGTGCGAGCCAAGCATCGCGCTGATCGGCAAAATGCCCGTCGCCTGCATGTCTTGCGAGCTTTCCGAGAATGTCGTCAGCCTCAGTAGCCAGAAAGTCCGCAATGGAGGCCCCATACCAGAACCTCGCCAAACCAGAGTTGCTGACTATGTTGGACATTGCGCGACGAAGTATGTCCTCTTGAAAATAAAAAGTGAAGCTTGTGGAAATGTGCGACTCAACGACCAATCAGCCAATGGGCGTTTGTTTTGCATTGTAAAATGCCTTGCAGCGGGCCACACCGCACTCGTCCGCCAAAGACGGGAAACGGGAGCCAACGTGGTTGTGATGGGGTCGCCGGGTTTGGGGCGTCAGCGGGCGACCCCTGTCAACGTCTAGTCGGGCGATGCGGTTGGCACGCTGGCCATCAATTGAGCGCTTTGGCTATCCAAGCCGGCCGGCTCGATCCTTGAACCGGGCGGGCGGGCGCATTAAGCTCGCGCGCATCATGAGAACATTCGTTGCCACCCTCGGAATCATTACCGCTCTGGCCGTCGGGTCGGCGGTATCCGTCGCCCGGGCGCAAACCAACGCCAGCGCAGGCTTTTTTACCGTGAAGGTGGATGCGCCACAAAACGGCAAGATCAAAATCAATCCGCCCCTTCCCGAGGACCACCAGGTTCGCGCCGGCACCGTCCTCAAGATCAAAGCCACGCCCGCGCGCGGCTACGCGCTCGACAGCGGCTACTATTGGTCGGCCGGCAAGCCGGGCATGTATTTCGAAACGCCCACGCCGGAGTTCGAGGTCACGATTGACCAGAACAAAACCGTGGGCGCCTCGTTCATCGAGCAACCGGCGCTGAAAGGTTTCAAGGTCATCAACAACGTGGTCTATGCCCAGCCGGGGGTCAAAGCGCTGAAATACGATGTCTATTTGCCCAAGGGCGCGAAACATCTTCCGTGCATCGTGATCATTCACGGGGGCGGTTGGTCGGTGAACTGCGAAGACGTGATGCGCGGCCTGGCCCGCGAACTCGTCCGCGGCGGCAGATACGTCGTGGCCAGCGTGGATTATCGCTGGCTGGGCACGCAGGACGGCGATGCCCAGCCCAATTCCATGGCGGACATCATTGACGATGTTTATGGAGCGATCGCTCACCTGCAGGAGCACGCCCAAGAATACGGGGCCGATCCCACCCGCCTGGCGGTGACGGGTGACAGCGCCGGAGGACAGCTCAGCGCCGCCGCCATCAACCTGGCCGACCATATCGGTGACGGCGGTTTCGGCGTCAGGGAGGGCGTGTATGAATTCAAGCCCAGCTATCTGCCGGCGGGAAAAACCGCCGCGCAAGTGCGCACGGAAATTCTCCAGGCGCTCAAGGCCGCGGCGCCCAGTTACGGTATCTTTAGCAGCGCCGCCTTGGGCGGCTGGGCGCGCCGGGGCGGTGCCGGCGACGTGTCCGAGGCCGCCATCAAAGCTATTTCGCCGCAGGACAATATCCCGAATATCAAGGACCGCGCGGTGCCGCAGTTTCTGTTGCGCGGCACCCGGGACACGCTCATTCAAAACAGCACCGTCCAAGCCTATGCCGACGCCTTGATGGCCGCCGGCCAGTCCGTCACCTACATTCAGGTGCCGGGCGCGGGTCATGCCTTTCTGGATTGGAAGCCCGACCCGCAGGTCAAGCGCACCTTCAAGCGATTTGGCCAGCCCTATGCCGCCAAGATGGAGGAATTTTTCAACAGCGTGTTCTATCCCTTGCCGACCAGCGCCGCGCCGTGACCCCGTCGCCGGCGTGGTCCCGGCGCGGGCGGCTCCAGACAAAGCGGTCGGATAGGCGTGAGGCGTGGGGCGGGCTTAAGGAAAATAAATTTGAAATTTCAGGCCGGCGAATCAGTAGCGGGATTTAAGTTTATTTTCAGGGTAAATGAAATCTTTCCGGGAGCCATTGACAGGTTAAAGACCCCATGCGCTAGGTTGGCGGCGAGGCAACTGACGCAGGGTCTCACCGGCAGGTCGCGCTGGATCGAGGAGTCCGGGCGGCCGGGCCGGTGACCGATGAGGGCACACCGGGTTCATTAAGATTGGACCCGGGGCGGGCCGGGCGAAGGGGGCTTCGGAAAGTTGGTATGGCAAAAATAACCTACAATCCCAACGTGGCGCACGTTCACGGTCATGTGGGTAACTGGGTGCTGAAGGAACGCATGGGCGTGGATCTCGTGGCGGTGAAGCCCGACCAGGTGCATCAGCCCAACACGCCAGCGCAGCAGCAGCAGCGGGCGAAATTCAAGGACGCAGCGGTGTATGCCAAGGGCAGCATGAGCGACGCCGGAGTCAAGGCGCTGTATTCGGCCCGGGCGAAACTGGAGAAATCCTCGCCGTTCGCGGAGGCGGTGAAAGACTGGTTCACGCCGCCGGTGGTGGATGCAATCCTCCTGTCGGACTATCACAAACACCCGGGCGAGCCGATCAGCATCCGCGCGCACGACGACTTTGAAGTGGTCGGCGTGAATGTGGAGCTGAAGAACGCCAGCACGAACGCGGTGCTGGAGTCGGGTCCGGCGGGGCATGATGCGCCGTCCGGCCAATGGGTGTATGCGGCGACAACGGATGCCTCGAGCGTGGCACAGGTGATGGTGACGGCGACGGCGCTGGATCATCCAGGCCACCCGGGCACCTTGAGCGCGACGGCGTAAAAGCAAAAGCGGAAGGCGGAAGGCGGAAAGCGGAAACACGGGCGCGGCTGATTCGGCTGCGCCTTTTGTGTTGGTTGGTCCTTCCGGACGGGCACCGGGCGTGTCGCCGCTACGCGCAGCGGGTCGGCGGCAAAAGGATTTCACTTTGGCGGACGTGTGCTAGATTCATTTCACCATGAGCGATCAAACCGAAGCGCCGCTGAACATGCTGGTTGTCCAGGAAATGCAGTTGCTGCTGGCGGAGAAGCGCACGGCGTTGTCCACGCTGCGCACGGGCATCGCCATCTTCGCGTTCCCGCTGTCGGTGTTGAGCGTGCTCATCGCCACGTCCAAGAACTACGAGCTGCACGCGGTGATGCACTGGCTGCTGCCGACCATCGCCATCAACTTCGGCCTCATCGCGCTGGCGGTGTATCTCATTGTGCGCGGCTTGCACAAGCTGCGGCATTACGACCGGTTGATCGCGGAATACAAGCAGAAGCACGTCCAACTGGCCCGGCTGCTGGCGTGAATCACTGCGCGGCGGTGAACTTGTAAAGCACCACACCGTGCGCGGGAATGGTCAGCGGCAGGGAATTTTTCGCGGTGTCCACCGTCGCCACATTGGTCTGCCGCCACAAATCGCGCGCGGTCTGTTGGCCGGACAGGTTCAGTTTGGCAAAGTCGGTGAAGGTCAGTTTCTGCGGCGCATGGCCGAGATTGAAAAAGCCCACGGCGCGGCTGCCATCCGCGAGCGCCTTCGCGTAGATGCGCAGGTCGCCGTTCGAGATGACGCAGGTGGCTTCATGGCCCAGTTCGTCCTGATCCACAGCGAGAACTTCATCATTGCTCAACAGGTTCAGCGTGAAGTCGTCGAACTTCTCCATGTCACAGCCGATGAGCAACGGCGCGGCGAGCAGGCACCAGAGACTGATGTGGGTGTATTGCTCGTCCGGCGTCAGGCGCGTGGGATGCGGCTTGCCCCAGCCAACCTCGCCGACGATGAGCATGTCGGGGTCGTTCCAGTTGCCGGGCTGGGCGTGCGGCGCGGCGGCGTCCTGTTTGAAGCCGATGCCGCTCATGCTTTTCCAAGTGTCGGTGATGTCGCCGGTGGTGCGCCAGCAGTTGCCGTTGACGGAGCCGCCCCAGTTCCACACGTCGGCCATGCCGTATTGGCAAAGGCTGAACACGATGTCCCGGTGCTGGGTGCGGAGAAACTTGCCCATGACGCGATACGGATAAATCGCGCCTTCGTCGTTCGTGGCGGTCTTGCCCCAGAGCGGAATGTTCATCACGTTCGTCAGCTTGCCGGAAGCGACGCTGCCGTAGCTGCACCAGTCGTATTTGAGATAGTCAAAACCCCATTCGGCGTAGGTCTGCGAGTCCTGCTCCTCGTGCTGCCAGCTCGCCGCGCAACCGCCGCACGTCCACGGGCCGGGCGAGGAATACAAACCGATCTTCAGGCCGAGGCCGTGGACATAATCCGCCAGACCCTTCATGTCGGGAAAGCGCGCGTTCGGCACGATGAACCCTTCCGCATCGCGGAACGGCCCGTGCAGCGTCGGGTCTTTGGAGTCGCGATGATTTTCCCAGAAGTCGTCAATGTTGATGTAGGTCCAGCCGTGATTGATGAGGCCGCTCTTCACGAGCGCATCCGCCGCGCGCTGCACGCGATCCTGCGAGACGGCCCCGGCAAAACAGTTCCAACTGTTCCAGCCCATCGGCGGCGTGAGCGCGATCTGGTCGCCGCAGACGATGCGGAATTTCTTCTCCGCCGTGCCCAGGGCGTTTTTCGCGCCGAGCGTGACGGTGAACTCACCTTTGTTTTTCAAGATTCCGGTGAGGCGTCCGGTTTTGGTGTCCACCTGCAATCCGTCCGGCAAATCTTTCGCGGAAAATTCCATTGGCCGGTCGCCGGTGGCGGCAATCGTGAACAGGAACGGCGAGCCGGGCCGCACGCCAAAAACATTCGCGCCATTGATGCGCGGCGTGGCGGGCGCGGCGGGCGTGAGAATATAGGGCGCGACCGGCGCGGGCAGCGCTTCGCCGCTGGTGGCAAAAGTTTTCACTGCCGCCGTTTCAAATTTGGCATCCGCCCAATCGGCATGATCCCAGTCCATGCTGTCGCCGGCGTCGCCGACTTTCAGCACCAGCTCCTTCACGCCGGACAAGTCCACCGCGCAATCTTTCGGCGCGTTGCCCGCGCGCAGGACGCCGCTGTGCCAGAGCGTTTTGCCGTCGCCGATCACGAAGAACTCCACGCTCGACGCCGCATTGCCGTTCACCTCGTCGTCCACGCCCACGCGGGCGGTGAACTTCTGCGCGCCGCCGCCGAGGTTGATGTGCAGGATGCTCTCGGCGTGCGTGCCGAAACCGCGCTTGAAGACCTGGCCGCCGATGGTCAGCGCGTTGCCTTCGACGGACTTGTTTTTCTGCGGTTCACCATAGCCCTGCACGGCGGAGCGGACATCGAGTTGGTCGAGCCAGACCGTTTCAGCGGAAATGTTTTTGGCGGCGACGAGCGCCAGCGCAAAGCCCAGCGGGTAAAGAAGGCGTGAATTCATCCGTTGATTTTGCCTAGCAAATCATTCGCGTCAAGCCTGCGCCGCCGCCTCTTTCGGGTGGTCAAGCGATGGCGGGGATTTCTGCTGTCGAATCGGTGCGACTCGCATAGACTCCGCGCATGACGACGCTGCTCATCGCCACGCGCAACGCCCACAAGGTCGGCGAAATCCAGGCCATCCTCGGCGCGGATTTCCGCTGCCTCACGCTGAAGGAATTTCCCGGTGCGCCGGCGGTCGTCGAGGACGCGAACACCTTCGCCGGCAACGCGACGAAGAAGGCGGTGGAACTGGCGCAGTGGCTTTTCCAGATGTCAATCGCCACGCCTCACTCGACACGTTTTGTTTTGGCCGACGATTCCGGTCTGGAAGTGGATGCGTTGAACGGCGCGCCCGGCGTGCACTCCGCGCGTTTCGCGGCGCTGGATAAAAGCGAAAATTCCCACGACGCCGACAACAACGCCAAGCTGCTGCGCTTGCTGCAAGACGTGCCTTTGGAAAAACGCACGGCGCGTTTCCGCTGCGTGATCGCGTTGGCAGAAGTTGGAAATTGGAAATTGAAAATTGAAAATTGCCAATGCTTCGACGGCGCGTGTGAAGGTCGGATTCAACTGACCGCGAGCGGTGAGGGCGGTTTCGGCTACGACCCGCTGTTTGTGCCGGCTGGTTTCAAACAGTCGTTCGCCGAACTGGGCGAGGATGTGAAAAATCAGCTGAGCCACCGCGCCCAGGCGCTGGCGAAGCTGAAAAGTTATTTCAGCAGGCTGTCGATCTGAAGCTTCTTCCGCAGCTTGCCGTTGTCCGCGCACATCCGGAGTTTGCCGTTGGGCGCAGCCAGCACGTAAAATTCACCGCCCGCATTCTCCACCAGCAGCGAGCCGGCCGCCACGTCCCATAGGTTGATGGTGCGTTCCACGTAGGCATCCAGCCGCCCGCTCGCGACATAAGCCAATTCCAGCGCGGCGGAACCCATGATGCGGATTTTCTTGGCGCGGCGCGCAAGGCGATTGAAATGCGGCAGGCATTTTTCCAGATTGTCCTGACTCTTGGAAAAGCCGAGCGCGATGACGGCTTCCTCAATCTTTGAACGATTGCTCACGCGGACAATTTTTCCGTTCAGCCGCGTCGGCTGGCCTTTGGTGGTCGTCCAGATTTCATCGGTGAACGGGTCGTAAATCACGCCGACGACGGATTTCTGCTTGTGTTCAAGCGCAATCGAAACCGCCGCGTGCGGCATCCCAAAAAAATAATTTACCGTGCCGTCAATCGGATCAATCACCCAGCGATATTCCGCCGCGGTGTCGCCCGTGTTACCTTCCTCGCCCAGCACGGGAATCTGTGGAAACGCAGCGGCCAGCGTTTTTTCAATGAGCGCCTGACAGCGCACGTCGAGTTCCAGCTTGATGTCGTGCGCCTCGGCGCAATTCACGCGCTTGGGCTTGTGCCAGTTGGCGTGCATGACTTGGCCGGCGGCACGGGCAGCTTTGATGGAAACGGCGAGGGCGATTTTGAGTGAAACGGGTTTCATAAATTAGGGAATGATTTCTTGGCGTTGTTCCAGCAGTTTGAGTTGCGCCTGCTGTTTTTGGGCCAGCAGCTTTTGCTCGTCGGCCTCGATGACTTGCAGCAGATCGGCGGCTTCCAGCAAACGCGGCGCGGTGACGTAGCTCGCGCCAGCAGCGTAAAGTTTCGGCACATCGGACAGCAGTTCGGCGTGGACGATGATCTTTGCGTCCGGGTTCAACTCGCGCAACTGGCGGAGCATTTTCAAATTGTCCGCGCCTTTGAGCACCATGTTCGGCAGCGAACAAATAATAAATTCCGCGTGCGCCGCGCCGGCATGGTGCAGCACGTCGCGTGCGGTGATGTCGCCGTAAACCGCGTGGACTTTGCGCACCTTCAACTTTTCGTGGACGACCGGGTTGAAATCTATGACCACGATTTCCGTCAGCAAATCCGGGCGGTTACGCTCGATTTCCGCGAGCAGTGAGCTGGCCGTCCACGAGAAACCGAGCAGACAGATGCGTTTCGGTTTTGCCTCGCCGGTATTTTCGGTCTCGGTCTCGGCGAGGTCTTTCAAATCCATTTTGCGCAGCCACGGCGTCACGGCGCGGAGCAGCGCGTCGTTTTTCAAAATGCCATAAGTCGAGCCGACGGCGAGGAACGCAAACGAAAAGGCCGCGATGCCGACGGTGTTCGGCGAGACATCGCCGCACTTGAGACCAAGCGCCAGCAGCACGAGCGAAAGTTCGCTCAACTGCGACAGGTTAATCGCCGGCAGCAAGCTCACGCGGAAGCCTTGTTTCATTGAGTAGAGCAAGGGAAAGACCGTTGCCAGCCGACTCGCGATGAGGAAGAGGCAGATAAAAATTGTCCACAGGATGTAAGCCACCGTTGGCACCGGGATGCTCATGCCGAGGCCGACGAAAAAGAGTGTCACAAAAAAATCGCGGATGCTCGTGACTTTCGCCACCACGTCTAGCGTGTAGGGAAAAGTGGAGATCATCATGCCGGCGATGAGCGCGCCCATCGCGGTAGAAAGCCCCAGCCAGCCAGCAAAGCCCGCCAGTGCCAGACACCACGCCAGCGCGCCGACGAGGACGAGTTCCGGCAGCCGCGCGACGAACCGGAAGACGTGCGGCAGCACAAACCGGCTCGCGAGAAACGCCACGGACAAAAGCAAAATGACTTTCCCCAACGCCATCGCCAGCGGCGCGAGCGCGGGGTTTTTCAAGTTCGGCTGGACGGCGAGGAAGAGAATTGTCGCCACGTCCTGCAAGACGAGCACGCCGAGCGTGATGCGGCCGGCGAGGGTTTCCAACTCGCGTTTGTCGTAGAGGATCTTGACGATGATGACCGTGCTGCTCATCGCCACCGCCACGCCGAGATAAAGCGCCTCCAGATGATTTTGCGCCGGGCCGATAATGCCGAAGACCAGCCAGCCCAGCAGCGCGCAGCCGAGGATTTGCGCGAGCGCGGTGAACGTGATGACGCGCCCCGCGCTCAACATCCGCTTGAGGTCAATCTCCAGCCCAATCATGAACAGCAACAGCGACAGGCCGATTTCGGAAATGGTCTGGATAGATTCCGCATTCGTGACCCACTTGAAGCCGTTCGGCCCGATGGCGAACCCCGCGACCAAATACGCCAGCAGCAGCGGTTGGCGCGCGACTTGGGAAATCACAGCGACCACCCACGCTGCGATGATGCAGATGGCGATATCGGTGACGAGTCCTTGCTCCATGACGGCAGAAAATTAACCGCGAAACCCGCGAAACACACGAAAGAATTTTATCTCTGTCGTGGTTTTTCGCGTGGTTCGGGTATTTCGCGGTTAGCGGCAATCACCCCAGCACTTCCAGCGAAGCCTGCGTGTGCGCGAGTTTGGTTTTCCACTCGATGAGGCGCTGCTCGTGCTCGGCGAGGACGGCGGGCGGCACTTTCGTGGTGAAATTTGGATTGGCTAATTTCTGTTCCACTTTCACGATTTCGGATTGGATTTTTTCAATCTCTTTTCCGAGACGAATTTTTTCACCGGCGACATCAATCAAACCTTCCAGCGGCAGGAATAATTCACCGAGCGGTGACGCGACGACGGGCGTGCCCTTCGGCGGCTGGTAGGCGTCGTTCACTTCGAGCGATTCGGCATTGAGCAGGAGCTTGATGACTTCGGCATCGTGCGGCGTGAGCTGTTGCGCGGGTTTGAAAACGTATTTCACTTTCTTCGCGGCCTGAATATTTCCTGCGCGACGCAGGTCGCGACCGTTGCGGACGAGTTCGTATTTCGTGTCCGTCATTTCGAGGTAGCAATCGTCGAGGCCGTAGTGGCCTTTGAAATCGTCGTCAAACGGCAATGGCCACGGAGCATTCATGATGGTCTTGCCGCCTTGATTGTCCGGCATGTCCGTGGCGTAACCCATCCCATTCCAAAGTTCTTCCGTGATGAAGGGCACGAACGGATGAAACAAACGGATCGTGTGCGAAAGCACAAAATCAATCACGGCGATGGTGTTGGCTTTGCGCGCTTCGACTTCCGGGCTGAGTGCGATGGCGGCAATCGGCGCTTCACCGGGCGCCGCTTCGGCGGGCGGACGCGGCAACGACGCTTTGCTCGCCTCGACATACCAGTCGCAATATTCGCTCCAGAAAAATTTGTAGAGAGCGGTGGTGGCTTCGCTGAACTTATATTCGTTCAGCGCAATCGTGACTTCGCGGATCGCGGCGTCCAGCTTGAGCAGAATCCATTTGTCATCCGGCGTGAGCAGCGTGCGTTCGATTTCGCCCTGCACTTCGCCGCCTTGCATCTGGCGGAAACGGCAGGCGTTCCAAAGCTTGTTGCAGAAATTGCGGCCGAGCTCCACGTCCTTCTCGTCGAAGAGCACATCCTGGCCGAGCGGCGCGCTGCGCATGGTCCCGAAGCGGAGGGCGTCCGCGCCGTATTGGGCGATGAGCACGAGCGGATCGGGCGAATTGCCGAGCGTCTTGGACATCTTGCGCCCCTGCTTGTCGCGGATGATGCCGGTGAAATAAACATTCTGGAACGGCATCGCATCCGGCAGAACAAACTTCGCCTCGCCCATGAATTCGTAGCCGGCCATGATCATGCGCGCGACCCAGAAGAAAATGATGTCCGGCCCGGTGACGAGGTCGGTGGTCGGATAAAATTTCTTCAACGTCTCGGTCTGCTCCGGCCAGCCCATCGTGGCGAACGGCCACAGCCACGAGCTGAACCAGGTGTCGAGCACGTCGGGGTCTTGGGTGAAGCCGAGTTTTTCGAGTTCTTTGGCTTCAGTTGCGGAATCGGTCGCGGCGGAAATGTGAATCAAAGCAGTGCTTGGCAAATCTTCAGACGTCTTTGTGCGCCACTCCATCACGACATAGGTTTTTTCGTTTGGCTGGCGAGCGAGCGGGACGAAAATTTTGCTGGTGACTCCACCGCTGCTTGCTTTCGCATTCTGTTCTTCGTAAAGGTGGCGTAGGAATTCTGGCAGTTTGTCATGGGCGTCGACTTTAGCGACCTTCATCGTCCACACCGGAATCCGATGTCCCCACCAAAGCTGGCGGCTGATGCACCAGTCCTGAATGTTCGTCAGCCAGTGGTCGTAAACTTTCGCCCAGCGGTCGGGATGAAACTTCATCCGGCCTTCGGCCACGCATGCCTTGGATTCCGGCACGGCGGGATATTTCAAAAACCATTGCTCGCTCAAACGCGGCTCAATCGGCACATCCGCGCGCTGGCTGAAACCGACGTTGTTCTCGTAAGGCTTGGCTTCAATCATCACGCCCTGTTCCGTGAGAATTTCCACCGCGACTTTGCGAGCCTTAAAGCGATCCAACCCGGCCAGTGGCCCACCCGCCAGGGCGTTCATGGTGCCGTCGGCGTTGATGACTTCGATGAGCGGCAGCTGGTGGCGCGTGCCGATGTCGAAGTCCGCCTTGTCGTGCGCGGGCGTGACCTTGAGCACGCCGGTGCCGAATTCAAAATCCACATGCTCGTCGCCGACAATAGGAATCAACTTTTTATCGTTCGGGATTTCCGCCGGGAGCGGACGAACAACAAATTTGCCGATCAACTTGGCGTAACGCGGGTCTTTCGGATTCACAGCCACGGCGGTGTCGCCGGGAATCGTCTCGGGCCGTGTGGTGGCGATGGTGAGCCAAGTGTCCGGCGCTTCTGCAACCTGCACCTTGAAGTGATACATGAAACCATTCTGCGGTTTCATTTCCACTTCCTCGTCGGACAACGCCGTCTGCGACACGGGACACCAGTTCACCATGCGCTTGCCGCGATAAATCAGGCCCTTCTTGTAAAGCTCCACGAACACTTTCTGCACGCAGCGGGAATATTCCGGGTCCATCGTGAAGCGTTCGCGCGTCCAATCGCACGAGCAACCGAGCTTCTTGAGCTGGTTGATGATGATGTCGCCGTGTTTTTCCTTCCATGCCCAGACGCGCTTGAGAAATTCCTCGCGGCCGAGATCGTGGCGGGATTTTTTTTCCTCCTTCTTGAGCTGCTTTTCCACCATCACCTGCGTGGCGATGCCTGCGTGGTCGGTGCCGGGCAGCCAGAGAACTTCCTTGCCGTCCATGCGTGCCTTGCGCGAGAGGATGTCCTGAATGGTGTTGTTCAGGACGTGGCCCATGTGGAGCATGCCGGTGACATTCGGCGGCGGGATGACAATGGAATACGCGGGCTTGGCGGACTTTGGATCGGCGGTGAAGCAACCCTGCTTCTGCCAGAAGTCATACCACTTGTCCTCGACGGACTGCGGTTCGTAGGCTTTGGAAATTTCGGTCATGGTTTTAATAGCCACAGAGGCGCAGAGACACAGAGAGAAGATTCAAAAATATTTTAACTCTGTGCCTCGGTGTCTCGGTGGCAAAAATTATTTCTTCAACAGCGCAAACTCCATCGAGTCCACCAGCGCTTCGAGCGAGGCTTCGATGATGTTCTCGCTCACGCCGACGGTGCCCCACTCGCGCTTGCCGTCGGTGGATTCGATGAGCACGCGCGTCTTCGCCGCCGTGCCGGCCACGCCGTCGAGGATGCGCACCTTGTAATCCGTGAGCGTGATTTTTTTGAGCTGCGGAAAAAATTTTGCCAGCGCGAGACGTAGAGCGGCGTCGAGCGCGTTCACCGGGCCGTCGCCTTCCGCCACGGTCTGCGCGAGTTTTTTGCCGACGCGAACTTTCACCGTCGCTTCGCAAACGGAACCTTTTTCATCACGGCGCATGGAGACGTGATAGGTGTCCACCGTGAACGGCAGTTCACGTTTTTTCAGCGCCTTGCTGATGAGCAGCGCCATGGAACCTTCGGCGGCCTCGTATTCGTAGCCTTGGTTCTCAAGCTCCTTGACGCGGTTGAGAATCGGTTTCAGCTCCGGCGTGTCGTTCGTGAGCTTGAAGCCCAGTTCCTGCGCCTTGAGGACGATGTTGCTGCGGCCGGCGAGATCGCTGATGAGAATGTTGCGTTCGTTGCCAACGAGCGACGGGTCAACGTGCTCGTAGCTCGAAGCCAATTTCTGCACGGCGTTGACGTGCGCGCCGCCTTTGTGCGCAAACGCAGACGAACCCACCCACGGCAAGCGTGAATTGTGGCGCAGGTTCGCCACTTCATCCACGAACGCAGAAAGCTCCTTGAGCTTCGCCAGCGACTTTGCCGGGACGCACGTTTTTTTCATCTTCAACGCCACGCACGGAATCACGCTCGTGAGATTGCAATTCCCCGTGCGCTCGCCGTAGCCGTTGATTGTGCCTTGAACGTGAACTGCGCCTACATCCAATGATGCCAGCGCGTTCGCGACGCCGAGGCCGATGTCGTCGTGCGTGTGGATGCCGACTTGGCAATTCAATTTGCCCAGCGCAACTTTGGTGATGGCGGCAATTTCCTGCGGCAGACAACCGCCGTTCGTGTCGCACAACACCACGAAATCCGCGCCGGCCTTTTCCGCCGCCTGCCAGGTGGCCAAGGCATATTCGGCGTTCAGCTTGTAGCCGTCGAACGCGTGTTCGGCGTCGTAGATGACAAACTTGCCGTGGTCTTTCAGGAACTTCACGGTGTCGCCGATCATCGCCAAATTTTCTTCCGGCGTGCAGCGCAAAACTTCTTTGACGTGCAGCATCGAAGTCTTGCCGTAAATCGTGACGACAGGCGTTTCCGCTTCGATGAGCAAACGCACTTGGTCGTCTTGTTCCACCGGCACGCCTTTTTTGCGCGTGGAGCCGAACGCGGCGAGCCGGGCGTTTTTGAATTTGCGCTTCTTTGCCTGCGCAAAAAATTCGATGTCCTTGGGATTGCTGCCCGGCCAGCCGCCTTCAATGTAGTGAACGCCAAAAGCATCAAGCTTC
>Ga0316222_1004006_pt1 | contig 13886 bp, 12 predicted proteins | sample TBH18011metaG_FD_206008 | JGI IMG/M metagenome (GOLD analysis project Ga0316222, IMG submission 206008) | Freshwater microbial communities from Trout Bog Lake, Wisconsin, USA - TBH18011 | ecosystem: Environmental > Aquatic > Freshwater > Lake > Hypolimnion/Profundal zone | place: USA: Wisconsin...
ATCTGCGCGCGCTCCGTCATCGGCGGCGTGGTGGGCGTCGGCGGCGTGATCGGCCTGATCTTTGCGCGGGCGAAGACGGGGTGACCGAGCCCAAGGTGATTCGGCGGAATCGGTGACAGTCCATTCGCTTTCCCCCTCATCTCTGCGTCGCGAAGCGACCGGGGAAATCAGCCAGACACGGAGTGTCTGGTTTGGCACCCTGACGAACCCCGTCCTGAAGGGACGGCGGAATCCATCGTCTTTTCAGAACGAATTCGCCTTGGTTGACGCTACCTGCCGCTTCGCAACTGGCGATTTTCCATTGTCGCTCCCCGTCAATAAAAATCCCGGATGATGCCTTGCCCGGACCGGCAAATTGCCCTTTCTCAAACCGCCATCCGGAAAAACTCCTCCGCCGTCCGGTTCGTGACCGCGCTCAATTCCTCCAGCGAACACAGTTTCACCTGCGCCACCATCTCCGCGATCTCTTTCACAAAAGCCGGTTCGCAGCGTTTGCCCCGATGCGGCACCGGCGCCAGATACGGGGAATCCGTCTCCAGCATGAACTTGCCCATGGGCGTGGCCGCCACGGTGTCGCGCACGTTCTGGCCGTTCTTGAAGGTCACGATGCCCGTGTAGCTCACCAGCCAGCCCAAGTCCAGAATCTGCTGCAACCGCTCCTTGCTTTCACCAAAACAATGGAACACCCCGCGTGTCCGCTCCGCGAACGGCCGGATCTGCGCCAGCGTATCCTCAAACGAAGCCCGCTGGTGGATGACACAATTCAGCCCGCACTCCGCCGCCACTTCCAAATGTTGCGCGAACAGCACCGCCTGCCGGGCCTTGTAATCCGCGTCTTCCTCCGGCGTGGCATTATGGGTGGCGCTGGGCAGCCGGTAGTAATCCAGCCCGGTCTCGCCGATGGCCGCCACGCGCGGATGCTTCACCAGTTCGCGCAGGGCCGGCCGGAAATCCGCCGGCGCCGTCATCACCTCGCTGGGATGCCAGCCGACAACGGCATAGACATTCGAATGCTTTTCCGCCAGCGCGATTGCCCGCCGGCTGCTCTCCAGGTCCGTGCCGATGGAAAGCATCCGCGTGATGCCCGCCGCGCGGGCGCGTTGGAGAATGTCGCCGACCTCAAGAGCGAGCTCCGGATAGTCCAGATGGGCGTGGGTGTCATAAAAAGTGACCATATCAATCAATCCGCTTGTTATGCCAGAGCGCCCGCCAATGGCAAGCGGCAAACGCCGCCGGTGGTAGCGGCAGGCATCCCTGCCTGCCGTAGAGGGCGGCATCTTGCCGCCCGGAGCAAGCGTGCAAGACCAAGCGGCTTCCGAAAATCCGAGCGATTCGTACTGGCGACGCCTTTTCCGCCGGGCAGTAAGCCTGCTCTACGGCAGGCAGGGATGCCTGCCGCTACAGCCCGCCTTCACCACGTATAATGCACCGAATAAATCAGCATACCTTCCACGTCCGGTTTCACCGGGATGTTGAATTCCACGGTCTGCGCATCCTTCTTCACGTAGCTCTCGGAATTGGCGGTGATGGTCCAGTTCCGCCCGCGGTACAACCGCTCGACCACGCGGATGGTCACCGGCGTCGTCTTCCGGTTACGCAGCTTGATCTCAAAGGACTCGTCCAGCCACTTCTCGCTGGTATCCGTATGGAAGGCCGTCTGCTTGCGCTCGCCCACCAGGTCGAACGCCTCGCCCGTGGTCACCCGGATGGTCTCCTTGCGCGGCGTGTGGTCGATCTCGTTCTCGCCCACGAACTCCAGTTGCCCGTCGTCATCCCGCCGATAAAAGCGCAACTTGCCTTTCGGCAGCGCCACGCCCAGATGGTTCGTCTCATCGTTCACGAACTCACGCTGGACCGTGATCTTTTTGCCGCCGTTCCGGCCGTAATTCTGGTCCCGGTTCAAACTGCCGTAATAGCGGCTGTCCGGCGCGCCGTCATACACATAAATGGTCGGCGCATACATTTTCTCGGCGTGCACGAATTCCACCTGCTTCGTCTCGCGATCATGCAGGGTGGTCGGGCGGGCGATGGAATAAAGATGAAATTCGTCAAAGGCCTTCTCCGTGACCGCCGGTGCCTCGGCGGCATCCACCCCTCCCATGACCATCGCCCGCCGGGCCATGGCATACATCGGTATGTTCTGCTGGGGCTGAATCTTGTTTACATCTCCCGCCATCAATTTGATTCTCGCGTCCTTAAATGTCTTGCCGCTCTCGTTTTTGACAGTGATCCAGCCGGTGAGGTCCACCAGGTCGCCGGTTTCCGGCGAGACGAGATTATAGCTGGCGCTCCACTCGAAACCTCCGGTCACATAGCCGACCTCGGCATCGAACTTGCCTGGACGGTCGGATTGCAGAAGCCAGTTGAGGGTGGGCTGAAGGATGGTGTCATCGCCCAGATCGGGAAAAAGCGGCTCGCCGGGCAGGCTGAACTGGAGTTTACCGTTCACTTCGATGATCGGCTGCTGCACCTCGCCGCCGGGCACATAGCCGCTGCGGACGATTTTGCCGGGGATCAGCTCAGCGACTTGCGTATTGTCCTTAACCCGGACGTTTTGAAAATCAATCGTCTTGCCCTCGAAGAGCGAAAGCAGCAACGGCTGGCTGACGGGATCATTGCGGTAGTTCTGTTCCAGAATCTGCAACGAATGCTTGGCCGCCGGGTCGCGCAGGATGACCGAATCTGGCTCCACTTGGGCGGTGGCCCCCGGATAGCGGACACTGGTGACGCCGGCTTTGAGGTCGAGCGTCACCGTGTCACGGACCACGGCAAAGTTCTGGTTGTAGATTGTCAGCGCCGGCTGCGCCGGGGCGGACAGCGCAGCCAGCAGCACGACGAACAGGGCAGCCGGGAAAGTTTTCATAATTGAATTAGTCCGCCAAGGCGGCGGATGTGTTCAATCTCTACCTTACCCCGAAACCCGCAAGGAAAAACTTTTTCGACAGGATAAACAGGATGGGAAAGGATAAAAACAGGGCTGCCAGTTCAGAAATCCTGTAAATCCTGCCCATCCTGTCAAAAACCGTTCAAAGCCCCAGCTTTTTGAACCGGTTGCTAACTTCCTTGAAGTGGAAATCCAAGGAGCACAGCTTCTCCAGTTCGCCCTTCTTGAAGTGTTTTGCCACGTCCGGGTCGGCTTTCAGGACTTCCAGGAAGTCGGCATCATCCCGGCCGGCGTGCTTCACCTCCCACGTCTTCATGGCGTTGTCCTGGACCAGCTTGTACGCGGCTTCGCGGGTAAGCCCCTTCCGGATCAGCGCGAGCAGAACGGTCTGGGAATTCCACATGCCCAGCGACAGCCCGATGTTCTTCTTCATGTTGGCCGGATAGACGACCAGGCCGTCCATCAGCCGGGTGAGCAGGCCGAACATGTAATCCAGCAGCGTGCAGGAATCGGGGAAGATGATGCGCTCCACCGAGGAGTGCGAAATGTCGCGCTCGTGCCAGAGGGCAACGTTCTCGAGCGCCGCCACGGCATTGCCGCGCAGGACGCGGGCGAGGCCGGTCAGACGTTCCCACGTGATGGGATTGCGCTTGTGCGGCATGGCGCTGGAGCCTTTCTGCCCCTTCGTGAACGATTCCTCGGCCTCGAGCACTTCGGTGCGCTGGAGATGGCGGAATTCCACCGCCCAGCGTTCGATGCTCGCGCCGACCAGCGCCAGCGTGGTCTGGAATTCGGCATGAATATCCCGCTGCACCACTTGCGTGGCGATGGGCGCGGGGCGGAGCCCAAGCTTCTTGCAAACATACGCTTCCACGCGCGGCGAAAGATGTGCGCTGGTGCCGACGGCCCCGGAAATCTTGCCGATGGCGACAACCTTGTGGATGCGTTCGAGGCGTTCCAGCGCGCGACCGAACTCATCATGCATCAGGGCCAGCTTGAGGCCGAAGGTGGTCGGTTCCGCATGGATGCCATGGCTGCGACCGATGCACGGGGTGAACTTGTGTTCGCGCGCGCGCGCGGCAATGGACTTGAGCGCCGCCTTCACATCCGCGATCAAAATCTCGGCGCTCTGCTTCATCTGCACCGCGTAGCAGGTATCGCCCACATCGCTGCTGGTGAGGCCGAAATGGAACCAGCGGCTGGCGTCGTCGTTGATGACTTCGGAGACGGCGGTGGTGAAACCGATGACGTCGTGGTTCAGCACCTTTTCCAGTTCCCGCTGGCGGGCGACGAGGCCCGGGAGATCGGCAAACCATTTATCACAACCGGCCTTGATGCGGGCAAAATCCTTCGCCGGCACGACCTTTTCCTTCACCAGCGCCTCGCTGGCGAGCAATTCGATCTGCAGCCAGATCTTCAGCTTGTTCTCGTCGGTCCAAATCGCCCGCATTTCGGGGCGGGAATAGCGCGTAATCATGCCGCAAGTTTAGGGGATTCGGGGCGGGGTTGAAATCGGAAAAGCAAGGGGCACGTTAAAACGTTGGATGGTTGCATCGTCACCTCGGGGGCGACGCCGGTATGGCCGCTGCCCGGGTCCAGTCGCGGAGCAATGATTCGACGTCCGTCAGGGTGCCAACCGGAACCAAAAGGTGGTAAGAATAATCCCCGGAGCGAATCCCCGCGGGATTTTTCTCGCGGAAGACGCAGTTCCATTTCACCACGTGTGCGGCGGCAAACCGCCACCGCCCGTAGCTCGGGCCGGCGGTGGCCTCCGGAACCGGTGGCGGCGAAAATATCCCCATGGCATGGCGTCCGTCGGCGGTGGCGAGCACAACGGGATTTTTGATTTCGCCCGGGCCATCGCCGAGCGGCTCCAATTTTCCGGTCCGGGGATTGAATTGCCAAAACGCGGAAAATTCCGGCGGCATATAACCGGTCAGCGCCTCGAACTGCGCGGAGACGTGAGCTTCTTGCGCGGGAACGGTGAAAGTGACGTGATAATCCAGCGCCTGCGGCCAGCGCCCGAAGCCGATGCGGACGTCTTTGGTCAGGAGATGCTCAGAGAGCCGGCCGGTATTGCGCGCCAGCTGGCCTTCGGAGCGTTCCCCGGGGGCGAGCCAGAAGGCCATTTGGGTGCGGGTGTGCAAATGATTGCCATCGGCAACCAGTTCGAGCAACCGGCTGGTCGAGCCGGGCCCGGCCCCGTCGCGGCGGGAACCCGCCTCCGTGGGATTAAAAGTCTCGGCGTTGGCGGCGGGGGAATTGTCAAAAGAACCGGCCGACTGCAATTCGCGCCCGTGATCGGCGCGATTGACGAATTCCTGCCCGTCCCACGTGAGCGAATGGATGGCCCCGGCCAGGCGCGCGGCGGTGGTGATGACGATTTCCGACTTCCCGGCGCGGGCGCGAATTTGGGAATCACCGGCGGGCGAGGCGGCTCGCACCGCGCCCGTGATGGCGATGGCTCCGATGATGAGCGCAAACCGATTCATGTGCCTGCCAACGTAATCGACCGCTTTGCCCGTGTCGACCCCGGACCGGCGCTAGCGCTTTTCCAGCCAGCGGGTCTGGACCAACAGATTTGCGGCGGTGACCAGACCGCCACCGATGAGCAGGCGGACGGACATCGTTTCATTCGCATAATCCACGCCGGCCCAGCGGGAAAAAAGTGCCGGCAAAAACAGTGCCAGCACGCTGGTGATGACCGGTTCGAGGCAATAGATTAACCCGGCCTCGGTGGCGGTGACGTGCCGCTGCCAGCGGTTCATGAAAGTATAGGCCAGCAGCGTGCAGAACACCACCAGCAGGGCGAGGAACCCGGCCGCCGGCCCGGAAGCATAGGCCTGCCAGCAGGCGGCGGCACGGGGCATGGAAGTGAGCACCAGCGGCAGGCAAAGCAACGCCATGCCCAGAAACATCACGGTGGAAAAGTTCTCCGGACGGTTGGCCGCATACCGGGGTTTCTCCAGACCGAAAATCTGCCCGGTGAACATCAGCGAGGCGATGATGGTTTCCGTCTCGCCCCGACCGAGCTTGAACGAGTGATAATCGATCCGGGCCAGCACGGCCACGCCCGTCACCACCAGCGCGATGCTCAGGAAGATTTTCAAAGACGGCAGCCGCCGGTGCGTGAGGGCCATCCATACCGGAATGAACACGCAATAGCCCTGCGTCAGAAAAGCGGAGGTCGACGCGGCGGTATAGGACAGCCCGTCCATCTGGAACCAGATGCCGGCCATGCCGAAGCCGGCCAGCACCGTCCCCTGCTCCAGTTCCAGCCGGGTGATGGATTTGAGCCGGCGGGCAAAAAACACCACCATCACCAGTCCGGCGATGCCGAAGCGATACATCACTCCCAGCGAGGTGAAGAACAGACTGCCCGCCTCCGGCAAGAGCGAATGCTGCGCGAGCGCCAGCGACTTCATGACCGGAAAACTGAGCGCCCACAGGGCGGTGCAGGCGGTCAGAATCTGGATGGCTTTAAGGCGGGTTTTCAAAATGGATGTTCGATGCCGGATGCCTGCAGGAAGCGAATCAACGGACCGATGGCAGAAAAGTCCGGGTCAGGAACCTTTCATCCGTTGGCGGGCTTTCTCCAGCTGCTCCCGTTCGCGGGCGGTGAGACTGCCGATGCCCCGCGCGGAAATCTTGTCCAGGATGGCGTCCACCTCCTGCATGGACAAATCGGCGGCCGGTGGTTTCTCGACGGCGGCGGGGACGCGGTTTTCCGCGACCGCTTCGGGGGGACGCTGCAACCAGTTGCCCCGGACGATTTTTTCCGCAAAGAAAATGCCGGTCACCATGCCGCCCAGATGCGCGCAGTGTGCGACCGGGCCGAGGAGCTTGTTCGCCAGGCCGGGAAAGGAGAATCCGGCCAGCGCCATGCCGCCCAGGACATACAGCAGGGTCTTCGCCCGCATCGTCACCGGGATGATGTAGAGGACATACATCGTGATTTCCTGATGGGGCAGCAGCAGGGCAAACGTTGCCACCAATCCGAAGGCGGAGGCGGAGGCGCCCACCACCGGCGCGTGACCAAAATAATCCGGCCAGATGAACGCGGCAAACGATTGCACGATGCCGCCCACGATGCCGCTGGAGAACATCAGGGCCGCAAAGCGCCGCGCCCCCAGCATCCGCTCCACTTCGACACCGAAAGAGTAGATGGCAAAACAGTTCAGCACGATATGCGCCACGCTCGCGTGCATGAACTGATAAGTCACCAGCTGCCAGATATAGCCGTGGGCCAGCCCCTCGTTGCTCAGGGCGAAATATTTTTCCATCATCTCACCGCTGCCGGGCACCGTCCGGGAAAACACCCACTGCAAAATGAAGACCAGGGCGTAGGTGATCAGGAACCAGACCGTCAGGGACCAGCCCCGGACGGACGGCGGCGTCCACCGGGGTTCCTGGAACTCCGGCTGGCGCATGTAATCACGATCTTCGAGCATGGCAAAATTTAGCCGTTCTGGCCGATTAATCAAACCGCTTTCCGCCGCCACCAGAACATCCGCTCCATCCCGGTGCGGTTCGGATACGAGCGCGGCACCCAGTCGGCCACCAGATCAAAGTGCGGCGCGAAGCGTTCCACCTGCTCCGCGCGGGTGGTGGGCCAGGGCGGGCCATCCGGCCCGCAATCCAGATAATTGACCGCCAGATAGTTACCGCCGGGCTTCAGCCAGCGCACCACGGCGCGAACATATTCATCCCGTTCCCTGGGTTGGATGGCACAAAAGAGCGTATGTTCAAACAGCCAGTCAAATTGCCGGGGTGCCGGATCGCGCAAGAAATCAGCCTGATGAAAAGATGCGGTCAAACCGGCGGCCAGGGTGGCCGCCGTCGCCAGCGCGATCGCCGACGGCGTGAGGTCAAACCCCTCCGCCTGAAAACCGGCCCCCGCCAGGGCCCGGACATCATGGCCCGTGCCGCAACCGGGAACCGCCACGGTCCCCTGCCCGAACTCCGGATGGGCGGCCAGAAAATCCACGAGGCCGGGCGATGGGGCGCCCTTTTCCCAGGGCATGTCGCCGCTTTGGTAGCGCTGTTCCCAATAATCCTGGCTCATACGGATCAGGCGGCGATCATGCCGTCCACGAGATGGATGACCCGCGGCGCATTGGCGGCCACCTTGGTGTCGTGCGTGGCGATGACCAGGGTGGTTTTCCCATCGGCCCGCAGGCTTTGAAGCAAGGCGAGGATATCCGCCCCGGTGCGGGAATCCAGGTTGCCGGTCGGCTCATCGGCCAGCAGCAAGGCGGGCTCATTGATGAGGGCGCGGGCGATGGCGACGCGTTGCTGCTCGCCGCCGGAGAGTTCCGCAGGCTGGTGGTCGAGGCGATCCTGCAAGCCCACGCGCTCCAGCAGTTCGGCGGCGCGTTTGACCGTGGCCGCCAACGGCCGGCGGGCGATGCGCGCCGGCAGGCAGACATTTTCCAGCGCGGTCAGCTCCGGCAGCAAGTGATAAGCCTGGAACACGAAGCCCACGCGGCGGTTGCGGAAGTCGGTCAAGGCCCGGTCCGAAAGGCGCGTGACATTCAGGCCGTCGAAAACGATTTCCCCGGCGTTCGGGGAATCCAGCCCGCCGATGAGGTGCAGCAGCGTGCTTTTGCCCGTGCCGGACGCGCCGCAGAGGGCGACAAAATCGCCCGATTCCATGACCAAGTCGACGCCGCGCAGCACTTCCAGCGAGCGTTTGCCCATGACATACTTCTTCTTGAGTCCGCGCGCGGACAGGATGGGTTCACTCATAACGCAATGCCTCCACGGGTTTCAGCCGGCCCGCCCGCCATGCCGGGAGCAGGCCGCCAAGCAGACAGATCACAAACGAGACGCTGCAAATCACCGCCACATCCTGCGGCATGACCAGCGCGGGCAATTCGCTGAAGCCATAGACGCTGCCGGGAAAAATCTCGATCCCGGTGGCATGCCGGAGGAAATGCAGGAACGGATTCCGGTAATGGATCGCCAGCACCCCGAGCAGATACCCGGCGGTGACTCCGATGACCCCGATGATGGCGCTCTGAAACACAAAAATGCCGGAGATCTGCATCCGGCCCACGCCAATGGCCTTCAGCATCCCGATCTCGCGCGTCTTCTGGATGACGAAGGTGATCTGCGCGCTCAGGATGCACAGCGCCGCCACGAGGACGATGAAGAACATGATGAAAAACATGACGTTTTTTTCCACCGCCAGACTGTTGAGCATATCGGCATTTTGCTCCTTCCAAGTGGAGGCGACAAAATCACTGCCCAGGGAGTTGGTCAGCTGCGCCTTGATTTCACCGGCCCGATCGGGATCGTGCAAGCGGACAAACAACCCGTGGACCGTCTCATCTAAATTACACAGGTCTTGGGCGTTTGCGAGCGAGGTGATGACATAGCGGGAATCATTTTCGTGATATTCCACGTCAAAAATCCCGCGCACCACATAATCATCCGGCACGGGGATGACCTCCTTTTTATGTTTGGCCGCCTCCACCACCTTTTCAATCTCGCTGGGGGAATAGATGGAAAGCTTGTCGCCCACCATCAGCCGCATGTTGCTGGCGAACTCCCAGCCGACCACGACTCCGCGCCCGCTCAGGTCAAATTTGCCATCCACAATCCGGCTCGCCAACTGGCCGGAAGCTAATTCCACCTTGGGATCGATGCCCAAGACCGTCGGGGCGTCCTGCAGGGCGGGCCGGCCGTTGTCCCCGTGGGTCTGCACCAGGATGGGGCTCATCACGAACGGGGAGACCGCCTTCACACCCTTGTTCTGCATAATGGTTTTGGCCACATGCTGGTAATCCGGCATCAGGCCATCCGCTTCCCGGACGACAATGTGCGGGTTGAAGCCAAGAATGAGGGCGCGGAAATCGTGATCGAACCCGGTCATCACGCTGATGACGATGATGAGGACGGCCACGCCCAGAGTGACGCCCAGGATGGAAACGAGGGTGATGATGGAGACAAACGTCCGTTTGGGCTGCAGATAACGCAGCGCCAGCAACAGTTCAAACGGCAGTCGAGACATTCGACAAAGCTAAAGAGCCGGGGCGGCCGTGTAAAGATTGTTGCACCACTTCGTAGCGGCAGGCATCCCTGCCTGCCGTAGAGCCGGGGCTTCCAGCCCGGCGGAAAAAGCGCTCATTTGGCAAAGCGGGGCCGCATGGTTCATCCAAGCTGCCATTCCATGCGGACGCGGGTTCCGGGTGGCAGGATGCCACCCTCTGCGGCAGGCATCCCTGCCTGCCACCACCGGTCTGGGCCGCGCGCGCTCAGATGGCGAAGTCTCCGTATTCCGGCTTGGCCGCCTCGGTGGGCGGGAAGAGCATGCCGGCCGCCACCGTGGCATTGGTCCCCTGCTCCACCAGGATGAAGGAGCCGGTGAGGCGGTTATGCTCATAGCCGTCAAACAGCAGCGGCTTGGCCGTCTTGATCCGCACAATGCCGATGTCGTTCATCGCCAGCGCGGGCGGCTGCGGCTCGGCGGCGTAGGTGGCCACATTGATGCGGCTTTCCAATTCGGTGACGATGGCCTGCACCGTCTGCGTGGTGTGCTTCAGGAAAAACTTGCGGCCGGCCGTGAGCGGCTTGGTGTTCATCCAGCAGATGCGGGCCTGGAGGTCCGTGCTGCGACCCGGTAGGTTTTCCCGACCCACGATCATGTCGCCGCGGCTGACATCAATGTCATCCGCCAGGCAGATGGTGACCGACTGCGGGCAAAAGGCTTCTTCCAATGAGCCGTCATAGGTCCAGATATCCGTGACCTTGCTCTTGATGCCGGAAGGCAGAATGACGACGGTTTCCCCCCGTTTCACCACGCCGCTGGCGATCTGGCCGCTGAGGCCGCGAAAGTCATGCAGCTTCTGGTCGGTGGGATTGTTCGGGCGATTCACCCACTGGACCGGGAAGCGGAAAGTGGAGAGATTGCGGTCGCTCCCGATGTGAACAGTTTCCAGATGACCGAGCAACGAAGGCCCGGTGTACCACGGCGTCTTGTCCGAACGGTCCACCACGTTGTCGCCATTCAGGGCGCTCAACGGAATGAATTTAACATCACGAAAAACCCCCAGCTTCGGCAGAAAACCCTCGATCTCGTCGCGGATCTCGTTGAAGCGGGCTTCGCTCCAGTCCACCAGGTCCATCTTGTTCACCGCGATGACCAGATGCGGAATCCCCAGCAGCGCGGAAATGTAAGTATGGCGGCGGGTCTGCTCAATCACGCCGAGCCGCGCATCCACGAGCACAATGGAGAGGTTTGCGCTGGAAGCGCCGGTGACCATGTTCCGGGTGTACTGGATATGCCCGGGCGTGTCCGCCACGATGAACTTGCGCCGCGGGGTGGCGAAATAGCGGTAGGCGACATCAATGGTGATGCCCTGCTCGCGCTCGGCCTTCAGGCCGTCGGTGAGGTTGGCTAGGTTGATCTGGCCGCCGCCGGTGATGGCGGCGGAGCGTTCGAGGGCCTCCACCTGGTCTTCCATCAGCGACTTGGAATCGTAAAGCAGGCGGCCGATGAGGGTGGACTTGCCGTCGTCCACACTGCCGCAGGTGTTGAAGCGCAAAAGCTCCACCGGATGTTGCGTCTGTGTCATCTCAATGAACGGGAAATTGTAAATGTTTTTTCAATCCAACCAAGTCAAAAACTATTTGATTGTTTTCACCTTTTTCGCCTTCTCCGTCAGTCCCAGATAATTTTCGCTGGTGACAACTTTGCGCCCGCTCTTCTTTTCCAGTTCGCGCCGGGCGTTGCCGGCCACTTTGCCACCGGCGTGCGCCGCCTGCTGGTTTTGCGGGAAGCCCTGGGCATCACGGTTGCGGGCGATTTCCGTGGTGGCGGCCTCGCCTAGCATGGAAAAAATGAGTTCCAAATCGGTCATGTGGTCGCGAAGATTTTCGCGCCGCAACCGCTTGAATTTGGCATATTCGGCCGGAGTCAGTCCAAACGCCGCCTTGGAGATTTCCGCCGTGAGGATGGCGTATTCGCGCTGCTCCTTCACACCGCGCTTTTTCCATTCGCCGGTCAGTTCATCACGGATGGCAATGGAGCGCATCCGCTTCTCAATCCAATCATCGGAATAACCCTTGGCCTTATAGATGGCCCGGGTGCGTTTGGCGGCCAGTTCCGGGTCTTCGATTTCCTGGATGCGCTCGTAGCCAACACGCGCGAGCCAGCGTTTGAACGGCTCGGCCTTGCGGCTGGGAACGGACTGGATGAGACGAAAAATGCCCTCGGTGTTCCAGCATTGCAGCGTCTGGATTCCGCCGGCCGTGTCAAATTCGAGACCAAGGGGGGGGACAATTTGTCCCCCCCCTTTGAAAGCCTCGGATAATTGCGAGTCGCGTTTGCGGAGCTTCTTAAGATAATCGCTCGCAGCCACGGAATCTGTCAGCGCGGCAACAACATCGGTAATGACAAACCACCATTCGTTGTTGTGGATGACACGACGAACCTCTTTCCGTTGAAACAACGCAATGCGCTCTTCCGGGTTGGAGTCGGGGTTACTCATTTCGCGAACAGCCATCTAACACCATCAGGCAATCAAAAATACCCCGCCTTCTTGCGGTCTTCCATGGCGGCTTCGCTGGCCTTGTCATCGGCGCGGGTGCCGCGCTCGGTCACGCGGGCGGCGGCGACTTCGGCGATGATGTCATCCACGCTGTCGGCGGGCGACTCGATCATGCCGGTGCTGATCATGTCGGCAATGGTACGGACGCGCACCACCAGTTTTTTGATCGGTTCGCCGGGCTTCGGCCGGGCGCCGGCATAGGGGTCGGGCTTGGTCGTGTCCGTGTGCGGGGTGGGCACGGGAATCCACTGGCCGCCGCGCCAGAAACAATCACGCTCGTGGCTGAAATAGATGGTCGGCACCGCCAGTTTTTCGCGCTTGATGTATTGCCATACGTCCATCTCCGTCCAGTTGGAGATGGGGAACACGCGCATGTTCTCGCCTGGATTCACGCGGGCGTTGTAGAGATTCCAGATCTCCGGCCGCTGGTTCTTGGGATCCCACTGGCCGAAGCTGTCGCGGAAGCTGAAGAAACGTTCCTTGGCGCGGGCCTTTTCCTCGTCGCGCCGGGCGCCGCCGATGGCGCAATCGAAACGGAATTCCTCGATGGCCCCGAGCAACGCCGGGGTCTGGAGTTTGTTACGGCTGATCTCACCGGGCGCGGGATGCGCGAGCCCCTTGGCGATGGCGTCATCCACCGTGCGGACGATCAGCTTGGCACCCAGCTCCTGGGCGCGGGCATCGCGAAAGGAAATGAGCTCGGGAAATTCGTGCCCGGTCTCGATGTTGAGAAACGGCATCGGAATATCCGAGGGGCGGAAGGCCTTTTCGGCGAGGCGCAGGAGGCAGATGGAGTCTTTGCCGCCGGAAAACAACAGGGCGGGACGCTCGAATTCCGCCGCCACTTCACGCATCACGTGAATCGCTTCCGTCTCCAGGTACTGCAGGTGATCGAGATGATATGAGCTCATGAAATGTTTTAGATGCCGGCCCCCAATGCCTTCGCGCCCCAATTCGCATGCAGACCGCATTCACGTTTGTCGTCGGCTTTCGCGGGATCGAAATAATCCCACTCGTTCGGGAGGTTATGCTGTTTCAGGTAATTTTCCATGTCCGCATCGGTCCAGTAGAACAACGGGCTGACCTTGAGTGAATTGAAATTCGTGTCCTGGCTGACGATGTCCAGTCCGGCACGATTGGGGTTCTGCACCTGGCGCAAGGCGGTGAGCCAGACGGCGGGGGCGAGTTCCTTCATGCCACGTTGAAAGGGTTCCAGTTTCATCACCGTGCTGAACGCCTTGATGCGGGCCTCGTTCTCCGGCGTGGGCTCGGGCATGCCGCCGTGAACGGCGTCGTAATGCGCGGCAGTGAGCTTGGGCAAATAAGCCTTGATGTTCAGCTTGAGCAGCTTGATGAGCTGTTCGGCGTGCTGGTAAGTGGCGGGACGGTTGTAGCCGTGATCCACCCACAACACGGGAATCTCCGGCTGCACCTGCGTGACGAGGTGG
>Ga0316222_1004008_pt1 | contig 13885 bp, 13 predicted proteins | sample TBH18011metaG_FD_206008 | JGI IMG/M metagenome (GOLD analysis project Ga0316222, IMG submission 206008) | Freshwater microbial communities from Trout Bog Lake, Wisconsin, USA - TBH18011 | ecosystem: Environmental > Aquatic > Freshwater > Lake > Hypolimnion/Profundal zone | place: USA: Wisconsin...
CGACGTGCCCGCGCCGACGCCGGGCGCGCATTATATCCTCCGCGCCCAAATCGCCGGTTCCGGCGGCACGGATTCGCATGGCAACGTCCTTTGGGATTTCAAACCAACCAGTTCAAAATGAATCTACAATTCGTTCCCCCACTTGACCCGGGTTTTCAGCCCGCTGTTCTCGTCAACCGCAACTACGTCGCTGCCGCGAAAAAAACCGGCCTGGCCGTGCCACTCGTCATCGGCCTTGAGCGCGAATGCGGCCTGGTGTCGCGCTACGAAACTTTTGTGTTTCCGGATGCGGATGCGGCCACGCTGCAATATGTCGAGCGCACAGTGAAATTTCTTCTGTGGGCGCGCGGCGGCTGGAAAATTTTCATCGGCGGCCCGAAAGCCATCGGCGAATTTATCCGCAAAACCTATTCGCCGACCGGCGCGCGGAAATTTGACTGCGATCTGATGGGCACGGCCTACGGGGAAAAATTCCAGGTTGTCGTGACTACGCCGGAAAAAGTTCCCGCGAACAGCGAAATGGAAGTCGCGGCGGGCGGTCATCTCAAAGGCTGCCGCATCGGTTTTGATTTGGGCGCGAGCGACTACAAGGTTTCGGCGGTCGTGGATGGCGAGGCGGTTTTCACTGAGGAAACGCCGTGGGATCCGAAGACGCAGTCGAATCCCGAATATCATTACCACCACATTTCCGCCGCGCTGCATCGCGCCGCCGCGCACATGCCGCGCGTGGACGCCATCGGCGGCAGCTCCGCCGGCGTGATCGTGGACAACGAAATCCGCGTGGCGTCGCTGCTGCGCGCGATTCCGGAAAAAGATTTTCCGAAGGCGACGGCAATTTTCAAGCGCATCCAAAAAGAATGGAACGTGCCGCTGGTGATGATGAATGACGGCGACGTGACCGCGCTGGCCGGTGCGCTCTCGCTCCGGCAAAAAGGGATGCTCGGCCTCGCGATGGGTTCGAGCGAGGCGGCGGGTTTCATGGACAAGCAGGGCCGCATTCTCGGCTGGCTGAACGAGCTGGCGTTTGCCCCGGTGGATTACAATCCCCATGCCGCCGCCGATGAATGGTCGGGCGACCGGGGCGTGGGTGCGCTGTATTTTTCGCAGCAGGCGGTCAACAAGCTGCTGCCGGCCGCAAAAATCAAACTGCCGGTAACGATGGGGCAGCCGGAACGGCTCAAGGAGGTTCAGGCGCTGATGGCGAAAGGCGATGCGCGCGCGGCGAAAATATACGAGACCATCGGCGTGTATCTCGGCTACAGCATCGCGCACTACGCGGATTTTTACGATTACCGGCACATGCTCATTCTCGGACGCGTTACGACTGGCAAGGGCGGCGACATAGTCATCGACATGGCGCGCGAGGTTTTGAACCGGGAGTTTCCGGCGGTGGCGAAGAAAATCGCGCTGCATGTGCCGGACGAGAAATCACGGCGTGTTGGCCAGGCGGTGGCGGCCGCCAGCCTGCCGGAAGCTAAAAATTAGGCCGCGCATTTTAACAACCCTTTTAACCAACCATGGAACAAACTTGGATATTGAAATTGGCGGCGTGCCTTTCTGTGGGCACCTTATTGTCGGGTTGCGCCTCCGCGCCCGTTGGCGATATTCATCGCGTTGACTTTGGCAATTTCACTTACGTCACGGCGGCGGCGGGCAAAGTGACGGCTCACAACGGGGTTTGCCGTTGGAACACCGGGGCAAATCCAATAGAGTTCGAGGTGGCTGAAATTACCTACGGCGATTTGAACGGCGATGGGCTCGACGAAGCGGCCATCGTGACCTGTTGCAACACGGGCGGATCGGGCGTGTTCACCGAAGGTTTTGTTTATGCGCTGAAAGCCGGGCAGGCGTCCCTGCTGGCAACCGTCGAAGGGGGCGACCGGGCGTTCGGCGGCATCAATCACATCGCCATCCAGGACGGACAATTGCAAGTCGAGCGGATTGGGACGGACAGTTGTGCCATTTGTCCCGAGCGGATTGAAACCAGCAGCTACCACCTCAATAATCACCTGCTGGTTCAAGTTGGTGAAATGACGAAACGCAAATATAACGTGCATGACAAGCAGGTGTCCTGCATCTGGCCGTCAAAGGAACAATGATCATGCCGCGCACAGTCACTCCAACCTTTACGCCTCTGAAATGCCAAGAATTGCCGGCGTTTGACGCGGACAAGCTTGAGGTTATCCACGCGGCATTCGGGCGGGCGGACGGCTGTGTGATGGGACAGGCGTGGCTGGCGGTGTCAGAAGCTGATTTTACGCCGGCAAATGTCCGGGTGGGCTGGCGCAGCGATTCACTGCTGGTGTTTGCCGAACTGGAGGACGCGGACATTTGCACCCGCGCCACCGCGTCCAACCAGCGGATGTGGGAACTGGGCGACGTGCTGGAGATGTTCTTGGCGCCGGAAAATTCCGGCAGCTATGTGGAATTTCACGTCACGCCAAATAATATGCGTCTGCAGTTGCGGTTCCCCGACACCGCAGCTTTGCGGCAGGCACAGGCGGCGAATTGTTTTGACGATTTCCTGCTGCCTGATGGCGTTTTTTCCTCGCGTTCTTGGGTGCAGCCCAAAAATAACAAATGGCTTGTTTATGCGGAGATTCCCGCCGTTGCCGTTTGCGGCTTGGATAGGCCGTTGGCCGGAGGACGATGGCGATTTTCGTTCAGCCGTTATGATCACATCTGCGGACGGTCAGAACCGATCATTTCGTCCACCTCGCCGCACGCGGTGGCAGATTTTCACCGGCGGCAGGAATGGGGCACGTTGCTTTTTATTTAACCAAACAATATATTTATGAACCTGCATCTATCCACGGCACAAATTTTTGTTCCGGACAGCAAGCCCGTTGCGGAGGCGTGCAAACGCATAACGCATCTTGGCATTGGCGCGCATCAGGACGACCTGGAGTTCATGGCGTTCCATGGCATCCTCGAATGTTTTGCAAACGAGCAAAAATGGTTCGGTGGCGTCACCTGCACGAACGGTTCGGGCAGTGCCCGAACCGGCGCGTATGAAAAATATTCCGACGCGCAGATGATGGCCGTGCGGCGCAAGGAACAGAACAACGCCGCCATCGTTGGGCAATATGGGGTGATGATCCAGCTGGATTATCCGAGCAGCGCGGTCAAAAGCCCGACCGATCCGTCGCTCAAAAATGATTTGAAGGCAATTCTTGCCGCGACGCGGCCGGAAGTAGTTTACACGCATAATCCGGCGGACAAGCACGACACGCATGTCGGCGTGGTCGTGGCGGCCTTGCAGGCGATGCGTGAAATGATGCCCAGCCAACTCCCGAAGCGGGTCATCGGATGCGAAGTCTGGCGCAATCTGGACTGGTTGCCGGATGCGGAGAAGGTCGTCATGGATGTGAGCGGGCATGACAATTTGGCGGCCGCGCTGAACGGAGTGTTTGATTCGCAAATCACCGGGGGCAAGCGCTACGACCTGGCCACTTATGGCCGGCGGTCGGCCAACGCGACCTTCTTTGAGTCGCACGCCACCGACAAAGCCAACCAAGTCATTTTCGGCATCGATCTCACGCCCCTGATCACGGATGACCCCAAGGTTGATGTTCGGGACTATGTGTGTGGCTTCATTGACCGGTTCAAGGCTGATGTTCGCAAGAAATTCGGTGATCGCTTTGGCTACCTTTGATATGGAAATCATCATCCAACCCACCGCCGAGGCCGCGACGACCCGCGCGGCGCGGGTCATCGCCCGGCTGCTGCGCGAGAAGCCCAATGCCGTGCTGGGACTGGCCACCGGCAGCACGCCTTTGCTGCTCTACCGTGAATTGATCCGGATGAAGCTGGACTGGCGCAAGGTGACGACCTTCAACCTCGACGAATACGTCGGGCTGGCACCCACGCATCCGCAGTCCTACCACAGTTTCATGCGAGAGAATTTGTTCCAGCACATCAAGATTTCGATGAGAAATGTCCATATTCCCGATGGCATGGCGAAGAACATCCCGGCCTCGTGTGAAAATTACGAACGAAAAATTACGGCGGCGGGCGGGATTGACTTGCAGGTGCTGGGCATCGGCACGGACGGGCACATCGGTTTCAACGAACCGACCTCGTCGCTGGCCTCGCGGACGCGCATCAAGACGCTGACGCAACAGACCCGACGGGACAACGCGCGGTTTTTTGGGAGCGAAGCGGATGTGCCGCATCACTGCATCACGATGGGCATCGGCACAATCATGGAAGCGCGGCAAAACTTGCTGCTCGCATTCGGTCCAAAAAAGGCGCGAGCAGTCGCCGAGGCGGTCGAGGGGCCGATCACGTCCATCAACCCAGCGTCGATGTTGCAGATGCATCCGGCCACTAAGGTGTGCCTGGATAAAGACGCCGCATCGCAGCTCCAGCGGGCCGACTATTACCGCTGGGTTTACGACAACAAACCCGGCTGGCAGCAAATTTGATATGAGCGAAAAACCGAAACACGACGTCCGCGCGATTGTGGGACATTTTCAGATTGCCGGTGAATTTCTGGAGGCCGCGCCTTACGGGAGCGGCCACATCAACGACACCTACTGTGTGGTGTTCGACCAGGGCGGCACGCGTGTCCGCTATATTTTCCAGCGCATCAACCACAGCATTTTCAAGCAGCCGGTGGCGCTGATGGAAAACGTGCGGCGGGTCACGGCGCATCTCGCCGAGAAAGTCGCTGGTGAAGCCGATGCCAGCCGCCGCGTGCTGACGCTCATCCCGGCGCGCTCGGGCGCGGCGTTTTATTGTGATCCTGTGGGTAATCACTGGCGGGTTTACGTTTTCATCGAAGCCGCGCGTGGCTTCGACGCGGTGGAAAGCCCGGCACAGGCGCTGTCGGCCGCCAGGGCGTTCGGCCGGTTTCAAAAAATGCTGGCAGATTTGCCCGCGCCGCTGTTAAACGACACGATTCCTGATTTTCATCACACGCCGAAACGCTTTGCCGCGCTGGAAAAGGCGATTGCCGCCGACACCGCCAAACGCGTCGCGCTGGCCAAACCGGAAATTGAATTCGCCTTGCGCCATCAGGCGATTTGCAGCGCGCTGCTCGACGCCAAATTGCCGGAGCGCGTCACGCACAACGATACAAAGTTCAACAACGTGCTGCTCGACGACACGACAGGCGAGGGGATTTGCGTGATTGATTTGGACACGGTGATGCCCGGCCTGGCGCTCTACGATTTCGGCGACATGGTGCGGACAACTACCAGCCCGGCGAAGGAGGACGAGCGCGATTTGTCGAAGGTGACGATGCAGTTCCCGATGTTCGAGGCGCTGGCACGCGGCTACTTGAGTTCGGCGGCGGAATTTCTGACGCCGGCGGAGAAAAAGTTTTTGCCGTTCTCCGGCAAACTCATCACGTTTGAAATCGGCATCCGGTTCCTGACGGATTTTCTCGCGGGCGACGTTTATTTCAAAGTGCATCGCGACGGCCACAACCTTGATCGCTGCCGCACGCAGTTCAAGTTGGTCGAATCCATCGAACAGCAGGAGGGAAAAATGAGTCAACTGGTGGCGACAATATGAAACTTGCAACCTCGCCGACATCTCATGTCGTTGCCAGGAGTTTCTGAAAAATCATGATCAACCGCCGTCGCTTTATCCAAACCACGCTCGCCGTCCTGGCTTCCACGCCAGCCCTGTCGCTGGTCGGCGCGGAGCAATCAACCGCCGTCGCGTCCGCCGCGCCGACGCCGGGACTGCCGCTGGTCACCGCGCCGACGTGGGATGGCGTCGTCATCGTGTGGGCGGTGGATGCGCCTTCCACGGGCTGGGTTGAATTTGGAGAGTCGGAAGCCTTGGGGCAAATCGCCCATGGCGCGGTGGACGGACTCCGGCCGTTTGACGACCGCGTAATTTCGGTGGCGCTGCGCGGTTTGCGCGCGGGGGCAAAATATTTTTACCGCACCGTCACCGTGCCGGTGAATTTTCCCAACCAATACAAGATGTTGCGCGGCACGGCGCTGGTGTCGCCGGTGTATTCTTTCACGCTGCCCGGTGCGCGCGCGACGGCGAAAATCGCGGTCTGGAATGACACGCACCAACAAGACGATTCCCTGCAAGCCGTCCAGAAATTGACGGACGAATTTGCACCGTCGCTGCTCGTCTGGAACGGCGATGTGGTGGGCGACCAGTTCATGCACGAAAAAGATTTCACCGCCGCCGTGCTTCGCGCCGGCCAGGGCATGGATCCCGCGTCATCGCGGCCGCTGTTGTTTGCGCGCGGCAACCACGATGTGCGTGGCGCGGCGGCGCGGCGGCTTCCCAGCTATCTGCCCAAGCCGCTGGAGCACGGCTATCAAAACCTGCTGCGCCTCGGGCCGGTGGGCATCATCGTGCTGGACACGGGCGAGGACAAGGAAGGACCGCAATTTTATGCGGACCTCGGCGAATGGGCGCTTTATCGCGAGGCGCAAAAAAGCTGGTTGGAATCTGCGGTGAAAAATCCGCTGTTCAAAGACGCGCCGCATAAAATTGTTTTCTGCCACATTCCGCTGCGCTGGCAGTCGCCGGCGGACAAAGGCGACTGGTGCCCCGACGGCGACAAACGTTGGTCGCCGCTGCTGGCCGAGGCCGGCGTGAGCGCCGTGATTTCCGGCCACACGCACCAGTTCTGGCACGCCGCGCCGGACACGACGCATCCGTTCCATCAAATCGTTGGCGGCGGACCACAAACCAAATCCACCAACTGGAGCCCCACGCCCGCCACCGTCATCAAATTGGAAGCCGACCAAAAATTCTTGTCGCTCGAAGTGGTGGAGGCGGATTCGCGTCAAAAACTGCTGTCGCTTATACTGCCGGCGCAAATATGAAACCTGCCCATGAACGGCAGGAGTAAAAACAAACCAAAACAATCCAACATGAGAATTTTAGTTACCGGCGGCGCCGGTTTCATTGGCAGCCACATCGTCGAACATTTCCAAGGCAAGGCGGAGGTGCGCGTGCTGGACAATCTGCGCTCCGGCTTCAAACACAACCTCGCGCCGTTCCAGCATGAGTTGATTGAGGCTTCGATTTTGGATCGCGAGGCCATGCGCAAAGCCGTGCAGGGCGTGGATTATATTTTCCACCTCGCGGCGATGATCAGCGTGCCGGAGTCCATGTCCAAGCCGATTGAGTGCAATGAAATCAATGCGATTGGCACGCTCATTGTGCTGGAGGAAGCCGCGAAAGCCGGTGTGAAAAAACTTACGTTGAGCACGTCGGCCGCGATTTACGGCGACAATCCAACCGTGCCGAAAATCGAGACGATGCTGGCGGAACCAAAAAGTCCCTACGCCGTCACGAAGCTCGACGGCGAGTTTTACTGCAAGATGTTCGCCGATGAAGGCAAGTTGCAGACGGCGTGCCTGCGCTACTTCAACGTCTTTGGCCCGCGCCAGGATCCGAAGAGCCAGTATGCTGCCGCCGTGCCGATCTTCATTGACCGCGCAGTGAAAAATCTGCCGATCACGATTTATGGCGACGGCGACCAGACGCGCGATTTCATTTATGTGAAGGACATCGTGGCGGCGAACGTGTTTTTCGCCACGCAGTCCAAGGCCACCGGCGTGTTCAACGTGGCTTACGGGCAAAAAATCACCATCAAGAAACTGGCGCAAAAGATTGTGGTGCTTACTGGCTCAAAATCCGAAATCAAGCACGCGCCGGAGCGGGCGGGTGACGTGAAACATTCGTTGGCGGCGATTGACAAACTACGCGGGGCGGGCTTTGCCCCGGCAAGCAATTTTTCCGACGGCCTGGCGGCGACCATCCGGTTCTATCAAAGCAAAACCTGAAAATAAATCTATGAAACAGACCAAAAAACTTGACGGAGTTGCAGCGCTGTTTGGCGCGGCAGATTACACCTTGGAAAACGGGCAGTTGGTCTAACAAATGGGATCCAAGCAAGGTGGCGAACATGATGTCGACCGCGATGCTGAAGAGCGTTTGGTGGCCGGCCACCGTCTCGGGCTCGGCAAGCAGTTGCGTGTTGTAGTGGAACTGGCCGGCCATTAGCCACAGGAACGACACAGAGCCAAGCGCATATTCAGCGCGAATTTAATTGTGGCGAACACCATTCCAGGGAAGCGACGCCCCGTTTTCCATTCTGAATAATTTGGCATATCGGCGTAGATTGCCGGCATGAGAGGAATGGTCGGCGCATACTCACAATCGAGCCGATGAGGGGCAGCGCCACGATGCCATTCACGTCGGTCGTTTGAGAGTATTGCACGCAAAGGCGTTGACGGTCTGGTGCTTGAGTCCCTACACCGCAACGGCTTTCTTGCCAAACCGATTTGCAAACGACACTGAGAGCAGGATGATGACGACCGACTTGAACTCGGTCTGGACGAGCCGGAGCAGATCATGGAGGTTGACTTCCGCCGGGGAATCGCCGAGCAGATAGCCGTCGAGCACCAGTTCGGCGGCATCCTTCTTCTTGAGGATGCCTGCCTCCAGCTTAATGGAGCCGCCACAAATGTGGTGCTGGCGTCACGTTGAAGGCCGCCAGATTGAGATTCAGGGCGACAACCGCACGGAGGTCGCCCGCATCCTGACCGAGGCGAATTTTCAGCCGGTGTTCGCGGGCGGGTAGGGCGGGGGAGATTTTAGCTCGCCGCCTTTAAATCTATCTTTATCTATCATCCTAAAAGGATTTTGTTGCATTTAGCCGCATCTTAACGAAAATGCGAAAGTCATTGGAGCCATCGATTCTATTGATTGCCCTGTATTTTCAAGGCTTCCGTGATTTTGGTCTGACGGAGTTCAAATCTCCCCGCCCCGACCATTTTTTTGCCTGTTCTCAACCGGATGACGGGATATGCAGTTGCAATATTGAGGCTGGAGCAAGTTGCCGGGGCTGATCTGGTTCAAATGGCTTTTGGTGTGGCTATGAGGAGGCAGAGTAAATTTTGTTGCCTCGGCCGGCCAAACCAATAGTATCAGCTTAAGCCCGATTTGCACTTCTCAACGTCATGAAAACCATCCTTCCGCGAATAGTCATGCGGGTCCTGCCTGTCGCCGCCTTGGCCGGCTGGCTCGCCCTCACCGCCATCGCCGCTGAGCCGGACGCCGCCAGTCCCGCGCCGCGCAAATCTCCTGACTGGCTGCGGAGTGCGGTCGTGTATGAGATTTTCCCCCGGAACTTTTCGCAGGCCGGCGATTTCAACGCCATCACCGCCCGGCTGGACGAATTGAAAGACCTGGGCGTGGACGTCCTTTGGCTCATGCCCATCCATCCGCTGGGTGAGAAGCTGAAGAAAGGTTCCATCGGCAGCCCGTATTGCGTGCGCGACTTTTACGCCATCAACCCGGACTACGGCACCACCAATGATTTCAAGCGGCTGATTACGGAAGCCCACGCGCGCGGGATGAAGGTGGTTCTGGACGTTGTCGCTGGGCATACCTCGTGGGACAGCGTGCTGATGGCGCACCCGGAATTTTACAAGAAGGGCGCGGACGGCAAGATTTGTGCACCCTATCCCGAATGGTCGGACGTGGCCGAGTTGGACTATGGCAATCCCGATTTGCGCCGCTACATGATTGACATGCTGAAATTCTGGCTGCAGGCCTATGCGGTGGACGGTTTCCGCTGCGACACGGCCTTCACGGTGCCGGTGGATTTCTGGGAGTCCGCCCGGGTAGAACTGGAGAAGGCCAATCCGCAGGTCATCATCATCACGGATTCGGGCGCGCGGCCGGCGCTGCTGTCCAAGGCCTTTGACATGGATTACGCCGGCAACCTGTCCGCGACGTTGTCTCAGGTGCTGACCGACGACCAGCCCGCGAGCATGATCCAGTCTTCCTGGCAGCACACGCAGGAGCAGTTCGCCCCGGGCGCATTGCACCTGGGCTTCACCGACTATCATAATGTGCCGCGCGCCACGGCGCGTTATGGCATTGACGGCGCGCTGGCGGCACAGGTGTTGATGCTGACGCTGGACGATGTGCCGCTTTTTTACAACGGCATGGAGGTGGGCGACGCCACCGAGTCCGCCGACCCGGCGCTGTTTGAAAAGCTGCCGGTGTTCTGGTCGCCCGGCGGCCGGCCGCCGCTGCGCGACATTTACCGCGACCTGATCCGGCTGCGCAAACAGTCCCCCGCATTTTATAACGGCGACGTGGTCTGGCTTCAAAATACGGCGGCGGGAACCGTGGTCAGCTACCTGCGCCGGGATGCGAAGGATGAATACTTGGTGATCATCAATCTCTCAAGCTGCCGTGCGGACGGGTCGGTGACGCTGGCGGATGCGGACGGCTTCGCGCCGGTGAAAATTGCCGGCCGGGCCAATCCGGTCGGCATTGTCCTGCCGGACTTTCATCTCCCCGGCTACGGGTGGTTGATTTGTCATCGGACTGTTTCCAAATGAAACCGGGGAGAAGCGCGGTGCGGCTGCGACCAAGTTAATGCGCCGCAAATTTTTAGTGTCCGCCGCCGACGGTGGCTCGCAGCGGCTCACCGGTTTTTTTGAAGCTCACCACCAGCAGGGTCAGCAGCGCGGCCAGCCCCATGCTCGTGCCGCCGAGGACGAGGGCGTTCATGGGTTCGCTGTGCAGGAAAGTTTTCAAAATCCAGCCCAGCAGGCTGGAGGCGGCAATCTGCGGTAGGACGATGAAGAGGTTGAACATGCCCATCATCACACCGACTTTTTCCTTGGGCAGCGCGGGCGTCAGCATGGCATAAGGCATGGAGAGGATGCTCGCCCACGCGATGCCCACCGCCGTCATGGAAATCAGGAGCTGGTGCTTGTCTGCCATCAGTGGCACCGACGCCAGTCCCAGCGCGCCGACCGCGAGGCAGAGGACGTGCATGAGTTTCGGGCCGGTGTATTTCGTGCCCCACAGCAGCACGAACGAAAAGAAGAAGCACACGACGTTGTAGCCGGCGAAACAGAACCCGGACCACGCGCCGGCCGCCTCCATCTCCGGCGTGCCCTTGACCGCGTGAAAAATGTCCTTCGCGACGGCAGGCGAAAAATACACCCACATCGAGAACATCCCGATCCACGTGAAGAACTGCACCAGCCCCAGCTCCCACATCCGCCGGGGCAGGTTAAACACCAGCGCGAAGATGTCGCCGAGGCCGAGCGTCCAGTCGAATTTCCGCGCCAAAATCGCGGTGTGCTCCTCCTCGCTGGGCGGATATTCATGGGTGGAAAAAACCGTCCACAGCACCGCGCCCATGAACGCCGCCGCGCCGATGTAAAACGAAAGTCGCACCGAATGCGGGATGCTGCCGCCGCCGTCGGCGGTGACGCCGAACCAGTTGGTCATCATCCACGGCAGCGCCGAGGCCACGGTTCCGCCGAGACCGATGAACAGCGACTGGATCGCGAAGCCCGACGCGTTTTGTTCCTCCGGCAAGTTGTCCGCCACCAGCGCACGGAACGGCTGCATGGACGCGTTGATAGTTCCATCCAGCACCCACAGCAGTCCCGCCGCCATCCAGACGGAAGGACAGTTGGGCATCAGGATCAACGCCAGCGATGCGAGCACCGCGCCGGCCAGAATGAATGGCCGCCGCCGGCCGAGCCGCGTCCAGCAGCGGTCGCTGGATTGGCCGACGAGCGGCTGGATGAGGAGGCCGGTGATCGGAGCGGCGAGCCAGAGTATCGCGAGCTTGCTATCATCGGCGCCGAGATATTTGTAGATGGCGCTCATGTTGGCCATCTGCAATCCCCAGCCGAACTGGATGCCGAGGAAGCCGAAGCTCATGTTCCAGATCTGCCAGAAACTCAGTTTGGGTTTGTGCATGGCGCAGGTTGCGGTCGGGATGGGCAACTTGGGAAGTGAATTGTTTTATTTCGCGGCCACCGTGGCGGCGGCGCGATGATAGATGCGCCATTCAAATTCGTTCAAATGAATTGCCGGCAGCGGACCGCCGCCGGAATTGTCCGCGCCGGAGATTTTCACCTCGGAAAAGCCGGCGGCGTTTTTCAAGCTCACGCTGCCGGTGAGCGGGCGGTTGGAAAGATTGATGACGACAAGAAATTCGTCCTTGTCATCGGCGCGCAGGAAGGAGACGACCTTGTTCTCGTCGGAATTATGGAGCCACTCGACATTGCTGCCGCGCAGCGCGGCGTAATTTTTGCGTAGCTGGATGAGGTCGTGGTAAATGCTGCGTAGCTGCGGGCGCTCTTTCGGGTTCCAGAAGATGGTCAGCTTGTCGAATAGCGCGGGGTCGCCGGATTCGGTGGCGTCGCCGACCTCCATGCCGTTGTAAATCAGCGGCACGCCGTCGAGCGTAAACATCAGCGCGGACGCGGCCAGCGCGCCCTTGAGGCCGTAACGGGCGACGGCGCGCGCCTCGTCGTGGTCGTCGGAAATCCTCATGTGCAGCGCGTCTTTCGGGAACTGGCGGCGACTGTCTTCCCACGTCTTGGCGACGTCGGAGGCGGGCGCGTCATGGATGAGGACGTTGTTCATCGTCGCGAGCATCGGCCAGGCATAATCTATGTCGAACGCCTTGGTCAGCAGTTCGGGCTTGCTGGCCTCGGCGAGCATCATGATGTCGGGCTTGACCGTGGTAAGCGCGGTGCGGACCTGTTCCCAGAAATCCGTCGGCACCATGTAGGCCACGTCGCAGCGGAAACCGTCCACGTCCGCCGTCTTAATCCAATACTTGAGCATCGCAATCATGTATTCGCGGAGCGCGGGGCTGTTGTAGTTCAGACCGGCGACATCCGTCCACGACGGCACGGGCGGGATGACATGGCCGGGCGCGTCCTGCTTGTAAAAATCCGTGTTCGTCATCATCACGCTGTCCCACGCGGTGTGGTTGGCGACGAGATCCATGATGACTTTCATACCGCGCTGATGCGCGCCGGCGACGAGCGCCTTGAAGTCGTCCACCGTGCCGTAGTTCGGATCCACGGCGTAATAGTCGCGGATGGAATAAGGGCTGCCGAAATCGCCCTTACGGCATTTGGTGCCGATGGGATGGATGGGCATGATCCAAAGGATGGTGACGCCGAGGTCATGCAGCTCGTCCAGCCGGGCGGTGACGCCGGCAAGGTTGCCGGCGGGGGAGAAGTCGCGCGGGAAAATTTCGTAGATGGTGCCGCTGCGCAGCCAGTCCGGCGACGGCCGGGCGGCGACGCCGGAAACATCAACGTCAGCGCGGGCGCTGGCCGAAAAAAAGGCGAGCGCGGCGGCGATGGAAAGCAAACCTATGGTGAAACGATGGAGATTCATGATTAGTTTAATACCCTTTTATGCCGGGTTGCCGCAACCGCACAAAGATGTGACGTGCGGAAGAGGATTTTCCGGAATTGCCATGCGCTTAATTTAGGGGCGTGTGCTGCGAAAACCAGAGCAGGTCGGCGCTCCCGGCCGACCCGGCCGAAACCGGGAAAACTTGTGTTGAAAAAACATAGCTGACCGGAACCGCGCCCATCAACATTCTATGCATTTCAACATGGCCATCGGCAAAAGAGATGCCGCTGGCGCCGCCATGATTGCTGCCGGGCAGTTCGTTGAAAGCGGAAGCTCCGCCGGCATAGGTCGGGTCAAAATAGAGTGAGCCATCATCAATGTAGTCCGGGTGTTCGTCCATAAAGAGCCACGAATCCGTGGGCGAGGGCGTGTGAAAGCCGGAGAATTTGGTCACGTTGTAATACCACGACTGGCCGGTGCAGTATTTGATGCCGCCGCCGAGGGCTCCGTTCATGGCGCAACTGCGGACACGATAGTTCCAGCCCGCAGTGCGTTGGACACCGCTCAAATAGTTGTCCGCCGCACAGTGATAGATGGTGGCGGATTTGGAAACATAGCTGCCCATCGAGGCAACCAGACTGTTCACCATATAGCCGGTGTTGGTGTTGTATTGGTCCGTCCCCCAAGTCATGACGGATGCGGATGTGGAGTAAACCCAGCTGTTAGGGATGCCGGCAATTTGTGACGGCAGGGC
>Ga0316222_1004013_pt1 | contig 13870 bp, 14 predicted proteins | sample TBH18011metaG_FD_206008 | JGI IMG/M metagenome (GOLD analysis project Ga0316222, IMG submission 206008) | Freshwater microbial communities from Trout Bog Lake, Wisconsin, USA - TBH18011 | ecosystem: Environmental > Aquatic > Freshwater > Lake > Hypolimnion/Profundal zone | place: USA: Wisconsin...
GACCACTTCAGCTTTGAGGAGAAGTGCATGGAAAGCTACCGCTGCCCCGCACACGCAAAGAATGTTGAGGCCCATGCGCATTTCAAGCAACTGTTCCAGCGTTTCAAGACCCACACGCAGAAGGATGGTTTCCGTCTCGCCATGCTCGTCGAACTCAACCAGACCATCAACGCTTGGGTGCAAGACCATATCCTGCGCGTGGACACCCAATTAAAACCCTGCATAACGCAGCATGGCAGTTAAGTTGTGCGGGTGGTGGTATATTTCGCGCGAAGACCGCGCCGGGAAACGCGGATTTTCCCTTTTGTTTTTTCTTCGCGTCCTGCGCGCGACCTTTGCTTTTCCCCAATTATACCACGGTCGTTTTCCGACTGGCCTCCGCCCGGCCTTCGCATCATCCTTGCCGCGTGGCTGATCCGATATGAAACTCAAGCGTTATCTTGCCCTCTACGCCGTGTTGTGGAAAAACTCCGTCACGCGCGAAATGTCCTTCAAGGGCAATTTTCTCCTGTGGATCGTCGTCGAACTCCTTTGGTTCGGCCTGCAACTCTGCTTCGTCTCCGTCCTCTACTCGCAAACCAAAACCATCGGCACCTGGACGCAATGGCAGATGGTGCTGCTCGTCGGCGCGAGCAATTTTATTCAGCAACTCTACCAAGCCTTCTTCCTTACCAACTGCACGAACCTCTCCGAACTCGTCCGCACCGGCAAGCTGGACTTCCTGCTGCTGCTGCCGGTCAACACCCGCTTTCTCGTTTCGTTGCGCGTCGTGGATTTGGGCGCGTTCGTCAACGCCCTTTTCGCCGTGTGCGTGATGACGTTTGCGGCGATGAAATTAAATCTGCATCCGACCCTCGGCCAGTTCGCCGGCTTCGCCGCGCTGTGCGGCGTGGGGATTTTGATCCACTACTCGCTCATGTTCATTCTCGCCACGATTTGTTTTTGGACGGTGCGCGCGCAGGGCATCGTGTGGGGTTATTACAATTTATTCAACATCGCGCGAATGCCGGACGAAGCCTTTCGCGGCGCGTTCAAGGCCGTGTTCACCTTTGCGCTGCCGGTGCTGCTGGTGAGCAACGTCCCCGTGCGCGTGCTGGCGGATAAAATTTATTCAGCGCAAATGTGGCTGCTGCTGCTCGGCGTGGCCGTGGCCTGGGCGATCATTGCGGAATGGTTCTGGCGTTTATCCATCCGCCACTACACCAGCGCCAGTTCGTGAAAAAATAAGGACTGACTTGTTTATACCCCCTTTTAAGCAGGGGCTTGCCCGCAACCGCCCAATAAAACGACCGTTGGACATGAGTAATTGAAAATTGGGCGGGCTTGGGCCTAAAGTCCGTTCAGCACGTCAATCAATTGCCGCAGCCGGCCATAGCCTTTGCGGTTGAAGCCAAAGGCGAGGCGCGGCAGGTCGAGGTGCTGCGTGTCTTCCATTTCTTCCGGCGTGGGCGGAATGAGGTGCATCGGTTCGCCTTCGATGATGTCGGCAAAGTCCTCATTCATGGCCGCAATGGCCGAGGCGCTGGGCGCGTGCTTGAGCCGGATGACGAGCGCATCCTTCACCCAGCGGGTCGAATGGAAATTGCGGTAGAAGCGGCTGATAATCTTGACGGCTTCATCGGCGTTGTCGGTGATCTGGTAAAGGTTGAGGTCGTCGGGGGAAATCAATTTATCGCGCAAAAGATGTTCGCGGATTTGTTTGTCCCAGGTTTTCCAATAGGTGCCGCCGGGCTTGTCCACGAGGACGAGCGGCATGAGCTGGCTCTTGCCGGTCTGCATGAGGGTGATGGCCTCGTAGCCTTCATCCATGGTGCCAAAGCCGCCGGGAAACAGCACGATGGCGTCGGAGTGGCGGATGAAAATGAGTTTGCGCGTGAAAAAATATTTGAAGGTGATGAGCTTCTTGTCCTGCAAGATGACGGGGTTGGCGCTCTGTTCCCACGGCAGGCGGATGTTGACGCCGAAACTGTTTTCCGGCCCGGCGCCTTCGTGGCCGGCCTGCATGATGCCGGGGCCGGCCCCAGTGATGACCATGTAGCCGGCGGCGGAAATCTTCCGGCCAAACTCGACGGCCTGCTGGTATTCCAGCTTGTCCGGCTGGGTGCGCGCGGAACCGAAAATGGTGACTTTGCGCTTGGCCGCATACGGCGCAAAGACGCGGAAGGCGTAGCGCAGCTCGCGAATCGTGGTCTGGATGACGCGGATGTCGCCGGAATCTTTGACGTCGGTGAGGAGCTTGAGGGCGTTCTCGATGATGTCGGCGACTTCGGCCTCGTTCGCGCCGCCGCCCTTGGCCGCGATGAGTTCTTTAATTTGCCGGGTCAGCTGGAGATCGGCAGAATTGGACTTCGTTTTCTTCATGCAAACAAGATAACTAGGGCCGGGGCAAAGGCAATTAAGTCCGCCCATTAAAACCGTAATCGTAATCCTAATCTTAATCCGCCGGGCGGAAAGATTCTGATTACGATTACGCTGGTAATGATGATTAACCGCCGATTATTTCTGGCTGTAATCGGTGTATTCCGGCTTGAACATCTGCGCGCGGATGAACGCCGTGAGATCCGCCGGACGCGGCTGGTCGGTGAGCTTGCTCGCATAAACTTCCTCCGCCACGCCCACGGCGATGGCGAGCGAAACTTCATGGATGCGTTTCAGCGACGGATAAATGCGGCCTTCGGCCAGCTCTTCTTCGCGCAGCAACGAGGCGAGCACGCGGGCGGCCTTGATGAACATGGCATCGGTCACACGCCGCGCGCCAGTGGCGACGACGCCCAAGCCCACGCCGGGGAAAATGTAGGCGTTGTTGCCCTGGCCGGGAACGTGCGTTTTGCCATTGAGCGTGACGGGCGCGAACGGACTGCCGCTCGCAAAGAGGGCGCGGCCATCCGTCCACTTGTAGGCTTCCTCGGCGGTGCATTCGGCCTTGGAAGTCGGATTGGACAACGCGAAAATAACCGGACGCTGATTGTAGCTGCCCACGGTCTTGACGATTTCCTCGGTGAAGGTGCGAGGCTGGCCCGACACGCCGATAAGCATGGTGGGCTTGATGGCTTTGACGGCGGAAAGCAAATCCGCGCACGGCGCGTGGTCGTGGGCGTAATGCAATTTGTGTTCCACCAAACCTTCGCGGCTCTTGACGATGAGGCCTTTGGAATCCACAAACCAAATGCGTTTGCGCGCCTCGGCCTTGGACAAGCCTTCTTCCACGAGCACGGTGACGATGTTGTCGGCGATGCCCATGCCGGCTTCGCCCGCGCCGGACAGCAGCACGCGATGATCGCTCATCTTGCCACCGGTCAAACGCAGCGCCGAGAGCACGCCCGCGAGCGCCACGGAACCGGTGCCCTGGATGTCGTCGTTGAACGTGCAGAGTTGGTCGCGATACGTCTCCAGCAAACGGAAGGCGTTGCTGTTGCCAAAATCTTCAAACTGAAACAAGACGCCGGGGAAAACTTTTTTGACCGCCGTGATGAATTCATCAACGAAGGCGTCGTATTCCGCGCCGCTGATGCGTTTCTGGCGGAGGCCGATGTAAAGCGGGTCCTTGAGAAAAGTTTCGTTGTTCGTGCCCACGTCAATCGTAATGGGCAAACACTGCACGGGATTGATGCCCGCGCACGCCGTGTAGAGCGACAGCTTGCCAATCGGGATGCCCATGCCGGACGCGCCCAAATCGCCGAGGCCGAGGATGCGTTCGCCATCGGTGGCGACGATGACTTTGACATCGCGCGTCGGCCAGTTCTGCAAAACTTTTTCAATGTGGCCGCGATCCTTGAGCGAAACATACATCCCGCGCGAACGCCGGAAAATATGGCCGAACTCCTGGCACGCCTTGCCCACGGTGGGCGTGTAGATAATGGGCATCATGTCTTCCAGATGATCCATGACCACGCGGTAAAACAGCGTCTCATTGCGATCCTGCAAACCGACGAGCTGGATGTAGCGTTCGAGGTCGCTGGACTTGCCGCGAAAATTAGCCATCACGCGCTGCACCTGTTCGTCCATGGTCTGAACGTGCGGCGGCAGCAAACCGCGCAGACCGAGCGCGTCGCGTTCGGCCTCGGTGAAAGCGGTGCCTTTGTTGAAGACGGGGTTGTTCAACCATTCCACGCCCTTGGCGGGCAGCGCACGGTTGATGGCGGGGTTGTTGGATTTTTTTGTGTTCATTGTTTGTTTAATAAATAAGGCAAACATCCCAAGCAAACGGATTTATCCGGCTTAAAATGTTTTCGACTTGAATAAGAAATAACCGGAAGCCGGAAATTGTTCTGGCCGGAATTTGCCAAAATCAATCTGTATATTGCTCCGTTAAAAACGTCATTTTAGGCCAACCGGGAGTTGGCCGGGTTATTTAACCACTGAAAAAATCGGTGTTTCCTCTGTGCCCATCTGTGGCTAAATTGGGCGCGTGAAAATCCTTGGCATCATCCCCGCGCGCTACGCCTCGACGCGGTTTCCCGGCAAGCCGCTCGCGCTCATCGCCGACAAGCCGCTTCTCCAGCACGTCGTCGAGCAATGCCAAAAAGCGAAGTCGCTGGCCGAAATCATCGTCGCCACGGACGACACGCGCATCTGGGAAGTCGCCCAGAATTTCTGCCGCGTAGAAATGACGCGCCCAGATCATCCCAGCGGTAGCGACCGCATCGCGGAAGTTGCCGAACGCTGCGGCGGCGATGCCGTGGTAAATATTCAAGGCGACGAGCCGCTGATTGACCCGACCGTCATTGACGCCGTGGCGAACGTGCTGGCGCAAAACGAAATGTCCACCGCCGCCACGCCCATCAAGCATCTTTCCGAATACGACAATCCGAACGTCGTCAAAGTCGTGGTCAACGCTGCCGGCCGCGCGTTGTATTTTTCGCGCCGCACGCTGCCGTATTTGCGCGACGCCGACAGCCGGCCAGTGGCGGAGCAGTTGGCGGCGTTTCCGTTTTTGAAGCATCTGGGCATTTACGGCTACCGGCGCGAAACCTTGTTGCGGCTGGTGAAATTCCCGGTGTCGCCGTTGGAAAACGCGGAGAAGCTCGAACAGTTGCGCGCCTTGGAAAACGGCATCGGCATCGCCGTCGTCCAAGTGGATTACGACAGTATCGGCGTGGATCTGCCGGCGGATGTGCAACGGGTGGAAGCAATTTTGAAAAAGCTTTAGCCACATATTTACACAGATGCAACACAGATTTCAAAATAGCCAAAAAAATGAAAATAAAAACACTCGTCATTATTGCCGTGAGTTTAATGGTCGGGGCAGCGGCAGGATTTTTGTGGGCGAGTAACGCTTTCAAGAAGTTTGAGATTGCGAAAGAAGTGGATGCGGCGGCGCTGGCGGGAATGGATTCTGTCACACTAGCGCAATTACGGTTGAATGAGACAACCAATGTAATCGCTGATTTAGAAAGACGCATGGATATGCGCGTTGAGACTTTGGCAGTTTGGGATCAGTTTGCACCACCAAGCACGGAAATCCGCAAACGCCGGGATAACTGGCTGACTTCGGTGAAGGTCTATCACCAGAGTTTTCCGGTGACAAACAATGACACTAATTTGGTGGCGTTGGTGAATCCGTTTCTCGAAAAGATTCCCGGCAGAAGCCCGACGAGCACCTGCAAAGGCGCGGTTTGCCGGTTGGATGATTTGCGGCTGGCGGCATTGAAGACAGAAACCAACTCCGCGCCTAAATGATTTTTATCTGTGTCCATCTGTGACTAGATTTCCCGCATGAATTACTGGCTCGCCAAATCTGAACCCGCCGCCTACTCGTGGACGCAATTCGTCCAGGACGGACAAACCGCATGGACCGGCGTCCGCAATTTCCAGGCCCGTAATCATCTCCGCGCCATGCAGCCGGGCGACCACGTTTTCTTTTACCACAGCGTCAGCGACAAACAAGTCGTCGGCCTCGCGCGCGTGACCAAGGCCGCGTATCCCGACCCGACCGCCACGGAAGGCGATTGGGTTTGTGTGGATTTGGTGCCGGTCAAACCGTTGCCAACGCCCGTGCCGCTGGCGACCATCAAGGCCGACGCCGTCCTCAAGGAAATGCCGCTGGTGAAACAATCCCGGCTCTCCGTCACCCCGCTAACACCGGCGCAGGCAGAACGGCTGTTGAAATTAGCCGGCGGTTGAATGTGCGACACCCATTGAGCGCGGATGAATCCATTCACCACCGACCACCCGCTCGCCTCCCAATCCTCGTGGTTCGACACGCGCGCGCATCCGGTGCTTTCGTTTGTTTGCAGCACGTTTGTCTTGGCGCTGATTTCCACACCGCTAGTTCTTGTCAGCCTTTATGACTGGTATATGAGTGACATGGGTGCAGAGCCGAATGTGTTTCCACATCTTGGCTGGGCTTTGTTGGCTGGGAGTGCGATTTCATTTTTAATCTGCTTTTTAGGTACCCTTCCAGTCGTGCTATTAATCCGGATATTTGTCCGAAGATGGCGGAGATGATATGTCGCCTAAATCGGAAAGGCTGCAAACGCTGACAGGATTTACCCAAAGCGAAACGGCGCGGAGATTTTTCTCCGCGCCGTTTGTCGTTTTCTAAAAAGATTATTTCTTGTGGCGCCGCTTCACGTTCAACTGCGTCGTCGCGTGGATGAGCGCGGCGTGAACCGTGGCCGTTTCTTCGTCGCTCAACTTCTGCGCGAGCCGCGCCTCGGCTTTTTTCTGCGCCTCCACGGCCTTGGCCTCGTCAATGTCATCAGCCTTGATCGCCATGTCCGTCAGCACAGCCACGCGTTCGCCGGTGATCTGCACAAAGCCGTCGCCCACTGCCAGAAAAATGTTCCGGCCATCCTTGCGCACGACCAGTTCGCCGGCGGCCAGTTGCGTCATCACCGGTGCATGGCCGGGCAGGATGCCCATCTCGCCCTCAACGCCGGCGAGCGTGACCATCTCCACATAGTCGGAGAAGATTTTCGCCTCCGGCGTGACAATTTCCAGTTGGAGCGTGTAGGCCATTATTCCTTAATTTCGTCAATGCCGCCCTTCATGTAGAAATTCTGCTCGGGCACGTCGTCATGCTTGCCTTCGAGAATTTCCTTGAACGCGCGGACGGTTTCGGCCACCGGCACCTGCTTGCCTTCGCGACCGGTGAAAACCTGCGCGACGGTGAACGGCTGAGACAGGAAGCGCTGGATTTTGCGGGCGCGATAGACGGTGAGCTTGTCGTCGGGCGAAAGCTCGTCCATGCCGAGAATCGCGATGATGTCCTGCAAATCCTTGTAGCGCTGCAAAACTTTCTGCACGCCGCGCGCGACGTCGTAATGTTCCTGGCCGACAAATTCCGGTGCGAGCGCGCGGGAGCTGGACGCCAGCGGATCCACGGCGGGGAAAATGCCCAGCTCCGCGATGGAACGTTCGAGAACGATGGTCGCGTCCAAGTGCGCGAACGTCGTGGCGGGCGCGGGGTCGGTCAAGTCGTCCGCAGGCACATAAACGGCTTGGAAGCTCGTGATCGAACCTTTTTTGGTCGAGGTGATGCGTTCCTGCAAGTCGCCCATTTCGGCGGCAAGCGTCGGTTGGTAACCGACCGCCGACGGCGTGCGGCCGAGCAGCGCGGACACTTCGGAACCGGCCTGCGAGAAACGGAAAATGTTGTCCACGAACAGCAGCACGTCCTGATTTTTTTCGTCGCGGAAATATTCCGTCACGGCGAGCGCGGAAAGCGCCACGCGGAGACGCGCGCCGGGGGGTTCGTTCATCTGGCCGTAAACCAGGCCGATTTTCGAGCCGGGCGCGATGATCGGCAGGCCGAATTCATTTTTCTTCGGATGACCTTTCTCGTCCTTCTCCACCTTGATGACGCCGGCCTCGATCATTTCGTTGTAAAGATCGTTGCCTTCGCGCGTGCGTTCGCCGACGCCCGCGAACATCGAAATACCGCCATGCAGCTTCGCGATGTTGTTAATGAGTTCCATGATGACAACGGTCTTGCCGACGCCGGCACCGCCGAACGCGCCGACTTTTCCGCCTTTCAAAAACGGGCAGATCAAGTCAATGACCTTGATGCCGGTCGTGAGAATTTGCGGCGTGGTGGACTGGTCCACGAGCAGCGGCGCGGCGCGATGGATCGGGCAATACTTGTCAGCCTTCACCGGGCCTTGTTCGTCCACGGCGTCGCCGGTGACATTGAACACGCGGCCCATGACGGCCTCGCCCACGGGCATGGAAATCGGCAGGCCGGTGTCGGTGACCTCGTAGCCGCGCTTGAGACCTTCGGTGGTGCTCATGGCGACGGCACGCACCCAGTTGTCGCCGAGGTGCTGCTGCACTTCGAGCGTCAACTTGGTCTGGCCCTGGCCGGGCAGGTCATAGGTGACGGTCAGCGCGTTGTAAATCGCGGGAAGTTCGCCGGTGAACTCGACGTCCACGACCGGGCCGATGATTTGAACGATTTTGCCTTTGCTCATGTGCTTAAAATATTTTTTCCAAATTCTTCAACCGACCGCCATCTGCGCGGTGGTGATTTCCAAAAGTTCCTTCGTGATGTTCGCCTGGCGCAATTTGTTGTATTCGAGCGTCAGGTCCTTGATGATCTGCTTGGCGTTGTCCGTGGCGTTTTTCATCGCCACCATGCGTGCGCTCTGTTCGCTCGCTTTCGTCTCCAGCAAAATCTGGTGCATCTGAAAATTCAGACTGTGCGGCAGCAGTTCGCCGAGCACCGCGTCCTCGTCCGGCTCAAAATCAAAAACTTCGTCCGTGGTTTTACCTGGAAGTTCCTGCGCCGCCGAATTCACCCCGGCGGTCGCGGCAGAAATTTTTCCAATCGGCAAAAACGGAACCGTCGTCGGCGACTGCGTGAGCGTGTTGATAAAACGCGGGAACAAAATGTCCACCGCGTCCACTTCACCCTTCAAAAACATCTGCTGCACGAATTTTGAAATCGCGCGCGCCTCGCCGAATTCCGGCATGTCCTTGTAGCTGAATTCCGCCGCCAGTTCGCGCTTCGTGCGCGAAATAAATTGGGCCGCCTTTTTTCCCGCCGTGACGAACACTGTCGTGTTCTTGTCCAGCTTCGATGCTTCGCGAAACAGGTTGCTGTTCAAACCGCCGCACAGTCCGCGATCCGTGCCGACGAGAATCACCGCGCGCTTCGCCACCGGCCGCGATTGCAGCAGCGGATGATCGAAGCCGATCGTGCGCGTCGCCGCCTCGGCCATGATCTCGTTCAACAACTGCGCGTAAGGCCGCCCGACGAGCGCCGCCTGCTGCGCTTTGCGCATCTTGGCGGCGGCCACCATCTGCATCGCCTTGGTGATCTGGGCGGTGTTCTTGACCGACTTGATGCGTCGGCGTATGTCGCGCGTGCTGGCCATGAATTATCAGCGGTAAGTCTGCTTGAATTCCGTGACCGCCGTCTTCAGGTCGGCCGCGATGGCGTCGCTGATGGCTTTTTCGTTGCGGATTTTCAGGAGCAAATCGGCTTTGCGCGTCGCGAAGAAATCCACCAGCTTGCCTTGGAAATCCTTCACTTTTTCCACTGGCACATCGTCAAAGAAATTATTCTGCGCCGTCCACAAAACCAAAACCTGCACTTCGACTTGCAGCGGGTTGTATTGATTCTGCTTAAAGATTTCGATGATGCGCTTGCCGCGTTCGAGCAGCGCCTGCGTCTTGGCGTCGAGGTCGGAACCGAACTGCGCGAAGGCAGCCAATTCGCGGAACTGCGCCAAGTCGCCCTTGATACGACCGGCAACTTGCTTCATCGCCTTGATCTGCGCGGCGGAACCGACGCGCGAAACGGATAGACCGACCGACACAGCTGGACGAACGCCTTGATAGAACAAGTCGGTTTCCAGATAAATCTGGCCGTCCGTGATCGAAATCACGTTCGTCGGAATGTATGCCGAAACGTCGCCGGCTTGCGTCTCGATGATCGGCAGCGCGGTGAGCGAGCCGTTGCCGTATTTTTCACCGACACGCGCGCTGCGTTCCAACAAACGGCTGTGGAGATAAAACACATCGCCGGGATACGCTTCGCGTCCGGACGGACGCTTCAAAATGAGCGACACCTGACGATACGCGACGGCGTGCTTGGAGAGATCATCGTAAATGATGAGCGCGTCCATGCCGTTGTCCATGAACCATTCGCCAATCGCCGCGCCAGCGAACGGCACGAGATATTGGTTCGACGCGGAATCAGAAGCGGAGGCGACGACGACGACCGTGTAAGGCAGCGCACCGGCTTCTTCGAGCACGCCGATGACGCGGGCGATGTTCGACTGCTTCTGGCCGACCGCGACGTAAATGTTGTAGATCGGGCGAAAATCTTTTTCACCGGCGGCTTCGGCGGCTTTGTTGATGCGCGCCTGATTAATCATCGTGTCCACGCCAATTGTGGTCTTGCCCGTGCCACGGTCGCCGATGATGAGTTCGCGCTGGCCGCGGCCAATCGGAACCATCGCGTCAATCGCCATGATGCCGGTCTGCACCGGCTGGCTCACGGAACGGCGCTTGATGATGCCGGGCGCGATTTTCTCGACGGGATAAAAAGCGGTTTCCTTGATCGGCCCCTTGCCGTCCACGGGCTGGCCGAGCGTGTTGACCACGCGGCCGAGCAAACCTTTGCCGACCGGGATCTGGAGCAGTTTGCCGGTGGTGCGGACTTCGGAGCCTTCCTTGATCTTGGTGTAATCGCCTAGAATGATCGCGCCAACTTCGGTTTCCTCAAGGTTCAGCGCGAGTCCGACGATGCCGTTGCCGAAGTCGAGCATCTCGTTGAGCATCGTGTCGGTGAGGCCTTCGATCTTGGCCACGCCGTCGCCGATTTCGCGGACGACGCCGACGTTTTGTTTTGCCGTCGCGGTCTTGGCACCGGCGATCTGGGCTTCAATTTCCTGTAACAAATTACTCATAGAATCCGATTAAAAACTTTGCTGCAATTTTTCCAAACGCGTTTTCACGCTGCCGTCGTAAAGGTCGCTGCCGACCTGAATCCGCAAACCGCCGAGGAGCGACGGGTTCTGCTCGAACGCCAGGTTCAGCCGGTCGCCGTAAATATTTTTCAATTGGCCGGCCACCTGCGCCTGCAAATCAGCGGACAGCGTCACCGCGCTTTCCACTCGGGCGGCGCGCTGTTCCAAATCCAGCTTAACCAGCCGGTGCAAGCGCGAAAGAATCTCGACGTAGCCGCGCGGCTTCTTTTCCACAATCAAGCTCACGGCCTGACGGACGCGGCTTTCGTCCAGCAGACCGCCGACGAGGCAACTGCGGAACAGTTGCCGCGCGTCGCGCTGGGCGTGTTTGGAGATTTTCATGCCGTGCTTCGGTTGATTTGAAATTTCAAATTAGAAATTTGAAATTCATCAGGCCAGTTGCTTGCTGGTTTCCTCGGCCAGACGTTTCTGATCGTCCGCCGTGAGAATTTTGCCGGTAACGGTCGTCGTGGTCTGCACCACGAGGCGGCCGACTTCGCGTTTCAGCTCGGCCAGCATCTTGGCATGATCCTGCGCCGACGCTTCGCGAGCCTTGGCGATGATCTGCTCCGCGGCCAGGATGGCTTTTTGCGTTTCCACCTCGCGCACGCGGGCGGCAGCCTCGCGCGCCTGCTCGATCATCTGGTTCGCCACGTCGCTGGCCTGGTTCAAAATCCGCAGGCGTTCGGACTCGGTCTTGGCGAGTTCGGCCTGGATTTTTTCGGCGTTGGCCACGCTGTCGGCGATTTTTTTCTGCCGCGCATCCAGCATGGTGAACACCGGCTTGTAGGCAAATTTCCACAGGACCCACAGCACGATGCCGAAGTTGAACAACTGCGGAATCAGCTTGGTCCACTGGATGCCCAGCGTTTGGAGCAGGTCGCCCATAGGTCAATCGCGATTACTTGTTGGCGAGCAAAAAGAAGGTCAACATCGCCAAGCCTTCGGCGAGTGCCATCGCAAGGAGCGCGGTGGTGAAAATTTTGCCGAACGCGCCGGGATTGCGACCGGTCGCCAGCGCCGCGCCGAAGCCGGCCAAGCCGATGCCGATGGCGGCACCACAGCCCACTAGGCCCACGCCAATGTTACCGTGCAAGGTCAAGTTTTGAACAACTGCGTCTGCGAGCATCATATTATGTCTTTGGTTTTTAGTTTCAGTTTCATGCCGCCGTTCGCCGGAAGGTCTCCCGGTGGCAAAGTTAAAAATTTAATGTGCGTGTTCCGCTCCATCCTCATCCGTGTGCGAACAGAACATACCGATGAAAGCAATGCTCAACAACGTGAACACCAGCGCCTGCACCAGCGCAACGAGCAATTCCAAAAAGTAAAATGGCAGCGCGGCGATGCCGAGCGGCGAGTTGGTGAGCATAATCGCCAGCACGCTTTCGCCGCCGTAAATGTTGCCGTAAAGACGCATGGCGAGCGCCACCGGTCGGACGCAGATGGAGATGATTTCCACACAGCCAACAAACAGGAAAATCGCCGACAATGGAATCACCACCAAGCCCTTGAAGCCGCCTTTGACGCCGAAGATGTGTTTCACCAGCCCCCACGGCCCGTTGTATTTCAGCGCCCACCAGAGGCTCATCACAAAAAAGATTGCCGCCATCGCCACGGTCATGTTGGCATCCGCCGTCGGCGGTCGGAACAGCGGCGCTTCCGCGTGCTTGATGGCGAACGGCATCAGGCTCTTCACCGGCTCGCCCCAGCCGATGCTCCCGACGCCGGGCAACAAGCCCATCAAGTCGGAGGTCGCGATAAAAATAAAATACGTCGCCGCCAGCGGAAACACCCAGCGCGCCACCTTCGGTTCCAGCATCCCTTCGCACATATCACGCAAGCCGCCGACCAGCGCCTCCACAAAATTCTGTATGCCGGACGGCACTTCCGTCATCTTGCGCGTGCCCAGCCGCACGATGACAAGAATGGTCAGCGCCACGACCCAGGTGTAGAGAATGGAATTGGTGATTGGCAGCGAGGGGAAATTCTTCGGCCATTGGTTCGCGAAAATGGTCGGCGTATGCAGCTCTTCCAGCGGTGCGTCCGCCGGCACCGGGCCTAAATAAAGCAGCGTTGGCGCATAAGCCGACACCAGCGGCTTGTCCGTCTCGGCCACCGGTGCCTTAACCTCTGCCGCCGTCACTTCCGGCGCAGCCGGGGTGGTAACGCTTTCCGCCCGCACGCTCAAAACGAACGCGGCGAGAAATAGGGCCGGGATTAAAATGATTTTGCCAAATCGGTTCACAGCTATTGATTTCTCACGACACGAATACCTTGCTAAAACTGCCGGTGCCAGAGACAGAAAAAAATGCCGGAACGTGAAATATTTCACAAGCCTTTTTTGCAAATAATTCGCTTCAGTTAAGCTAATCTTTAGCCAGCCAGCCATCACGAATCTTCTCCGGCGCAATCCCCTGCCCTCGCAAAGTCCGCAAACTCAAGGCGTCATGGCGTTTGGCAAGCCGCTCGCCGCGTTCGTCGCGCATCAATTCGCAATGGAAAAAATCCGGCGGCACCAAGCCGAGCGCGCGGAAAATCAAAATCTGCCGCGCCGTGCTGACCAGCAGATCCGCGCCGCGCACGACCTCGGAAATCCGCATCGCCGCATCGTCCACCACGCACGAAAGCTGATACGCCGGCACGTCGTCATGCCGCCAGACCACGAAATCGCCAAAGTCTTTGCCGGCGGTGAAATTTTGTTCGCCATAATTTCTGTCCGTGAAAGAAATAGTTTCACCGTCGGGAACACGGAAACGCCAGGAGAATTTGGTTACAGGTTGAAGGTTGAAAGTTGCAGGTTCGCGTGGCTGTTCGCCCAACTTGCAACCTTCAACTTGCAACTTATAACTCTTCTTCCGGCACGTTCCAGGATAAATCGGCTCGTCATCGTCGTTCGCGTGCGGCGCGCGGGTGGCTGCCTGGATGTCTTTGCGCGAACAGGTGCAGGGATAAAT
>Ga0316222_1004017_pt1 | contig 13865 bp, 8 predicted proteins | sample TBH18011metaG_FD_206008 | JGI IMG/M metagenome (GOLD analysis project Ga0316222, IMG submission 206008) | Freshwater microbial communities from Trout Bog Lake, Wisconsin, USA - TBH18011 | ecosystem: Environmental > Aquatic > Freshwater > Lake > Hypolimnion/Profundal zone | place: USA: Wisconsin...
GATACGCCGGCCTCCATGACCGGCTGGATATCGCAAGCGTCCGCTCGTTGATTGGCGAGTGGTTAATGAAAGTGAAGGGCGCGGAGAAGACCGCCGGACCGATCCTGGCCGCCGAGGCGCCCGAACTGCATCTGACACCTTAGCGCGACCTCAGCTTGGCCTCCGCGACCAGCCGGTCCGCCAGGCGCGTGGGCTCGGGGAGACGATATTTCCGGGCGCAGGCGAGGACCAGGGCTTCCGCGGTGGCTAGATCGATGAGGTGGCCGAGACTGATGAAGAGAGGCCGCACCCCGTCCTTGGTGCGCAAGACGGTGCCGATGACCTCTTCCCCATCGAGGAGCGGAGTGCGTCCACCCTGGCGGGCAGGCGGTTCCTGGTGCGTTCCCACCAACCGGCTCTTGGCGCACCCGATCGCCGGCAGGCAGCACAGAACGCCGAGATGACTCGCGATGCCGAACCGCCGCGGATGGGCCAGGCCTTGGCCGTCGCACATCAGCACGTCAGGCGGGTGATCCAGCTGACGCAGGGCCGCCACCCAGGCCGGTATCTCCCGAAAGGAGAGCAGACCCGGAATATAGGGAAACTCCAGCCTTCGCTGGGCGGTGTGTTGCTCCACCACCCGTTGCTCGGCCAAATCCCAGAGGACCACGCCGGCGATGCACTGCGTGCCGTCGCGGGAGAACGCGCCATCCAGGCCCGCGATAAAACGGAATTCCCCCGGCCGCTTGACCGGATTCACCAACGTCCGCATTTCTCTTTGGAGGGCAATGGCCTGCCGTGGGCTCAACCGCCAGGAATGCGGCGCGCGAGGGACTTTCATAAAAGAACCGGGCTGGCCGGGGTTCAACCCCGAGCCAGGCCCGCGCGCGATCAAACCGATCAACCGCTCAGTGCTTGCTCAGGTAGGAAGCAATCCCGGCTTGGGTCGGTTTCAGGGCGTCGTCGCCCTTGCGCCAGTCGGCGGGGCAAACCTCGCCGTGCTGTTCGGTGAATTGCAGGGCGTCCACCAGGCGGAGCACTTCCTGAACACTGCGGCCCAGCGGGAAATTATTCACCAACTGGTGCTGCACGATGCCGCTCTTGTCGATCAGGAAGAGCCCGCGGTAGGCCATCGGAGTCCCCACAAACGCCACGCCGTCATCGCCGGCGCACTCGTATTCGCCGGCGAGCACATCGTAAGCCTGCGCGATGGTCTTGGCCTGTTCCACCACCAGCGGGTAGGTCACGCCTTTGATACCTCCGTCGTTCTTATCCGTGTTCAGCCATTTCCAGTGGGAAAACTGGGAGTCCACCGAACAGCCCACCACCGCCACGTCTCGTTTTTCAAACTCCGCCAGTTGGTGCTGAAAGGAGAACAATTCCGTCGGGCAGACGAAGGTGAAATCCGCCGGGTAAAAGAAAAACACGACGTATTTTTTTCCCAGAAACTGCTCGAGGGAGAAACCTTGGACGATCTCCCCGCCGTTAACCACCGCCGAAGCGTGGAAAGACGGGGCCTTTTTGCCGACTAATACTGCCATAATATGAATGAGTTAGGTGTTTACTTGCGTTAGTTATGTCAAATACAAAACCGGAGTAGGATACCACACAAATCCACGCGGACAAGGGGTGAAACGGAGAATTTCACCGGCCGACGGTGACCCATTCGCCGTCGGATTCAACAGCGAGCGCGGCAAACCAGACATCAGGCGAACCAGGTTGCGAGAAAGTTCTCACGGTTTCGCCGAGCAACAAGGGCGGCACCAGCCGCCGGTGGCAGCAATATCCAACTGAAATCGCCCGGGAACTGCCGGGGCAACCAGATCAGCGGCGTTTTCACAAAGGCCGCCACACGCGGCCGCGGCATGCCGACCCTGCTGGTCTTGGTGGCGCTGCGGGCCACGCCGATCTACGACATGCCGCACTCGCGATGGGGAAGTCGGCTGACGACTCACCCGAAGACGCGAAGACTGAATTGAATCCCTCTCTCCTTGGCGTCTTGGCGTGAGCCCCAATCCGCGGTTGATTGCAATCGGCGCATGTGCCTGAGTCCTTACTGAGACGGGGTGTGGGGATAGGCTATGGCTATGAGTTCAGAAAACGTCACCCGCCATAGGGATCGATTCCGGGGCGCGCTGCTGGGGCTGGCGGCCGGCGACGCGGTGGGAACCACGGTTGAGTTCAAACCACGCGGGTCCTTTCCACCGGTTACGGACACGGTTGGGGGCGAGCCGTTTGACTTGAATCCGGGTGAGTGGACTGACGATACGTCCTTGGCGCTCTGTCTGGGGCAGAGTCTCCTGGACCGGCACGGGTTTGATCCGGTTGACCGGCTTAGGAGGGGAGGTTGCCTTAAAGCGGTCAATCTCGGGGACGATGCCAACACCACGGGAGCCGTTTATGAGCAGCCCACCGGCGCCTTCTACGGCTACCAAGGCATTCCGGAATCGTGGCGCCGGAGGATCGTCAAGCATGATCTGATCGAGGAGATAGCCTTGGGATTGCACGCTGAAGCGAACCGGAGGCGGGCTTAGGATACTCCCCACCATCCTGGCTCAGCCGGCCGCGAGCAACCGCTGCTTGAAGGCGGCACAGGCCGCCGCCACGTCGGGGGCGTTGAGGATGGCGGAGACGGCGCACACGCGGCGGGCGCCGGCGGCGAGGACCGCATCCAGGTTGCCGAGATGGATGCCGCCGATAACGAACCAAGGCGCGGTAACATGCTGAGCGGCCCATTGGACATAATCCAAGGTCACGGGCCGGGCTTCCGGCTTGGTGTTGGTGGCGAAGACGGGTCCGATCGCGATGTAATCGGCGCCCGCAGCCAGGGCACGGTGCGCTTGCGCGGGTTCGTGGGTGCTCAGGCCGATGAGCGGGCGGTGCTGACTAGGGCCAGCCGCCGACAGACCCGGAAGTTGGGCGATTTCGCGGTAGCCTGCGCCGAAGAAGTCCTCTTGTCCGAGGTGGCAGACCTCCGCGCCGACCGACTGGGCGAGCGCCAGGTGATCGTTGATGACCAATCCCACGCCAGCCTGCCGGGTAACCGGGAGAATGGCCTCGGCCATCCGGCGGACCTCGTCCGGGGCGGCATGCTTGGCGCGCAGTTGGATTAGATCGGCCCCGCCGTCGCAGAGTTGACGGGCAAGCGTGGCCGGGTCGCGGCCCCGCAGGAAGCCCGTGTCAATGAACGCATAGAGCAGGCACTCGGAAAGTGGTTTCATATCGCCGGGTGATCCAAGCACAAGAACTGCCGACTGTAAACAAAAGCCGAGGCCGGAAGGGCACGGGAGAAGGGAACCTTGGTCGCCACCTTTGTCGAATGGCCCGTTTTCGACGAAGGACTCGACGAAGGACGCGATGGAAAACTCAAAGGTGGCGACGAAGGTAGGAGGGAAGGTAGCGACAAAGGTGGGGCGGGGTGAGAACTAAAAAAAGATGGTTCCGGGCGGCCGATCGGGATAAGGTTTTGGACCGAGACAGCCTGGACGGGCTGTTCCATCACCCAATGATTGGCATCATAGAATCCCAGCCCGCAGGCGCAGGCGCCGACCTGGTCGAAGAGGTCGGGCGGATTTTTTCGCCCGAGGGGATACTGTCACGCTCGTCGAATTTTGAATTTCGTCCGCAGCAACAACAAATGGCGGTGGCGGTGGCGCGGGCGCTGGAAGCGGGAGAGCATCTGGCGGTGGAGGCCGGGACGGGGGTAGGCAAGAGCCTGGCCTACCTGGTGCCAGCCATTCTCTACGCGGTCGCGAACAAGAAGAAGGCCGTCATTTCCACGCACACGATCAACCTTCAGGAACAACTGACGGGCAAAGACCTGCCGGTGCTGGAGCAGGTGCTCCCGGTGAGGTTCTCGTTTGCGATGCTCAAAGGGCGGGCCAATTATCTCTGCACCCGGCGGCTGCAGAAGGCCATGCAGCAGTCGGGCAATCTGTTCACCTCGTCCGAGGCCGAGGAACTTCGGCGGATCTACGAGTGGTCCAAGACGGCTACCGACGGGAGCCTTTCGGATTTCGAGATCGAGCCGGATCCCAAGGTTTGGGCGCAGGTCTGCTCGGAGCGTGGTTTGTGCTCGCCCAAGTCCTGCGGCACGGGGTCCGACTTCGCCAAAGACCACGAGGCCTGTTTCTTCCAGCGGGTGCGAAACCGGGTCATGTCCGCGGACGTGTTGGTGCTCAACCACACGCTGTTCTTCACGCTCCTGGGGGGACTGGACGAAGATGAGGCCGAAGGGGGCGTGCTCTTCCGCAATGACTTCGTGGTGTTTGATGAGGCGCATCTCATGGAAAACGTGGCCTCCAAGCATATCGGGCTGAGCGTTTCGAGCGGCCGGTTGCGTTACTCCCTTCACCGGCTGTGGAATCCTCGCACCGAGAAGGGGCTGCTGACCACCTTGATGCAGGGCGACGCCATCCGCAACGTCGCCACCCTGCTCCAGGAAGCGGAGGGTTTCTTCGAGCAGGTCGAGGCCGCCTGCGAGGAACTCCATCGAGCGGGCGGGAGGCGAAGCTATGGCCGGGCCGAGCCGGCCGCCGGGCCGCGTCGCGATTGGTCCGAGCTGCGCATCCGCAAGCCCGAACTGGTCAAGGACACCGTCTCCCTGCCGCTCCAGCGCGTACGTGAGGCCGTAAGCGATGCCGTCAAGCTCAGCGAGGACAAGGAGATCGGCCTGGAATTGCTGGAATGCAGCCGCCGCCTGGGCGAGTTGCGCTCGGAAATTGCCCTCTTTCTCGGCCAGAACGACGAGGACTATGTTTATTGGGTCGAGCGCGGCCGGGGCCAGCGGAGCCTGTCGCTCAACGCGGCGCCCATCGACGTGGCCGGATTCCTCCGGCGGCGCCTGTTTCGGGCCGGGACCTCGGTCATCATGACCAGCGCGACGCTCTCGGTGACGGGCGAGACCCGCCCGGGAGACACGGCCACCGAGGCCGCCCGCGCTCCGCGCCGGCGCGGCCCGGCCGTGGACAATTCCGGTCTGAATTATTTCGTCCGCCGCGTCGGCGCCGAAGCGGCCACCCCCCTCCAGGTCGGCACTCCGTTCGATTACCAGAGCCAGATGAAGCTCTTCGTGGTGGGGAAGATGCCGGATCCGCGCGACGCGGGCTATCGCGACGCGCTGATTTACTGGATCGAACATTTCGTCCGTTTGACCCACGGCAAGGCCTTCGTCCTCTTCACCAATTTCAAGCTCATGCTGGAAGTGGGCGAGGCGATGCAGCCGTTTTTTGAGCAGCTCGGCCTGGCATGTTTTGTCCAGGGCACAGGCACGCCGCGCTCGCTCATGCTCGAGCGGTTCAAAGAGGACGTGGACTCGGTCTTGTTCGGCACCGATAGCTTCTGGCAGGGGGTGGATGTGCCGGGGGAGGCGCTCTCCAATGTGATCATCACCCGCCTGCCCTTCGCCGTGCCCGACCACCCGCTGATCGAGGCCCGCGTCGAGGCGATCGAGGCGCGGGGCGGCGATTCGTTTCGCGAATTCTCCCTGCCCGAGGCGATCTTGAAATTCCGGCAAGGCGCCGGCCGCCTCATCCGCTCCAAAAGCGACAAAGGCATCATTGTTGTGCTCGACAACCGGCTGCTGACCAAGCAATACGGGCAATCGTTCATAGACGCCCTGCCCTCCTGCCCGGTCGAAATCGTGTAATCGGGCGTTCCTCAAAACGCCCGCCGATCGCCGGTTTGCTTCCGGTGAAAAATGACTTTGGCCCAGCCCCGGGACTCGAGGTTGGGTCCGGGTCGCGCCGGGATCAGGCCCGGGGCAGATCGAGGGTAAAGGTGGTGCCGACGCCGACCTCGCTGGTGACGCGGAGCGCGCCGCTGTGAGCCTCGACAATCGCCTTGGAAATAGCCAGGCCGAGCCCGGCGCCGCCGCTGGAGCGGGAGCGTGATTTATCCACGCGATGAAACCGCTCGAACAGGTGAGGCAGGTCCTCGGGGGGTATGCCCTCGCCGGTATCGGCCACGGCAAGGCTGACATGGTGCGGTCCGGCGGTGGCGGTGAGACGGATCTCGCCGCCGTCCCGGTTGTAATGGGTGGCGTTGGAAAGCAGGTTGGTGATGACCTGGCCGATTCGCTGCGGGTCGCCAACGCACGGGAGGGCCTGGGTGTCGAACCGGATGCGAAGGTGGCGTGCGACGGCCAGGGGCCGGACCAACTCGACGCACTGGCGGGCCACGGCGGACAGGTCAAAGACCTCGGGCTTGAGCTTGGCCTCGCCGGAATCGAGCCGAGCCAATTCCAGGAGGGAATCGGCCAACCGGCGCATCTGCTGAGCGGCCAGGAGACAGGTTTCCACGGTCTCGCGGTATTCGGCGGCGGATCGTTCACGGGCGAGCGTCGTTTGAGCCTCGGAGATCAGGACCGCCAAGGGCGTCCGCAATTCGTGGGAGGCGTCCGCGACAAAGTCTTTTTGCTGGGCGAAGGCGGCCTCGAGGCGGGCGAAGGTGGAGTTGAGGACGCCCGCGAGGTGTCCGAGCTCATTTTCAGTTTCGGCGGTGTTGATGCGCTCGGAGAGGTTGCCGGCGGAGATGCGGCCGGCGGTGGCGCTGATCTCCGCGATGGGGCGGATGGCCCGGCCCGCCAGCCACCAGGAACCGGCCAGGCCGGCCAGGAGCACCGAGCCGCCGGCCAGCGACAACAGCCAGATGAAACGCATCATGGCCTTGAAGTGAGGTGCGAGGGAACAACCGGCCAGCAGACAATCGCCGAACTCGGTGAAATGCACGGCTTCGCGATAGGTGTCGCGCGTGCGATGCTGGGTTTGGCCATTGCTGGCGACCTCTCGCGGCCATCGCAGCCCAGGCGGGGCGTTGGTGGAACTTTTCAGGAGTTTGCCCCGGCTATACCAGACCGCGTTGTAGACCTGGTTGGTGGGGGTTTCGTCGAGGAGCGCCCGGAGTTCCGCCGAAACGGGAAACTCGCGAGGCGGCCCGCCGCCGGAAAAGGGAAAGTCCGGCCCATTCTCCCAGGGCCGAGGCCCTCCGGGCCGGTTGTTGGTCTCGGCACCCGGGCCAAAACCCCGGCCAGGGCGTTCGCCAGGGCCACGACCGGTGTCGGGGCGATCCTCGGGCCGATCTCCGGGACGGTCGCCGGACCGGTCGCCGGGCTGCGACCGGTTGCCAGGGCCTTTGCCCCGAGTGTCCCGGGAACCATCGCGGGGACCGAAGGCATCGTTGGTGCCCGGGTCGCGCCGGCGGCCATCGAAGCGATCCCCGCCCTTGGGTGGAGCGGGGTGAAGGGCGGCGGCCAGCACCGCGACCCGGCGGTCCAATTCGTCATCAATAAAACTCAGTTGGTGCAGGCGTTGGAGTTGGTACACGGTCACTCCGAAGCCGGCGAGCACGCTAGCCAGCAGGAAGGCGAGCCATAACTGCAACCGCCAGCGAAGGGATTTCGTGAACATGCGCGTCAGGATTCGATGCAGTAGCCCTGGCCGCGGCGAGTGGTGATCAGGTCGCGGCCCAGTTTCTTGCGGATGTTGGAAACGTGGACATCCACGAGATTGGAGAGGGAATCGTCACTTTCATCGAACAGGTGCTCGTAGAGGGCGGTGCGGGTGACCAGTTCGCCCCGATGGAGGGCGAGGTACTCGAGGATGGCGTATTCCCGGGCGGTGAGAGGCAGCAGTTCTCCGCCGCGCGTGACCAGGCGTGAGCGTGTGTCCACCACGACGTCGCCCAGCTCGATTTGTGAATGCCGCTGGCCGGCCGCGCGCCGGATGAGCGCGCGCAGGCGGGCCAGCAGTTCGGAAAGGTCGAAAGGCTTGACCAGGTAATCGTCCGCCCCGTCGTCCAGGCCCCGCACGCGGTCCTGCGTGGCGTCGCGCGCGGTCAGGATCAGCACCGGGGTCGGTTTGGTCTGGCGCAGGCGCTCCAGGACTTCCCAGCCGTTGAGCCCAGGCAACATGACATCCAGGACGAGCGCGTCATAGTCGTAGTTCTCGGCCTTGTACAGCCCATCATCGCCGGTGGCGGCGGTATCCACGGCGTACCCCTCCTCCCGCAGTGATTTGGCCAGGTTGTGCAGCAGCCGGGGCTCGTCTTCGATGACTAGTATTCTCATGACACCGAGAAAGCTTACCCCGCGCAAGATTAAGGGACCATTAAAGAATGCGGTGAAGTGAAGGAGGCTGGCAAGAGCACGACCGCCAGGTGGCGGAGGCCGCCAAGGTGTTTGCCAGAAAGTGCTCGTCGGGCACGGCGCAACCGGAACACCCCCGATCGCTGGCTTGGTCTTGCCAGAACTGGCGCAGTTTGGTCGGGAGCATGAGATGCTCGCATCGATAACCAGGGGCAGGGATGCACCTCGCTGGGCGGGTCGCTTTTGGCTTGCACGAACGCCGAACTGGCACAAGATAAGAGTGCATGAGCGGACCGGTGGCGGAGATCAGTAATGGCATGCTGGACTGGTACTGGCGGCACGGGGTCCAGCGGGCCGGGGAGCACGACTTGAGCGGAGCCTGGTTGGACCAACTCTACCAGGGACGCGACACCGCGTTGGCGATCGCCGAGGCGCGCCGCGCGGGGCGGCCTTGCCTGGCCCTTTGGGGGCCTTCGCAAAGCGGCAAATCCACGCTCCTCTCGCGGTACCTCGACACGCCCGCAAAATCCGACGCCGTCTCCGCTCTCCAATGGTCCGCCGAGGAACCGGTCGCCTTTGTTGGTCGGGGGGATAGTCCGAATTGCGTGCACCTCAATCCCTATAACCAACAGCGAGACGCCTCGGGGTGTGTGACCCGGTTTGTTTTGCGCCGTGAGGTTCCGGACCCGCGGCACCCGGTCGAGTTGAGACTCGCTTCCGAGGAACAGGTCCTCCAGGCCCTTGCCGCCGGGTATGTCATGGAGTGCGATACGCGGAAGGCCGACGCGAGAGAGACCTTTCTGGACGCCTCGCTGCTGGATAAGAAATTGGCGGAGCTGGGGAGCAGGTGTCGCGCGCGCGCCACGGCCCAGCGCGGGGTCCGCGAACGGCTGCAGACACTGCTCAATGTTCTCGATGATCTCATAGCGACCGACTGGCCGCGCTACCGCAACCTGCGGCCCGATTGGAAAGGCCTCCGCCCGCGGGTTGCTTCCGACCCGTTGCTGCGCGGGGACGCGGCGGCCCTGAGCGAGTTTTGCGCCTGGCTCTGCTGGGACAGCCAACCCGCGTTGACCGGGCTTTGGCAGAAACTGCTGGGCCAACGCGAGAAGATCCTCGCCCTCGCCGCCGGCCAGCCGGTGCGCTGCTCTTACGCCGCCGCCCGGCTGTTCCTCGACATTGACGCCTTCCGCAAGCTGGGGGCTGACACGCGGGCACCGGCGTCCGCCGAGGTGGATCCGGGTCTGGGGATCCCGGGCACCCCGCCCCGCTCCCCTGCCCTCCCTGAGGACGCCGCTTTGACGCCCGTTTCGAGCCTGGTCAGCTCCCTCGGCTATCTGGCCGACGAACGCTCGTTATGTCTCGGCGTCGGTCTCCCCAACCCGCTGCTGGCCAACCCGTCCGAATTTGGTCTGTGGCAGGGGCTGGTCTGGGAAATGACGCTCGCGGTGAACGCTGAACTCCTGCCTGAGGACTCACCGGCGAAGGAACTCCTGCAAACGGCCGACTTGCTCGATTTTCCGGGAGTGGCGCTGAGCTACCCCGGCGGGGTCCGTCTCAAGCCGGAGCAAATGTCCCCGGCCCAATTGCTGACCGAGGTCCTGAAGCGAGGCAAGACGGCCAGCATCGTGGTGACGCGTTCGCGCCAATTGGGAATCGACGGGTTCTCGCTGCTGACCCGCATCCAAGCGCCGCCGGCGCAGCCGACCCAACTGTTGACCGGTGTTCAGGCCTGGGTCCGTGCCCTGGGTCAAACCTGGCCCCCTCCCCCGGACACCCTGCCCATCAACCTGGTCCTCACCTTTGCCTCACGGCTCGTGAATGGCGTGGTTGACAGCGTCCAGCTCCAAAGGCCATCCACCGACTTCTCCCCGGTCTTCGAGTTTCTCAACAAGCTGGGCGATCTGGCCAATCCGCGCTGGGTCCGGTTTTTCACCACGACCTACCCGCGTTTTGACGAAGGCTGTATCCGCGGCGAGGCTGAACAGGTCGAGGCCGCAGCCCAACTGATCGCCGCCAGCGACGATTTCCGACGACACCTTGGCCCATGTCTCGATTCGCTCCGAGCGATGATCCGATCCGGAACTGCGGACGGTGACGGCGGCAACGACTATTTTCTGGCCGCACTGACCCACCAGGCGCGGCAAAGCCGGCTGCCGGCCTTGCTCGAGCGGCGGGAACAGGACGTGCGCCGACAATTGGCCGCGCTGGCCGCGGAGGCCCTGCCACCGGCGGCCGTCGGCGAGGCGCGCCGCGCCACCGAACTCGAGGCCTGGTCCCGCGCGATCGAGCAAGCCATCGCCGACGCGCGCGCGGAACACCCGGAAACCGACGCCGCGGCACGGGTCAGCCAGCGCCTGCGTGCTCTGCTGGACGTTGAACCGGAATCCCTCGAACCGGTTCCATTGGCGAGCCAGAGCCCCGACTGGCGTGGTTATGTCGAGCGACAGTTTTTGCGCTGGCGCGAGTTGGGCAAAGGCCGCGACGGTGATTGGGGCGACCTCGGCCTGGTCGACGCCGCCGCGGCCAGCCGGCATCTCGGTTATTTGGCCGAACACGCCCTGCTGCGCGGCAACCTGCACCGGTGGCTCCGAGAAAACCTCGGGCACCTCGCCAGCCATATCGAGGCCGCGCAGGCCCGCCGATTCCTGGCCGTCCGGATCTCTGAACTGGTCAGTTCCGGCGTCAACGGCCGCCCGCCCCATCGCGAGTTCGACGCGACTTCCCGCGCAACCGGCCATTCCGGACCAGCCAGTGCCCGGACCGGCAGCACGTCCGCCGACAGCATCCAACCGCGCCTCCGCCGTTACGCCGAGCGGGAACAGCTCGATCCTCGCGACCGCGAGGACCACCTCTCGCCTCACTACCTGGGGTTTCTGGCCCCCTTCCTGCGCCACCTCGAAACGGTAAAGGCCGCCCCTGTCGGCGCTCGCAAACCTCAACCGGGCGACGCCGAACTCGCCCAATGGGCGACGAGGTTCATTGCCGGAGCCACCTCGTGACCACGCCGCCGATCTGACCATGGAAGCACCCGACCCACTGTCTCAGAACCAACGCCAACCCGGGCAGAGCGTTGCGCCCTCGGATTTCTCGGCCCCGGAAGGCGCCCCGGCCTCCCAGCCCTCCGTGATCGACCTCTTTGCCGATACCGGCCATCATTTCGCGTTTGTGCCCCTGCCCGCCCACCAACTCCGCGCCAACCCGGACCTGGATCGACTCTGCCGCAACAACGACTTCCCCTGGTGTGAGGCGCGCGACACCAGCGGTCTGCCCCTGCGGTGGCTGCGCTACCAATTCGCTCAACGTGAAATCGACGGCACCCCCACGGACGAGAGCGGCATCCTCCTGGCGATCGAGACCAACCTGGGAAACTCCCAACGCGGCTGGGTCCTGCAGCCCGAGGAACCGGTCAACGCCACCGACGCCGCGAAATACTCGGCAGCCGACAAGGCCGCCACGCCCTATGTCTTTCCCGATGCGACACGGCAACCCGCCGGCGGGATCCAACGGCTCACCGTTTATCTCCCGGTCGTCTCCACCGCTCCCCGGGATTCCCTGGCCCTGTCGCGATCCATCAGCCTCGACCTCGAGATCCACTGGCTTGAGCCGGTGGGGAAAATGGTGGATGTGGACCTGATCGTGGACTTCGGCAACACCCGTTCAGTGGCATTGCTGCTGGCGCGCAGTCAATCCGCCCACGGGACCCTATCCGAGATCACCCAACCCGTTCGGTTCGGCTACCACCGCGAGGAGCCACAGTCATCCCCGCGCGAAACCGGCGACCCTGCCGCGATGATCGACTCATGGTTCGTGCTGCAAGAAACCACTTTCGCTAACCTCGAGCCGCTGGACCACAAGCTCCCGCCCCACCTGCCGCAACCAGTCGAGAACCTGCGTTGGGAAGAAACCTCCCTCGGTCTATGGCCGTTAAAGAAAAAAGGCGAGCGGGTCGTGGCCCGCACTCTGCGCCAGCCTCACCTGTTCGTGGATCTCTCTCCCGCAGTTCTGGGACCTCCCGCGGCCGACATCCTTGCCAACCTCGAACCCCGCGCCGGGGGCAACCATTTCCTCAGCTCACCCAAACGATACCTGTGGGACCAGACGCCCGTCGGCGATCTCGGCCAGGCCGGTCTGACCTTCTGGACGATGAACGTCCAACGGTGGCATCCCAATTCCAAGAACGTCCAGGCTGGCAAGGCGCTCGAAAAACTCTCGGCCACGGTTCTTCGCTTCCTCGACCAGGATGGGGCCGATTGGGGCCTGGGTGAAGACGCCACGCAATGCCCTCCGCCCGAACGACCGGATGCGGCCGCGCGCCCGCCCGCGCGCCCGCACGAACCGGCCTATCCCCGCGCCGACGCCCTGACCTGGGCGGCCCTGGCCATCCTCGAAACCGGTTATCGACAGCTTCAATCGGCCGCCGGACGTCCCGCCGGACAGCCGTTCGTCCGCGCCCGATTGGCCTCAGTGATGGTCACCTTTCCACCGGGCTGGACCGCCCAGGAGTTGGAAGCCTACCGGCGCAAGTGGCAAAAAGCGTTGGATATTTTCGCGCTGACGCGCTTGCCCGACCGCCGTCTCATCACGGAGGGCGGCGACCGCCCCACGCTCAGCATGGAACTGGACGAAGCGGTGGCCGCCCAACTGCCGCTGATTTTCGATGAGATCCGGCGTCTGGGCGAGCGTGGGGAGAATTGGTTGGAACTGGTCGGCCGTGGTCAGGGCAACGAGGCCCGCGCCCGGGTCATGAACCTCGATGTCGGCGGCGGCACCACCGATGTGACCATCGTCGAGTACCAGGACCTGCGGCCCGGCGAGGGCGTGGATCTGGTCGCCACCGTGCTGTATCGCGACAGCAGCACGATCGCCGGCGATGGCCTGGTGCGGCAGATCATTGAATCAGTCCTCTTGCCGGCTTTGGGGCGGGAGCTGCCGGAGGCGGGACGCCGGGCCTTCGCCTCCTTGCTGGCCCGGCAAAAGGGCGAGGACCGTCCCCGCTGGAACCGCATCAATCGCCAAGTCTTCCTGCCCATCGTGCATCATTGGCTCTCGGCCGCGGCCTTGGAAGATCCACCGCCCGCGGTAGCCCCCCGCCAATTACGCGTCAACCTCCATCTCATCGAGGAATTCAACGCCCTCTGCGAACAGGCCGGCCTGCCCTCCCTCCTCCTGGATCCCGATCTCCCGTTCACCTGCCCGTTGGCACCAGTCGGCGCCTGTGTGCGGGAGATCTTCAGCGGCCTGTTCGGCTCGCTGGCCAAAGTGGTTGAGTCCTTCGATTGCGACCTGGTGTTGGTCAGCGGCAAGCCGTCCGAGTTGGCCGCCATGAAGACCTTGCTCCACGCCGAGTTGCCACTGCTGCCACAACGCATCCTGTTCACGAAAAACGCCGCCATCGGCGAATGGTACCCCCTCAGTGTGGAAGGACGAATTCATGATGCCAAGACCGTCACGGTGGCGGGCGCCGCGTTGTATCAGGCGATCAAGCGCGGCCTCATGGGCCCCGGCTGGCATATCTCGCGGCGCGTCTCGCCGCACCTGTTGACCCGCAACTATTGGGGCACGATGCCCCGCGGCGCCCAAACCCGATTTGGCACCCTCCTGCTCGAACCCGGCGAGGACCGCAGAGATTGCCGTTTGCAGATCGGCGACCGCCTGGGCCGCCGCATGTTGCCCGCCGACACGCGGCCCGAGCCGGTTTACCTGCTGCAATGGCGCGACCGCTCCCGGTACCGTGCGGGCGGTGACCCCGTCAACGCCCTGCTCAACGTCACCCTGGAACGGGTCGCCCCCGTCCCGGCGC
>Ga0316222_1004023_pt1 | contig 13837 bp, 18 predicted proteins | sample TBH18011metaG_FD_206008 | JGI IMG/M metagenome (GOLD analysis project Ga0316222, IMG submission 206008) | Freshwater microbial communities from Trout Bog Lake, Wisconsin, USA - TBH18011 | ecosystem: Environmental > Aquatic > Freshwater > Lake > Hypolimnion/Profundal zone | place: USA: Wisconsin...
CACCGACGACGAGGGCGAGATCGAATGCAACGCCGACAAGGTCAAGGGCCTGGTGCTGAAGACCTGTTTCTTGAAGAAGGCGTGAGCGGGCTCAGTTCCCCCGCCGCGACAGCAGCCGCCCCAGGCAGATCAGCAGGCCCCGGGCCGAGATCGGCTTTTCCATGAATTCGTCGGCGCCGGCCGCGAGGGCGACGTCGCGGTTGGCCAGGCGTTCGTGGCCGGACAGGATCAGCACCGGCATGGTCGCCAGCTGCGGGTGGGTGCGGACCCAGGCGACCAGGTCGAGGCCGCTTTCGTTGCCGACATGCCAGTCCGTCACCACCAGGTCGAACGGGGTGGCGTCAAGTACCGACCGCCCCGCGGCCAGATCGAAGGCGACGACGATGTCGGTGACGCCGACGCCTTCCAGGATGGTGCGCATGACTTGGCAGAAATTGCGATTGTCGTCGACCACCAGCAGCTTGATGCGCTTCCAGTCGAGGTTGACGGCGCCGCCGCCCCGGCCATCGGTCATCGACACCGCCTTGACCAGCTGGGCGGGATCGGCCTGACCGACCACGTAGGAGCGATAGTCCATGTCGGTGGAGCAAATGTGCTCGATCAGCCATTTGTGCAGGAAAGCCAGGCAATCCTTGGCCCGCACCGTGGTGCGGTCGGTGTCGTAGCGCTCCTTGAGATCCTTGACCCGGCTGAATAGGTCGTGATGGGCGGCGACGTGACTGGCCAGGGCGGGATAGCCCACCGCCGCCAGCACCGTCTCCTCGCGGGCGAAGTGATGCTGGGCGTAGTCCTCGAGCGCCTTCAGCACCGAGCCGAGAGTGGCGTATTCCTCGTCGTCGCCGATCGAGCGATGGAGGTCGTTGATCAGACCGACCAGGGTGCGGTGATCGGCGTCGAACTCGGCGACGCCGACGCTCATCATTGCATTCCAGCCGATCGCCGCCATCGCCGTGCCCCCTTTCCTCAGCGTTCGATGCGACTGACGTCGCGGATGGCGCCGCGCGCCGCGCTGGTGGTCATCGCCGCATAGGCCCGAAGCGCCGGGCTGACCTGACGCTGGCGATCGGCCGGCTGCCAGCCCTTTTCCGCCTGAGTCTTACGCCGTGCCTCCAATTCGGGCTCGGACACCCGGATCTGGATCGACCGGCGGGGAATATCGATGTCGATGATATCGCCCGCCTTGATCAGGCCGATGGCGCCGCCCTCGGCCGCTTCCGGCGAGACGTGGCCGATCGACAGCCCCGCCGTGCCGCCGGAGAAGCGGCCGTCGGTGATCAGGGCGCATTCCTTGCCCAGCCCCATGCTCTTCAAATAGCTGGTGGGATAGAGCATCTCCTGCATGCCGGGGCCGCCGCGCGGTCCTTCGTAGCGAACCACCACCACGTCGCCGGCCTTGACCTCGCCGCCCAGGATCTTGGCCACCGCCTCGTCCTGGCTTTCGCAGATCACTGCCGGACCGGAGAAGGTCAGGTTCTTGTCGTCGACGCCGGCGGTCTTGACGATGCAGCCGTCGAGGGCGAGGTTGCCGAACAACACCGCCAGGCCGCCATCCGTGGAGAAGGCATGCTCGGCATCGCGGATCACCCCGTTGGCGCGGTCGGTGTCGAGCGCATCGAAGCGCTTGGCCTGGCTGAAGGCCTCGATCGAGCGGACGCCCCCGGGGGCGGCACGGTAGAATTCGACGGCCTTGGCATCATTGCCGCGGCTGACGTCCCATTGGGCCAGCGCCGCGCCCATGGTGGGCGCGTGAACGGTGGCGCAATCGGCGTGGATCAGCCCGGCCCGCTCCAGCTGGCCAAGAATGGCGAAAATGCCGCCGGCGCGGTGAACGTCTTCCAGGTGCACATCATTCTTGCTGGGCGCCACCTTGCACAGGCACGGCACCTTGCGCGACAGACGGTCGATGTCGGCCATGGTGAAGGCGATTCCGGCTTCCGCCGCCGCCGCCAGCAAATGCAGCACGGTGTTGGTCGAGCCGCCCATGGAGATGTCCAGCGTCATGGCGTTCTCAAACGCCTGGAATCCGGCGATCGAACGCGGCAGCGCGCTGGAATCGTCGCGTTCATACCAGCGCCGGCACAAATCGACGATGCGGCGGCCGGCTTCCAGGAACAATTCCTTGCGGTCGGCGTGGGTGGCAACCACGGTGCCGTTGCCGGGCAGCGCCAGGCCCAGCGCCTCGACCAGGCAATTCATCGAATTGGCGGTGAACATGCCCGAGCACGAGCCGCAGGTCGGACAGGACGAGCGTTCGTAGGCCAAAGCCTCCTCGTCCGACACCGACTTGTCGGCGCCCTTGATCATGGCGTCGATCAGGTCGACGGCATGGGTCTGGCCGCCGACAGTGACCTTGCCGGCCTCCATCGGTCCGCCCGAGACGAACACGGTGGGGATGTTGAGCCGCAACGACGCCATCAGCATGCCGGGCGTGATCTTGTCGCAGTTGGAAATGCACACCAGCGCGTCGGCGCAATGGGCGTTGACCATGTACTCGACCGAATCGGCGATCAGGTCGCGCGAGGGCAGCGAATAGAGCATGCCGCCATGGCCCATGGCGATGCCGTCGTCGATGGCGATGGTGTTGAATTCCTTGGCGACGCCGCCGGCCGCCTCGATCTCGCGCGCCACCATCTGGCCCAGATCCTTGAGGTGGACATGGCCGGGGACGAACTGGGTGAAGGAATTGGCGATGGCGATGATCGGCTTGCCGAAATCCGCGTCCGTCATGCCGGTGGCGCGCCAGAGGCCGCGCGCCCCCGCCATGTTGCGGCCATGGGTGGATGTGCGGGAACGGTATTCGGGCATGACGGTCCTATCGTCTGGGAGATGAATATTCGGAATTAACATAGCGATCGTCCACCGCCATGCCTAGGCCCAACGCGCACAGGATGGCGACGCCCCGTCGCACCAGACCGTCATTTCCGCCATGGGAAGATATAGCATAGTCATTGCCATATGAACGGACGGCATAATCCCGCCAGTCATTCGATGACGCAAAATACAATCATTCAACGCTGGCGCACAATTATCCATTTGCGCCCATGATACCCCCTTTACGACTTCGCCTCATCGCGACCGATGAAGTAAATGTAGCTCCAACGAACCAATCGAGTGAGTGGAGCCAATCATGGTCAGGGTTTCAACTTTGATGGCGATAGTGACTAGCCTCGCCGCGCTGCCGGCGGCGGCAAAGGAGATGCTCTATCAGCCGATGAATCCCTCCTTCGGCGGGCCTACCTCCAACGGGCCGACCCTGTTGAGCCAAGCGCAGGCGCAGAACCAGTATAGCGCTCCCAGTTCGGGCTCGTCCGGGGCGGGGGCGGCGGGGATCACGACCGAGACGCCGGCGCAGATGTTCGCCAGCCAATTGCAGAGCCAAATGCTCAGCTCGCTGTCGACCCAAGTCAACAACGCCATCTTCGGTGCCAATGCGGCGCCGAGCGGAACCTTCGTCTACGGCACCCAGACCATCACCTACACCAAGACCCTCTCCGCCATCAACGTCACCATCGCCGACAGCAGCACCGGTCAGACCACCCAGATCCAAGTGCCGCTGGTTCAGGTGAGCCAGTAGACCATTGAGCGAAGGGAGGGCCGTGAAATGAAGACTTTGACTGCGAACCTGCTGCGTGGCGCCGCGATCGCCGCGATGATGTCCTCCCTGGCGGGGTGCGTCGGCTCGGTGTCGCCGCCGCCGACCGCAAGCGAGACGACCTTGACCAGCCGGGAATTGCACGCCCTGCCGGCGCCGAAAATGCCGCTGGTGGTCGCGGTTTACGGCTACGCCGACCTGACCGGCAAGTTCGAAACCAACAACAACGACACGGTGGCGACCTATTCCCATGCGGTGACCCAAGGCGCGGCGTCGGTGCTGGTCAAAGCCCTGCAAGACGCCAGCGCTGGCAAATGGTTCACCGTGGTCGAGCGCGAGCACCTCAACAACTTGGTCACCGAGCGCCAGATCATCCGCGAGCAGCGTCAGGCCTACAAGGCCGCGGACGGCAGCCAATTGCCACCCTTGGCGCCGATGCTCTATGCCGGATTGCTGCTGGAAGGCGGCATCATCGGCTACGACAGCAACACGGTGACCGGCGGGCTCGGCGCCAATTACTTGGGGATCGGCGCCAACGTTCAGTATCAGGAAGACATCGTCACGGTCTATCTGCGCGCGGTCAGCAGCCAGACTGGGGAAGTCCTCGACTCGGTGATGGTCAAGAAGAAGATCATCTCCTACGGGCTCGACGCCAACATCTACAAGTTCGTCGCCTACAACAAGCTGCTGCAAGCCGAGACCGGCTTCACCGCCAACGAGCCCGGCCTGGTCGCCCTGCGCCAAGCCATCGAAAAGGCGGTTGTCGCGTTGATTGTTCAAGGCACCCGCAAGAATCACTGGCACTTCGCCGACGCGGCGACGGGCCAAGCCTTCCTCGACCAGTGGAACAAGGACGAGGGACCGGAAGATCCGCCTGTGGCGCCAGCGCGAAGCGCGGCTGCCGAAAAGGCGCCGAAATCGGCAGGGGAAATGTCGCCATAGGCGGCTCCCCCGGCCGTGGGGGCGAGACAACGCCCTCGGGAAAACCGGCAAGACGCCGGGTTGATTGTACCAACGCAAGCTAATGGAGAAGACCATGAAGACTCGTATTCTGTTCGCCACCGCCGCCATTCTCGCCCTGACCTCGAGCGGCGCTTTTGCCTTCAGCAACGACAACGACGCCTATGTCACCCAGCTCGGCAACGACTCCAAGGCCGTCCAGGTTCTGGGCGGGACCTCCGGCAACATCGTGTCGGCCGAACAGGGCGGCTCCAGCAATCGGGACCTCAGCGTCCAGAAGGTCGACGGCTACGGCGGCAACGTCGTCGGCGTCTACCAGGATGGGTACAAGGACACCGCCAACCAGTCCGTCAGTGGCAATTCCAATACGGCGACCATTTCTCAGACCGGGGAAAATGGCTTCGCCAAGCAGGTCATCAGCGGCTCGGGCAACACCGTGTCGGCGGCCCAGCAGGGCAACCTGAACAAGTCGATCCAGATCGTTCACTGAGTGAAATCAGGGGGTGCGGCATTCGCCGCACCCCACCCTTGCGGGAAAAGCGACGATGACCCCGACCTCCCGACCCGTCACCTTCTGGCTGTCCGCCGTCCTGGCGATGGCCCCCGGACTCACGCAAGCCCAACCGAGCACCCCCGCCGAGCAATCCAGCCCCGACACCTCCCTGGCCGGAACCGCCGGGATGCTGCCGACGGTACCGATGATCGGAAACAACGTGACGACCGTGCAATCCGGAACCGCGAATCAAGCCTTCTCCACCGTCACCGGTGCGGCAAACGGTGGAGGCAACAGCCTAAGCCTGCTCCAGATTGGCAACGGCAACTCGGCCCAAGCCGCGCAATACGGTCAGGGCAACAGCCTAGCCCAGACCCAGATCGGCACCAACAACCCGATGGCGGCGACCCAGGTGGGAACCGGCAACGCCCTGATCGAGCAGCAATTCGGCAATTCCACCACCGGAATCACCGCCACCCAAACCGGCGGCGCCCGCGCGACCGTGATTCAGATCCGCTGAGGAACCATGAGTCCTGGTGCCGCCCTTTTCATTCTCCTCTGTACCGCCGCCACCGCCTCGGCCGCCGAAGCCGAGAAGGAATTCAGGCTGACGGTCGAGGGCTCACCAGCGGCCATGTATACCGGCCGCTGCCACGTGGTCGCCGTCGGTGGACAGGAAACCATCCTGCCGATCAGCGGCGCCCCGCCGTTCCGTCAATTGGTGATCGGTCGCCATCTCGATTGCCGCATCCGCCAGGACAGCGGTGCCGGGTTCCTCGTCGTCGAAGTTCGCGTCGGCACCAACGTCAGCCGCTCGCGCACCCAAGGGGCCGGCAGCGTCATCACTATCTCGCTGCAATGAGCTATGGCAGGCTGGTGATTACGGTGCCGTCGGGGGCGACGCCGTCCTCGGTCGGCAGGCAAGGCGGCAGGCAAAATCCGCCGCCCTGGGGCGCCAGGGTGCGGAAGCCGGACGTCCCCACCACGATTCCAGTGCCGCCGCTACCCGAAATCACCCAGCCGCCCAGGGCGCCGTATCCGGCCCCGGCGGCATTGCCGCTGCCGACCAGGGGCACTTGGGTGGTGACGGTTTTGTCACTGTTGAACACGGTCAATCCGCCGCCGACGCCGGGCACCACGATGCTGCCCGAGCCATTGCCATGCAAGATGGCCGTCCCGCCGTTGGATCCCACCGTCGGAGTATAGACCAACTGCGACGCAGCCGCCGGCGCGGCGGCGAGCATCGCACAGACCAAAGCCAAGCCGCGCATGAGGCTACCTCACGTCCAAACTGTGCCTGATGTCATTTGGTGCGACCTCGCCCCGGCCGCATCCCCCGAAAGAACGGGCGGATGGCTAATCGATCGCGGCCAAAAAGGCGTCGAGCGCCGGCTGCACCTCGGGCTCGTCGAGCGCCGGGCAATGGCCACACCCCGGCACGGTCAGCCGCACCAGATGCGGCAGTTCCGCCGCCATGCGGTCGAAGGTGGCCTGGCTGAGCACGTCCGAGACTCCGCCGCGCACCGCCAGCACCGGCAGCCCGGCCAGGGCGCGGAACAGCGCCCACAAATCGGGCAGTTCGCCGGTGACGGGGCCGAGCGCGCGGGCCAGGCGGACGTCCCAGTCGAAATGCAGCTGGCCGTCGTCGCCCTCCTTGAAGGTGGCGCGGGCGAAACGCAGCCACTTCTCGTCATTGGAAAACGACAGGTTGGGCATCAGCCGGCGCAGTTCGGCCACCGCCGCCGGCCAATCCGGCTGCGGCCGGTCGCGGCCGACATAGGTTGCGATGCGGGCCAGGCCGTCGCCGGCCAAATCCGGGCCAATGTCATTGAGCACCAATCCCGCCACCTGGCCCGGCGCCCCCACCGCCAGCGCCACCGACAGCAGGCCGCCCATCGAGGTGCCGATCGCCACCACCCGGTCGAGCCCAAGGGCGCCAAGCAGGTGGCGCAGGTCCTCAAGATAGATGCGGGGGTGGTAGTTGCGCCAATCGCTGTCGTACTCCGACCGCCCGCGGCCGCGATAATCGGGGCAGATCACCCGCCGGGTGGCCGCCTGGCGCCGGGCCAGATCCTCGAAATCGGCCGAGTTCCTGGTCAGGCCGGGCAGGCACAGCAACGGCGTGCGGCAACCGGCGCCGTCCCCCCAATCCTGGAAATGCAGGCGCAGCCCGTCGCCGCTGGTGAAGGTGCGCCGGCGCGGGATCACGCCACCCCCAGCAACCCCGGCACCCCATTGAGATCGGCCAGCACCGCGTCCGGCCCAGCCGGGAGTTGGTCGGCCGGCACCTTGGCGCGGTTGATCCAGGCGACGCGGAAGCCGGAGGCGGCGGCACCAGCGGCGTCCCAGCCGTTGCCGGAAACGAACAGCACGGCCTTGGCCTCGATGCCGTAATGCTCGGGGACCAGGCGGTAAACCGAAGGATGCGGCTTGAACACGCCGACCTTCTCGACGGTAAAGACGTCGTCGACCAATCGGGTCAGCCCGGTCGAGCTGGTTCCGGCCACCAGCATCGACGGCGAGCCATTGGACAGGATGGCGGTCTTCATCCCCGCCGCCTGCAGCCGGGCCAACACAGCGGGCGCCTCGGCGAACGCCTTGGGCGTCAGCCAGGCTTCCATCAGCCGCGAGCGCAGCGACGGGTTGACGATGTCGAACGCCGCCAGCGCATGGTCGAGGCTTTCGCCGGTGACATGCCAGAAATCGGTATGGCGGCCCATCAGCGTTCGCAGCCAGGTGTATTCCAGCTGCTTGCGCCGCCACAAACCGACCAAGGGCTCGGCCCGCTCGCCCAATTCGGGGCGAAAACGCTCGGCGAAATTGCCGAGATCGAACAAGGTGCCATAGGCGTCAAAGACGCACACGGCGATATCGGAAAAGCGAACCGTCTTGGTCATGGTGGTCACCTGGGGGCCAATAATCGTTTCATCCAGCGGCGCTGCGGCGCGCCCAGCGCTTCAAATCCTGTTCCAAGCCGCCGCCGGCGACGGCGCCAAGGCGGCGGCGGTAAATTTCGACGCTTTCCATCACCCGTTGCACATAGTTACGGGTTTCGTTGAAGGGAATCATCTCGATCCAATCGACCACGTCAACCTGGGGATCGCGCGGGTCGCCATATTCCTTGATCCAGTGCTTGGCCCGGGACGGGCCGGCGTTGTAGGCGGCCAGAGCCAAGATATACGAACCCTCGAAGTCGGATACCAGGCCGTCGAGATAGGCCGAACCGACGCGAACGTTGAAATCGGGGTCGTCGAGCTTTTTGGGGCTGAAGGCCAGCCGGATCGCCTTGGCCACCTTGGCGGCGGTCGAGGGCAGCAGCTGCATCAGGCCGCGGGCGCCGGCGGTGGACAGCGCCTGCTGGTGGAAGCCGCTTTCCTGACGGATCAGCGCCAGCACCAGCGCCTTTTCGGAGCCGCTGCCGACGGTGATCGGCAGCATCGGCCAGCCGGCCTCAACCAGGGTGATGCCGTCGCGGTCGGCGCGCCGGGCCACCACCACCGCCAGGTCCTTGCGGCCGCCGGCCTCGGCCAACCGGCCGACCAGCACCCGCTCGCCCGCACTCTGGGCGATGTCGTTGAGGTGGATGAAGAACGGCCGCACGCTGTCGGTCTCACCCGCCGCCAGCATCAGCTTCAACGCCCGGGTCGATTCGCGCTCTTCGAAGCGCCTGATGTCTTCGGCGGTCGGCTTGGGATCGGCCGGCAGCGGCCAGTGGTGGTCGTCGAGCCGCGCCGCCGCCAGCTGGCCGTAATAGGCGGTGACGAAGCCGGCGCCGCGGGTGAACCAGGCCTTGGCCCCCTCGGCATCGCCGGCCGCCTCGGCGGTGCGCCCGGCCCAATAGGCGCCACGCGCCTTTGACATGGTCGAATTGACGTTGTCCCACAGCTGCTGGAAATGCGCCGCCGCCGTCTCCTTGTCGTCGAGATAGCGCAACGCGATCCAGCCGGCGAGGAACTGGGAATCGGCGTATTGGCTGGTGCCGCGTTCCAGGCCGTTATCGGACGCCACCTGGTAGGCGCGCGACACCATGCCTTTTTGCAGGGCGCGCCGGGCCAGCACGGACCGCTCCTGCCACCACAGATCAGGGCGCACCTGATTGCGGGCGGGGTGGGCGAGCAGGTCCATCGCCTCGTCGTCCATCTCCTTGATACGGCGGAAGCGCACCCGGTCGTAGATCAGGCCGGGATCATCCCGCAGCGCCGCCGGCACCGCGGCGATCAGCGAATCGGCGGCACGGCCGTCTTGCAAGGCGAGGCGGGCCTGGGCCAGCTGGCGGTGGCCGATGTCGACCCGCAGCAGCATGCGCTGGGACGGGCCGTCCTGCTTGTCCCACAGCAGCCGGTCAAGCCGGCGCCAATTGTCCTCGGGGCGGATGTCGTCGCCGAAGGCGTTGAGGAACTGGCGTTCCTGCAAAAGGCCGAAACCGCCCTCGACCCAGGTCTTGCGCTCCAGCTCGACCGCCTTGTCGGCCTGGCCGGCGGCGGCCAGCGCCTTGGCATAGGCCATGCCGCCATCCACCGTGACTGGTTCGTGGCGGCGGAACCAGGCCAGCAGCTCGGCCGGTGGGGTAGCGGCGGTGATTGATTCCTCGGCCCGGCGCTGGATATGGGCCAGCAGCGGCCAATCGGGATTGGCCTCGATGAAGGCGGTCAGCTCGGCGAAGCCGCCGGTCGGATGCGACGAGGTGTAGTCGGTCCAGCGCACCAGCTTGACCAGCAGCTTGGAATTGCCCCTCGCCGCCAGCCGCGCCGCCTCCTCGAAATGATCGCGGTGGAGCGCCTGGAACACTTGTTGAGTCGACTTGTCCTCGACCTTGGCGATGATCTCGGCGCGGCTCTGGGCGGGTGCCACGGCCACCAGACCGGCGGCCAGCATTACAACGGCAAATGACAGTTTCAAGGGGTACGCCTCGGACATCCGGTCGATGGGACGATGGTGCATTCTAGGGAAGCGTCTAAAGGGCATGCAAGCCGCTCGGGCGGAAAATCGGCACTCTTAGGGGGTAACAGGGTAAACGAATCGTAAAGTTCGCCAATCAACCGCCGCCGCTTGCTCCGCCCCCCGCATCCGGGTATTCTCTTCGGCTTTCAGGCGCCACCTCACTCGTTGGGAACCAGTCATGTTCAAGGGATCGATCACCGCCATCGTCACCCCCTTCCGCGACGGCGGGCTCGACGAAAAGGCGTTCCAGGCGCTGGCGGCGTGGCAGATCGCCGAGGGCAGCCACGGCCTGGTGCCGTGCGGCACCACCGGCGAAAGCCCGACGCTGTCCCACGCCGAGCATCACCGCGTCGTCGAGCTGTGCGTCGAAGTGGCCAAGGGCAAGGTCCCGGTCATCGCCGGCGCCGGCTCCAACTCGACCGACGAGGCGATCGACCTCGCCCGTCACGCCCAGAAGGCCGGCGCCGACGCCGTCCTGGTGGTGGCGCCCTATTACAACAAGCCGACCCAGGAAGGCCTGTTCCGCCATTACGAGGCGATCGCCAAGGCGGTCGACCTGCCGATCATCGTTTACAACATCCCGGCCCGCAGCGTCGTCGACATCTCGGTCGAGACCATGGCCCGCATGGCCAAGATCCCCAACATCGTCGGCGTCAAGGATGCCACCGCCGACCTGACCCGGCCGTTGAAGACCCGTGTCGCCCTCGGCGAGCGCTTCTGCCAGCTGTCGGGCGAGGACGCCACCGCGACCGCCTTCCTGGCCATGGGCGGCGTCGGCTGCATCTCGGTCACCGCCAACGTGGCGCCCAAGCTGTGCTCGCAGATGCAGGAGGCCTGGGCCAAGGGCGACCTGGAAACCTGCTTCGCCATCCGCGACCGGCTGATGCCGCTGCACGACGCCATGTTCTGCGAGACCAACCCGGCCCCGGCCAAGTATGCGGTATCGCTGCTCGGCCGCTGCCTGCCGACGGTCCGCCTGCCGCTGGTCGAATTGTCCGACGGCGCCAAGAAGAAGGTCGAGGCCGCCGTCAAGGGGCTGGGGCTGATCTAACCGAGATGCCCCCTCCGCATATCGCGTCGCAAAACCGCAAGGCCCGCCACGATTTCACCATCGTGGACACGGTGGAGGCCGGTATCATGCTGGTCGGCACCGAAGTCAAATCCTTGCGCGCCGGCAAGGGGACCATCACCGAATCCTATGCCGGCAACCGCGACGACGGGCTGTGGCTGTTCAACGCCTACATCCCGGAATACCAGTCGAGCATGCCCTTCCCGCACGAAACCCGGCGGCCGCGCAAGCTGCTGCTGCGGAAGCGCGAGATGGTCAAGCTGATGACGGCGATCGCCAAGGAAGGCATGACCCTGGTGCCGCTCGACATCCACTTCAACGACCGCGGCATCGCCAAGGTCGCCCTCGGCCTGGCCAAGGGCAAGAAGAACTACGACAAGCGCGATGCCGACAAGAAGCGCGACTGGGAGCGCGAAAAGGCGCGCGTGATGCGCGACAAGGGGTAAAGCCCCCTGCCCGGCTCGCCTAACCGCTAACCGCACGCGGCCAGGAACCTCGCCGGATTGCGGGCGATGCCGTCGACGCGGATCTCGTAATGCAGATGGGGACCGGTGGTGCGACCACTGGAGCCGACCAATCCAATCCCCTGGCGCAGGGCGACTCGCTGGCCGGGGCGAACCAGGATGCGGGCCAAATGGGCATAGCGGGTATGGACGCCGTAGCCATGGTCGACCTCGACCATGCGGCCATAGCCGCCGCGCCGGCCGGCGAACACCACCCGGCCGGCGGCGGTGGCGTGGACCGGGGTTCGGGCCGCCGCCGCCAGATCGATTCCCTCGTGAGCGGCGTGGCGGTGGTTGATCGGATCGACGCGGCGGCCGAAGCCCGAGGTCACCCGGGTGACCGCCAGCGGCGAGCCCAGCGGCAAGCCCGCAACGACTCGCCGCAACCGCGACGCCGCCCGCCGCGCCGGCACGAACGGCCCGCCCAGGGCCCGCTCGACGCTGGCCAAATGCGGCCCGGCCCGGCAGGCCAGAGCGGGATTGGCTCCGCCCAGGGCGACCACCAGCAGCGCCACCAAGGGCAACAGGCGGCACCAGGGCGAGCACGACGCCATCCGGGGTTCCTTTCCGCCGCTGGAAACTCGACCAAGGTCATGTAGGATGCCCCCCGACCGGTGAGGGAAGCGCGGAAGTGGCTCCCTCGAAAGCGGTGTTGCCCCCCAAGGGAGACGCATTTGGACGATTCCCCCCCTGGCCTGTCCGCCCGCCACCCCGCCTTTTTGATCGCCACCTGGTTCGGCGCCGGATTGCTGCCACGCGCTCCCGGCACCTGGGGCTCGCTGGCCGCCCTCCCCTTCGCCTGGGCGCTGGCTTGGTGGGGCGGGCCGATGGCGCTGGCCGCCGCGACGGTGGTGGTGTTCCTCGTCGGCTGGTGGGCGGCGGCGGTCTATGTCCGCCGCACCGGCCGCCAGGATCCCGGCGAAGTGGTGGTGGACGAGGTCGCCGGGCAATGGCTGACCCTGGTCATGGTGCCGCCCGATCCCCTGCTCTACCTGGCTGGCTTCGCCCTGTTTCGGCTGTTCGACATCCGGAAGCCGTGGCCGGTGGGCTGGGCCGACCGCGAGATCGGCGGCGGCCTGGGAGTGATGGTCGACGATGTGTTCGCCGGCCTCTACGCCGCCGTGATCATGATCGCCATCCTGTGGTGGAGATGAGCATGCTAAGTCCCGACCTGCTGAGCGCCGCCGAATCCACCCTGGCCACCCTGCGCGCCGCCGGCCTGACCATGGCCACCGCCGAATCCTGCACCGGCGGCCTGGTCGCCGCCGCGCTGACCGCCATCGCCGGTTCGTCGGACGTGCTGGAATGCGGCTTCGTCACCTACACCAACGCGGCCAAGACGGCGATGCTGGGAGTACCGACCGACTTGTTCGCCAGCGACGGCGCCGTCAGCGAAAAGGTGGCCCGCGCCATGGCCGAAGGCGCCCTGGCCCATTCCACCGCCGCCATCGCCGTCGCCGTCACCGGCATCGCCGGTCCCGGCGGCGCTACTCCGGGCAAACCGGTCGGCCTGGTCCACTTCGCCTGTGCCCGCCGCGGCGGCGGTACCGTCGTCGATGCCGAGATTTTCCCCGGCGACCGTAGCGAAATCCGCCACCAGGCGGCGCTTACGGCGCTGAAGCTGGCTGCTGCCGCAGCTTCGCCGCCACCGCCGCCTTGAGAATGGCCAGCGGCACGGTCGGCGCGTTGGCCTCGACATGGAGATCGCCCTGCGTCATCGCCGAATAGGGAAACATGCCGTTGGCGTCATAGCCGACATGAAGTTTCCAGCCCGGCAAAGCCTCGGCCGCCAAGGTGCGCGCCGCTCCCACCGAAGCGGTGAAGTCGGTGGCCGTCACCGCGAACGCGGTGGCCAGCGCCTGGTCGAGTGCCGCCTCGGCCCCAGTGGCCCGAGCCAGCATCGCCGCCAATTCATCCCAATCCGCCATCTGCCAACTTTCGAAAATCCGGGAAACTATGGGATCATCCTATCACACCAGCGCCCCGCCCGGACGGCGAATTGGCTTGCGGTTTGCCCCGGTTTCGCTAAACCATGAGAGCATGAGCGGCAAAATGCACATCGCGCGGGGCGAAACGGTGTTCAGCCAGGGCGAGGTCGGCGACGCCGCCTTCCTGCTCGAAGCCGGCTCGGTCGCGATCCATCAGCACATCGACGGCCACCAGTTGGAACTCGACGCGGTGGCGCCGGGCGAGATCTTCGGCGAAATGGCCATACTAGTGGTCCGAATCTAACGTTTGGTGCCCACGTCTAACGGCAGCAATGATTTTGTCGGGATCAG
>Ga0316222_1004027_pt1 | contig 13826 bp, 10 predicted proteins | sample TBH18011metaG_FD_206008 | JGI IMG/M metagenome (GOLD analysis project Ga0316222, IMG submission 206008) | Freshwater microbial communities from Trout Bog Lake, Wisconsin, USA - TBH18011 | ecosystem: Environmental > Aquatic > Freshwater > Lake > Hypolimnion/Profundal zone | place: USA: Wisconsin...
GACGCTGGATTACCAGTTCGGCTTCAAGGTTTCGGAAACGTGGTTCTTTCAGGCCGCGCAAAAAAATCTCGCCGCGCTGCTGCTCATCCAGTTTGCCGCGCTGATTTTGTCCACGACGATTGTCTTTGTTGACGTGGGCGAACAGGCCGTGCTGGAACATTTCGGCCGGCCGGTGGCGACGCTCAATCCCGGCGCGCATTTCAAGCTGCCGTGGCCGGCGGACAAGATTTACCGTTTCCGCACCGAGCAGATCCAATCCTTCGCCGTCGGCTACACGCCGGATGCGCAGAGCGAATCCGCAAACACGATTCTCTGGACGGTCAGCCACAACAAAGAAGAAAATTTTCTCGTCGCCAACCGCGCTACCGTCACCTCGGCGACGGTGAGCAGCGGCACGAATGATTCGACCAAGGCGCAGGCGGTCGGCCTCATCACCGTGAGCATTCCGGTGCAATTCCAGATCACAAACGTCACTGATTGGGCCTATAAAAACAATGCGCCGGACGCGCTGCTGAAAGATCTGGCGACGCAGGAAGTCATCAAATATTTCGCGGGTATTGATTTGAACGACGTGCTGTCGCAAGGTCGTTTGCAAGCGGCAGACGCGTTGCGCGAACGGATTCAAGCCTCGGCCAACGCGCGCTCGCTCGGTGCGAAAATTATTTTCGTCGGTTTGCAAGATATTCATCCGCCGACAGCCAGCGACGTCGCGGCGACCTACGAAAAAGTCGTCGGCGCGCAACAGACCAAGCTCGCGAAAATTCTCGATGCGCAAGCGGGCGCGATTCGTTTGAGCGCCGTTTCCGGCGCGGCGGCGTTCACCATCACGAATGTCGCCGATGCCAAACGCGTCCAGTTGGTTTCCTCGAAATTTGCCGAAGCGGGATTGTTCACGAATCAGATTCCCGCTTTTGAAGCCGCGCCGGATGTTTATCGCCAGCGCCTGTATCTGCAGAGTTTTGCCGACGCCACCAAGGGCGCGCGCAAATATGTTTTGCTCGTCACGAATACGCAGGACGTCGTCATCTTCAATCTTGAAGACAAAATCCGCGACGACCTGTTGAACCTTTCCATCACGAATACGCCATGAAAAAAAATCTGATCACAATCGTCATCGCCGCCGTGCTGGTGGTGATTTTTGCGCTGCTGCTCTTCACCTTCCAGGTGCGCCAGTCGGAAGTCGCCGTGCTGACGACGTTCGGTAAGCCCGCCGCGAACAACATCGACCAGCCGAATCTCTACTTCAAATGGCCGTGGCCGATCCAGCAGGTCTATCGCTTCGACCAGCGCGTGCAAAATTTCGAGGACAAATACAGCGAGAACCTCACCTCGGATAACACGATGTTGCTGACGAGCGTTTATGTCGGCTGGCGGATTTCCGACGCGAAGGAATTTTTCCCGAAGTTTGCCGGCGGTTCCGTGGAAGCGGCGCAACGCCAGTTGGAAACCATGCTCCGCAGCGCGAAAGCGGCGGTCATCGGCAAACATAATTTGTCCGACTTCGTGAACGCCGACACGAAGCAACTCAAACTCGAGTCCATCGAAGACGAAATCAAAGCCGCCGTGCAAGGCGAACTCGCTTCGCAGAATTACGGCATCAGCATTGAATTTCTCGGCGTGAAAAAACTTGGATTGCCGGAAAGCGTGACGCAGACGGTGTTCGACCGCATGAAATCCGAGCGCACGGTTTTGATCAGCGAGGCGCAATTCAAAGGCGAAGCCGAAGCGACGAAAATCAAATCCGCCGCCGAACGTCAGGCCGCCGACGTCATCGCCAACGCGCAGGCGGACGCGACGCGCATCGAAGGCGCGGGCGTGGCCGAAGCCGCGAAGACGTTGAGCGTTTTCCAGCAGAATCCGGAGCTGGCGATTTTCCAACTGCAATTGCAGGCGTTGAAAAGTTCGCTGAACCAGAAGTCCACGCTGATCTTTGACGAGCGCACGCCGCCGTTCAGCCTTTTCCAAAATCTGCCGGCGAACTCCAAGTGATTGAGCCATGAGCGACCACGATCATCACGACCATTCGCAGCCGCCGCTGGTGGCGCAGGACGCCGGTTCACAGGCGCTGGCCGAGGCGTTGCGCAGCAGTTTCGTCATCGTCAAAATCGCGATGGTGGCGCTCGTCGTCATCATTTTTGCGGCGGGATTTTTCACCGTCGGGCCGCAGGAAAAAGCCGTCATTCTGCGCTTCGGCAAGCCGCAAGGCGAAGGTCAGAAAATGCTCCTTGGCGCGGGCTTGCACTGGTCGCTGCCGTATCCGATTGACGAAGTCATCCGCATTCCCATCACGGAAATCCAGAAAGTTTCTTCCACCGTCGGCTGGTTTCTCACCACGCCGGAAATGGAACTCGCCGGCACCGAACCGCCGGCCGGCCCGTCGCTAAATCCGCAGATTGACGGCTACGTCGTGACCGCCGACCGCAACATCATTCACACGCGCGCCACGGTTTCGTATCACATCGACGACCCGCGCACGGCGATTTTTAATTTCGCCAGCGGCACGAACCAGCAGTTCAATCTCGGTGGCGTTTCCAATGCCGTGCAGAACGCCGTCAACAACGCGCTCATCCTCACCGCCGCGCGTTTCAATGTGGACGACATCCTCACGCGCGACATCGCTGGCTTTCAGGACGCCGTCAGCCAGCGCGTGAGCGAACTCGCCGAACGCGAACATCTCGGCGTGGCGATTGATCAGGTGCAGGTGCAAAGCGTCGCGCCGCGCCAATTGAAAGATGTTTTTGCGCAGGTCACCACCGCGCGCCAGAACCGCGACAAGCTCATCAACGACGCCTTGAGCGAGCAGAACCGCATCGCCAGCCAGGCCGGCGCGGCGGCTGCGTCCATCACCAACGCCGCCGAATCCGCGCGCACCCGCTACGTCACCGCCATCGAGTCGGACGCGGCGGCGTTCACCGAACTGCTGCCGAAATACACGGGCAACCCGAACCTGTTCGCGCAACTGGAGCTGGCCAAGGCCATGACGCAAATCCTGACGAACGTGCAGGACAAAATCTTTTTGCCGCAGCGCGCCGATGGCAAGCCGCGCGAACTTAGGCTACAGTTGAACCGCGAACCGCCGCAGCCGAAATCGGCGGCGAATCCGTAAACGAAAAATGGATGCGACGCAAAAACGAAAAGCATTGGTTGTGGCAATAATTCACTTTGCCACCACCGTTTTCGTGTTTTGGAAAATTCTCCACTTCTCATCTTTTCTCGGGCCAATTGAATCGCCTTGGCATCGTTATTGGACGATGTTTCTGTGCCTGTTACAGCCGCAATTTTGGATTGCCCCAACTTTTGCAATTTTTCTTACTCCAGTTTGGAGTATTTGCTTTGGTCGGCTCTATGTGGTGTTTTTCAATTGGCTGAACCATTTTCCCGTTCTCGGCAAACGCGTTTTTTAATTTTATGCAAGTCACGTCACTTTTAAGCCAGCACCAGCACGATGACAATTGCGGCTGCGGCCACGACCACGAACATTCCGTCGTGCATCTCTGGCAGGCCGTCCTCGGCGTCGTCTTCGTCCTCAACGCCTTCATCGTGGACTGGCTGTTCGACACCAGCACCATGTTGTCCAGCGCGAGCGCGATGATCGGCTCGCTCATCCTCGGCTATCCCATCATCGTCACCGCCGTGAAAGATTTGCGGCGCGGCAATCTGAGCATCAACGAACTCGTCGCCATCGCCGTGCTCGCGGCGTTCGCGTCCGGCGATTACAAGACCGCCGGCATCGTCGCCTTCTTCATGCTCACCGGCGAAATCATCGAGACTCGCACGGCGCAGGGCGCGCGCGACTCCATCGAATCGCTCATCAAACTCACGCCCACGAAGGCGCGTCGCATCTTGAAGGACGGCAGCGAAGAAGAAGTCGCCGCCAGCCAGCTCGCAGTCGGCGATGTCATCCGCATCCGCCCCGGCGACAACGTGGCGGCCGACGGCCTCATCGTGAACGGCCAAGGCTCGTTCAACCAGGCGACCATCACTGGCGAATCTTTGCCTGCCGATAAGAAACAGGGCGACGAAGTTTTCGCCGGCACGCAGAATTTGACGGGCGTTTTGGAAATCAAAGTCAGCCGCGCCGGAAGCGACACGACGCTTGGCCGCGTGCGCGAACTCATCATCGCCGCCGAAAAAACCAAGCTGCCGATCCAGAAAATCGTGGATCAATACATGGGGTATTACACGCCGCTCGTGATCGGCATCGGCGGGCTGGTGTGGGCGTTCACGCATGATTTGAGCCGAGTCATCGCGGTGTTCGTGGTGTCTTGTCCCTGCGCGTTCATTCTCGCGACGCCGACCGCGATGGTCGCCGCGCTCTCCGCCGCCGCGCGTTTGGGAATTCTCATCAAGAACGTGGCCGACATCGAACTCGCGGCGAAAATCAATGCGTTTGTGTTCGACAAAACCGGCACGCTCACGACCGGTCAACTCGCCGTCAGCCGCCTCGCGCCGATCGGCGACACAAAGCCCGCTGAACTGTTGCTGCTCGCCGCGTCCGCTGAAAAATATAGCAACCATCCGACCGCCAAAGCCCTCGCGACTCTCGCCGGCGAAGCGGGAGTTCCCTTGGCTGAGCCGAAAGATTTTGCCGAAACCGCTGGTCGCGGCGTGAAGGCTGACATCAACGGCGCAAAAGTTTTGGTCGGCCGCGCCCAATGGCTCAAGGACAACGGCATTGATGCGAGCTTCGAGAAATCCGTGGATTTGAACGAGACGGAAGGTTGGAGCCTGATTTTCGTGGCGCAAAACGGCAAGTGCGTCGGCTGGGTCGGCATGCAAGATCAGACGCGCGCGGAATCGAAAGAAGCGCTGGCGGATTTGAAAGATGCGGGCGTTCGCCGCATCGCGATGGTTTCCGGCGATCGTCACGTGGTCGCCACACGCGTCGCCGCCGAGATCGGCTGCGAAGAAGCGCAAGGCGATTGTCTGCCGCAAAACAAAGTGGATTTCGTCCGCGCGATGAAAGCCAAAGGCTATAAAGTCGCGGTCGTCGGTGACGGCGTGAACGATGCGCCCGCGCTCGCCGCTGGCGACATCAGCATCGCGATGGGCGCCGCTGGCAGCGAAGTCGCCATCCACAGCGCGACGATTGCGCTGATGAACAACGATCTGCGCCGTCTGCCGTTCCTCGTGAAACTTTCGCGCAGCACGCGCGCGGTCATCAACCAGAATTTTGCGTTCGGTGTGGTGTTCATCATCGCCGGTTTGTCCGCGTCCGCGTTCGGCATCATCGGCCCGATTACCGCGGCGATTTTGCATGTGTTCGGCACGTTGATTGTGATTTTCAACAGCGCGCGGCTCGTGCGCAAAGGCGAGGAACTGGAACATTTTCAACCTGAAGTCATCGCTGACAAACACGACCACGATTCGCATTCCAAACCGGCTGGCGAACTGACGCCGAAGCTGGCGTAGTTTTTCCAATTTGAATTATGTCCGCCGCTCAAACATCCAATGGTGAAGTCGTCGTCTCCGTGCGCGGGCTGACGAAAGTATTTAAAGATTTTTGGAATCGCCCAAAAGCGCGCGCGGTGGACGGCGTGGATTTTGAAGTCCGCAAAGGTGAAATTTTCGGCCTGCTCGGACCGAACGGTTCCGGCAAATCCACGACCATCAAATTGCTGCTTGGGTTGTTGAATCCAACGAAAGGCCACATCGAAGTCTTCGGCCATTCGCCGCGTCACGTGCAGACGAAAGCGCGCATCGGTTATCTGCCGGAGGAATCTTATTTGTATCGCTATCTCAACTCGCGCGAGACGCTGGATTTTTTCGGCAACCTGTTTCATTTGAACAAAGCGGACCGCGATAATCGCGCGGAGCAGTTGCTCGACATGGTCGGTCTCGGCAAAACACAGACGCGCGCGGTGGGTGAATTTTCCAAGGGCATGCAACGCCGCATCGGTCTCGCGCAGGCGCTCATCAACGATCCGGATTTGGTCATTCTCGATGAGCCGACGGCTGGCCTCGATCCGATTGGCTGCCGCGAGGTGAAGGATTTGATCATCGCGCTGGCGCGGCGCGGCAAGACGGTCATTTTGAGCAGCCATTTACTTTCGGATGTGGAAGATGTTTGCGACCGCGTGGTGATTTATTACGGCGGAAAAATCCAGGCCGCCGGCACGCTCAAGGATTTGCTGGCCACGCCGGACACGCTGCGCATCACGACACCGGTTTTGCCACGCGAGACATTGGAAAAAGTTCTAGCCATCATCCGCCACGACATTTCGACCGGCGAAGTGCGCGTGGACAATCCGACGCAGAATCTGGAAAGCTATTTCCTCGACGTGGTAAACAAAGCGCGCGCGGCGAATGAAACCAGCGGCGCACAGTCCGGCGCGCGGGTGGCTGAATATCTGCGCGGCGGCATGGAAGCCAAGCCGGCGGCGGACAAAGTTCTGGAAAAATTGTCTTTGCCACAGGCGGTGCAGTCGGTAGTTGAAACCAAACCGGCGGCGCAATCGGCCGCCGCGAAAGTGGATGACAAAAAACTTGAGGCTTTAGGAAAAACCAGCGAACCCGTCCCGCAACCGGCCACGCCAATGTCAGAAACTAAACCGGTAGATTTATCGAAAGTAGATGAGAAACTTTCATCGCTGCTCGGCGGCAAGAAATAATTCCGGCTGTTCATGCAAAGAATTTTCGCTATCGCCTGGTTGACGTGGAAGGCCGCGCTGCGGTTTAAATTATTCCTCGTCATCGCGGTGCTTTTGATTCTCGCGGTCGTCGGTTTGCCGCTGGTCATCGAAGACGACGGCACGGCGCGCGGGTTCACGCAGATCATTTTGACCTACACGTTGAGCGCGATCACGGGGTTGCTGGGGCTTTCGACGTTGTGGCTGGCGTGTGGCACGCTGGCGCGCGACATCGAGGAATGTCAGATCCAGGTCGTCGCGACGAAGCCGATTGCGCGCTGGCAAATCTGGCTGGGCAAATGGCTGGGCATCGTGACTTTGAACGCGGTGCTGCTCGTGATTTCCGGCGGTTGTGTGTTTGGCCTGCTGCAATGGCGCGCGGGGAAACTGCCGGCGTCGGAACAAAAGATTTTACGCGAGCAGGTTCTGGTGGCGCGCGGCTCGGCCAAGGAGCCGAACGATCCGGCGGCGATTGAAGCCGACACGGAACAGGTTTTGCGCGAGCGCTTGAAATCCAGCCCGGTGGAAAAAGTGGATCTGCCGGAAGTGCGCCGGCAAATCCGCGAGCAGGTCAAGGCGGAGTTGCAACTCGTGCCGCCGAGCTACCAGCGCACCTGGCTGATTGATCTGGGCTTCGCCAAAAATTATCTGGCGGGCAAACCGCTGCAACTGCGGGTGAAATTCAACGCGGCGCAAAAAAGTCCGTCGGGAACGTTCGTGGCGATGTGGCAGGTGGGCGTGCCGCAGAAAACAAAATTCTGGCGCAGCGAACCGATGAGCCTCGCGCCGGACACGTTTCACGAATTTGCGATTCCGCCGGATTTATGCGATGCGAACGGCGTGTTGACCATCACGTTCGCCAATCCGAATTCGACCGCGTTGCTCTTTCCGCTCGATGATGGCATGGAGGTTTTATATCCCGAAGGCGGCTTCGGGCTGAACTTCGCGCGGGGCCTCGGAATTATTTTTTGCTGGATGGCACTGCTCGCGGCGCTGGGTTTGATGGCGGCGAGTTTTCTGTCGTTTCCGGTGGCGACTTTTTTTGCGCTGGCGATGCTGTTGGTGGCGCTGTCGAGCGGCACGCTGGCGGAGTCGGTTGAGTCCGGTTCGGTGGCGGCGGGCAACGAGGAGAAGGGCATTGCGGGACATTCAGTCATGGACGTGGTGCTGATTCCGGCGTTCAGGGGCGTGCTGGCGGTCATCAGCCTCGTGAAAATTATTCGCCGATTGACGCGTTGAGCAGCGGGCGGAGCATTACCTGGGGCGAACTCGGTTCGGCGTTCGCGCAGGTCGTCCTGCTGGTGGGCGGCGGGTTTGCCGTGGTGGGCATCATTTTTTTCAACCGGCGCGAACTCGCCACGGCGCAGGGAACGCAATGAGAAATCTGTTACAAGTTGCAAGTTGCTGGTTGCCAGTTAAGGCCGCCGCCCGCGACCGTTTTTCAACTTGCAACTTTCAACCGGCAACTTTCAACCGAACTCCGTGAACGCGCGCCTCAAAAAAATTCTGCTTCTGTTCTTGGCCGGCGCGTTGCTGTTCAGTTCCGGCCAGTTTCAAAAATCGTTGAACCGCGACCGCGAGACGCTCGGCCTGACGCACGCGGCGGTGCTGGAAAACGCGCCGCCGATGCTGGCGTTCACCACGGTCGCGCTCGGCGGCTTTCGCGGCTTGATCTCAAATATTCTCTGGATTCGCGCGAACGATTTGCAGCAGGACGACAAGTTTTTTGAGGCGGCGCAGCTCGCCGACTGGATCACGAAGCTGGAGCCGACGTTTGCGCAGGTCTGGTTGTTTCAGGGCTGGAACATGGCTTACAACATCTCGGTCAAGTTCAAGGATTTTCCCGACCGCTGGCGCTGGGTGGAGCGCGGCATCGAACTGCTGCGCGACGAGGGGTTGCGCTACAATCCGAACAGCGTGGACATCTACCGCGAGCTGGGCTGGTTTTTTCAGCACAAGATGGGCGCGAATATGGATGACGCGAACATGTTTTACAAAAGTCAGTGGGCGGGTGAGATGCGACCGTTTTTTGGGCCGAACGGAACCAACTTTGACCTATTGCTGAATCCCCCGGACACGGCGGCGCGGACGAATGCCGCGCGGTTTCGCGACCAATTCAAGATGGACGCCGCGTTCGCCAAAAGCGTGGACGCGCAATATGGGCCGTTTGACTGGCGGCTGCCCGAAGCCCACGCGATTTATTGGGGTGCCCGTGGTTTGCAAGCGGCCAAGGAAAACCCGGACAAAGTGAAGGCCGATGACCTCATCAAGCTGCGGCGCATTATTTATCAGTCCATGTTGCAGGCGTTTCACCATGGCCGCATCATCGTTGACCCGTTCAGCAAGAGCTATTCGCTGGAACCGAATCTCGACCTGACGCCGCAGGTCAACGCCGCCTACGAAAATTTATATGCCGAGGAAACCGATCCCAGTATGCAAAGCGGCATCCTGAAGGCGCACCGGAATTTTCTGCGCGACGCGGTTTATTTTCTCTATGAAAACAACCGGCTGACCGAAGCGGCGAAATGGTTCAAGTATCTCGGCGACCGTTATCCCGACAAGATCATTATTGACGGCGTGCCGGATTCGCTGCCAAAAAATCTCACGCTCGACGAATACGCCGTGGCCGTGGTGCAGATTGACATCGGCGAGACTTCGCAGGAACGCGTGACCGCCGCCGTGCAGGGATTATTGACGCGCGCTTATTACGACCTGGCCACCGAGCAGGACGACCGTTACGAAAATTTGAAGCGGCTCGCGGTCAAGGTCTATGAGCGTTACACCAGCAAGACTTCCAAGTTCGGCGGCGACCAGCGCATTCCGCTGCCGCCGTTCGATACCTTGAACAAAACCGTGCTGCGGCAGTTGCTCGATCCGAAAAACGGCACGCCCTACGCCGCCCGCGCGGAATTGGTCACCAAGCTGGGCTTGCCTTCCACCTTGCTGGAAACCACCACCAGCGCGACGAACGCCGTGGAAAATGTTTCCACCAATTCCACCGCAACCAATTCCGCCGCGAAATAATTTATTGGTGGGGCGCGTGTTCCCGCGAGCGGTTCCCATCATTGCCACCCGCGAAAACTCTGCTAACCTCCGCCGACTGTGACGAAGAAAAATTCCAGTGAAAAACCGCCTTTGCGCGTCGGCTTGATTTCCCTCGGCTGCGCCAAGAATCTCGTGGACGCCGAAATCATGCTCGGCTCGCTCCTGAAATCCGGCGTGGAAATTACCAATGACGCCGCGAGCGCCGACGCCGTCATCGTCAACACCTGCTCCTTCATTGATTCCGCGCAGGAAGAAAGCGTGGACACCATTCTCGAATCGGTCGAATTGCGCGACGCCAACCAGCGCGGTCAGGCGGTCATTGTTTCCGGCTGTCTCTCGCAGCGTTTTCGCGAGGAGCTGCCCAAGCTCATGCCGGAAGTGGATGCGTTCATGGGCATTGATCAGGTTGCGAACGTCAGCGACATCATCGGCCAGGCCATTGCCAGCCGGATGACAAAAGCGGAAAGCGGAAAGCGGAAAGCGGAAAGCGGGAAACTCAAACAGCGCCTGAACGAATTGGAAAAGAATCGCCCGCTTGACGAACACGAAAAAGAAAACGTCCTGCGCGGCTCGGAAAAATTCGGCAAAACCAAGACCGTGGTCGGCGCGAAAGCTCCATCCTCGCCCGTTTTCAACGTAAGCGCCCGCCCCGTTTTCATTCCCGATTTCGCGACGCCGCGTTTCCGGCTCACGCCGAAACATTTCGCCTACGTCAAAATCGCCGAGGGCTGCAATCATCCGTGCAGCTTCTGCATCATTCCTCGGATGCGCGGCACGCATCGCAGCCGCACGCAGGCGGACATTGTCAAAGAAGCCAAGGCGCTGATTGCCGACGGCGTGAAGGAGATCAATCTCATCTCGCAGGACTCGACTTACTACGGTTTGGATTTGCGTCCGAATCATTCGCGCGCGATTTCTTCGCCGGAGAAATTTTCAGCGGCAACGAAATCATTGTCCGCCGAGGCGACGACCATTTGCACGTTGCTGCGTGAACTCAATTCGTTGAAAGGCGATTTCTGGATTCGTTTGCTCTACACGCATCCCGCGCATTGGACGGACGAACTCATCCAGACCATCGCCGAGTGCAAGAAGGTGGCGCGCTACATTGATATTCCGCTCCAGCACATCCACGAAAATATGCTCGAACGGATGCGCCGCGAGACTTCGCAGCAATACATCGTTGACCTCATCAAACGTATTCGCGCGGGCATTCCCGGCATCGCGATTCGCACGACGTTCATCGTCGGCTTTCCCGGCGAAACGGAAGCCAGCTTCAAGGCGCTGCTCGATTTTATTCGCGAGACGAAGTTCGAGCGGCTCGGTGTGTTTGCTTACTCGAAGGAAGACGGCACACGCGCCGGCGCGATGGCCGGCCAGCTTTCCGACAAGGTGAAACAGAAGCGGCGCGAACTCGCCATGGCCGCACAGCACCAAGTCGCCATCGCTGTTTCGGAAAGTTTTGTCGGTCGGGAAATCAAAGTTCTCATCGAAGGCGAAGCCAACGCGAAGCAGCTTCAAAGTGCCAATGTCAGTTCGTGGGAACACGGCTTGATTCGGGAAAAGGAAATTGGCGATTGGAAATTGAAAGTTGGAAATTACTTCGTCGCTCGCGGCGAAGCAGATGCGCCGGACATTGACGGACGCATTTACATCCGCGCGGCGAAAGGTGCGTTGCCCGTCGGCCAGTTTGCCCAGGTCAAAGTTATCGGCCACACCGATTACGATTTGATGGCCGAGGCGGTTTGAACCGCCAAGCCGCCCAGCGCGCCAAGTTGTTGGGGGGAAACAAATCTGGAAATTTTTATCTTGGCGTTCGTGGCGGCTTGGCGGTTAATCTTCGGCATGGCCACCCTCGTTTTCGACATTGAAACCTCCGCGCTCCCGCTCGACAACTTCGACGCCGCGCAGCAGGAATACCTTTTCCGCGAGACCGAAAAGATTGACGACGCCATTGCCAAGAACGCCAAGCGCGAGGAGATCACCCGCTTCATGTCGCTCTGGCCGTTCACCTCGCAGGTCGTGTGTATCGCCATGCTCAATGCCGAAACCGGGCGTGGCCAGTCCATTTTCATCGCCGAGGATTACGAGGACGCGGGCGACGCCGGGCCGGTCGAGTTCGTGCCGGTGGCGGATGAGACGGAGTTGCTCACGGCGTTCTGGGATGTGGCCAAGCATTACGACAGCGTGGTGACCTTCAACGGGCGCGGGTTTGACGTGCCGTTCATCTATCTGCGTTCCGCGCTGCTCAATGTGCCGATCACCAAGAAGAACTGGCTCGGCTACCGTTACGCGGTGGAGCCGCATTGCGATTTGGCGGAGCAATTCACTTTTTACAGCGTGAGCGGACGCGACGGCGCGGCGCGGCGGTTCAATCTGGATTTTTACTGCAAGGCGTTCGGCATTGAATCGCCCAAGAGCGCGGGCGTGACCGGCATGGACGTGAAAGACCTCATGGAAGCGGGCAAATTCCGCGAGATTGCCGAATATTGCTTGCGCGACGTCCGCGCCACCGTGGAGCTTTACAAGATTTGGAAGGAACGGCTGGCGGGGATAAAGTGAAAATTAAATGAAAGGACAAATATGTTTCTCACAAAAAACATAAACGAAAAATGCGTGATGGCGCGCGTGATGCGCCAGAAAGAAATGCACCAAGAAAACTTCAGCTTAAAAAAATACGGGAGCTGGGCAAAAGCAATGCAGGCTGGCCGAAAGTGGATAAAGGAAATGCTGCCAAATTTGCCGCCGAAAATGTCGAGCAAAGGAAGAAAAACACGCCGAAACAATTCTGGCGTGGTGGGCGTTCATTGGTCTCCGGGAATTGTGAAGAAAAAGAATGGCAATGTTTATGAGTGTCCCAGATGGATTGCCAAATGGCCGGGCTGTAAATTCAACGGTGGAATCAGTTGGATGGAAAAACAATTTGAACACGAAGGAGCATTTGTGTTGGCAGTTTTATCGCGGCAGCTCGAAACGATAAATCGTGACACGATTCTCACCGAGTTTGAGTCAATAGCTGGGACGAAAAAATACGACGAGATTGTAGCTAAAATACAAATGTGAACTGGAACGTTTTTGAAAATAGCCCAGCGCTTTAGCGCTGGGTTCACGTTGCAAAAAATAATTTAAGTCCCGGAGGGACGACAGAACCATGCACTCATTCAATTCCTGCCTGATGCATTGCGTGTTCTCCACCTCGGAGCGGCGTCCGTGGCTCACGCCCGCCATCCGCGAACGTCTTTGGCCGTATCTAGGCGGCATCGCCCGCGAGAACGATATGAAGGCTCTCGCCATCGGCGGCGTGGCGGATCATGTGCATTTGCTTTTGAGCCTGCCCGCGACGCTTTCCATTTCCAAGGCTATGCAATTGTTGAAAGGCAATTCCTCGAAATGGTTGCGGGAGACATTTCCCGAACTCCGGCCGCACGGTTTCGCGTGGCAGGAAGGGTTTGGCGCGTTTAGCATCGGCGTGTCCGGCGTGGAAGACACGGTTCGTTACATCCAGACGCAGGAGGAACACCATCGGAAGAAAAGTTTCCGTGAGGAATTTGAAACGTTTCTCAAAAAGCATGGATATGATTACAAGCCGGAGATGTTGGGTTAAAATTCTGCCGTCCCTGACGGGACTTTTTTTATTGAACAATTTACCCAGCCATAAATGGCTGGGCTATTTTCAAGAACAACAAGATTTTGAGATACAATAAATGCCCAACCTCATTTGCTTCGCCCTGAAAGAAGAAGCCGCGCCGTATCGGAAAAGCGCCCGACGCGGCAATGTTTCAGCACCGCAGGTGCGAAATCTTTGTAGAATCACCACCGACCCTTTTCCCAGCTCCGTCGGAGCGGCATCTTCCGTAATCCACCCCGGCCATGCCGCCCCAATGGGGCTTTGATTTCCACCCCAACCCAAATCCTGACGACCGCAAGTGCTCAAAAATCGCCACTTGGACGCCGGTTTCACCAGTTTTCATCAAAAACCGTCGTTTTTCCCTGTTTTTGCGGCTTTTGAGCCATCGAGAGGCGTTGCTAAACGCGTTTAGTAGCCAAATAATTGTCTTTAGCAGCGTGCTAAACAGGTTTAGCAGCGTGCTAATTGCATTTAGCATCGTGCTAAACGTCTTTAGCAGCCAAATAAATGGGTTTAGCAGCGTGATG